>Ga0209006_10005019_pt1 | contig 12020 bp, 8 predicted proteins | sample JacPin_JW_Ref_O2_FD_188567 | JGI IMG/M metagenome (GOLD analysis project Ga0209006, IMG submission 188567) | Forest soil microbial communities from Algoma, Ontario, Canada - Jack Pine, Ontario site 1_JW_Ref_O2 (SPAdes) (version 2) | ecosystem: Environmental > Terrestrial > Soil > Boreal...
ACGGCTGCGTACCCTCACGCGGCCTACTCTCCCGATAACGCCGCTCCGCCTCCTGCGTACGCTCAACAAACGGCATCGCCTGAATCAAACCCTGATAGGCCGCCTGGATGTTCTGGCCGCTGACACTCGCCCGCACAAGGATGATGACAACCGCAGCGAGCGATCCCGCGTGGCTCTTGCCTATCTCATAGAGAAGGAAGAGCGCACCGACGAACATCAGCGATATTACGGCGGCGTACAGGTTCGCAGCGAGCCTGAGCAGCATCTGTGTGGCAAACATGTGCGTCTTGGCACTAGCCACGAAGCCGCCTATACGCCTGCGCTGAGCCGCCGCCGCGCCGAAAACCTGCGTCTCTTCGGCGATTCGGATCGACTCCGCGATCCCGCGGGCATATTGGACCTGCGCACGAGAGAGGGCGCGGGCACGACGGACGCCGGCGCCTCGCAGAGGACGCAGCAGACCGAACAGTGTCAGCGTCAGCACGAGGACGATCCCCGCGGCGAGCGCGTTGAGCGCGAATGCCGAGACCAGCAGCACGACGAGCAGGACAGCCGAGGTCATCAGGCCCATGGCATTCAACGCGGCGCCCGTTGCCTGTCCCACCTGGCCAGTCATGACTTCCTGCAATTGGCCCTCCCGGTCGCGTGCCTGCACTTCCCAGGACGCCTCGGAGAAGGAATGAAAGAGCTTCGTGCGCAACGAGGACTGCATATTCGAGGCGATGCGCGGCGGCAAGATCGAGAGCGGAACCTGAAGCGCGAGACGAATGAGTGCCAGCAACAGGGCGACCCAGAGGAGAGCGTCGATCCCCGGGTGAAGATGCAGGGGCCCGATGCGGATATGCGTTCGACTGGTGCCGATCGCAAGCGTGGCCGCCGCCTCGGCGAGGATCGCGAGCGTCGCGGATTCGACGAACCCGGAGAGAATCGAGGTGATCATGAGGATCACGATCGATCCACGTCGGTCGCCCAGCAGCGACATGAGCGCCCTGCGCATCGACAGAGGCGCGGAGGAGCGCTCTCCGGCGGGTGCGCCTGACCGGCGCGACACCGCTTGTGCGCCGATTCCGGCTCCCCCGCCGCTCATATCGTTGCCATGCCGGTGCTCGCGGCCGCCGCCGGACGTGACACCGTCCGGCGGATCATGCCGTCGCCGGGCTTGCGGTGATGAGCTCCGCGCGGCTGCTCTGCCCCAAAGCCGTGCGACCGGGACCGGCGAACCAGTAGGCGATCACCCCGGGAACGAACCACAGATACGCGCCCGCGGGGGTGACGGCAAGCGTCGTTCCCGCAAGTCCTTGGACCGTGAACCCGACGTAGCTGGCCAGCAGCGCGACGACGTAGATGCGCAGCTCCGGATCGACGACCCTCCTCAGACGGCGGACCCCGAGCATCAGCACGCTGAGTGTGAGACCGATCCACAGGAGCAGGCCAGGCGCACCCAGTTCGACGGCGAGCAGGTTGTACGCCGACCCACCGCTCACCTTTTCGCCTTCGATGGTGACCTTTTCGTGGCCGCCAAAACCGCCTGCCGAACCGCTGACCCCCAGCCCGAGACCGAATGGGGCATCGACGAGATCTCTCGGGATTTCGCTCAGGTGCTTTTCCTTGCCATCACCGCCGGTTCCCTTCTCGTTGCCGGATTCGCTTTCGCTGCTGGACCCTGTTGCCTTCGTGAGCGTGGTCACCAGGGCTTCCTGGCGGTGAAATACCTCGCTCCCGTCGGCCGCTACGAGCGCCCACGCGACACCGCCCGCAAGCACAAGGACCGCGATCAGCCCGGCGAGGGGACGGGCAACGCGAATCCCGGCGATCATCGACAACAATCCAAAGCTCACAAGCGTCGTCACCGCGATGATGATCGACGTTCGCGATGCGGCAGTCGCGATTCCGAGGACGGCGCCAAGCGCGCAAAGCAAGATCGGCCATTGTCGGCGCATGCGCGGAACGGTCAGCAGCGCCATCAGGCCAGGCAGGGCGAGCACCCCCACGCCTCCGCCGAACCCACTGTCGGAGCCGAGCGCCGGCGGACGTGGGTGGGCGACGCCTTCCACCGCGTAGGTCCGCCCCAGGCCCTTTGCGCTTTCACTCTTGCCCGCAACATCCGAGCCGTATCCCGGGCCCCATCCGGCGAGCCCTCCCGGGCTCAGGCGCGATTGGTAGGCCCCGACAACCCCGTTGGCGAGTGCGATCACGCCGAGGATGAGAAAGAGCTGGCGGAAGCGCTGCTTGTCACGCATGATCAGATAGCCGAAGAAGAACAGAGGCACGAACTCGAGCTCCTGCCTGTAGCCGCCAACCACCTTCAGGATCCCGTTGGTGTCCGGGTTCAGTGCCTCCACCGCGGCCATCGCCACGAACGCCAGGACCCAACCGGCGAGCGGTGGCAGCTTTAGGGGCTCTTTCCTGCTGGCAGCACGCATGAGCATGCCCACACCGATTGCGATGATCAGGATGTCGCGGAAGCCAGAGGCAATTTTGTTGGCGGCCTCGAGCTTGATCGGCCCGTCCAGCACGCCCAGATAGAACGCCAGCAAGGTCAGGGTGACGGTGTAGCGAGCGCTGAGTACGAGCGCGACTACGCCGACGGCTCCGAGCACGATCCCAAACACCTCCACCACGCTCTTCACCGTCGGCTCGGGCATCTCGACGCTGATCGCGAACGCGAGCACGATTGGGATCAGCGTGGTCACAGCAATCGCCGCCCACTCCCGCACGCGTCCGTTGATCACCTCGGGGTGCGTCCTACCGATCCGGGGAGCCGGATCCGAGTACGGCGAGCTCATCGGCGGATGAGCTTGTGGCGCCACTGGCGCCCGTGCTGCCCGGCCAGACCGTACTTCTGGACGTCCGCCTGAGATACAGCGTTGGCGACGACGCCGAGCACAGGGGCGCTCGGCGTGTGCTTCAACAGCTGCACGAGCCGCTGCGCGGAGTTCTCGCGAGTGTGCCCGACCCGCGCCACGATCATGATCCCGTCGACGGCGGAGAGCAGCGGCATGATGTCGCTGACCTGGAGCGGTGACGGCGCGTCGATCAACACGTACTCGTAGTCCTGCGCGAGCGCACGCGGCAGCTCGGTCATCGTCGGACGGGCCAGCAGCGCGGGCGGATTGGCGACCGCGGTCGTGCCCGCGAGCAGCGCCACGGTACCCGGGTCCTCCACCATCGTCGCCGTCGTGCCCTCATTCGATTGGGAAGTGCCGACGCCTGCCTCCGCGTGCGCGCGGGTGACGGTCTGGATCGCTTCGGCGACCGTGAGACGTCCCGTGAGAACGTCCGCAAGCCCCGCCGACGCGCTCGCACCGAGCAGCCTGCCCTGTGCCGGCCTTCGGAAGTCCGCGTCCACGACGGCTACTCGCTCACCCGCATCGGACATCGCAAGCGCAAGTGTGGCGACGAGCGTCGACTTGCCGTCGCCGGCATCGGCGCTCACGCAGAGAATCACTCGAGGCGCGGACCCGTGCCCGTTGTTGGATGCGCCGTTGGCGGATACCGAGCCCACCTGCAGCGTGGTCTGCAGTCGCCACAACGCCTCGAGCAGCGATTTCGCCGGTGCCGGGTGTCCGTCGCGACTCACCAGAGGACGCCTCACGGCCTGTAGCGCAGTCAATATCTGCGCCTGGTAGACCGATTCGATTGCTGACAGCGAACGCAGGCGCCGGTCGAGCCTGCTGCGTAGGTAGGCGGCAAGCGCCGCCAGCAACAGGCCGATCGCGAAGCCGAAGATCGCGTTGCTCTTTGGGTGAGGGGACAACAGCTTGGTCCCCTTCCTGGTGGCGGGATCGACTTGCGCCACCTCCATCACTGGCAGGTTGGCTTCCAGCTGGTTGATCTTGCTGCTGAGTGTCGCGCTCTGCAGGGTGGCTGTGGCACTGGAGGAGCTCTTGCTCGACTTGCTCTTCGAGCTCGCCCGCACCGCCGCTCCGGCTTCGATCTTCGCGAGCTGTCGGCGCGCGAGACCGAGTGCGTCCTGGACCTCTCTGCGATGGTGCGCGTTCTGGCGCTTTATGTACTCCTGCGCGGTGAGATTGACCAGCAGCGCGGCGCCTCGAGCGTTATGCGCTTCCCCGCCGATCGTGATGAATTCGCTCTTGGTAGCCGACTTCGCCTTCACTTTGCCCTTCAGTGCGGCACGAACGGCGGTGTTTTTGTGTTCCTTGCGCAGGCGAGCATGAACGGCATCCTTGATGATGCTCGAGTTGATCAGCAGCGCCTGCGTAGCGGGGTCGGCTGTCGCCGCCTTCTTGCCCGAGCCGCCTCCACTGCTCGCGAGCTGCTGCTGTTCTTCGGCACCGTTACCGAGGTAGACTTGAGTGCTCGCCGAGTAGATCTTCGGCTTGCGCTGGTAGTAGTAGTAGCTGCCCGCGGCGACCAGTAGCCCTACGATCAAAATAAGCCACTTGCGCTTCCAGATCGGAGCGAAGATCGCGTTGGCGTCGGTAGTCTGGTTCATCTGCTTTCGGATCCGTCCTGGGCCGCCTGAGGTCACCGCCAAGCATAAGATGGCGCGTAAGTAGCCGCTAAAGAGTAGCGTGCCGCCCTACCCCGGCTGGCAACTGTACGTGCACGCATGCAACGATATGCCGGTGACCCTATCGGCGAGTCTTTTCGACGGTTCCGCCGATGACGAGCGCGTCGTTTCCGAGCCCTCCGGACCGACCGAGGAGACACGAGATGCGGGTCCGAGCAAGTATCAGCTGCTGTCTGATGACGAGCAGATCGCAAGGGGCCCGGGGCAGTCGCCGTCGCAGCTTCTGGTGGTGAGCCACCCGGCGGTCGTGAACGTGAACCAGGAGGTCTACCGCGAGCTGACGCGCCGAGGCTGGGGAGTCACGATCGTCCTTCCCAATCGGTGGCGCAACGAGTACTCGCAGGCTACGGTCAAGCCTCAGGCACTCGAGGGCATGGAGAGCTCGCTGCGCCCGACGCGAGTCGCCTTCCCGGGGCGCGTTCAACGGCACGTTTACCTCACGAGCTGCCGCTCGGTGTGCGCGCGCGTGAAACCCGACGTCGCGTTCGTCGAGGAGGAGCCCTATTCGTTGCCTGCGACCCAATGGGGCCGTGCGTTCAAGCGGCTGGGCATCCCGTTCGGCGTGCAGTGCTACGAGAACATCGATCGAGACCTCCCTCTGCCCGCGCGTTGGCTTCGCTCGCGCGTGCTTCACGACGCGGCGTTCGTCGCGGCGCGTTCCGACACCGCGGCGCGCCTCGTGCGCACATGGGGCGCGACAGGAGAGGTCGAGCTCGCGCCACCCGCGGTTCCCAGCTGGGATGAGATACCGGCCGCCTCGGAGCACGACCACTTCACCGTCGGCTTTGCCGGCCGCCTGATCGAGCGCAAGGGCCTGCGCGATCTGCTGCAGGCCGTACGCCGCCTCGACGCCCCGGTCGAGCTGCTGATGATCGGCAACGGCGAGCTGAGGAGGGAGCTGGACGGGCAGCCGATTCCCGGCTCGCGTGTGCGCATCCTCGACGACCTCAGCCACGACCGGATGCCCTCCGCATACTCGCAGCTGGATGTGCTGGTCATGCCTTCACACACGACGCAAACCTGGAAGGAGCAGTTCGGGCGTGCGATCGTCGAGGCGCTGTGGTGCGGCGTCCCGATCGTCGGCTCTGACTCCGGGGAGATCCCCTGGCTGATCGGGCTCACCGGAGGTGGGCTGGTTTTCCCCGAGGGAGACGTCGAGGCACTGGCCGTGCTTCTCGCCACGCTTCGCGATGCGCCACAGCTTCGGCGCGAGCTCGCGGCCGACGGACGCGCGGCGGTGGAGCGCATGTTCTCGGTGCCCGCGGCCACCGACCGGCTCGAACACCTGCTCGCGGGGGCGGTCGGTTCGCGGGCTGGGTGAAGTCCTAACCGCCGCCGGCGGCGCTCAGCCGGGAGTGGAGGCGGCGAGGCGGGCGTACAGCTGGTGGTAGCCGGACACCATTCTCTGTGAGTCGAACTGCAGCGCCGACGCCCGAGCCGCGCGACCCAGTCTGCGCCTGAGCTCCGGGTCGTGGGCAAGCTCCCCGAGTCGCCTGGCGATCGCGCTGGGATCGCGACTGATGAGCAAGCCGTTGTGCCCGTCCTGGATCAGCTCACGAACCCCGTTCACGGGGGTGACGAGGATCGGCAGACCGCTCGCTGCGGCCTCGAAGCTCACCAGCGAGAAGCTCTCGTAGCTGGTTGGCAGCACGAAGGCGTCTGCCATCTCGTACACGAGCTGGACATCCCGCGTGATGCCGAGCCAGTGGACCGATCCGCCCACCCCCAGCGATTCTGCGAGCGAGGTGTAATGCGCCTCGTCCCCGCCTCCGGCGACGACCAGGTCCCACTCGCGCGCAAGTGCCAGCGCTCGGATCAGGGGCCCCAGGCCCTTACGCTCCCACTCACTGGCGACGAACGCAGCCACGAGCCGCTCGGGCGCGATCGCGTGCGCGGAGCGAAGCGCCAGCGCCTCGCCCTCGCGCAGACCGGGGGCGAAGAGCGCGGTGTCGATACCGTTGTGAACAGTCACCACGCGCGGAGAGAGTCTCGGGTAGTACCGACGGATCTCGTCAGCTACACCATCGGAGACACACACGAACGCCTTAGCGCGTCCGGGACGAAAGCAGAGGCGTTCACCGATTCGCTTGAGCGCACCGGCGAGCCTGACCTGGGCACGGAAGATCGGCGTCGCGCGACTGGGCGTGGGGTTTCCGACCTGATGGCAATAGTGCACAGCGATCACATCCACGTGGTTCAGGACAATCGCGCCCGTTGCCTGGACAATGCCGCGGCGCCACTTGCGCACGGCGAGCGAGCCGGCCAGCATGAACCACGGATAGGCGATCACGAACGGACGGCTGGGGCCTCTGACCCGGTGAAAGGTGACCGCTGCGCCGGGGGGCAGATCACACGTGCGCCCGATCACCGTGACCTTGTGACCAAGCTCGAGAAGTCCCGTCACCAATGCCGAGATCTGGCGCTCCATGCCGCGGACCGCGCCGATGTCGTGGGCGACGATCGTCACCTCACCCGCGCTCCCGTCGCAGTGGGCGTCCTGCTCGTTAGTCAGCGCGGAGGCGTCGGCAGCCCGGTGCATCCGCTCATGCGGCGGCAACGCGGCTGCGGGTCGCCCCGCCGGCGGTTTGAAGAACCTGCTCGAGGCTCTCGAAGAATCGCTTGCGCATTGCTGCATCGGTGAATTCACTCATAAAGCTCTCTCGACCGGCTTGCCCCACCTCGCCACGACGGTCAGGCGAGACGAGTAGCGGCTCGAGCGCGTCAGCGAGGGCACTGGGCTCACCTGATCTGGCGAGCAGCCCCGTACGACCGTTATCAATGAACGCCCCCGGGCCGCCCGAGTCGACGGCCACGACCGCTACGCCTCTGGCCATTCCCTCGAGCAGCACGATGCCAAACGGCTCAGGGTCGGAGGCGTTGACGAGGATGTCCATCTGCTCGATGTAGGGACCAGCATCGGGAACCTGGCCGGTGAGGGTCACATGCGGGCCCAGACCCAGCTCCTCGATCAGCGGCGGCAGCGACGCCGCATACTCAGCCGAGAGGCCATAGGCATCACCGCCGACGATCACCAGATGCATCAGGTGGCCGCGCTCGTGCAGGATCGCCTGCGCCCTGAGCAGCCGATCCTGTCCCTTCCACGGCTGCAGCCGTCCGACCAGGCCGACGATCGGCACCTCAGCGGGGAGCTCCAGCGGCGCCGCGGCATGGGAGCCGAGCTCGGGCACGGGCGCGCCGGCGGCAACGACGAACGTGCGACGCGCGGGAAACAGCCTCGCCTGCGCCTCGGCGGAAGCGGCCGAATAGCACCCGATCGCCGCGGCTGGGAGCAGCGTCGCGCCGCCGTCGAGCCACGTGCGCCTGGGTATCGCCTGCTGCCACCACACCACGCGGTCGCCGATGCCGGCGAGGACCGCCGCCGGCGAGCCGTAGAGCTGCGTTTTGGCCGCCCAGTTGAGCACGAGGTCCGGGCGACGGGCACGCATGATCCTGGCCAGGCGGGCGACGGTCGCGACCCAGCGATGGGCCTGACGCAGGCGTCCCGCTTCGATCACCTCGACCCGAAACCCGGCGTCCTCGAGCGCAACGGGCCACGGCCCCGGCCTGAAGAACACGGGCTCGAGCTCGTGTCCTTCGTCCTGCGCGCCGTCGAGGACCGCCTGAAGCATCGCCTCGGCGCCACCCAACGGCTCGCCCCACGGCACCGTCACGAGGATGCGCATAGCGTGTCCCCACATATCATGCCAGCGGCCCCCTCGCCATCCGTGCACCGCTCGATCACAGTGCGGATATTGTACTGGTTGGCGCATCGTGCGGGCAGGTACATCGGATATCCTGCGCACATGCCTGACACGCTGCTGCGGGTTTTTGGGTGGAGATTCCTACTTATCACCGGTGACCCCTGCGTTTTGGACCGGTGGCTCTGGCTGCGCCGGCACCTGCGGCCCGGAGGCGTGCGTACCTTCGACGCAGGATGCGGAAATGGTGGATTCAGCATCTTCTCCGCTCGCATCGGCAACGAGGTCGTGGCGGCGTCGTTTTCCCTCGAAGATCAAGAAAGCGCCAGCCGTCGCGCCGAGTTGTTGGGAATTAAGGGAATTGACTTTCGGGTGATCGATCTCCGCGAGATCGACGATCACCGGGCGGCGTTGGGCCTCTTCGATCAGGTCATCTGCATGGAGACGATCGAGCACGTCACCGACGACGATAAATTGGTTAATTCGCTGGCTGCGATGCTGAAGCCCGGCGGACAGATCCTGCTCAGCACACCGTACGACAAGCATCGACCGTTGTTCACCGAGGAGCGCGAGCCCAGCTCGGTCGAGGACGGCTCACATGTCCGCTACGGCTACTCGCGAGAGCGTCTGCGTGAGCTCGCCGGCTCGGCCGGCCTCGAGGTGAGCAGCGAAGGCTTCATCAGCGGGGTGGTCTCGCAGAAGCTGACCGATCTGATGCGACGCATGAGCGCGCGGCTCGGTCTCATGCCGGCGTGGCTGGTCGTGCTGCCGCTGCGCCTGCTGGTGATCCTCGACGCGCCGCTGAGCGCCGTGTCGCGCTATCCACACCTGAGCGTGGCGCTCAGCGCCGTCAAGCGCCAATCGCAAGCCGCCGGCTAGCGCGTTGGGCGAGCTCCTCGAATCGCCACTCGCACGATGAGTCGCCGGCAGAGCTCGGTTGACCTCGCGCCGGAGCGTCGGCGCGTCAGCCTCGTCCACGACTACCTGTTGGTGATGCGCGGCGCCGAGCGCGCGTTCGCCGCAATCGCAGACCTCTTCCCGCAGGCGCCGATCTTCACTCTTCTGTACGACCAGCGGGGGACGAACGAGCGGTTTTCGGGGCACGCGGTGATCACCTCGCCGTTGCAGCGCTTGGGCGTCCGCCAATCGAACTTCAGGCGCCTTCTGCCTCTTTATCCTTCCGCGGTCGGCCGCCTGCGGCTCGGGCCATCCGAGCTGGTGCTGAGCAGCAGCAGCGCGTTCGCTCATGGCGTGAGGGTGCCGGAGGGCGCGACGCACCTCTGTTACTGCTACACGCCGTTCCGCTACGCCTGGTATGAGCAGGATCGCGCGCTCGCCGAGACGCCGCTGCTGCTGCGCGCGGCGCTGCGCTCGCAGCTGAGGCGCATCCGGCGCTGGGACCTGGCCGCCAGCCGCAAGGTCGACGCCTATTTTGCGATCTCAAAGTTGAGCCAAGAACGGATCAAGCGCTACTACGGACGCGAGTCGACGATCATTCATCCGCCGGTGGAAACCTCACGCTTCGCGCCGAGCGAGCCTGGGGACGCGCTGCTGGTCGTCTCGGAGCTCGTCCGCCACAAGCGTCTACACGTGGCGCTGGAGGCGGCCCGACGCGCCCACGCGCCGATTCGCGTGGTTGGATCGGGCCCCCAACACATGGCGCTCAGCCACGCATATCCGGAGGCTGAGTTCCTCGGGCGGGCTCGCGATGTCGAGCTGGCTGAGCTCTATGCGGGCGCACGCGCAGTGATCGTGCCGAGCATGGAGGAGTTCGGCATCACAGCGGTGGAGGCGCAGGCCTCTGGACGCCCAGTGATCGCTGCTGCGGCCGGTGGCGCGCTCGAGACGGTGCTGGATGGCGAGACGGGGATCCTCGCGCAACTCGACGACGTCGACTCGTTCCAGCGCGCGATCGAAGGAATCGACAAGATCTCCTTCGAGCCGCAGCGGGCCGTCGCGAACGCCGCGCGTTTCTCCGTGGAGGCATTCCAAAGACGCTTCTCGCAGGAGGTCGCCAGAGCGCTCGACAGCCGCGTGCGCTCGACCAGCGATCCTGTAGGTTGACCGTAGTGTCCACCAGATCGCTGCGCATTGCCTGGCTCGGCCCTGTGCCAGGTGGACCCTCGAGCGCCAGAGGCGTGGCGTCGGACCTGCTCCTCGGCCTGGCCGAGCTCGGGCATCGAATCGACTGCTTCTTTCCCTCGGCGGGGCATCCGATCCCGGCGGAGCTCGACGCGCACGAGAACCTCACCTTCATTTGGGGTACGAGCCCGTGGAAATGGAACAAGTGGTACAGCCGGACACGAGTCGGCGCATTTGCCACCGGGTTGTACGCGCGGGGTCGGGCGTCACTTCGTTTGCGCGAAGTTATAACCACGCACCACCAGCGCGAGCCCTACGACCTCGTCTACCAGTTCTCGAGCATCGAGAGCCCGGCGATGCCGGCCGGCCTGCGGCGCACCGTGCCGCTGGTGATTCACCCGGAGACGCACATCGCCGGCGAGCTGCGGTGGCTGATCGCCGAGCGTAGACTGAGCCGGCGTTGCCAGCCCGCGTACGTGGTTGGGATGGTCGCCGCGATCATGGTGGTGCGCACGCTCGTGCAGCGGCTTGCGATCAGAAGGGCGGCGCTCTTGATTTGCATCAGCAGCGTCTTTCGCGACCACCTGATTCACGACTACGGATTCCCGCTCGCAAAGACCGTCGTCGTGCCCAATCCCGTGCGCTTGAGCCGTTTCCCAGAGGCGACACGAGAGCTGCGGGAGCCGCCGACGGTTCTCGTGCTCGGGCGCATCTCTGTGCGCAAGGGCGTCGAGGATGTGGTGGCCGTGGCACATGCGCTGCTCGAGCAGGGGGTGGACGCGCGGATCCGCATCCTTGGAAACCCCAGCCTCTGGTCCGACTACACCAAGCTGCTCGATGACCTCCCCGCAGCGAATGCCGAATACGCGGGACACGTGCCTGCGGAGGAGATCCCGGTGGAGCTTGCGCGCAGCGACGTGCTGCTGCAGGCAAGCAAGTACGAGCCGTTCGGCTTGACCGTCGGCGAGGCGCTGGCTGCCGGCGTCCCGGTCGTGGCCACGAGCGAGGTGGGCGCGATCGAGGGCGTCGACCGCTCTGTCGTTGTGGAGGTCCGGCCCGGCGACGTGCAGTCCATGGTCGCAGCGATCGTGACGCTGCTCGACCGCGCAAGGGCACGACCGGCCGGGGTGGCCGACACCGCGCGCGCCGAGGCAGCGAGGCTGTTTGCGACCGAGCGCGTATGCGAGCAGATCTCCGAGGAGCTCGAGCGACTCGTCAGCGGCGCCGCGCCCGGCAGCCCACGCCTGGGCTGAGTCCCGCTGGACATTCGTTCGCGTTGAACCCGAGCGCTCAAGCGCGAGGGAACGCTGTCCGATAGAGCCTTATCCGGAGCGCGAGCAGAGATTCTGCCCGAGTGCCTGCGGAGACCTCGACCCGCAAGATCAGATGCTCATCTTCCTCATTCCCGCCATCTGGGCCACGATTGTGGCTCTCGTCGTGCTCCTCTGCCGGAGCGCTGCGCGTGCGGATGCGACGATCCCGACCCCGAGCAGCCTCACGAGGCCGCAGGGTCGCCTTCAGGGGCGTGGGGCGTTGACGCTGTTCGAGGAGCCGCGCGTCAGCGCTTCCGTTCCCAGCGGCTCGCGTTTGCGTGGCGGGGGTGTTTCTAGAGTCCGTGGCGTCCGAGGACGTGCGGGACGGTGCGTAGCAGGATCTTGATGTCGGTCCACAGGGACCAGTTGGCGACGTAGAGGTAGTCGATCGCG
>Ga0209006_10005020_pt1 | contig 12019 bp, 13 predicted proteins | sample JacPin_JW_Ref_O2_FD_188567 | JGI IMG/M metagenome (GOLD analysis project Ga0209006, IMG submission 188567) | Forest soil microbial communities from Algoma, Ontario, Canada - Jack Pine, Ontario site 1_JW_Ref_O2 (SPAdes) (version 2) | ecosystem: Environmental > Terrestrial > Soil > Boreal...
GGCCGCCCTTCGGATTGGCCGAACCGAATACCGGAATATCGCTAGCCGGCGCTGCCAGGGCGGCGGCTGCGAAGAACAGGAATAGGAAGATGGAACGGAGCTTGATCATTGGCTGGAGCGGAGTGCTATCGACGAATGCGGCTCTAGAGCGACTGGCGCGTCCAACAGTGTGCAGGAGGACGGAGCGGTGGCGATTAAAACCGTCCGGTCCGCGACGCGCACCAAATGCAAAGCGTGCTGGGCGGTCAGCGGAACGCGCTCCAATACTTCCAAGCGCCGCCCATTTCCGCCGCGCCGCGCACCTATTGGAAAAGATGGCAGCCCTCGCCTCTTGGTGAACCACAATAGTCCACCCAAGAGTGCGAAGACCAACAGCACCATGCCGATCTGTTCAGTCAGTTGCATGTCCGCCGCCGCTGCCGCTTTTCTGCAGCATCTTCTGAACTCGTACCGAGACCGTGTTGTCGATAACGATGATTTCGGCCTCGGCCAGCTTCACGTTGCTGGCATAAAGCGGGAAAGGCGCGCCGGCCGGATGGTCCGTCCGCAACACCGATCCCTCTTGCAATTTGAAGATGTCCCCGATGCTCATCGAGAGCGTCCCCAACTCGAGTTCCACGACGAAAGGCAACTCCCCGAAACGTTGTAAAACGTCGGAGGCGTTCATCGCTATTGCTGCAGGTTGAGAAGATTCTGAGTCATTTGATCCAGGGTGGAGATGACCTTGGAGTTAGCCTCATACGAGTTTTGATAAATGATGAGGTTGGTAAACTCCGTCGCGATGTTGACCGTGGAGTCTTCGAGCGATCCGCCTTCCACTGTTCCCAGCGTGCCGGTGCTAGGAACGCCAACCACGGGCGTGGCCGTATCGGCGCCCACTTCGTAGTTGTTCTGACCGACGGCAATGAGTGAATCCGGATTGCTGACCGACGCCAGGGCCAACTGGCCAATCACCACCTGGTTGCCGTTCGAAAATTGGGCCGTGATGGCGCCGCCGTTGGCGATGGAAACCTGAGTTACTTGAGAAGCCGGCACTCCATCTTGTGTGGCAGCCGATTCGGTGGATGCGGCGGCATACTGCGTAACCACTGGAGTGCCATTGCCATCTGAGGTAGCTAGGTTCCAGTTGATGGCCATGTCGTTGGCGCCATCGGACAAACCGGAAACGGTAATTTGCACTTGAGCGGGAGCGGTGGGGGAAGTCAAGTTACCGTTGGCGTCGAAGCTCAGGGTTCCGGTAGCCACCGAACTGGGAGTGCCGGCCGTTCCGCTAGTAAGGTCCTGGCCTGGAATGTTGACTGAGTAGCCCCAGGTGCCCGGAGACTGCTCGGTGAAAACGACGCTCAGATTGTGCGACACACCCAAAGAGTCGACCACTGTTATGGGCGCCGTGAAGGTTCCCGTGGGCTCATTCACCACGCCGGCGGCATTTAAATTAATGCTCAACTGCATATTCTGAGTGGCACTGGGCGTCTGCAGCGCGTTGGACGGAATGGTGATATTGCCGATGGCGCCGCTGGTGTCGAGCACGCCGTTCTGCGCGGTCCAGCCTTGTACGTATTGACCGGTGGCCGTGACCAGATCGCCATTGGCGTCGAGCTGGAAATTTCCGGCGCGCGTATATAAAGTGTTCCCGGACGGGTCTTGGACCACGAAGAATCCGTTGCCGTCGATCGCAGCGTCGTAGTTTCCGCCCGTATCGGTAATGGATCCTTGCGTAAATATTCGTTCGGTCTGCGGGGCGGAAACGCCGCCGCCGATCTGCGTAGAACCACCCGCGACCGACTGCTGCAGTAAGTCGTAGAAGGACACGGTGCTGTCCTTGTAACCGGTCGTGTTCAGGTTGGCCAAGTTGTTCCCGACAACGTCGAGCGCGGCCGAATCCGCGTTAAGTCCGCTGAGTGCGATGGAAAATGATGACATTTGAATTGCTCCTTTTGTGTGATGTGATTAATTCAGTGCTGCTACGACGCCGGCTGGGTAGTTGGCCTGGCTGAGCTCGTGGGTGTGGTCCCCGAGCTATCGGTTGTCAGGGTCTGTACGCCCTGGTTAATTCCCATAAGTTGCTCCAACTCGCTGTACTGCACGAGTTGACCGACAAACTGGATGCTATCGGTGGGATTGAGCGGATCTTGATTTTTAATCTGCGCCACCAGTAATTGCAGGAAAGTTTGCTCGCTGGTGAGCGAACCCACCGAGTTGGCCGTGCTGGTACTGGAGCCAGAGCCAGAACTTCCGCTGGCAGCTTGTGCCTGCGCTTGCGTTTGCGCGTGCGCCTTCACGAGCGCTTCGGCGTTCGTACCGATGGCAGATAGGCTTGATAACTGCATTATCCATTTCCTCCTGAGTGGGCGTCGCCGCCCGAAATCTGTTGATCCAACTCCTGCTGCCACTGTCCGCCGTTGGAGCGGCGATCGCGCTGCGACTGCCGTTCGCCGCCAGAAGACTGCTGCTGCGAGCCGCGCTGTTCTCCCGCGTGCGAATCCTGCTGGCTGCCGGGCGGCGTGGCCACCGCGGCCGATTTGACTACGTCTGCCTTCCAACCCTGGCTGCTTAACTGGTTCGACAGATCGCCCAGATTGGCACGCAGGGTCTCCCGCAGAACGGGATCGGATGCATGCACCGACACGTTCACCGATCCGGCGCGGTCTGCGACGCGAATGGCCGCGGATGTTTGATCGTTGCTGGTCAGGTGAAGCAGAATTTCCGAACTGGCTGAAGTCTTCGGCAGTTCCGGCGCCGATAAATGCGCTTCTTGAGCGGCGATCGGGAGATTCGGATGGGCTGCTTCGGTGGGTTCCGGCGCACCCGCTATCGAACCGCTCTGGGGAGCTTGCCAAACGGCCGCATCATTCCAATGCGGAGTTACTCCGGACACTGGCTGTGTGGCGAGTAACTCGAACTGACTTTGAGGAGCGGCGGCGGCCCTGGTTGTTTCAGGGGCAGCGGGCTGTGTTGCAGGCGCGGGATCGCTGGATGTCTGAGTTCGATCTGGTGCGGGCTGCCGCGCATCTGAAGTCTGCGGCTGGGTTGCCGGAGCGCTCGGCGGTGTAACTGACGCTGCTGTTGTAGTAACTGGCGTATCGGATTCTGTTAGTGCCGGCGATGGCTGATCGGAAGAGCTCTCCGGCGCGAGCATACGCACGGCGAATGCGAAATTTTCGGCTTGTGGAACCAGTGGGGCTTTGGGCGCCGGAATGGAACTAGCGGCTTCGTGTGGAAGCGCGGAAGGACCGCTGGGCATGGGAGCCGGACGGTCCAAAGTTTCGTGGGCCTCGGGCACTGGGGTTAGAGGAACTCTGGGTGCGGCCGTGACTGCTTCTGGCGTGCTTTCAGTTGTAGGAGGAGCGGTAGAGGAAATGGTGGAATCGGCAACCTGCTCAGGCTGTGATTTTTGAGGAGAGGCGATGGCAGGCGGAGCGCTCGGAACTTCTGGTTGCAGCGGAATGATAGGCGTCGCGATTGGAAGCGGCGTGTGGGCTGGTGCGGGCGATAGCGCTTGCGCGTTCACGGGCCGGGGTTGGGCCGGCTGGGCCGATTGAGTTGCAGTCGGAAGCGAAGCAGGCGCCGCGGTGTCTGAAGTTTCTGCGGGCACGTTCGAGACGGTTGGATCGGTATTGCTAGCTGGCGTCTTCACACTCGTTGGGGCCTTCGTGGATGTTTTCAACATCACCGCGGAGACGGGAATCGGTGGCGCACTTTCCTGAGGCGGTGTGACTTCGCGCAAGTCTAAATTCGTCGACGGCGGCACAACCTCGGACAGGTGAACCGGAGGTATTGCAGCTGGAAGGGTTGTCGGCGCCTGTGGTGCCCGTACGTTGAGCGCTTGTTCGTTACCGGAATTTTTGGGGGTTGGTTCCACTGGGAGCGCTTCAGCCACGAGTGCCTGCGGCGGCGCGGTTTTTACGATGGGTGACGGGGAGCTTTGTTGAGGCGCTTTCTGCGCCACAGTGGACTGGGTCGCTAACGGCGTGGATGCCACGTTCAATCGCGCCGGAATGGAACTTGCCGGAATTGCGGGGATTGCCGAGGATGCAGGCGAGGAATATGGAAGCGACGGCATCTGGCTCCTCACCGTCACCGGTTGCTTTTCATCGGTCTGATCGCCCGCTGATGTCGGTGATGCCGTCGCCTCTTCTGGCAGCGCGCGTTGCACCATTTTCCCCAGCATCAGTGACGGTTTCGGAAGGCTCTGGCTCGGAGGCGGTGGGACGACCGGAGTTGCTAGGACTGCAGCTTCTTCAGTTCCAGAATTCTGATCAGGCAACTCTTTCTTAGCGGTTGACTTTGGTAGGGACGCGCCCTCTTGCTGCGCGCCGCCTTCGTTCTGATCATCGGCTAGCGTCAAGCTCTCAAAGACGTTCTTAAATGGATTTGTTTTTCCCGGCGATGTTGCAAGAGAAACTGCCGGCACGTGGGTACTGGCAAGCGCCGGCGCGGAAACAATCACGGCGCAACTAATGCAGGTTCGCGGCCACAACGGCCGCAACCGATTATCAGCGCGTTAGCTAGCGCCTCCGTCGAGAACTCGGCGATCACCGACTTAGTTTCGGCGAAGTCAATGCTAGCCTTCCTGCACCTTATCGCGAATACAGAACAAAGCTATACGATTTTTGTTCTCGCCCGTTTTGGCTGCGAACTTGCAATGTGGGTATTCGCTCTATGGATCAGATCAGCGTTCTGGCTGCTGCGGGTATGCAGTCTCGCATGCAATCGCTCGACCTTGTTGCGAACAACCTGGCGAATTCGTCCACCGGCGGATATAAGAGTGACGGCGAGTTCTTCACGCTGTTCACTTCCGAAGCCGCGGGCGAAGATGCGTCGGGCCCCAGTTCCGTTCCCATGATTCAGCGGCAATGGACCGATTTTGCCCAAGGTCTGTTGGAACCGACCAATAACCCGCTCGATTTCGGACTTTCCGGCAAAGGCTTTTTCGTGGTGCAGGGCCCCTCCGGGCCGCTTTATACCCGCAACGGAAACTTCCGCTTTTCAAATAGCGGAGCCCTGGTTACTAACGAAGGCTACCCGCTGCTGCAGCAAAACGGCCAGCCATTCAAGGCGAACACCTCGCTGCCATTACTGGTCTCGCGCGATGGCGACATCAGCCAGAGCGGGAAATCAATCGGGAGTATTAAGGTGGCCGAGTTTGGAAATTCAGCGGGTCTTACTAAGTTCGGATCGAACTATTTCTCGAATACCACGGGTGAAGAACCTATCGACGCCAGCGGGGCGCAGATTTATCAAGGAAAGATCGAGGCGTCCAATGTCAGCGCGTCGCACGGCGCGGTGCGGATTGTAGGCTTGTCGCGGCAGTTCGAAATGATGCAAAAAGCCATCACGATTTCCAACGACATGAACAAACAGGCCATTGAAGAAGTAGCCAAGGTGTAGCCGGAATGACCAAAGGAAACTGCAAAGGGATTACTGAATGATACGAGCACTCTTTAGCGCCGCTAGCGGCATGAACGCGCAGCAGACCAACGTGGAGAACATCGCGAACAACATCGCGAATGCCAACACGGCGGGATTCAAAGCCCGGCGCGCGCAGTTTCAAGACCTTCTGTATCAGAACCTGATCCAGCCCGGCGCGGCCGCCACCCAACAGACGGTCGTCCCCACTGGATTGCAGTTGGGCTTGGGTACCCGAGCCGTCTCCAACGAGGTGATTTTCACCCAAGGCGATTTCACCGAGACTGATAATCCGTTGGACTTAGTAATTCAAGGCAACGGCTTCTTTCAGGTAATGCAGCCATCCGGTCAAGTGGCTTATACCCGCGCCGGAACTTTCCACCTGAATAACACTGGGCAAATAGTAGATCCCAACGGCAACATACTCGACCCGCCCGTCACGGTGCCGGCAAACGCGCTCTCGCTCACCATCGGCAGCGATGGAACCGTGAGCTACACGCTTCCCGGACAAACCGCGGCGCAGCAGGCCGGTCAGATTCAGCTGGCTAACTTCGTCAATCCCTCTGGCCTGAACAGCATCGGTCAAAGCCTTTTCCAGCAAACCGACGCTTCCGGCGCTCCCGTGATCGGTACGCCTGGCGGTTCGGATGGAGTGGGCACCTTGATGCAAGGATACGTGGAACAATCCAACGTCAGCATCGTTCAGGAATTCGTGAATCTGATCGTCAGCCAGCGCGCGTATGAAGCGAACTCCAAGGTAGTGAAAGCGGCCGACGATATGTATCAACAGGTCAACAACCTTAAACAATGACGGTATGGCTTCTTTTTTTTAACATGCTTACCCACTCCAGCCCCTGTGAAACTATTGCCAACGATCGCATTCTCGGCGAAGACCTGGCCCAGGCGTTGCCGGGTTTCCTGCATAAAATGCCGGGCGACGCGGTGATCGGATACTCACCGGCGCCGGGCGCGCGCCGCGTTTTCAACTCAATGGAGTTGCAGCGAATCGGCGCACCCTATGGCGTGGCCGTGGCTCCAGACGCGCAGGTGTGTTTTGAATGGAACCTACAGACGTTAACAGACGATGTAATTCGCGCGGCCATTCGGGACTCGTTGCAATTGCCCGGCGCGCACATCGACGTGCTGGCCATCAGCAGAAACCAGGCCCCGGCGGGAAAGCTGAGCTTTCCGCTCTCGGGGCTGTTAGCCTCCACGCTTTCCGGCCCGGACACTCCGGTCACATGGCGCGGCGAAGTGCTCTATCATGGGTCGCGCAAGTTTTCGGTTTGGGCTCGCGTGAAGATGTCCGCCCCCGCAACCCGGGTGGTTCCCACGCAGTTGATCTTGCCCGGGCAGAACGTGGAAGCGGACCAAGTGAGGGTGGAGACTTACGACGATTTCCCGTTACGGAACGACATCGCACGCAATATCGAGGAAGTGGTCGGACGCATGCCCCGCCGCGCTCTCCGCGTGGGCTTCCCCATGTTCCGCTCGGACCTGATTGAGCCGCTGCAAGTGCAGCGAGGCGAAGTAGTCGACGTGACCGCTATCTCCGGCGCGGCGCAACTGCGCATGCCCGCCCTGGCCGAGTCTCAGGGCCGGCAAGGCGACATGATCTCCTTGAAGAATCCTCGCACCGGAAAGATATTCCGGGCGCGAATTGAAGGAAAAGACAAAGCACTCGTGCTGCCCTGGCCTCAACCTGAGCCAACCACGTCTGAGCAGCCCACGAGGGTGCAATGAACGTACGGATCCTGGGTCTTCTATTCGCATGCGCCGCCCTTTGCACCGCGCAGCAAGCGAAGAAGAGTAAAACTCCAACTCCTCCTGAACCCTCGCCGCTCGATAAATACATCAGCGATGCGTACAAGGACGGCAGTTCGCCGCAGGCCGCCCATCCGCCTGGGTCCACATGGTCGCAAAACGCGCTGTTTTCCAATTTGGGTTTGGATTTAAGAGCCAGCCGCGTAAATGACTTAGTAACCATTGTTGTAAGTGAAACGTTTTCCGCGGTCGCAAACGGGGATGTAAAGACCCAGCGGCAGTCCACCGCTCAAAGCAATATCTCCCAACTCGCCGGCATCACCAAAACCACCGGACCCTTGGCGAACCTGCTTAACACGAACACGCAAACCCAACTCCAGGGAACCGGCGAGACCAGCCGGGGCGCCGTACTGACGGCTAATATGAGCGCCCGGGTCACGCACGTGTTGCCCAACGGCTACCTGGTGATCGAAGGGACCAAGCGCGTGCAAGTGAGTTCGGAAAATCAAGTGATCACGGTGCGGGGTGTAATTCGACCGGTGGATCTGATTCCTCCCAACACCATCTCCTCCAACCTGATCGCGCAAATGGAAATCCAGGTGAGCGGCAAGGGCGTAATCAACGATTCCATTCATCGCCCCAATATTTTGTACCGCATTTTGATGGGCATCTTACCGTTCTAATTTTCAAAACTCATGCGACTCTCACTCATCCTTCTGATCGCTGCGGCGCTGATGCAACTTCCGGCCGCCGCCGATTCACCTACCACGCGCCTCAAAGAACTGGTCTCGCTGGAAGGGGTCCGCGAGAATCAGTTGATTGGCTACGGCATTGTGGTGGGACTAAAGGGGACCGGCGACCGGCAGCAAACGCTGTTCACCGCGCAGAGCTTGGCCAACATGCTACAGGAGATGGGCGTCACGGTGAATCCAACGCTCATCCTGGTGAAAAACACGGCGTCTGTAATGGTCACGGCGACCTTGCCTCCCTTCGCGCAATCGGGCATGCAGATCGACGCTACCGTGGCCGCGATGGGCGACTCCGCGAGTTTACAAGGCGGCCTGCTACTGATGACTAGCCTGCGCGGCATCGACGGCCAGGTTTATTCCATTGCGCAAGGTCCCGTGGTGACGGGCGGCTTCATTGCCGGTGGCGCCGGCAACACGCAAACAGTCAACCATCCCACCGTGGGGCGCATTCCGCAAGGCGCCATCGTGGAACGTACATCGCCTTCCATTGAGCCGACCAAAGAGGTGCGGCTTCAGCTTCACGAAGCCGATTTCACCACGGCCGCCCGCATTGCGGAAGTGGTGAATCATCACTTCACCGCGGATACAACCGGCATCGCGCACGCCGACAACTCCGGCTTGGTGAGCGTGGCGATTCCGGCTGGTTTTTCGACACGCACCACCGAGTTCATCGCGGAACTCGAAGCCCTTACGGTGCAAACGGATCGTGCCGCGAAAGTGGTTATCAACGAACGAACCGGAACCATCGTGATGGGCAAGGAGGTGCGCGTTTCCCCGGTTGCCATCATGCATGGCGACCTTACGGTGGAAATTCAAACCACTTACGATGTTTCGCAGCCCGGCCCTTTTTCCAATGGCACTACGCAGGCTGTTCCCCAGGTTTCGGTGGGCGTCAAGGAAGAAAAGGCGCGCAACGTGGTCCTCAAAGAGGGAGCCACGGTGGAAGAATTGGTGCGAGCGCTTAGTTCTATCGGCTCTACCCCTCGCGACATAATCGCCATTCTGCAAAGTTTGCGCGCTGCGGGGGCTTTGGAATCGGAAGTCGAGGTTATTTAGGACGGCGACAGAGATTCGATGAATATTCAACTAACACCAGCGGCGTTGACGGCAATCCCGCGGAATCACCCGGCGCCATCGGACGGCGCGGTTATCCCCGACAACGAGACGTTTCATTCCGCGTTCAAATCCGCAGCGGACACTCCCGAAAAAATCACCGGCGTGGCCAAGCAATTCGAGGCGCTGATGATCGAGCAAATTTTGAAATCGGGGCGCGACACTTCGGGCGGCGGGTGGCTGGGGACGGACGATAATCAGGACGATCAGACCGGGTCGCTGGTTATGGAGCTGGCAGAACAGAGTCTTTCCCAGGCCATGGCGGCGCGCGGGGGAATGGGCATCGCGAAGATGGTGACCGCCAACCTGGAGCGCGGCGAGCCTGTTAGCGCAGGCAAAAAGGAATAGCCACGCGAGAGCTGGTGGGGCCGAAATCTCGGGGAGCAACGATCTCTGCTCATCAGGCTAGTAACTCGTACACGACAAATTCAGGTTTAGCGTAGACGAACCGCCATGGGTAACAGGCTGCGGAAAAAGGCTACCTGGCCGCCGATGAACGCGGATGAACGCAGATAAGACAAAGACAGGTTCATTGTTTTCGATCCGCTGAGCATGCGGATTCGCCCACGCGTACCCGCAAATCCGCATGCTTACGCATGGCGGCTCAGAAAGACGGTCGGAAAGAAGAACGTGATTAGAACTGCCAGCTGCGATTCTGAGGCTCCGCGGCTTTCGCTGAGTATGGATTGGAGGCGCTGAGGGCTGCCGGCTCGTCTGAAGTTGGAGAGTCCGGAGCACTGAGATTTTGCATCGCGCCGATCCAGCCGTCCAGCAGCGTCTGGATCAATTGCTGAACCTCCTTCAGCATGCTTTCCGACTTCTCCGCGTGGGCCTGAATCAAGCGGCTCTGTAAATAGCCGTAGAGGCCGCTCAGCGTGTCGCAGTACTGAGGGGCCACGTCTCGCCGCAACGAAAAACGCAATTCGCCTAGGATCTGCACGGCCTTAGTGACCGCGTTGCCGCGCGTCAGGATGTCGCCGGCCCGGTGCGCTGTCAGCGCTTCCTGAACGGCCTGCACGGCGCCTTCGTACAGCATCCGGGTAAGTTCCACCGGCGTCGCCGCCGCCACCCGGCTAGAAAGATACTCCTTGTGAGGATTCGTCGGTGTCATTGCACTGACTTATCGCTTCACTGAGAGCTTTTTCTAACATTACTTTTACCCCCATTTGCGGGTAGCCGTCCTACCCGCATTAGGGCCACCCACATAAGAAATGACCTGCTGTATCTGAAGTCTTCCCAACGATCCTCCGATATTGTAAACACTAGGCAAAGTTAGATGAAGTTACCTTACTCGCGTCGGGAGCGTTTAGTGTGAACACGGTACTTTGGATCGACGAAAGCGCTACTGGCACTCAACATGTCTATTTGAAAGACGGCCCTGAAAGACTTCAGGTTTTATTCGCCGCCAATTTCCCGATTGCTTTTGACTTACTCAAGACGCATCCCATCCGGGCCGTCCTGGTCCATCTGCCCATCGCGAACTTGTCCGCTTCCCAGGTGCTGCGACAGATTCACGACGAAGGATGCCGCGTGCCCGTCGTGCTCTACGAACCGGCCGGCGTGGTAAGCCGGGCGCTGGAGCTAACCCAGGGCGGAGCGTTTCAGTACGTGTCGCACCCCGTCAAGCCCGAAGAGCTGTGCGAACTGCTTTCGGTTGCCATTCGCCATCACAATGTCCTGCGGGAATCGAAATCCAGCGCTACGCCGCCACAGGCCAACTCGCGCAATCTGCTGGTTGGATCCAGCGGCCCCATGCGCGAGGTAGTGGAAATCATCGATCTGGTCGCCAACCGCCGTTCCACGGTTCTCATCACCGGCGAAACCGGCACCGGTAAGGAAGTGGCGGCGCGAGCGCTGCATGTTTCGAGCAGCCGGTCGGCGTCCCGCATGGTTGCTATTAACTGCGCCGCGCTGCCCGATCATCTGCTCGAAGCCGAGCTCTTTGGCCACACCAAGGGAGCCTTCACGGGCGCCATTAACGCGCGCGTCGGTCTGTTCGAACAGGCGCACCGCGGGACCATTTTCCTGGACGAAATCGGCGAGATGCCGCTGTCGTTACAAGCCAAGCTGCTGCGCGTTTTGCAGGAACGCGAGATTCAACGCATCGGCAGCTCGGAACCGCTTTCCATCGACGTGCGCGTCATCGCCGCGTCTAACGCCAATCTGCTCGAAGCCGTGGCGGCGCGCCGCTTCCGCGAGGATCTTTACTACCGTCTGAATGTCGTCGCTCTGCGCATGCCGGCGCTGCGCGACCGCCCGGCCGATATCCCCGAGCTGGCCGAACATTTTCTCCACAAGATCTCGGAGAACGATCCGGCCTGGCGAAAGCATCTGTCGCCGCAAGCGCTGGAGCTGTTCTTGAAGTATTCCTGGCCCGGCAACGTGCGGCAGCTGGAGCATGCTCTGGAGTCGGCCTGCGCGTTGAGCGGCACCCGTTCGATTCTCTATCCCGGCGACTTCGATCTTCCCGCCGAGGTCCAGGCGTCTGAATTCGGCTCATTGTCCTCACTGGACGTGCCGGAAAGCGGAATCAACTTTGAAGAGCTGATGACGGGGATCGAGCGCAGGCTGCTGGAACGCGCGCTCGCAAAATCGGGCGGCAACAAGGCCCGCGCCGCCAGCATGCTCCACATGAAGCGCACCACACTGCTCTCCAAATTCAAATCGCTGGAAGTGTGCGCCTAGCAGTCCATGGCTCAAGCTCGCGCCATTAGTACTCCGGCCCCGGCGCCCAATCCCTTAAAGGCGGTTGGCCTCTCGAGCGTGGGCGAACTCGCCGTACCCATCGTCGTACTGCTGATCGTCATCGCGCTGATTACTCCGCTGCCCAGCTTCGTGCTGGATATCCTGATCGTGCTGGATCTCATGATGTCCGTCATCGTGATGATGGTGGCGATGTACATCGGCAGGCCGGTTGAGTTCAGCGTCTTCCCCACTGTACTGCTGCTGCTGACGTTATTCCGTCTGGCCCTCAACGTGTCTTC
>Ga0209006_10005023_pt1 | contig 12017 bp, 9 predicted proteins | sample JacPin_JW_Ref_O2_FD_188567 | JGI IMG/M metagenome (GOLD analysis project Ga0209006, IMG submission 188567) | Forest soil microbial communities from Algoma, Ontario, Canada - Jack Pine, Ontario site 1_JW_Ref_O2 (SPAdes) (version 2) | ecosystem: Environmental > Terrestrial > Soil > Boreal...
CGGGCGAGATGTCCTCGGCGACATCGCGGTGGCTTGGCCAGAGCCGGACCGGCCTATCGTTATGGCGGCGTATACGCAGGGCGGATCAGCCACGACGCCTCAACTTCGCCGACTTCTCGCAGAACTCGGAAAGCTCATTGGCGAACGCCTCTCGTAGCCGTGGAGCGCCGTTAATCAGGGCAGACCGGAAGTCTGGCAGAGGGTCAAAATGGCGCGATTGACCCACAGCGGACCTGTTCAGCAAATTTGAAATAGTTCACAATGCCCTTGACCCAATGACCGATGGGCAACGACCACTGATGGATAATTCTGCCGCGGCCGAGGAGCCATAAAGCCGAACAAGGGACATGGGAGCGACAATGCCGAACCTGACCGCGAAGCTTGCCCGTCACATCGTCGGCTATCGTAGCGCCGGGCTCGATCGGGCCGCGCTGACGGTGGCTAAACAATGCGTCCTGGATTGGTACGGTGTTACGCTGGCAGGCTCCAACGAGCCGGTAGCGTGCATTCTGCGCGAGGAGATAGCGACCTCCGGGCAAGGATCATCGTCGATCGTGGGCTTCAATCTGCGCTGCTCGCCGGTCGACGCGGCATTGATCAACGGCGCGACCTCCCATGCGCTCGACTATGACGACGTTCATCCGCTGATCGGTCATCCGACGGCGGCGGTGCTGCCGGCGGTGCTGGCGATCGCCGAAGCGACGGGACGCTCGGGAATGGACGTGCTGCGTGCTTTCATCGCAGGCTACGAGGCGGCAGGCTTTGTCGGCTCATTGGTGATGCGCTCGCATTATGAGCGTGGCTTTCACTCTACCGCTACGCTTGGCTCGTTCGGCGCGGCGGCAGCGGCCGGGCTCCTGCTCGATCTCGATGAGGCGCAGATGGCGGTGGCGCTTGGTCTTGCCGGCACCCAGGCGGCCGGGCTGAAATCGATGTTCGGCACCATGGGAAAGCCGTTCCATGCCGGTCGCGCCGCGGCCAACGGCGTGCTGGCTGCGCGCCTTGCGGCGCGCGGATTCACTGCCAACGCGAGCGTGCTCGAGGTGGCGCAGGGCTTCATCGCGACCCAGAGCGACGCCGATCCGTCGGTCGATGCGCCATTGCCGCGTCGGGGCAGCCTGGTTGTGGATACGCTCTTCAAATATCACGCAGCCTGCTATCTCACCCATTCCAGCATCGAGGCGATCAAGCTGTTGCGGCGGCAACTGTCTTTCAGCGGCCCGGATCTGGCAAGCATCGACATCCATGTCGCGCCGGGACATTTAGCGGTTTGCAACATTGCCTCCCCACGGAGCGGGCTCGAAACCAAGTTCAGCCTGCGACACACCGCGGCACTTGCGGCTTGCGGCAAGGATACTGCCGCGATCCAGACCTATTCAGATGAGAACGCCCTTGATGCGACACTCACCAAGGTTCGCCAACGCGTGACCGTGCACGGCGATCGTGGTGCAGGCCGGGATGCCCACGTCATGATCAAGACCAGCGGCGGCCAAACTGCCGAGGCCGCGTTCGACGTGGCGATCCCGGATCGGGATCTGGACCGCCAAAGCGGGCGCCTCGTGGCCAAGTTTCATAGCCTCGCCGATCCAGTCATTGGAGCCGAACGAGCCAACGTGCTCCAGCGCCAAATCGACAGACTGGACGAGGACCACGACATCCGCGCGCTGATGGCCGCATAGATTTCGGACGGCCGGCCGCGAGTGCTATGGGGATCTAATGCGGGCGCCGGGTTCGATGATCACTGCATTTCCGAGGCGCCCGAGCACGATTGCGGATCACTGCCGCCGGGGATTCGCTCTCGGCAATCAGGACGGACCTCGCACGAAAACAATCCCCGACCGACCATCGGTCTTCGCCGCGGGAGCGCCGTGGCGGTTCCGTGGAACTCTGATTGTTTCGTCCGCGGCTGCGCGTTTGATGAAATTGGAAGCAAAATGAAAATTGATACGTTCACACCCCTTTCACTACGATCAACCTTAAAGACGGCATTGGTGGTCGGTACAACGCGATCTTAAGCCGCCAATTCTACCCCAAGAGTTCGGCCTGATGTCATCGCGTGGCGATCCAGCCGTTGGCGGCAGACGATCCCCTTGGTTCGGGCACCATAACGGGCGCTGTCAGTAGATAAGGAACATGAGAGGTAAGCGGTCGGATCGAGCGAGAACCCGGCCCACTGCCGCGCGGCTTCGCGCAGAAGGACAGATCAGGCGCCGCAATGATGACCCCCAAGTGCGCCAAGCATCGCCTTTTGAGGCTTGTAACGCCCTTTGTGGCGGTTGTCCTTTTCCAGGCATTTCTTGCCGGCCTCAGTTTGGAAATGCTCTCGTCAGTTCGCGCCTATGTCGGCGGCGAGGGGCTGTGGTCGAAGGGTCAGAAGGACGCAATCCATTTCATTTTGCTCTATTCCGGCACCGGCGAGGAACATTACCTCAGCCGGTTCAAGGTAGCGGTCGCCATTCCGCTGAGCGACCGGGCCGCGCGACATGCATTGGAACAGCGGACGCCTGATCTGAATGCCGCCCGAGACGGCTTCATGGGAGGGGGGAATCATCCAGACGACATTCCCGGGATGATCTGGTTGTTCCGGTATTTCCAGGACGTCCCTTATATGGCGGCGGCGATCAGACGCTGGAAAGAGACCGATCCATTTCTGGATCAGTTGGTGTCTCTTGGCGACGCAATCCATGAAGAATTCTCCACTGCACCGGGTATCGCCGGGCGGGCCGAGGTCCGCAAAGAGCAAATCGATTTGATCGACCGGCGGCTTGCCCCCATTGCAAAGGCCTTCTCAGAGAGCCTGGGAGAAGGCTCACGGTCCATCAAGTTTCTGCTGATGGTCGCAAATTTGCTGTCGGCCATTTCGCTCGTGTTCCTGATCGTCTGGCACACGCGTAAAATGATGAAACAGCGATTGACCTTTGAGAACGCCCTGAAGGTCGAGAAAGAACAGGCTCAGGTGACACTGGCTTCGCTTGGTGACGCGGTCATCAGCACGGATGCCGATGGCCGGCTCGAATATATGAATCCCACAGCCGAGCGTTTGACCGGGTGGACCGCGGCTGAAGCGCGAGGTTCGCCATTGAGTTCGCTGTTCAGCATTGCCGACGAGATCACCGGAGAGACACACGGTCAGTTGGTCAATCAGAGCCTCTGCGAGGGGGTAACACTCGACCGCCAACTTCTTGTCAGGCGCGATTCCACTGAAGTGGCCGTATCGATCATTGGAGCACCTCTGCACTCTAACGGCAAAGCTGCAGGAGCGGTGCTGGTTCTTCACGACATGACCAGTGAACGGGAATTCGTTGCGCGCCTGTCCTGGCAGGCATCGCATGATGCTTTGACAGGAATCGTCAACCGCCGCGAATTCGAAACTCGCCTTGGGAAGGCGCTCGACAAGTTGTCCCATCGACCCGGCGAGCATTCCCTGATGTTTCTCGATCTCGACCAATTCAAGGTCGTCAACGATACATGCGGTCACGCGGCGGGGGACCAATTGCTGAGACAAACTTCCGCTTTGCTGCAGGAAAGTCTTGCCCCCGGCGGCCTGCTGGCGCGATTGGGAGGCGACGAGTTTGGTGTTCTCCTGGAGGACCGCGGCGCCGAATCAGCGGTAGGGGTCGCAGAACGTCTCCGGCTTGCCGTGCAGGAACTGAGATTCGTCTGGAACGGCTGCGCCTTTAATATCAGCGTGAGCATCGGTCTTGTGCACGTCGCAGAGGCTGGCGCGATGGAGGAGGCGCTACGGGCGGCCGATATGGCTTGCTACATGGCGAAAGAAAAAGGCCGCAATCGCGTTCAGGTCTATCATCCCAGCGATTCCGAACTGGTTCAACGCGTCGGCGAGATGGCCTGGGTGCAAAGGATCAGGAACGGGCTGGATGAGGGGCGGTTTTGTCTGTTCGCGCAGGAAATTCGAGCGCTGAACAAGGATGAGCCACATCATTCGCATGTTGAGTTGCTGCTCAGGTTGCGCGACGAAGACGGAAAACTGGTCCAGCCGGGCAGCTTCATGCCGGCGGCGGAGCGTTATGGCCTGATGCCGTTGATTGATCGCTGGGTTGTCCGAAATGCCTTCGCCTTGATCGCCAGCCGGTTGAGTTCTTTTGAACCGAATCAACTATCGAGTTGGGCGATCAATCTCTCCGGCGCGACCTTTAGCGACGATGATTTCATCGAGTATGTGCGCCGGCAGTTCGAAATTCATCGGGTTCCTCCCGAGTTGATCTGCTTCGAAATCACCGAAACAAGCGCGATCGCTGATCTACCCAGGGCCAAACGGTTCATCCAGGCGCTAAAGAAACTGGGCTGTCGTTTCTCGCTCGACGACTTCGGCACCGGTATGTCGTCTTTCTCGTACCTGAAGCATCTTCCGGTTGACTTCATCAAGATTGATGGCAGCTTTGTAACGGAAATGCTGAACAGCAAGATCGACCGTGCCATGGTCGAAATGATCGTTCACATAGCAAAGGTAATGGGCAAGTGCACCATTGCCGAATTTGTCGAGAGCGACGAGATATTCGAAGCCCTGCGCGAAATCGGCGTGGACTATGCTCAGGGATATGCGATCGGGAAGCCGTCGTCATTCGAAGCGATGTTTCCGCTGCTTGCAGATTCCCGATGGAAAGTGGCCTGAAGGGCGGGGAGAATTTGGGCTATCCAGTTATGGTCAGGAATTATCTCTCCGGATCGCACTCAAAACGTTGCCGCCGCAGCACCGAATAATGAGCAGATGAACCAGGCCCTCCGCCTTTTCAGAAACTACGGCATCGCGCTTGTCGTCGTCGGAGCCTTGATCTGGTTTCCAATTACCGGATTCTTCCTCACGACCTTGACGCTTGGCTTGCTGCCCTCCCTGATCTGTAACCTCTTCATGATCCATCTCGCCTGGGCGGCGTGGACGAGAAGCGTTCCGCTCGAATGGTTGGTGCTGCCGATCGCCTGCTATGGCATATGGCTGAGCTGGGTGGTCGGGAAAACCCATGCCGTCGCTCTGGAAAAGAACAAGCTCGAAAGTGAGAACCACGTGACGGGGTCCATTCCGCAGAATGTGACGCTGGTGTTTCCCGAAGGAGATCTTGAAATCGCCAGAAGAGCAAAGCGACACCTTGCACCCCCGGTGCGGGTGTTCGACGGGTCGATCGAACTTTCGACCATCAAGGCGAGCGACATGCTCTGCATGCTGGCCAAGCCCAATGATCCACCCTCTATGAAAAAGTTTCGTTGCCCCACCGAACCGGTTTCGCAGCCGCCCGCCGACGCGATCGTTTTCCGGCAGCTGGAGCGGCCTGATCTTCATTCCGAATCCCGGATATTTTTCCATCGATACGAATTGACGCAAAAATCCGGATCGACTGGCGATCCCGTCATTGGCCATTTCAACTTTGGCAGGTTGTCCACGCCGGTGTGGGCGCCGGTCTTTGTAGCGGGCTGCTTTCTGATCGATAATCCCGCAGCATGGTTATGCGACATTTCGCCGAAATTACGCAGAGTTGCGGTTGGCGAGACCGGATACGCCTCGGAGTATGATCCATTTGAGGAAAAGTCGGACCCCGTTATCGCGACCCTCGCCAATATGCTGGGCGTCAAATACGTGGGAGGCGCCGATCAACCATAATGATCGGCGGGGGTACCAGGATAACCCCGGATGGGGCGGCGCTGAGGGTCTATTGCGGTCAAGTGTTCCATCAACATCCGCTGGATGACATGGCTCCGAACAGACTGCCTGGGCTTGCTGCCCCCGAAGTCGAAGATATTACGGGAGCGCACAGCGTGGCGGATGGGGCGCTGGCCTGGGATGCCGCTGTAGTGGCCGGCGATTCCGTTGTGCTGTTGGTGCCCTCGCCCGGCAATTGCCGGGCCGTCTGAGGACTGATCGAGGCAGAACCGGTAACAGACCCCGCTGATCCCGTCGTAAATCCGCCCGGAGAATTCTCGCTCGGGAGGGTCGAGGTGGGCACACTCAATGGATCAGAGCTCTCGCCCAGCGTTGGAGCAGTGGCAGCGGTGACCGACGCGCTTGATGGCGACGAGGGCGTTTCCGCCAGGCCCGTTACATCAGCGCCTTGTGTTTGGCCAACGGTTGCCGATGCCGCGAAACCGGGTGTGCTCGATGTGGGACTGGCCGGAACCTGGGCATGTGCCACATCCATGGCAGCAAGCCACGTCATCATCACAAGGATGAACATTCGTTCCATTGGTCCTCCTCATCCGGCCGGGCGTTGAATCGGGTTCGCCGCGAGAAGCGCGCGATCATGCAATAAAACGCATTTGGATCAGCCGCGTTCCAGGCGGCCTCGTATTCCCGCCGGCGGAGGGACAAAACGCCGTGAATGACCCCGGGCCGACATCGTTGAGATGATGCGGCTGCGCCTGTAGTATCGCCTGCAGACTTCCTGCAGAGGAGCCATGTCTTCCGATGGGGCACGCAACTTCCGCACGCCTGACGTCCGTCCTGATTGCGCGCGTACCGCCTGACGGGATTGCCAGCTATCAAGCCTACGAGGCAGCCGTGCTCCCTTTGTTGAGCGAGTTCGGCGGAATGCTGGAGAGAAGATTGCGCAACTCCGATGGCACGATCGAGGTTCATATCGTCAGCTTCGATTCGGACCAGAATCGCCAAAGGTTCAGAAGCGACCCCAGACGTGCCTCTTTGGCGCATCTGTTTGAGGCGTCAGCGGCCAGGAATGAAGTTTTTGCGATGACTGATGTCGCCTAGCGGCACATCGCCTCACGCATGCCCGCATCTCTTCCGTCGAAGCGCGCTTTTCGCGCGGCGTCGGGCGGCGCGTATGCTATCGTGGCGGCGCAACGAGAATGGCGGCAGTCAGATGAAGGCAAAACTGGTTACGGTCTTCGTCGGCGTGTTCATCGCGGCGGCGTCATGGCTGCCGCTATTGATTGTCGAAGCGCGCGATCGCTACGCGATGCCGGTCGGGCTCGGCCTGTTCGCTTTTGCCGGCAGCTTTGTCGGCGGCGTGATCGCCCTGGTCGGGGCAATCAGGCTTGTGATCCACGCCTCACGCGCCGCAAAGCCGCGATCCTGATCTGCTCACGACATTCGCCGTCCCTGCTTGCGAGGCGGACAACCGCCTCTGGCGTGTTCGCGTAACGGGAAACATGGATTGTCAATTCGACAGATCGGATCACTCCGGTTTGAGGCCGGCAAACTTCACGACCTTCGCCCACTTCTCGGTTTCAGCAGCGATGAAACGCGCGAAGTCGGCGGGTGAGCCCGGATATACCGTGCCGCCGAGCTCGGCAATCCGGGCTTTCATCCTGGCATCGGTGAGGGCCGCGTTGATTTCCTTGTTGAGCTTTTCGATGATCTCGATCGGCGTGTTCCTGGGCGCGCCGATCCCGTAAAAAGTACTTGCTTCGTAGCCCGGCACGAATTCGCCGATGGTCGGAAGGTCCGGAAGCCCTTCCCATCGCGACGCGCCCGAGATCGCCAGCGCCGTCAGATTACCCGCCTTGATTTGCTCGATCGGCTCGGGAAGCGGACTGAAAAAGACCTGTACCTCGCCGCCAATGACAGCGGAGATCGCGGGCGCGCCGCCGCGATACGGTACCTGCGTCATCTCGATGCCGGCCATCATCTTGAACAGCTCGCCGGCGATCTGGGGCCCGGTGCCAATGCCGCTCGTCGCCATATTGATCTTCCCCGGGTTGGCCCTGGCGTAGGCGATGAAGTCGCGCACCGTCCTTGCGGGAAATGACGGATTGACCACCATGACAAAAGCGCCGCGACTGATGGCCGTGACCGGGGCGATGTCGCGGATAAAATTGAAACTGAGCTTGTCGTAGAGCGATGCGCCGATCGCATTGGCCACGGTGACCTCCAGCAGCGTGTAGCCATCGGGCGGCGCGCGCACAACCGCCTCGGTGGCGATATTGCTGCCCGCACCCGGCCGATCTTCCACGATGAATTGCTGGCCAAGCCGCTCGCTCAACCATTGACCCATGATCCGCGCAGATGTGTCAGCCCCGCCGCCGGTGGCGAAGCCTACGACGATGCGCACCGGCCTCGCCGGATAGGTTTGAGCCGAAGCGAAACGCAAATCGGCATGCAGCGCGACAGCGCTTGCTGCCAAATTCAGGAATTGGCGGCGCGGAAGTTTCATGACGATGCCCCCGACGACCCCAAAACTAGCGCAATCGACGCGCCTCAGAAAGTGCCCACGAAGCCCGCGCAGGGCACATCGCGTCGTTTACTGCGCTGCAGCGATATGTCCGGAGCCGGGGGCAGACCGGAAGTGACCGGCACACCGCCAACGTGGCGCCATTGGACCCGCAAACGGACTTCAACAATCCCAAACATTTACAGTCTGAGCACTGACCGGTGCGATCGAGACTGCTATGGTCGGGTAATTGTGCACCCGACGTTTTCGGTGGATCAGATGCGGCGGCGCGACTTCATTGCTGGACTTGGGGTGGCAACCAGTTTGCGGAGCGCCGCGTGGGCGGAACAATCCGACCACATACGGCGGGTTGCCTACGTGACTTCACTCTCCGAAAGCGATCCCGAGCAGCAACGGCTGATCGCAGCCTTCCGGGATGGTCTCCGCAACATCGGCTGGATTGAGGGCCGCAACCTTCGCCTTGATTATCGGTTCGGCGGCGGCGATTCCGCCGCCATGCCCAAGCTCGTCAGGGAACTGATGCAACTCCATCCCGACGTCATCCTTGCGGCGACCACGCCTGCCGCCACTGCCGCGCGGCAACAAACACTATCCTTGCCGATCGTGTTCGTGCAGGTGCCCGACGCTGTCTCGGCCGGCTATGTGACGAACCTTGCGCATCCCGAGGGAAATATCACGGGCTTCACCAACTTCGAGTTTTCGATCGGCGAGCGGTGGCTGCAGCTCATGAAAGATTGCGCCCCCACCGTGAACCGGATCGCCGTCGTCTTCGATCCGGCCAATCCGTCCTGGGCAGCCTATTTGCGCACCATCGAAACGGCGGCGCCGTCGTTCAAGGTGCAACTGACCCCGCTCGGCGTGCGCGATGCAGCTGAGATCGACAGCAACATTCAGGCCTTTGCCAGCGAGCCAAATGGCGGTCTCATTGTCCTCCCCAGTCCGGTGACCCAAACGCACCGCGGCCGTATTATCGCCATCGCCGAGCAGCGCCGGTTGCCCGCAATCTATCCCTATCGCCACTTCGCCGCTGAAGGCGGCCTGTTATCCTACGGCATCGATTTGCCTGACCTTTACAAGCAGGCCGCATCCTATGTCGACCGGATCTTGAAGGGCGCCAAGCCTGCCGATCTGCCGGTGCAACTGCCAACCAAGTTCGAGCTGGTGATCAACCTCAAGACCGCGAAGGCGTTCGGCTTCGACCTTCCGGCATCACTGGTGGCGCGCGCCGATGAAGTGATCGAATAAGGGCGGTTACTTCCGTTGTCGTTGTTGGCACGAAACGGGCCGGTCTGTTGATGGCGAGGTATCGCGGAAATCTCCTTGTACGTGCGGCGATGCTTATCCGGTCAGTCATCCTTACCCAAATGCGACGCGCATCGTGGCAACGCGCCCTCCCTGCCAAAGTTGGTGAATGGCTCCCCTTGTCACCCCGCAGGCGCATGACATACTCGCGGAGCGAATGATTGAGATCGTGCAGCGTTTGGGAGCTGTCAGCGATGCAGTCCTGGGATTTTGACCCTGGGCTCGAGCCTCGCCGCCAACAAGGCGGAGCGAATTCGTCATAGCCTTTCTTGAAGTTGCGGCCGGCGGCTTCGCTTTCTCCCGACGTTAGTGCTCAGGCCGCGCAGACGGCCACCTGCAGAAAATGAACCTGCTTCATGCACATCTGGAGGAAAGCCCATGGCAATGACAGCTGAGATACCCGGCCAGGTCCCGTGGTGGAAAGAGCCCACCAAGGATCAATGGATGGCATGGATCGCCGCCTGGCTCGGTTGGACCCTCGACGCATTCGACTTCACCATCTTCCTCTTGATCATGGTGCCGATCGCGGAATCGTTCCACGTGCCGCTGATCGAAGTGACGGCCGTATTCACCATCACGCTGTGGATGCGGTTACTGGGTGCCGTCGGCTCCGGCTGGCTCGCCGATCGCATCGGGCGCAAGGCGCCGCTGATGATCTCGATCCTGTGGTATTCGGTGTGCAACCTGTTCGCCGGCCTCTCGCCGACGTTCTTGCTGCTGTTCCTGTTCCGCGCGTTGCTTGGCATCGGCATGGGGGCGGAGTGGCCCGCCGGCGCGGCCCTCGCCATGGAGTCGTGGCCTACGCGCTCGCGCGGCCTGATGAGCGGCTTGCTGCAGGGGTCGTGGAGTCTCGGCTTCCTGCTGTCGAGCGCCGCCTACGGACTGCTCTACGACAAGATCGGCTGGCGCGGCCTGCTGATCCTCGGCGTCCTGCCGGCGCTCGCCGTGGTGTGGATTCGCATCTACGTCAAGGAACCGAAGGTGTGGGTGGAAAACCGCCGCATCCAGCGCGAGCAGAAGCAGGAATTCAAGGCGCCGCTGTTCGACATCTTCCGCAAGCGCGTGCTCGGCAACACCATCATGGCATGCCTGTGGATGGCGAGCAGCTTCGTGATCTATTACTCGGTCTACGGCATGTTCGCCACGCATCTGCAGAAGGATCTGCATCTGGCGGCGGGAATGGTTGCGATGCCGATCGCGCTGGCCAACCTGGTGGCGTTCCTCGCCAGCGGCGCCTGGGGCCATGTCGCCGATGTCTTCGGCCGCAGATGGGCGATGATCATCCCGGCGGCGATCGGCGCCTGCGTCACGCCGCTCTATCTGTTCTCGGATTCCTACCCGATGGTGGCCGGCGCTTTCATCCTGCAGGGCGCGTTCTTGGGGGCGATCTATGGGCAGAATCCGGCGTATCTGACCGAACGCTTCCCGACCGAGGTGCGGGCGACCGCGTCGGGCTTCTGCTACCATCAAGGCGCGATCTGGGCCGGCTTCACCGGGCCGCTGCTGACCTACTTCGCCGTCGGTCAGCCGCTCGGCTTCGCCGTTCCGATGCTGATCGCGACGACCGGCGCGGCGATCATGTTCGTCATCACGCTCCTGTACAGCCCGGAGACGAAGGGCAAGGAGCTGGTTTCGGAAATCACCCTGCTGCAACTCGCCGAGTGACAGCGACCGCGCGGCCGTCTTGGGACGGGCGCGCGGTTCCTGCCGCAAGCTCCGGACGCCCGGCATCTTAGGTACTTCCACGCGCCACATCAGGCGTTATAGTCGCGTGCGCATTCGCCATGGGCACTGAAACCAGCCGATTGAAGGGAGACGAAGTTGAACAAAGGCACGTTGGGTCGGCGAAACATTCTCAAGCTGATGGCCGCCTCCGGCGGCCTGTCCGCGGCGCGCACGTTCCAGTCCGGCGTCGCCCATGCGGCCGGCGCGCCCGGCTACGATCCCGGCGCGAAATTCGATCTTGCCGTGAGCGAAGTCGAGCTTCGGCGCAACAGCGCCGGCCGGATGCTGATGGCCCGGATTTACCAGCCGAAAGGGCCGGGACCATTCCCGACGGTTCTCGATCTGCACGGCGGAGCATGGAACGCAAAAAACCGTCTCGCTGAAGAACCGATGGATCGGGCGCTGGCCGCCAGCGGCCTGCTGGTCGTGGCCGTCGACCTGACGCTTGCGCCGGAAGCGCCCTATCCGGCGTGCGTAGAGGACGCCAACTTCGCCGTGCGCTGGCTCAAGGCGAACGCCGCGACCTGGAACGGGGACACCTCGAAGATCGGTGTCTACGCATCCTCCAGCGGCGGTCACGTCGCGGAACTTTTGGCGATGCGGCCGCGCGATCCGCGCTACAATTCAATTCCCCTTGCCGCGGCGCCCGATGTCGATGCCGCCGTCGCCTGGGTTGCGATGCGCTCGCCGATCAGCAGCACCTTTGCGCGCTATGAAAACGCGGAGCGGCGCGGCAACGAGGGCATGATGAAAAACAACAAGGTGTTCTTCAATCCGTGGGAGACGATCCACGAAAGCAACCCGCAGGAAATTCTGGAGCGCGGCGAAAAGGTCACCCTGGTGCCGTTTCTC
>Ga0209006_10005024_pt1 | contig 12017 bp, 16 predicted proteins | sample JacPin_JW_Ref_O2_FD_188567 | JGI IMG/M metagenome (GOLD analysis project Ga0209006, IMG submission 188567) | Forest soil microbial communities from Algoma, Ontario, Canada - Jack Pine, Ontario site 1_JW_Ref_O2 (SPAdes) (version 2) | ecosystem: Environmental > Terrestrial > Soil > Boreal...
TGGGGATGGGCATTGGTGGACATGATGATGACGATCGATAAGATCGACTGTTTGTGAGTGTTGATGCATATGTTACCCTATGTCACCACCTGACTTGCTTGCATTGAAAGCTACACCGCCAAATGTATGACACATGTAAGTCAGGTGAAATTCACACGATTGTAATGTATTTATGGTCCGTGGTACCGATGTGAGATCCAGGTCATCACCAGTTTGACTCTGGGATTTGGACACGTTGTCGACAGTCGTGGTGGCCAACACGCTGTCCGTTTAGCTCTACATGGCTTGTATGAGTAGTATAGTTAGTGTTTTGTATTACAATCGAGCAACCTGCCCTCGCACATATCCCAGGGTAGGTTCTCCAGATGGTACCTGTAAAGACCGATAGATCAATACGACCCTTTTTCAAGTTGGCAAGCTACCTGCTATCGCATGTACCTCGGCTGTGAGGAATAGAGACCACAAATCAGATTGCAGCATATCACACGTACGAAATCGCAGACAGGGATAACGATGATCGGATTGGATTATTCTATGTACATTGACAGGCTGGTAAAATATTACTCCACGGGCAGCCCTAATATTGCATCGTCGACCCGTTGTTGCATTTCATCAGCAACAGTGTCGCCAATCTCATACTCCTCGCCGGTGCCATATGTCTCGCGATCGAGCTTCAGGATTCCATTGAATGCCCTGTATTGATAATTTTATAAGTCAATAAAGATGGACACAGCACTTGCAACGAACTTTGCAATTTTTTTCGCCGAGGATTCAGCCGTAGAGCGGATGAATTCAAGGCGTGCATCGATGAGATTCCAGTACTTTTCGCTGCCGGCACATTCAACGTGAACAGCTCTCTGAAGAAAATTGGTGAGCGGATGGCCATATTGAGCCAGACTAGTTGGGCTCACCATAAGCGCAACACGGGCGCAAAGCTGGACAGTGGTACGACACGGGGTGGAGTGGACGATGAGCTGTGCCAGAGAAAATATATTCATGTTGGCCGAAATGCTCTCCTTGATCTATGGACGTGAATGTGAATAGAGGCCTGCACTTGCGACGCATTACTTACCAATTTTTTCAATCTGGCGCGACACTGGGTGAGCGAGTAACCGACATACGTGGATATTTTTTCCCAGTTTGCGTAGTTGTGTTCGATGCCGGGAGGCAAATCGAATCGATACCTCTTGAGGATGTCCTGTAAAATAAAGTAACCTCAAGGCTCACTGGTAGCTCGGCAAGTTGATATACATACAAGAACGTGGTTGCGGGGAATATTCCCTTTATAAGCGCTGATATTGACTGATAGCATGACGGCGACACAGTAGTTATTGATATTGGTCTAGGGGGCTTGTTAGTGGCCGGCCTGTTAAGTACTATGACGGTCACCTTCAATTCCTCCGAAAGTTGGTATGCAGGCGCAGCGGAACGAATGGTATCGAGTTTGTTCTCGAGAACAAGTAGATTCACGAAGACCTTCGCAGTCCTGCCCAACGCCGTGTCCTGAAAGATTTTGTTAGTATGGAAATATAATGATAAAGACAGCTACTCACGGTAAGAAAGCTGTCCAAGTCGTCACGTTGCTCAGGACGGAGTTTCTTTTTGGTAGCATATCTCATGACGGCGGCAGAGACATTGCTGATCTCCGGCAAGGCATGCGGCTCAACGGTATCAGGTTCAGTATCGGTATCATTACCTTCATGACGAGATCGCCTCCCAAGCACAGAATGAGGGGGTGAGCTGGATTGCAACATGGCATCAGCCAAGGCTTGTTCTGCTGACGACAGTATGAACGCTCCTTCTCTCCGAAGGACACGGCGGCTTCGGGATGGCATTATTTGAGCCGGCGGCGTGGTGGGAGTATTGTCAGCTGACATTGGGATGCGGATGCGAAGGGGGCGCAGATCTTCCTTATGCGAATATAATAAGCCATTTATAGGTTTTGTTGTGACTCGAAATGCCAATGACTCACTGCAACGTCAATGACTCGGACATGACTGAGAAGGCCCGAATAGGTACAAGATCATAAATGACCAAAGGACGCAAGCCGAAGGCAGCTTTGCCTGCCTGTGAGCGCTTGAGCTTTCAATAATACAAATTATCATTGCATACTCACAAGAACGAATTTTCAGTCATAGAAGTATCCACCAATGGCAAGAAGGTTCGATGCAACACTTGCAATGCCCTGCATGGAATTAATGATCATGGCGGGTGGATTCAAAGAGAAAGCTTGGCTTACCACTTGAAATCAGAGTTGCATGCTCAGTCTAAGCATGCGCTAAACCTGCTGGAAACCGATCGATTGAGCAGGAAGCCGCCATGGAAGACGAAATGGATCTTGCTGTTTTGTCAGCTCCCGCTCTGAGTCAACAGTTGCCTGCCATCCCTAAAGGTCGTATCCTCAGTGTGGAAGAGCAAGACATGTGGGCAAACTACGACATCTTCCATGACGATTTCGATGCTGGACTTGATCATTCTACCAAGGCGATCAATGAAAGGAAACGCTTAGAGCGAGAGGCCAATGCCTTTGACCTATGGCACGGTGCAGACTTCATCCCAGAAACCGACCCAAACGATGGCGAGTTGCTATTGGATGCCCTTGAACAGGATGATATCTTGACAGATTTGCTACGAAACGCTCGTAAGTCCTCTCGTGCGACTTCCGCATTAGGCCTTTTATTAAACAAGTTCAATCAGATCTCGAAGCACCTGACGCAGCCGATGCCATTGAAGAAGAGATCGGAGGCCACGCACCTCATCAGTCCAAGGCTGACCATCCTTGGTATCCATACGAATCCAAGACGGTGAGGACTTTCATTTTGGATTGGGAGATTGCTGACGATAATTTTCAATAAGATGTTCCTTCTGGACATACTTGACAACCTCCCCAGATTAAGAGTCTCGAATTCCCTTATGAATGTCTTCCTTTGGATTCTCCGAGAAGCGGGTGCTCGTGACGTACCCTCTATGTATCGCTTTCGTCAAGTGCAAGCCTCTCTTCGGCAGACCTGCGGCGTACCCACTACCCAGATCACATCCCCCAAGGGCAATGTCTACTCCATAAATGATCCACGCACTCTAGTTGCCATGGTGAGCCAACAAAAATTTAGAATACTACATTTGGACTCACGGTTGAGGTATTAGGATTGGGCCAATCCTTCGGTATGCGATCATCTCCGTCGATATCCAGTGATCCCACCAGGCGGGGTAGTCTCTGAAGTGTACCATGCCAAGAAATGGCGGCACGACGTCGACAGACATACACTGAGCCCTATGTATGATGCGGACAACCGACACTACTTCATCGATGAGCTTGCCCGCCTCAAGGACGGTAAATTTATCATTCCGGTGCGGTGGTTGGAAGACTCAGATGGAAATGTATTTGCGGATGCCCATCGGGTTGTCTTCAACGATCAGGTGAAGCTTTCATTACTATTGTATCTATTATAAAGGCGAATGATGTTATCTAGTTAGTTGCGAATGTGGTAGACAGCGACATAATCCTCATAAATGCCTTGGACTTGCAGCTGAATTTCTTGGACCTACAAGATGCTAATCTGCTTCCAACTTGGGACAGTAAGTCGTCTTCATTTGCAGTACGAAATACTCTCATAGGCAACAGGTTCTAGTATTGCGTCTGGACATCCGGCACGTATGCCCAACCCCAATCGCGCCTTGGCACAGGGTGATCCCATTTACACCAGTTGGATCGATATATTCTGTGACGACGTATCAGGAAACAGATCAAAAAGTTGGAACAAACACTGGAACATGTATATAAGTCACCGGAACCTGCCAAGGAAATTCCTTCAGCAGGAGTTTCACACCCACTTTGTATCTACATCTCCAAATGCGACTATTTCTGAACAATTCCACGGCTTGAAGCGGGTTCTTGAGTGTGTTTGCATTGATATCATCAGCCCTCATCAACTGCTTAATCTCACTGTTTCCAGGTCAACACACAAGGAACCATTGAAGGTTCGCCATGGATCCACTGGCCAGCAAACTCGATTGAGGATTTACGCGAACTGTGGCCCTGGCGATAACCCAGCCCAGAGTGACATCAGTTGTCACATTGGTGCCAATGGGAATTTTCCATGCAGGAAATGTATGATGGGCGGACCGCAAGCATTGAAAGAAACAGATGCCGGGTTCCATAGTCTCTTTGAGGTAATGTGCGAGCAGTCTTCATTGATTCATTGTGTTGATGGTAATCATCAGCCCGGTGACCCTCGCTCTGTTGAGGGTATTCTCTCTGAAGTCAAGTATCAAATAAAGTTGTCCTGTCTCGGCGTTGCGCAGAACGTACAAAATCGACAAACTGAAACTGGGACAAAGGACAGCCATGCCCAATACTGGATCAACTGCCTTATGATGAGCGCCCGAACGTTGCACAAGGAGAAACCTCAGCTGTCGGCAACTTACATTCAAGAAGAGCTGCTAAAATGGGTTGAACAGAACAAAAAAGATATTTACAATCCATTCCTGACGCTGGAAGGTGAGTACGCCACCTGCGCGAAGTTCAAATCGATGTATGTACTTCCTATTTCTCCCTTTCGACAGGATTCGACCCTGCCGTTGACACACCTGTGGAGATCCTCCACACGATCCTATTGGGTATCGTGAAATATTTATGGCATGGTACACATACACCATGGTCAACCGATCAGAAGAAGATCTATTCGACCCGCTTACAAGCTACGGAACGATTAGGATTGTCGGTCCATGCTATCCGCGCAGACTACATCATGCAGTACGCCAACTCATTAATAGGACGACAATTTAAAACCATTGTCCAGGTCAACGTGTTCCACGTTTATGACCTTGTCGATGAAACTCGTTACCTTCTCACGAAGGCAGTTGGGGAACTCTCCGCACTCCTGTGGTTTCCTGAAATACGCTGCATGGAAGAGTATCTGGTGCGTCCTATAGAGCGTATGATATCAGTGACTGCTAATGATGTCCTTGAAGTCAGATATAACTATTGCTGCGGCAAACGTATTGGACCTCTTTGCCATGGTCGATCCTTCGAAAATGACAACAAAGATCAAACTTCACCTCCTTTCACATTTACAGGCCGACATCATTCGTTTTGGCCCTCTCGTGGGTGTTGCGACGGAAGTATTTGAGTGTTTTAATGCTATATTTAGGTATTGTTCTGTCTTATCTAACCATATCGCTCCAAGCCGGGATATTGCGATGCAATTAGCCAGTCAAGAAGCATTGAAGCATCGCATGACTGGTGGGCAGTGGCCAACAGGAAGTGGAGAATGGGAAGGCCCAGGCCCCAACGTCCGTAACTTCATACATGCCCACCCAACTCTTCAAGCTCTCTTCGGCTGGACAAGCATCAAGCCACTTATTAACGGTCGGCTGATCTTTCCTCCCCACTTTCAATTACTGATGACCATTAGGATCCTTCACTCTGGCTCCTCTCAAACGGGGCCCTAACAATAAGCTAGCAAAGCGGACCAACCTTGCATGGTCTGAGACAGAAGCCACTCGCGCTATCAATTTTGCTTCACAAGGTGCTCAGTCATTATGGACTCAATGCAGACATGTTATTGCACGATCTGAGGATAAATGTGTCGTGGGATCATGGGTATTCGCTAAATCACCATTGGAGGTAATATGCATACTTTGATTACACCAATGCATTGTACTTATGTTTTGTTCTCTAGGACGCCATTCTTACCGGTCGAATTGTCGAAATTCTAGCCAGTACAACTCGTCACAATGCAGTCATAATCCTTGATATATTCCAAGTCTCGGCCACCCGTCATGAGATTTTTGGTATGCCGACGCTTGCTCGGCGACATGGAGAGATAACATATGTCGTCATCCCATCGACAGTGCGTACCTTCCCCCCTATGGGTTTGAAAGCTGTATCCAACTTATTTATACAGGATATCGAGTTTCTGTATAATGTACAACATGATTGCCAATCTGCCAAGTGTACTGCCTCGGGCGTAGGGTACATAATGCAAGAACGCGTACAGTCCGGACTAACAAAGGCCTTCATCGAACATCGACCCATTGATCGCTTCATCGTCAACACGCACGCATTTCACAATGCACACCTTCTTCGTGCCATCTTACCCCGTTCACTTATTGCACCAATCCCCCTCTTTCCTAACCGACAGGTAAAACACTTTGAAATGGCCGTATCCCTTCGGAGATCCCAAGATTCCAGACGTGCGGCTGCAAGGGATCGTGCAGCAAAGAAGAAACTAGCTGCCACTACAACATGGCTGGAAGAAGGCTCCAAGTCGGAATCAAAGAAGAGAAAGGTCTTAGATGGTGAAGAATCTATAATGGTGGAATAACGTACATCCAGATTCGGGTGCTTGAGAAGAGGGGGAGCTATTCGCCCGCTTCGACCTCTGCTCGCGAATCCTGCACAGTTGCTCAGCGAAGGAGAATGCATAGTATAGACACATACCTCTAATATAAACCCTGGTATTTAGAAGAAGGTAGCCTAGTTTGAATTTGAAAAAGTCAGGCAGCGTTGGAGATGCAGTAGGAAAAGATCTAACACACTTACAGTCCTTCCTGATTAGGGAACAGTCGGATCCAATGACGTCCTCATGTGTGTGCGGAGTTGCATCCTGGCGAGAGAGAAGTGTGAGCAGGCAAAGCTGCGGGGCTTGATTTCAGAAAGGTCACCGCCATCAACCGCCACATTAAATAATTTAATAGCCATGACTGGTATCCCTGACAAGATTCTTACGTTCCAGACTATCACAACCCTGCTCGAGGTACTTCAGGACCCTTCGCTCAATATTAATGTCAGAAATCAGCCACCACTCCCAATGCACCCACGTCTTGATAGCCATGGCGACCATTCTCTGGCTGCTCTGGCCATTCTCTTAGTCAGGAACCGAGAACTCACAGCCGTGACAATGAAGGCCTCTACGATGCCGGATACTTCAATGGAGATCATTGTTTGCAGCCATGAAGAGGATCAGAACCTACGAATGTCGGCTACTGGGACTAATCCCGCCAATCCACCAAGTTTTCAAGTAGAGATTGATCATTCAGGTGCATGCGACGTTGACCCACGTAATCCGTTTCTCTATATAAGGCAAACTTGGTAAGTACTGATAGTTTCGACGTCACAGTTCTCATACTTTGTACAGGATCTCCCAATCCTTCCAGTCCCATGCATCTGCAGTCATTCGTCTTCTCAAACTAGCAGAGCAGGATGATGGAGACAAACTTGGAATCTTCGCATACGTTGCAGCGAAATCTTATCAGGCAATGTTGCGAACCTTTCAAGGCCCTCGTCATTCCGAGTTTGTTGACAGCCTACTCCATATGCCTACATTCCAAGGCAGTGATATACAACATCCCTTCCCCCTTCCCCAGCCAACCAACTCACGCCTAGGCCAGCGCGATGTTGCCTTCATCGAATCACTGTCCCGCCCTGTCAACGATGTTTTCTTACGCCTTTCGACAATCAAAATACCTAACCTGCTGGCCTTGGCGGAGAACTACCAGACTGGCTCTGATCTACCCCTTGTCTACACGCAAGAAACCTGTGTAGAGTTCCACCGATTACTCTGTCATCTCCTCCGCAGCTATGAAGCCTCGCTTCTTATGCTTGACGAGTACGGGGGGCGTCCTTTATCCGATAATGAGATGGACGACTTCGAGTTTACAGTCTACGGCGTCGCTACGTGTGCTCTGACGCTCCGCGATTTACTTTACTCCTCCTATCTCGACGAACATCTGCGCCGAATTCAGCCCCTTCTCGTGCAAGCTCAACGTAATATTCAAGGACGAGATGGTGTAATGGGAGACGCAAAGAAGCATATGGGTGCGGGCGAATGTATGAGTGACATTCCGGAAGACGCGATTTTTCCATGGATGGACTCGGAATCACTTCCTGTGGGCGATGCTTGTTTAGATTGGCTCAAGTCACAAGGTATTCATTTCGAAGCCGCAGACAATCTCATTGGGGTTGCCTCCCATTTTGATCAGGCACACATCTCCACGACAAGTGTTGCTGTTCCATATCCTGCAAAAGCCATGCGCCCTTGGACCCAAGTGGTCAAAGAAGTCGTATCCTCCCATCCTTCCACCTACACTGTGCAAGATGCAATCGGAGCCATCGAGAACGTCGTGTCGAAAAGTGTGAAGGCGGAAGCACAACTAAAAGGTGACATGTGTTTCCGCGGAACCCTCCACTGTGATGCTTGCCTGGCCAGCATTATTCACCGTTCCAACTCACTCGAAGCTTGCAGCACGGATGAAGTTCGCAGCCTGGATAAATTTACCGTAAGTCCTGTTGTCAACAATACGATATCCATCTGATATGCCATAGAAATTGAACCACAGCTTTGGGGTCTCCAAACTGTGCTGTCAATTGTGTTCTCATCTACGATCCCTCTTGGGAATCCCGGAGCCGTCACACTTCCAGTTGCCAGGCTCCTGTCCAATGGTCACTGCGTGTACTCTACCACCATGGCTTCCAGCGCACATCATCGATTCAATGTTATTCTACGTCAGTGCGGAACTGAATTCCATCATCCAGAACTTGTTTTCAGATGCTCAGTCCAAATTGCAGACTAGCTCTGAAAACTCTCATTCAATGCAGTCTAATTCAACCACTCTGCCTGAAAACTCCACTCTGATGTCCACCTTTCTATCAAGAATTGCAAAATTGTACGAAGGAGTTGCCCGCCGCTGAAGATCTCCGGGTGATTGGCAGCTGTAATGACATGTAATGAATCCTCCCCCCCTCCCCATGCGAAGCTCTCTGGAATCACAAATCCATCTCTTGTACCAGCTATCCTGATGCATAATTTATTTTCTTCTTAAAAGATCTGATCTAACATTATGAGTAACCTTCAATCTTTGTGTGATCGACTGCGTGAATCCCGGAGGGCGAATTGAGTGCCAGGAAGGCATACAGATAATCGGCACCCCGACGAAGCATTAATGGAAGTATGGTGTAAGTTGAGTATTGATTCTGAAGCTGAAGCGCTGAATGGCGACAGGCAAGTTATTTATTCAAAGTTATTTCCTCAATAATTTTATTTCAAGATTTTATGTAAGTGATGCGATATGTCCATGTATGTCCAAACACACCAAATTGCAGCGAACTCAGGCGACTCGGTTCAACTGTGACAATACGGGGTCTTCTTGGGCATGATGTTATTTACGTGGCGACTATCAATCCTATGTGAACTTTGAAACGTTCAAACTTAACTTCGATGGCCAGCGATCCGAGGTCCTCTGGCTTGGTAAGAAAGCATATGGCCTTCCGTATGGTCATAACGTTGCTGGAGGTGGTTCTGAATGCCCTGAAAGCAGAGAACAGTGCCATCCGACTGACGGAAAACCTGCCTTCGAATGGGATACGTCGAGAGCATGCTCGAGCTCTTGTATCCCTTGCCACCGTCCTTGTCAGGAATCATGAGATCATTGCAGTGGCCACGAGCACTTCCGATGTCTCCTGGGATAGAGGAAAACCCGGAGAGGCTCCAACATATATCGTAGCGGTCAATCCCCGCACCTCCACTCGCAAGACAAACGACGAAGACGCTTTGACATATCGCGGCGAGACAACCGTTTTATATCCACCTTGCGACATCGATGTCCACGATCCAATCTCGTACTTAAAAATGACCTGGTAAGTTGTAATACCTCTGGACCATTTCAAAGCAATGCATTTTAACGCATTGTACCAGGGCGTCACAACACTTCCAAACCCACGCGGCCGCTATACTTAGTTTTCTTAACATGTCAGGCCAGGACCAACTTGGCATCTTTGCATATGTCGCAGGAAAGTGCTATCCCAAGATGTTGCGAAGGATACAGCATCGAACGTATTCAGCTACGTTCGTTCGCGGCCTAATGAACATCCGATCGTCCCAGGTGAATGCCAGCCATCCTTTCCCCCAACCACACCCGATCAATTCACGCCTAGGCCAGTGTGATGCTGCTTTTATCGAATCGCTGTCACACCCCATCAACGATGTTTTCCTGAAACTTTCGAAAATCAATATACCCAACCTGATGGCATTGACGCAGAACTACCAAGTCGGCTCTGATCTTCCCTTCATTTACACCTCAGAAACGTGCAGAGAGTTCCACACATTGCTCTGTCACCTCCTCCGCAGCTACGAAGCTTCCCTTCTTATGCTCAAGTCATATGGCACTGAATCATTGGCAAGGAATGAGATGAAAGACTTCGAATTTACCGTCCATGGCGTTGCCACGTGTGCTTTGGTCCTTTGGAACCTGGCCTACTCGTCTTTTCTTGATGAGCACCTTAGCAGAATCTGCCTGCCCAATCCTCGGCAAAGTTATCAGCAGGAAGGCTCAGAGAGGGGAGAGGAGAAAGAAGGCGAGATGGAGGGCGAAGGGGAGCCGGAAGAACTAGACACCGACCTAATTGGTGTCCAACCCCAAACCGTCCTCCCCGGCAACACGCTCCTTTCCCTCACAAATGCTTATGCTGCTTGGTTGCGTCTACAGGTTGTCTATTTCGAAGCTATCAATACTCTCCTTGGAATTTCACGCAGATTCGATGGGCAAGCCTTATCTGTTGGCGTCATTGCGATGGAACATCCAGAAACAACAATGGTCCCTTGGGAGGAACTCATCGAGGAACTCATGGCCGACTCGAATGATCCCTTGATTGCACAGGCTTCCATCGACGCGATTAGCCGCATTATAAAGGGGTCTGGTAGCTTGAAATACAAGGGGACAGAGCATTGTGAATTGACTGTCGCAGTCAATGCCCTCGGAAAAGATAACGTAAGTTCCATTTCTAATGTACCATGTCCTGCTGATTCACATTGCAAAGGACTTCAACACCATAATTGCCGTGTCAAAGTGGTGTTGCCCCATTTGTTCATACGTATTGCCTCTCGTCGGACCCTCGATCTACGTATTGGGATCTCATCCCATCGTGTCTGCGTGTTCACTCCCACTATCCCTCCCGGAACCCATTGTTGACAAGGCACTCACGTTTTTCCGTGCAGAACTCAGAGAAAATATTGTCAAGTTAGTCCATTCCCCGTTGCCCATTACTGCACAGTCACGACAGCGCAGTGATTCCGCCAACTCCCATCCCATTTCCCTCACATCAAATAAAGCTTCCAGGTCAGTTGCGACCTTCCTCTCCAACCTCAATGCCGGACTTCGCAAAGGAAACGCGCAATCTGTTGACCAGCTGCCCCAAGTCAAGTCCTGGACTTCGAAAATGGAATCGTTCTTCCTGAAGCTCAAAGCCGCGCAATCGCGTGATTGACCGCACGTCTATGTTGACCGCTCGCAGATTCTGTAAAATAGTCAGGCGATCGCGATGACAACTCATAAGGTACCATTATGTATATTCACATATGTCCATCTGTTGCGTAGCGCCAAGCCAGCAGGCATAAAAAATCCACACAATGTATAAGGTGCAATAAAAGACAGTATATTTCATGGATGGAAGGGAGATGAACCAAAACATGGAGCTACTTAACGTTCTCGCCACGAAATTGGGGTTTGTGTTTCTATTTGTGGTGTGAACGTGTTACAAATATAAGACATTGATGACCAGAAGTCTGCATTACAGACTCTTCATCACATACACATAACGTGTACCCACGTAGTATGCAGGTGAGCGAAAATGAAAATCCTCAGCTGCCTCAAGCGTGGAACTAGGCTCCAGCCACATGATTGACTTGCTGGCTTGGGCGGAATTTCAAAATGTTCTCATCAGGTGAGATACATTTGGCGGTGTACCCTCGCTTGCCCCGTGTTCTCCTCAGATGTCCTCAGATGGTTTTGAATTCACCAAAGCTGCCTACTCCGATTACCACCGCTGCTTCAGGATACAAGGCCACTATGAAGTTGTGCGACAGTTTCAACATGTAGCTTGTGGATTTGACCCTGATAGCGACAATACCTTGGCATTCCGAACTCAGAATTGGTCAATCCCACCGAAATGTCAGACCGGACGTAAAGCTAAGCCTTCCTTAATGTTAGACCTAATGGTTTTGATTTCTTATATTGTCAAC
>Ga0209006_10005025_pt1 | contig 12016 bp, 13 predicted proteins | sample JacPin_JW_Ref_O2_FD_188567 | JGI IMG/M metagenome (GOLD analysis project Ga0209006, IMG submission 188567) | Forest soil microbial communities from Algoma, Ontario, Canada - Jack Pine, Ontario site 1_JW_Ref_O2 (SPAdes) (version 2) | ecosystem: Environmental > Terrestrial > Soil > Boreal...
GGAGCCATGCGGAAAGACGCCAACGACATGCTCTATCAGTTCGAATCGTCCAGCGATTACAATCCGCAGCCGGAGCTCGAAAAGATTACCGCGCGGCTGATCGCGATCAACTCGGCCGACGACCAGGTGAATCCGCCGGAGCTGGGAATTATGGAACGGGAAATCAAGCGCGTGAAGCATGGGCGGTACGTGCTGATCCCGATCAGCGATCAGACGCGAGGGCATGGGACGCATTCGGTAGCGAAGTTGTGGAAGCAGTATGTGGTGGAGTTGCTGGGGAGTTAGTCGGCTGTGGGGCGGCGCCATGCGTTGCCACCAATATCATCAATCCCAGCCTTCTTGCCGTCACCGCATGCCGCAAACCGATCGTCACAGTCGAGCCTCCTAAACCGAACCCCGACCGTCAGGGAGGGGATGCTGTGGGGCCACCAGTCGTTCTTCAGCGGAGCAGTGCCCCCGGCAACTAAACTAATGCTTGGCGGGCTCCGCGATCACGCCTTGTTCGTTCAGAATCACAATGTCCGCGCGCCGATTTCGCGCGCGACCCTCCTCTGTGTCATTCGAGGCGACGGGAGCGGTATCGGCGTAGCCTGCGATCGATAGGCGGTTGCGCGGGACGCTGAATTTGCCGGTTAACAATTCCAAAATCGCGATGCTGCGCGCCGACGACAATTCCCAATTGTTGTGAAAACGCGGCGTGCTGATGGGAGTCGAGTCGGTATGGCCTTCCAGACGTACCGGGTTGGAGATTTTCGCGATCGCCGCCGCCACCTTTTCCAGACCATCGTACGCTTGCTGCGAAATCACATCTTCTCCGGGTGCGAACAGAGCAGCCTGGTTGAAACTGATTACCAGTCCTCGAGCCTGCATACTAATCTGAATTTTTCCCGCCGCAATCTCGTTCTTCAATTCCTCGGATAGCAGCTTCAACGAGGGCAGCAGTTCGGCGAGTTTCTCGTCTTTCTTCTCATCCGCAGCGCGCTGGGCTCCGCCAGGCCCGCGCATCATCGCATTGCCCTTGCCGGTATCGGTAACGGTGCCGCCTAGAATCGCGGCGACGACCTGAGAAATCTTTTGTCCTTCGAGAGCGCGCTTCACGGAATCGGAAACCTGCTGCGCCTTCCCCTTATCGGTTTGCGAGGTGGCGAACATCACCACGAAAAACGCGAACAGCAAAGTAATGAAATCGGCATAGGACACCAGCCACCGTTCGTGATTTTCGTTCTCCGGCGGCTTTTTTCGGCGAGCCATTTCGTTACGCTTCCGCGCGGACGGGCGCATCCGTTCCTTTCACTGCCTTTTCCACTTTCTTCTCCGGAGATCTCCCTTGCGTATACGATTCCAGCTTGGCCCGGATGAGTTTTGGGTTCAGTCCCTCCACGATTCCCGCGACTCCTTCGAGAATCATTTCCTTGCGCTGGGTTTCGGCGTGTATGCGCCCCTTAATCTTGCTGGCGGCCGGCAAGAGAAACAGATTCGCCAGGCCCACGCCATACACCGTCGCCACAAATGCAACGGCGATGCCGTGACCCACCTCGTCGATGTTGGCGAGGTTCTTCATCACCTGGATCAGGCCCATGACCGCTCCAATGATTCCGACCGTGGGCGCGTATCCGCCCGCGCATTCGAAGACCTTTGCTTCGGCTTCGGCGTGCATCTCTTCCAGGCCGATTTCCAGTTCCAGCATTTTGCGGATCTCCTGCAGGTCCGTCCCGTCGACAGCAAGTGTCAATGCTTTCTTGAGAAACGGATCCCCGATCGCGAAGGCCTCCTGCTCAAGCGATACCAGGCCGTTCTTGCGCGCCTTAGTTGCGAAACCGATGACTTCTTCGAGCATCCCCTGCAGCTCGACTTTGGTATCGAAAAATACGCCTCCCAGTCGCTTCAGCCCGCCGATCAGAGTCTTCAAAGGCACCGAGACCATCACCGCACCCGTAGTTCCCCCCAGCACGATCAGCGCGGCCGTAAATTGGGCGACGTCTTTCAGCTTTCCGCCTTCGATCAGCAATCCGCCAAGGATGCCTCCGAACGCCACCACGAGTCCGGCTATAGAGGCAATATCCGGCTTGCTCGAAGCCTTCGCTGTCTTAGCAGGACTACCCTGTGGGGATTTGATTGGTTCAGCCATAGACCCTTACTGAGGGGTGTCCAATACTTGAAGGGGTCCACTCTTCAAAATTTCGCGGCGGAACTCGATTACCTTACGAATAACATCGTCGCTCGATTCCAGCACAACGAATTTCTGGCCGTTGGTCATACTGATTACAGTGTCCGGAGTGGTTTCCAGATGCTCGATCAAATCAGCATTTAGGACCAGGGGAACTTGGTTTATACGCGTCAGCCGAATCATGCCACTCAACACCTGAGTTGCTTATCGGACGAAACCCCACATGCTATAGAACGCGCGTACTTGGCGGGCCGGCGTTTCGGAAATCAAAAACGCCCTATTTCAGCATTTCGACAATTTCAAGCAGTTCTTTACGAATATCTTGGAGAAATGACTCGGCGATGGGCGTCGAGAACAATTCTGTTTGCGCTTTCTTTGCCGGCTTCACTGCTTTCGCAGTCCGCGCGGGCTCCGGCTTGCCGCGGGTCTCGAGAAACTTTCGCGCGCCCTCGATCGTAAACCGCTTTTCGTAAAGCAGACGCTTGATCTCCAGCACCATCTCGACTTCTTTACGCCGGTAGAGCCTGTGGCCGGTGCCGGACTTCTTCGGACCGAGCGAAGGAAATTCCGTCTCCCAGAACCGCAGCACGTAGGGTTTGATGCCGGCCAGCCGCGCCACTTCGCCAATACGGAAGTAGAGCTTGTCCGGGATTTCCTGCGGCGCGAGCCCGGAAGTTTGTTCGCCGCTGTTTTCAGGCACGCTCATTACGAGTACCCTTATCATAATGTCCCTGCTGTCAGGAATCCATCCCGTGCGGGAAGCATTACGGGCCGGGCGTCCTCTTGATCGTATCCTGATTACCAAGGGCGCGACCGGGGCGCGCATTCAGGAGATCGTCGATCTGGCGCGCGAGCGTCGTGTTCCCGTGCGTTTTGAGGCGCGCGAAATGCTCGATCGCGCTGCTATGGGCGTGTCGCATCAAGGAGTAGTTGCGTTCGGAGCAGCCGAACGATTCGCAACCTTGGAAGAGACGATTGCTGCTGGAGGAATGCATGTGGTTCTCGACGGCGTTGAAGATCCGCATAATTTAGGTGCGATTGTGCGGACCGCGCATGCGGCGGGCGCGTCGGCGATCGTCATCCCGGAACGTCGCGCCGCCGGTTTGACCGAAGTAGTCGCGCGTGCCGCGGCGGGAGCGCTCGCTTATCTGCCGGTCGTGCGTGTGACGAATGTGAACCGGTCGCTCGAATCGCTCAAGGAAAGCGGCTACTGGATTTATGGGCTCGACGAGCGCGGCAACCAGGCGTACGACCAGGTGGAATTTAGCACGCCCACTGCGATTGTGCTGGGTGGCGAAGGTAAAGGCTTGCATGAGCATGTGGCGAAGCATTGTGATTTTCTGGTTCGCATCCCGATGCCCGCGGGAGGAGTCGCATCGCTGAACGTGAGCGTTGCGGCGGGGATCATGTTGTTCGAGTGGCGCCGCCGCATGCGAGCCTAGATGACGCGAGTTTAGATTCTGTTACCATGGGGCATGGTAACTTGTTCGTTTGTTGTTGGGCTTAATCGCCGATGAATCCACGAGGTTTTGCGCCGCGAAGGCCCAGGATTCGGGAGAATGTGAACGAAGCGATCCGCGCAAGGGAAGTGCGTGCTGTGTTCCCCGACGGCTCCGTCGAAGTGATGGCGACGCAGCTCGCCGTGCGAAAAGCGCAGGAGATGGGTCTCGACCTCATCCTGATCGCACCAACCGCCGAGCCGCCCGTCGCCAAGGCGATGGATTACGGCCAGTGGCAATACGAGAATAAAAAGAAACAGCACGAAGCCAAACGCAAACAACACATCATTCAGGTGAAGGAGCTCAAGTTCCGTCCCAACACCGACGATCACGATTACGACTTCAAGAAGAATCACGCGATTCGATTCTTGAAGGAGGGGAATCGCGTGAAAGCGGTGGTCCAGTTCCGCGGTCGTGAAATTGCGCACACGGACTTGGGGCGCAAATTGCTGATCCGTTTCTCAGAGGATCTGGCGCCGTACGGGACAGCGGAAGGAATGCCGCGCCTTGAAGGTCGCAACGCGCATGTACTGCTCAGCCCCGTGAAGGCATCCGCGCATCCGTCTGGCAAGGATAAAGAGAAAGACAAGCCTAAGCCTCCGGATCCAAGCATCGGGAAACCGAATTAGCTGGCAGGCGAAACCGCCTGCCCCACAGGAGCTCTAGAGCAATTTCATAGCTGGGTCTATAGCAACTGTGAGCCTAAATTGCCGATCTGCTGTTGTGGCGCAGGCGGTTCCGCCTGCGGACAGATTGGTTATCTCCATCGCCCTTCGTGAAAATAATAGCGGCCTCCTCTATTTTCCCAGCGGGGCGCGACCCAAACAGCGCGCGGATGCGGTGGGCGCATATACGATCCCGCAATCCAGACGTGCTGATTTCCGCGCCAGCGCCAGTATCCGTTCACCCAAACATATCCCGGCCCCGGCGCGACGCCGACAAACTCCGCGCGCAGCGGCGGCGGGGGAGCGCTTGCATAATACACCGCGCCTCCACAGGCGACCATCGAAAAGGCCATCACCACCGGCGCTAACAACCATGCTCGTTTCATAACTGCCTCCTACTACTAGAAACGCCGGCATCTGTAGTGGAGTTGCGTACTTCACTTGGCGTTAATGTGTAGCGATCTTCATGCTACGGCACAGCGGTGCACTATCCAGTCCCTCTGCACAAGCATCCGGCGTTCGCGCAAGAATTCGCCGGGTCGCCGGACAGATCCGCCGTTTTTACGGACGCGCGTGAGGCTCGAGCTCAACGGGAAATTCGAAGACTTCCCCCGCCGCGTTCACCGTTAATTTTCCGGCGCCGAACAGTTTTCCGCTGCTCAAAAAGAAAATCGCGCCATCGGTCGATTGACCAGGCAAAAGCTTGGTGGACACAAATGCGATTGCCGATGCCGCGGCCGCCGCTCTAAATTTTCCGCCGCCCAGCTCGGCCTGAGCATTCTGTCGACGTTCCTCATACCCATTCGTCGAATGCATTCGAGCGTTTCCGTAGAGCGCCTGTTCATATGCCGTAGTTAACTTGATGACATCGCTGCGGCTGCCATGGTCCATCATTTGCTGCACGACGGTTGCAGCGGGAAGAGCGGCCACCGCACCTCCGTCGAGTTTTTCAAAACTGAAATCCTGCGGCTTCACCTGCCACGATACCGGAGAACCGTTGGAGATGGCCACTTGCAGCACCGCATACTCCTTGATATGCATCGGCAAATGAGCCCACATAATGGTGACGCCGCCGCGCGTGAGCGTTCGGTACTTCAACCCGCCCGATTCAAATTCGATGATCTGAGCGTGGAGTGCGCCGGTGAACATGACAGCCGCCAGCAGGAGAGAAGGTCGCGACCCCATATAGTTAGTGTAGTGTTTCTCGACTGCTAAAACGCAGGCGGAACCGCCTGCGCCACAACAGAGATCAGCAACTTGCAAGTCAGGTGGGGCAGGCGGTTTCGCCTGTCAGTGAATTTTTCCGCAGCCTGGTAAGCATGCGGGCAAGTGATGAAATTTACCAGCGGGTATCCTCCCGTATCGTGCTCGCCAGCCGCTTGCTCACCACAGCTTCAAAATTATTGGACATCTTCAGCAGCCATCGCTTGCTTGATAGCGGTGAGATCTTTCGAATATGGTCTGTATTGATGATCGTGCTGCGGTGGATCCGTCGAAAACGCGTGTGCTCCAATTTATCGTCGAGCACTTTCAGAGAGTGGTCGCTCAAATAACGCTGCGCCGTGGTGACGATATGCACCAGTTCGCCGTCGGCCTGGAAGGCGACAATTTCCGCGGGGTCGAGCAGATAAAGATCGGTGCCTCGGCGACCCACGATTTTTCGCAATGTCTCGCTGGTCGAGGGCGCCGGTTTGAGTTGACGCCGCGCTTTTTCGATCGCTTTTTCCAGCCGTTCGCGCCGGACCGGCTTCAACAGATAGTCGATCGCGCCGACCTCGAATGCGGCGAGCGCGTGATTTTCATATGCCGTCACGAAAATAATCAGCGGCGAGCGTTCGCCGGTCAGCGAGCGAACCACCGCGAGGCCGTCGAGCTCCGGCATCTGCAAATCGAGCAGCACTACGTCGGGGCGCAAGTCGAAAATCCGGGAGATCGCCTCGGCGCCGGTAGATGCTTCGCCGGCGAACTCCAGACCAGCGATGGCATCGACATGTTCGCGAAGAATTTCGCGCGCGATCGGTTCATCGTCGGCAATCAGGACCCTCAAAGCACTGCCTCCACGGGCCGCGTAACGGACACGTTCACTGGAATTGAAAATGAGACACTGCTGCCGTCGGCATTGGATTGAATGTTGATCTGCGACTCCACACCGTAGCAGAGCTGCAGACGCCTGGTGACATTTTCGAGACCGACGCCTGATTTTGCGCCTCCCGCGGTGCGAAAACCTGGCCCGGTGTCGCTGACCGTCACATGAAGCGCGTTGGGCGAAAGTGTCGCCCGAAGACGGACCGTGCCGCCCTCCACCTTGGTTGCGATGGCGTGCTTGACCGCGTTTTCAATCAGCGGCTCAATGGAGAGTATCGGAATCGGGACATGCAATGCATCGGGATCGACATCGATTTCGACGCGTAGCTTTTCTCCGAGACGCAGCTTCTCCACCGCGAGGTAAGCCTTGATGATGTGCAACTCCTGCTCCAGAGGCAGGAACGTTTTTCCCGTCTCTAAGAAATAGCGAAGGATGTCGGCGAGATTCAAAACCGTGTCGCGCGCACCCTTGGCTTCGCGCGGAATAATGCCATAAAGTGTGTTCAGCGCATTAAAAAGAAAGTGGGGATGAATCTGCGATTGCAGAGCGCGTAACTCCGCTTGCGAGACCAGTCGCCGCATTTCCGATTCTCGAAATTGCTCTATTTGTTCAACGACGAGGGAAGCGGCGCGGCCTAGCGCCAGAAGATCTTCACTTAAGTAACGCCGTCCGCCGGATCGCCGCCCGAGCAGCACATGTCTCGCGTCACCGGAAGCGAACCGCAAAGGTACGATGACTTCGACCCCCTGATCCTCCAGTTCGGCGCGCTGGCGGGTGAGCTGTCCGACCAGAATCGGACGCCGTAAATCCAGATGGCACAGCTTGATATCGTCGACCACAGACGCATCGGCGCCCATGAATCGCCCCAGTTCGGCCGCAGCCTCAATCAGATATTGGCCCTCATCGCGGATCGGCAGTTTCAAATGATGGAGCAGCGATTCCTGATCGGGACGGCGAAAGACCAGCCTGGTGAGGAGTCTCTGCACCCAGCCGCGCAACATCGCGAAAACAATCAGCAGGAGGCACGCGCCGGCGAGCAGCAGCGCCTGATGAAAAGGCGTCGACGTCTGCGACAACCATCCGAGCCGCCAAGCTTGCGCGACTCCCACCGTAAACAAGGCCGCCAGCAAAACGTTCGCCAGAAAACGCAGGAACGCATCGAGCAGCACGAAGCGGTAATCCTGCATCAGCACCAGCAGAGCGAGTGGAATCGCCGCATGATGAAATGCCAGTTCGCGGGACCAGACCTGCGCGGCGTGTCCTCCTCCCAGATGCACGAAAGACATCGCGAGCAGAAAAAGAGACATGGTGCCAACCAGCCGCGAAGTGTTGGCGCGCCTGGTGTGATCGATGGAAGCGAAAAAGCCTGCCGCTGCAAAACATGTGAGCAAACCAAAACCGACGGTGATCAACTGCAGTCCGAGCCGGTGATAACGCGAGCCCTCGCGGAACAACTCCGCGACATGCAGGGCGATCGCGACGGCGCTTAACGCATACCCACCTCTTGCGAGCATCGGGTAGCGATTCTGCAAACAGAGATCGAACAGCACCGCGGGCAAGAGACTTAGCACCGAAAATCCGATGGCAACGGTTATGCTCGTGAAAATGCTGCCCGGACTGTTCGTTCCCAACACCAACAGCGACGCCAGGTTCCAGGCAAGGGCCAGAGCAGCGGCCAACATTGATTTCGTGCTCCCGCGGAGACGCCGGGCCGCGCGGTCCTCGATCAACAAATAGAGGAAGATGCCGAAGATCAGCACCCCGGCGGAGTGCCCAAGCGTGTTGACGAGAAGAGACTCGTTCACGGTCCAATCATATAATGACTAGCTCATGGGCTGTCGAGTTTTTGTTTCCGCGCTGAAGTGCACTACTCTATCCGATTGTAATCAAACAGAATGATTATAGTTGACAATATTAACATCAGATTATATACTTACATTAGTAGGAGATTTAAACAACATGTCGCTTATCAAATACACACCGTTTACCGAGTTTGAAGCTTTCCCCGCCGGGTTGAGGGTCTTTACCGACACCGTGAACCGGCTGTTTACCGAGCCGAACGGACGCCCTTGGGTTCCGGCCGTGGACATCAAAGAGACCGAGAATGACCTGATTCTTAAAGCCGACATCCCCGATGTGGATATGAAGGACATCAACATCCAGGTGGAGAATGGCACGCTTACCATTCGCGGAGAGCGTAAGTTCGAGAGCGAAAAGAAGGACGGCAGCTGGCATCGAGTGGAGCGTTCTTACGGCACCTTTGAGCGCGCGTTCACGCTTCCGGAGACCGTCAATTTCGAAGCGGTCAAGGCCGATTACAAGAATGGCGTGCTGACGATTACTCTTCCGAAGAAGGAAGTCGCCAAGCCTCGGCAGATCAAAGTCGCGGTTAGTAGCAACTAAGTTGGCGTCATTTGTCCGCATGCTCACGCATGGCGGTTCAGTAGGTGGGGGTGGACATCAAAGTCCGCCCCTTTTTCTTTTTCATTAACGAGGCATCCGCTCGGCGACGGTTTCCTTCCACTTCGCTGCGCGCTGATCCGGGGTAAACGACAATGCAAAATCCCAAGCGGCGGGATACATTCGGCCCCGCTGCTTCTCCACCGCAACCTGCGCATCGGCAAACTCGCGGCCGAATAGCTTGACCCACACGTCGTAGACCCACAGGAAGAGATACTTGTGATCGTCCTCGTCGTGATGAAAGAGATCCGATTGCAGGCGGTGACCGAGTTCGTGGATCAATGTTGCCTTCTTCGTGTCCATCGGATAGCTGGCACGAAGCCGCATTGGCATTTCTTTGTACCCAGAGCTGCTCGAAACTTCGAGGACGATCGCCTCCACGTCTCGATCCTCAAACTTCAGGCCCGAAGCAGCCTCCATGGCCGCCGTGATCCTCGATCCCTCGCTAGCCCAAACGCTCTCGTATTGTTGGGCCGCGGCGGAAAACTGATCTGAATCTGGGTGGAACAGGATTCGCAAGCTCTTGGCCTGCGCCGTGCAGTGCAGAGAACAGGCGGCTACAAGCAGTGCGCCAAACAGCGGTTTCATGCCGGTAAGACGCCCGATGCCTGAACCGGTTAGCAGTAGCAGAAGTCCGCCCCTTTTTCTTTTTCATGCGAGAATTGCGGGTTGAACACCGTTCGCGTGAATCGAAAAGCAGTTGACCGTGTTGCAAGCGGGCACCCTTGGATTTTTTCGAGCGATGTTGCCGAGCGAGGGGATGCGCAGCCGGGTGATGTCGTTAAGGTTGCCGACCCGCGCGGCAGGCCGATCGGCGTCGCTCATTATAGTTCGACCTCTCAAATTACCCTCCGTCTTCTTTCCTCTAAGCCAGAACCCATCGACCAGGAATTCTTTCGCCGCCGTCTGACCGCCGCGATCCGGCATCGGGAGCGAGTGGTGAAGAATTCGAACGCCTGCCGCCTGGTGTTCTCTGAAGCCGACCTTCTTCCCGGGTTGATTGTGGACCGGTACGGATCCTGCCTGGTGATTCAAACTCTCAGCCAAGGGATGGATCGGGCTCGGGACCTGATTGTTCACTGCTTGAAGGAATTGCTGGCTCCCACGGGAATCCTCGCGCGGAATGATGCGGCGGTACGAAAACTGGAAAGTCTGCCGCTCGAGGTGGTTGTCCTTTTCGGCGAAATACCCCAGCCGATCGCGATCGAGATGAATGGGCTGCATCTCGAAGCGGACCTATTGAAGGGCCAGAAAACCGGGGTCTACCTCGATCAGCGTGAGAATTATCTGGCGGCGGCGAATTTTGCTGGCGGGCGTATTTTAGACTGCTTCACTTCGACGGGCGGATTCGCGTTGCATACGGCTAAGAAGGCGGAATCGGTCGAGGCTGTGGATTCGTCGGCGTCCGCTTTAGCGACCGCGGAATCGAATGCGCGGGCGAACGGCATTGCGAACGTCCATTTCCGGCAGGCTGACGTATTCGATTTCCTCTCAGGACTAGATCGGAAGTACGGGATGGTCATTCTGGATCCACCCGCCTTTGCCAAATCGCGCAAGATGCTGGATGACGCGGCGAAGGGTTACAAAGAGATCAATTTGCGCGCACTGAAGCTGCTGGGGCCGGGAGGGATTCTGGTGACCTGCTCCTGTTCGCACCATGTGAGCGAATCGATGCTGTTCGAAATCGTGGCCCAAGCGGCGCTCGATGCGGGAAAGACGCTTCGAGTACTGGAACGGCGGACCCAGGCTGCGGATCACCCGATTCTGCTGACGGTTCCCGAGACGCTGTATTTGAAATGCCAGGTTTTAGAGGTTCTAGCCCATTAGTATGGCTTGCCACTCCAGCACCACCTGCGGTATGGTGTCTTAAGTCGTACGGCCCCTTCGGGGGAGCTGTTTTATCTTCACGTCTCATTTAATTTGGAGGATCTTCCGGAATGCTATTGACCTCGTTGTCCGCCTTATTCAGGCGCGCCTTCCCGGTTCTGTTGTTTCTGCTAGCGGTTGCTGCTGGATCCGCGCCACTCCGGGCGAGCGAGGCAGAGTTAAAGCTGCCCGATCTGCACCAGGCTCTGTTTCTGAACGGCATTGAGGGGCCAACCCTGTTAATGATCGGGCTGGGTGTCAGTGCCCTGGGCTTCGTTTTCGGCATCGTAATGTACATGCACCTGAAAAACCTGGCGGTGCACGAATCGATGCTCGAGATTTCCGAGTTGATCTACGAAACCTGCAAGACTTATCTGCTGACGCAGGGCAAGTTTTTGCTGATCCTCGAAGCCTTCATAGGCTCGATTATCGTATTTTATTTTGGGTTCCTGGCTCCGAACGGCGCGACTTTTGGTTTGCCTTGGTCGGAGGTATTGATTATTCTCGCGTTCAGCCTGATCGGCATTGCGGGCAGCTTCGGCGTTGCCTGGTTCGGCATCCGCGTTAACACGTTTGCCAATTCGCGAACGGCATTTGCCAGTCTGCGCGGGAAGCCTTACCCCTGCTATGCGATTCCTCTGAAGGCGGGCATGAGCATCGGTATGCTGCTGATCAGCGTCGAGTTATTTCTGATGTTGTGCATTCTGCTATTCGTTCCGGGCGATTATGCAGGGCCGTGCTTCATCGGATTCGCGATCGGCGAGTCGCTGGGCGCGGCGGCCCTTCGCGTAGCGGGCGGAATCTTCACCAAGATCGCCGACATCGGCGCGGACCTGATGAAGATCGTTTTCAAGATTAAAGAGGACGACGCGCGCAACCCCGGCGTGATCGCGGATTGCACGGGCGACAATGCGGGCGATTCGGTGGGACCCTCGGCCGACGGCTTCGAGACGTATGGCGTGACCGGTGTCGCGCTGATCTCCTTCATCCTGCTGGCGGTGAACAACGATTTGGTCAAAGTGGAGCTGCTGGTTTGGATCTTCGTGATGCGCGTGATGATGGTGATCACCAGCGGCGTCTCTTATTTCCTGAACGAAGCGGTTGCCAAGGCGCGCTATCAGAACGTCGACAAGATGAATTATGAGACGCCTCTGACGACGCTGGTGTGGCTGACCTCCGTCCTCTCGATCGGCGCGACGTACCTGGTTTCGTACTACATGATTCCCGAGCTGGGCGGCGATCCGACGATGTGGTGGAAATTATCTACCGTGAT
>Ga0209006_10005027_pt1 | contig 12013 bp, 19 predicted proteins | sample JacPin_JW_Ref_O2_FD_188567 | JGI IMG/M metagenome (GOLD analysis project Ga0209006, IMG submission 188567) | Forest soil microbial communities from Algoma, Ontario, Canada - Jack Pine, Ontario site 1_JW_Ref_O2 (SPAdes) (version 2) | ecosystem: Environmental > Terrestrial > Soil > Boreal...
AGTTGTTTGAGAAAAGACCTCCGATCCGTGCGACGATACCTTGCCTTTGAACTGCGGTGTTCGAGCTCTCCCTAGTATTGTTAGCGAATGATGGTCTGCTATAATAACATTAGTCTTACTGGTGCGGTACTGTAGGAATCCGTTGTTCCATATCTCCGGATGGTCTCCACGTAATCTCCCAATGCATGAAACTTGTACGTCTGAACGTTGAGAGTTTTCTTCATACGTCCGCTGCTTCCAGTAGATTGTGACTTGGTAGTATTGTTCTTGGACTGACGGTGTTTACGGGCCTCTTCTTCGCGTTTGAGCTCTCTAGTGGCATATGCGGGGCACACATTCGTCTGAAAGTTTCGAAACTCGGCTCCCAAGGTGGTTGTGACGTTATCCATGATGGTCAGTGTAACGTCAGTGTGCATTCGCAACTTAGCTAGGCCATGCCAATAGGCGCACACGAAGAGGAGGCGGATGATTGCTTCATTGTGTGGTGCTGGGAACAAGCCATCGAATACTGGGATGGCACACTGGTGATGGCTGGCTCGTCACTGTGATCGGACGAAAGTACCGTGTATTTACCTGTAGAAGGTCTTCGAAGTCGCGTGCGGCCAGCCTCTTTAACTCCGAGGTATTTGATGAGAACTTTCTGATCGTGTCTCGACCGAAGGTAGGGATCTGGCGATATCTGAGATCTTCATGAGCGTAAGATTGGGAAAGTAGAGTGAGATCACATACCGACGATCCAATTCATGTAATAGGTTTGGATTCAAGGACTCCAACATGCGCAGAAGATGTATCAATAACGCCCTCCACACACCTAATTCAAACTCATGCATCAAGTCAACGACTAGCATGGCGAAGAAACAGAGGCCCAGTGCATTTAGTCGGTCTGAAAAGGCATTCTGAGGTCGAGTAAACATTCGCCCGAAAACTCATTCAAGATCACTGAACATACCGAGGTAGGAACCAGAGATTCCGGTTTGAGCAACTTTTCAACCGCAGAACTATTGACCTGGTAGTTTTTCTCGTAGATCAAGGTTCGTGCACTCTGTATTTTACCCCTCCTCTGCAAATCATCAGACCTCTTCATACTTAAACGATACTGCCGATCCTGCGGCATCCCTAACTTGAGGATGCGATTTTTAGGTATTCGGCATCTTGGACAAGGACAATCACCCCCGTCCCGAATGCTTGCGAGGAGGGTTCTGGACACACATTTAGCTAAGTTGTCTGTGTCATTGATCAAGTCTGCTTACTTTTCGGGGTAATCAGCGGAATAGGTGAAAATACGTGGGTAAAACCGACGTGCGACGCCGTCCCAACACATAATCACTATCCCATGCTTATATGCAATGACGAAATCGTCATCAAATAATACTTTTAGTTGTTCATGAAAAAATTCACGCTGACAATGGGTGAAGAATGGACCGCGAGGGCCTTTACCTCCTGTGTGCTTGGAGGCAAAGTCCTTGAATTCGTCAGGTAACTATGGAATGCTGCCATGAAATATACATAGAGAGACGAGACATAGACTCACCTTTTGAAAATAAGCAACATGATTGCACAAATGACTTGAGGGTTTGCAGCGCCTATATTTGGATTCATTGCCGAAATATAGATAGCATGGCCAGAGTTTTGAGTTGCCGAAAGACGTCAAGTGTGTCGAGTCTGACCAGAACATAAGACCAACGACAACGCGTGGAAGGTCACAGTTGGGTTCCCCAGGAGAATCTTGGAGTGCACAGTGAGCTTCGAAAAACGACGGCGAGTTGTAAAGTTCGCCGTGAACACGAATATCCCGGTCTTGATCAGTTGGATTCCAAAGGAGCTCGTACGGTTCCAAATGGAACTGCTCGCAATCTTGTGCATTTGTGAGCTTCTCTTTGATGACGTCAACTAAAGACCGGTAGTGGAGTTCTCCACATATATACTGATGAACGCCAGGGTCGTGTGTTCGGTCGTGAAATGGGACAGGAATGCTGATCGATTTTTTTTTCCACCCAGCATCGACGTCCATCCATTCATCGTCGTCTTCGATCTCATTGCCTGCAAGCTTTGCATTGATTTGATCCCATCTGGTATTCTGGATGTGCGAAGGGTCGAAGCCAGGATCGGCGACAATATCTAGCAGCTCCTTGAAGGATTCTTGGGATTTTTGAACACTCCCGTTCCAGTACCAGTGGCCCAAACGGAATGAGTTTTCATTGGGATAAGGATAGAATGCAGAATTACTGGGTTGTATGGACGTGTGCTGATTATTGGATATGATCTCATCGACAACGGGATTGTTACATAAATCTGTGAGCGTGGTAGATTGATCGGGATCGTGTGTTGGAAACTGGGGAGCGAAGTATCTACGCGAAAGTCCAAAAAGATTTTTGACGGTGTGAAAATATTTGAAAACGCGGGAACACGGATCTGTGGTTGGGGGATTGGCCTGACGATTGTGATCGGGTATAGGAAAGGGAGTATTGTCTGACTGAGGGGGGGGTGTCAATGTCGATCTTGGTATGGACTCGGCTGAGGGCAAGCTTGGTGGAGCCTCGGGCAGCAGATCCCTGAAACGCTTTGGCAATCGCCGATGAACCCTTCGACTCCTGCGTTTTGCCAGCGATGAGGAATCGTTGTCGACGGGGGGAGAAATCGAAAGATCTTGGATTTCCTGATACATCGTTAGTATCGATCACTTGTGATGCAGGAAGCCCATGCCTCAGAGTCACCAACAGGTAAGAGATTACCTTCTTGAGGGTCTTCCATGGGGGTGTCAGCGGCCATCACATCCTGGACATCGAAGTGAGTATCTCGATTCTGATATGGGAGCTTCACGCGTTGCTCACTGCCAAGCCGTCGGTAGAAGTCGTCTTCGAACCCCTTGGAAGCTCCGTCAGTGCCTGAGCACGAGTCTCTGTGGATCTGAAGGTCTGATTGCTGTCAGTGCGATGTCGCTTTCTTGTCGCCCATATTTCTTTGGCTCTGGTGAGGGCGCTTGATAACCGTTTTTTTCTCTGGGGACAACTTCGCTGATGATTCCCGAACGCATGAAGCTGCGGGAATGTTCTTCCACATACACAGACCCGAAGGGTACCAGTGGAGTCAAGGGCCTCCATTGACCTTGAGTTTCTTGAAGGTCATATGAGGAAAACTAGTGAGAGCGGCGGGAGACTTGAGTACTTGAGTGTTTCTAGCAAGTCCAACTTGCCAAACTTAGACACATCTCGTGATTTACCAAACTTTTGACGCATTGGCCAAGCGTTCCGAGCCGAGCCGAAATCATTCCTAACTACGATCACCAGCAATCGCAAATACAAGAACGGGCTGCCTAAGTGACAAAGGAATACTGACCAGAACGTAAACCTACAACAACTACCTGCCCCAGTGCTTATAATGATATCATTGTCCACAGAATACAGCATTGAAATGGAAACACCTAATCCTCTTCGGATGAGTCGCCCACTTCGTCAAGAGACTCTTCGGATGGCGCCGAGCTGACTGCCTTCACAGACCCCGCTTGGCAGCTTTCACAGGTGTGATTGTGACCCTTGAAACCTGCAAGCAATTAGTGGCTCAGTAACATATAATCAAAACATCGCACAGGTAGGATGACGAATTCGAAAATGGGCTGCTTTGGCAAGAGCTTCGCTGTAAATCTGCACTTCCAACTTTGCACGTCTTAGTTTGCCTTCGACTAGCTGATTTTGGAGTGGATCGTCCAGAAATGGCTGCTGGTGAGGTCTCAGCGACTGCTCGACAGACTGCAAACGCTGCTCCATGATGTACTCGTTCCACTGGGCTCTGAGAAGATCCTCCATCTTGGTTTCAGGAGTCCACCTCGTCAAAGAGTGGGGTACGATGATGCTAGCCTTGAAAAGAAAAGATGAGTACTATTCATCGTAGTTGTCAGGATGATTACCTGAGAGCCAGCAAATCGAATGTGCCGACCCATTGATCGAACGACTATCTCAACTTCAGGAGTTGGTGTGTGAAGGGACATAGTAGTTATCAAGGCTGCCAGGTCACGACGGCACGAATTGAAAGGCAGCGGGTTGAGAGGAGAGACGCAATTCATCATGATGAATGAAGGTTAAAGGATGTTCAGTACTGAACTTCGAGCTGTTGATATAGATATACCATCATTGATTCTCCGCCTACGAGGGACCCCGATAACAGCTTGGTAAAATATACGAGCAAATTTAGAAATACTATGACATCTAAACCCGTCAGTATCGCCGACGCATGGCGCACGATGACTGAGGATCGATGTTTTCCTTATCGCCCTCGGTGCGAGCCCTTTTCTTCCCCTTCATCTTACGTCTCGCCCTCCCTCGTCCCTCTTTCCTGATTTGCTTCGTAGCTTGCTCCAGAAAGAGTCCAACAGCACCCTCGGCCATTCCCACCTTGTTGACGAAGAAGTCACTGTCAAGACCACCGATATTGATAGCGTAACAGATTCCGCGTTCCCGAAGAGTATCCTCGTACTGGAGGTAATTTAACGCTGGATATGTCGCATGCAGAGAAGAAAGGATTTGCGAGATTGATATGGGATTGTCGTTCTCGTCACTATCACTTGCATATGCCGAGATCTGCGATCCCCCAACAGTGTTATCGATGCCTTGAAGTATGGAAGCGGTGGTGAGTTTTATGGACTCGGGAAGGTGGACGTGAATGGCAGGTACGGCTGTTGGAATAAGTTCGGTGGGTACCCTACGTACTTGTGATTCTCGCGGCACTCTCTTACGGACTTCGGCAAAGTGGAGATCATTCGGAGGTGTAATACAATCCGAAGAAGCCTTCCCTTCAAGCTGCGTTTATGACTTTATGAGTATGATTCAATGACGATTACAGTGCCAATGTAACTCACAATACATTTTGCCCAGAGCTGTATGTCGTTTAATGCAAGTGGAATATGATTGGCGGTAGAGGGGTCAACATAGCACCAGTGTTTGTTGCCAGGATGCTCGGGGCACTCCAGTTTCTTTTTGACAAGTTCAAGTTCGGCCGCATAAGATGTCACGGAAAGAGCTAGGCCGTCATCCCGTTTGTGCTTCCTGGATTCCTTTGCAGGCGCGGGTCTCTGTTCATTGTTGGAGTTTGTCAGTGATCGAGACAAAACTTGTGATTAATATTCACCAAGTTGATGATTTCAACGATGACCTCTTTTTGTATCCGACGCTTGTTACTCATCCTATCAACGGCGGTCTCGAATGCACCATCAAGATCGCCCGGCGTCATCAGTCGATGGCTGAGGTCAGCCCGGCGATCTGTCGTGAATTTCCACCCAAGACGGGCTGACTGTCGTTCAAGCTCCATCACGGCGCAAATTCTGTCAAAAAAATCCTCAAAGGCAATGTCTGTGCTAAAAGAGATATCTCGGCAGCTGGGTATTTCTCCGCCCTTCATTGTGTTGAGCGGTATACGTATGATAACTGCGAAAGTGTAAGCTCCTATTCCTGGAAAATCAATCCGTACTCATCATAGCTCGCTCACCATTCTGGACGCTATTCAACCCAAGCATAGGCCACGTTGGCTGCGAGGCGTCTTCCAAAGACGAATGGAACGCACGAATGGCCACTTCACGGTTGACTTCCTCTGTGCTCAAGGCTAGCGTAGGGTCATCGGAGGCACCAAGAAGGTATGCCATCCTTCGGGTAGATCGACGGCGTCGGGGATCAGCTATTTCGGATATGACGCCATCCAATGAATTGTTGAGTATCTCAATATCTTTGAGAGTGGGCATGACTTTGCTGCTTAGTCCGATTTGCATCCACTGGCATGTCTTTATATACGGTAGCAGGTATGCCGTTATTTATCAACGAGATCGGCGTCTTCACATCGCTGGAGTGTGTCCATAGACGTCGCGGTTTGCACGTATCGTTTGGCAACTTTCTTTAAATGGCCTCACCTTTGGCAATCTTCTTTTTAGCCAATGAACTACTTTCGGAAAGTGATTGGTAACTTACTTAATGCAACGTCAACTTGAATTACCAGTCAGACGGTATTGAATGGTGCGTGTTAAACTTGGTGCTACCCACCTTCAAGTTCTATCTCAGGTGCCTCTATGTCCGCAGATTTTCAGCACGAACTTCTTGGCTCTCCATCCCCCCATCCCGCCAGCAATCCGAGTCAAGATTTGGGGCCACTTACCTTCATCGATCCCAACTGGATCCACGATTTTAGTTCTAACCATTTAGTAGCCTTGCCGCCAACAGCCTTCGGAGATGCGCTGGAAGTGGAACCCCGCATTGATACTCTCACTCCGGTAAGTTATTCCATTCCCATGAGCGGCTCTGTCAAATGGGGCCCGATCTTTACAGCTTTACCCGGGTCTTGTGCTAAACGACGATCCCATGTCGATGTTTGGGTACATCGTCAATTCTGAAGGCCAGGTGTGGATCTTTATGGTGCGTCTTCCTCAATTGCTAACCCCGAACGACTTCATTGCTCATAAATTTAGGCTAGTTCCGTAAGTCGTCTTCATATCTCTCCACCAAACCAATCTTATCATCTGTCCAATGGAGACGCCAACAAAACATATTCACCTGGGATATATTTGCCACCTGAACGAACTATGGCCACTCTATGTAAGGAATATCATTTCTTTTGCCAATCAATTTCTGACATTTTCCAGCTCAATCGCTACGCGAATGTGATGTGATGTGTTGTCACCGCTCGACACTAGTTTACTGACATAGTCTTGCAGCCCTCTGTGATTTTATCCATCAGAATGCTCGGGTTCTTGCTCGATCTGAGGAACCACGAGCGCTTATTCAGCCTCTACGTCCACCCAGACGATGATACATCGGTATTGGCAATACTTAATTATCCAACATTTTGCTGATATAAACTATGTACCCCAGGTTCCATTGACTGTTGTTCAACCACACGGTTTCTACGACGATCTTGACAGCCATGTCTATAAGGTGAGTGTCAATTTACTATGACCTTCCTGGATCCATTATCACAACCGTAGTATGATCCCAACGACACACGTGTACACATCAACATTATCACGGCCTCGCGAGAGCCACCGCTTACCGCTGCTACCCCCCTCAAACGCACAAGGAGCGACTCGAGTATTGATCCTACTCCTACTCCTACTCCTACTCCTGCTCCTTCCACGTCCCGGGCAACCCCCAGAACTAACGCACGCAAGGGTAAGAAAAGCAAGATTTGCCCTCCAACCATCGATCAAACCAGCGAGGAGGCGGCCTCCATAGATATGGCAACCAACTCAAGCCGTTACAGTCTCAAATGGCTACAACGCTACGCACCCCAGCTCTCTCAGTGTATTGCACCAGCGCGAGACCAAATCCGCACCATGGGGCTTCTCGGGATGGTAAATCCGTATGGTCCTACCCACGCAGACCGGAAGGACTGTGCTACAAAGGCCCTAGATCGTGCCATTGAAGCAGGAAACATTGTTATTGAGCAGAGTAGGTCGATCGATGATTATTTCGATTTTTTTTCCTGACATTCTGTCCATTCAGCCGTCAAAATTGCTGGGATTTACTATGGAGTCAAGTTGGACAAAGCATACGCTCTGGTGAGTTATTTCGTTACGTTCTTCAGACAGGGCTTGACCTGTCTGATCCCAGCTCTCCCGTGACCTTGTGGACCGCCTCAACAGTCTGAAGAGGAAGGCCGACGAAATCGTTCAGCAACCCATCCCATCTGGCTTCGGCCTGGCATCACCCAACGCCCAAGCACTCGCGCGACTTCTCCTTGCGGATGCCCATCCACAGGGCATATATTCGTTTGCAGACGACACCACCAATGGGGTGAGTCCATCCTTCCCTCTTCTGATAATTTATTAACTGGGCGACACAGGCGCTTCAAGTGCAATACGGTCACCCAACTATCGAAGCAATGCACCGCGCCATTTTCGACGAGTTGCCCGAGGGATCGCGGACTCCAGGCGAGGCGGCCACCCATGGCTCGATCGCGCTCGCAGGGTCATTGGTATGTTCCCCATCGTCGATACATCAGCATGGCTAAATCCCGTAGATTCACGATGCGGTTCTGAAGATCGCCGAACCCCATAGTTCACCGACCTTGGGGTTCCACTTCAGCCATCTCCTCAACAAAAGCGAAGGACTCGATGATGAACGATACCGAGAATGGCGCGTTACGTTACAGAATCGAAGGTACGCGATTCATTCTCAACATCACACTATGCCCTTCCCATATTTTACAGCATCGGCAAAGATAGGTCAGCAGGCACCTATGTACAGTGGGTCCATCAGAATTAGATGTACATGTATATAGTATATGCTCAAACTCTGCCATCCACGCTCCTGGGGTCCTTGTGAGGTCGCGCTCATATACATTGATTGGGCAAGTCAAATGGTAAGGTAGACTGTCACTACTTAATCGGGTAATGCTCCAGCTGCTGGCAATAAAAGCCGATGGCAGGTTGGACACCACGTTTCGAATTCCTCTCATGTCCGAAAGCTCCGAGGACACCTTCCTCACCGGTAATGCTAGAAAGCGTCCCGCTGCTCTCGAGCTGGCTCCTAGGAAAAAAGCGTGTGTAGCTACTGACTATCCATATGAGGTCTAATCGATCATCTGGCTCTTAGCTGTGCCACCAATCCGCTTGTGCACCATGGCCGCCACTTCTGCCGAACGGTGCATGCCCTTTGCAACTTCCAAGCGCTGTTGACCAACGGTATCGTGCGAATGGTGGAGTCAGCCGACCAACCAGAAGAGAACTTCACAGCTGAGTGAGTGGGTTAACTTGACTTCCTTCTTAGGCCCATTGTGTTTTCAGAGAGCGACGCGAGCATCGGGTGTTCCAAGAGCTCCTAACGATTGTGCCAGGACTTGAAGAGCGACTCATGACAAGCTCAGATGAGGAAGTGAATATTATTTCCGACTTGGTAAGCCTGCAATTATTCCTCAGGCTTCTTTGAGTTCATGTTAGACATTTTCAGATTCGAAAAGGCGCCTCCGGCGCTCGAGGTGATGATACCAAGACCCTCAAAGGTAGCATCTTAGACTGGATTGTGCCCAGGGGCGAAAGTCTGGTCCCCTCCCTTTCGCGAAACATCAAGGTTGACCGTGGATTCCATCACGAACGAACAGGAGCACTTCTCTGTCCTGTGGGTCTAGATTGGAATGATCCGGAGTACGTATTTCCAGGGTCACACCGAAATTGCCCTGACAGTTGACAGGATCAAGGCGAAACTGAAAAGCGGGGAAATGGCAGTCAGTGGCGATCAATGGCCAATCTTCCTCTATTCTGGTTACAAGTATGATCTTGAGGATCCGTGGAAAGGCCTCTTTCGGAGCTCAGTTTTAGTAAGCGTGCGTCTCATATGCGTCCTCCATGTTGCTCGGTCTCATTGTCATTGTAATAGGCATTCAAGCATATATTCACTTCTCCAAGCTCTGTAGATAAGGAGCCCAAGGCAACTCGTTCCGGGAACGCTCGTATCCACGGAATGACTCGTACAACCGCTGCATCCATTGCATATGTTGCTACACAGGTAAGTCTCATCGGTTTTCATCCAGAAAGGAGCCAATACACTATTTTCCTTCAATCGTTAGGTTCGGTTCGCACTAAGCTCGTCCCCCGTGTTTTCTCGTACGGATACTGTCACCGACTCAGAAAGATTCTACAACAGCATCCAAGAACTTTTCGATGACCCTGAAGAAAAGCAAGAGGTAGACGACCTTCTTACATGGTGGAACCGGTATGTCTACTAACCGCCAACATCATATTGTGATTGACGGTCGTGTCATTGCAGCCAGGTCTTCCCAGGCCTTTCGTCGACGCAACGCTCGGTTCCCAAGAATAGTGCATTGATGAGAATCAAGGAGAGGAGGGCTGCCATGAAAGCTGCAAATACGTAGAGTGGCCAACCCTGTATCATGTAGTGGTGAATGGCAAGCACCATTGGTTCCTTGATCGAAATGTTAATATCGACGACGGATAACGGAGGCTGGGCATTACAAGCCAACCTTATATCAATCATAATGTGTAGCCGATAAGATCCATCCCGTCACACATGGTCATCTGAGCCAGAGCGATGACTGATTGTACTTACTGAGCTGTGCGATATACACTGGTAAGAAAAGGTTCGTTTCTCCGCATCCTTCTGGAAATTATCATGTTCATCAGAAACCCCATTCCGACACAGATTCTCATCTGCATCAGAACGGCGCCTGGGAAGCGATCTTTCTGGATATTGTGCGATTCATCATGTCTATCACCTTGATATGACAATATCTATTCTGACACAAATTGTCATCTGCATCAGAGCGATGCTTGATTGTAATGGCTGGTCTGCCTGGTAAAGCGTGTTCTTTTCTCAACATCCCTCTAGAGATTGCGAGATTCGCCATGTCTGTCACCCTATATAATAGTTTACCACACAGGTCATCTAAATTGTGGGCATTATTCGAAATTTATGGATTTTAAAAGTATATAAAGTTGTATAATTCTGACCTCACTTCCCTGATGGTGGCCTTCGCTTTATGAACAGTGACTGAACATGGCAACACCAATCATCCTTGGCGTCGGAGCAATCGCTACCGCCCTTGTGGGGCGCCATCTCGTTCGAAAAGGCCTTTTTGCTGGCAGAGGAGCAGCAGAACAATGGGCAAAAGGAGGTTTCAAAGCAAAAATGGATCGTAAGGAAGCCATTGCTATCCTGGGACTGAAGTATTTTTCTTGTTTTGTCAATATTGGTCCTGTTCTCATCTTTGGTAGGGACAACCTACAGCTGCGAACCAGGCTGAAGGATGCACACCGACAAATTATGCTCGCCAACCACCCTGATCGAGGAGGAGCACCATATCTCGCTAGTAAAATCAACGAAGCGAAAGATCTATTGGAGAAAATAGAAGGCAAAGCTCGATGATATCGTTCATACAGGTACACATACTCTCCTTTGTGGTCATCGAATCGTTCAAAACTGATGATGATTTTCCTAAGTGCATTTTATTATATCCAATGTATTTCTACCACTGGCAATACCTCATAATTACCGTCAAAACACTTCTCACTCTCTGCTCTTCATTTCATTTGGCTTGAATCATGAATCAAATCTTTAATCCAACCGTTGACTTTGTTCGTCTCTCAAGATCTCAAGTGCACCAGTTTTTTATCGCTGACTAAGCGCGATCTTTACTTCACGGGCCGCAATGAGCCTGGACTTGCAACCTTCGAAACTTGGCACAAGGGAACAGTAGGCATCGTCATAAGGATTATCTGCCGCCTTTGAACTAACTCGGCAGTTAGTTGGGACAACGTTTATCGAGAAGAACTTGTGAACTTCAACGAAATCGGAGACGTAGGCGAAATATGGTTCGTGCTAATGATCAAGTCCCGTATTCGTTCTCGAATATGTCACCTCAACCCAGGTTCGGCGTCGAGACTGCGGAGAAGCTGGTAAACTGGGCTCTGAAGTTTGTACCTCCTGAGGTTCATGCTTCCATCCTTGAAATAGGGAGTGGAAATGGGATGCTACTTTTCGCTCTTATGGACGCTGGTTACGCTCCGTGCACAATCGCAGGTATCGATTACAGTCCAGAAGCTGTCAGTTTAGCTCGATCAATTGCCTCCACTCGTGGTGCCGATCGGATCAGTTTCGCCGTCTGTGACTTCTTGAAAGATAATCCTCCGCCATTATCTACCATGAAGCATAAAGACGGTCACGCTCTATGGGATCTCTTACTGGATAAGGGCACGTTTGATGCAATTGCACTGGGCAAGAAGGATGAGTCTGGAAAATCGCCAGCCGCCGACTATCCTGTGCAAGTGGCGAAGTTGCTGACCGAAAACGGGTATCTCCTCATTACATGTGTGTCATTCCTGAGGCCTTCTCAACCCTCGATAATTTACACCACTACACAGCATGCAACTTCACAGAGGATGAACTAAAAGACATATTTTCGAATTCGGAGACCGGTCTTGTCTACAAGTGTGTTCGGGCTCTAACTCACACACGCTAGCCAATCTGACAACCCTTGGCAGTTCACGAATACAGCACCCTACTTTCACATATGGAGGCAAGAG
>Ga0209006_10005028_pt1 | contig 12012 bp, 12 predicted proteins | sample JacPin_JW_Ref_O2_FD_188567 | JGI IMG/M metagenome (GOLD analysis project Ga0209006, IMG submission 188567) | Forest soil microbial communities from Algoma, Ontario, Canada - Jack Pine, Ontario site 1_JW_Ref_O2 (SPAdes) (version 2) | ecosystem: Environmental > Terrestrial > Soil > Boreal...
AACATCACCCTCTTCCATCGCGTGAGCATCAATCGCGGCGCGAACTGACATGGGCATCGACCCCAGGTGTACTGGCATGTGGTCGCCCATGGCGATCACTTCGCCATCACCGTCGAACACGGCGCACGAGTAGTCGCGACGCTCCTTGATGTTCGGGGAAAACGCCGTGTGGCGCAGCGCCGCACCCATCTCCTCGGCAATGGAGTGATACAGGTTCTTGAAAATCTCGAGTTCGACCGGATCGCGGCGCGCAGTCCTCGACATGCACCGCAGTGTACTATCTGCCGTTTCGTCGTTGATCGTTGATCGTTCGCAATTTTCAGGTGAGCCGAGCGTCGATTTTTTGGTTTTGACCGACGACGGACGACCAACGACGAACGACTCCTTAAGAATTCCACGCCAAACTGCAAAATTCTGTTGACACTTTGTTCATACTGCCGCAATATCTTGTGTTATAGGGCCTTGCCATACTACAAGTAGGGCTGGCCTCGAGTATCAAGGGCCCCAGATTTGGAACCTTTGCAAGGGAAAATCGCTCACGGAGGAACCTTCATGGCAACGAAGAAGAAGGCAAAAAAGAAGAAACACTAACCGTTGGCGAGGACGATACCTCGCTTACACCACGATTTCTCACTGGCCTCTTGAGAGAAGCACCTCTTAAGAGGCTTTTCCATTTATGGCCGTTAGCACTCAGCCGCAAAAGGCTGGAAAATCCGCATGCCAAATGCCTCGCCTGTGTCACAATAAGCAGAGGGCGCGGCTTTGCCGCACGGCGCGAAAATGGCTGCTAGAAAAAAAAATGCGTCGAAGCACCAGGCGGATGAAGTCTTTATCCCTGACAAGCTGTATTTCCGGATCGGCGAAGTAGCTACGCTATGCCACTTGCCGGCCTATGTGCTGCGCTTCTGGGAGTCCGAGTTCCCGCAATTGAAGCCGGTGAAAAGCAGCACCGGCCAGCGCATGTATCGCAAGCGCGACGTGGAGGGTGTGCTGCGCATCAAGCAACTGCTATACGAGCAGGGATTCACTATCAGCGGCGCCCGCCAACAACTACGCACGGAAAGCAAGGCTGACAAGACCCAGGCCGCGATTCCGTTTCCATCTCACTCTGCTCCAGAACTTCAGCACATCCGCCAGGGACTGCGCGAGATTCTGAACCTGCTGTCGACTCGCCGGACGGGATAAGCCGGGTGCCACCGCACCTCCGACTTTCTTTGTCAGCCCTCGACGTTTCGGTGCCCCGGATGCAGGTCCAAAAACAGCAACTTGAACCCAGGTTGTCATCTAGCCTAGAATCGGTCCTCCATGGCGTCCGAGCCCTTACAAATCGATCGTCTTGACCGCGGAGTGCTAAGCCTGCGCGGCCCTTTGACCATGGAGAATGTCTCTCCCTTTCTGAATGCGGTACGCCGCGAGGACGCGCCCACCATGATTCTTGATTTATCCGGCGTTCCTTATCTTGACTCTTCGGGGCTAGGATCTCTGGTCAGCGCCTGTACTTCGTGCACCAAGTCCGGACGGCGCATAGCCCTCACTGGCGTGAACCGGCGCGTGCTGAAGGTTTTCGAGATCACTAAGGTCGAGCAGATATTTCTGATGTTCCCTACACTCTCCGACGCGCTGGAAGCCTTCACCAACGCCGGCACGGCGTAAGGGAGCCTCAGTAACCGCCGGTCGCGTTTCAGGCTGCGCGACTGGGATTCTGTTTCTTGGCGGCTCCGGCATTTACGGCATCCAGCCGGATGCGCGTGACGCGCGCCGTTTCCTGCACGAGATCACCCGAGAACTCAGCGCCTTCTCCCGCCATTACCGAACCGGCTGCCAGCGCAAAACGTAACGCGTCCGCTTGATCCTCAAAATACAAAACAACTTGTCCCGACATAGACATCTCCCTGGAAGCGACTCACTGACTGGCCCAAGCCGCGTCCTTCATTTGTCTTAATTCTCTGAGACTGACTCACGTCGTCAAAGTGTTTCTCTTGATTCTGGCCGAATCGGAAGGGCAGGTTACGCCGCTCCCGGCCACGTCTATACTGCCTCCATGCCTGTACTTATCTCCATGCTTCGCGGAGTAAATGTTGGCGGCCACAATAAACTTAAGATGGAGGCGCTCCGCGCGCTTTGCGAATCTCTCAAATTCGAAGATGCGCGAACCTACGTGCAGAGCGGCAATATCGTCTTTCAGACGAAAGAAAAAAACTCTCCGGTTCTGGCCGCGAAGATTCAGAACGCGATCGAGAGCGGGTTTGGGTTCCGCCCCCAAGTCATCCTTCGCACCGTGGATGAGCTAAGACAAGTAATCGCCGCCAGCCCTTTCGCGGGCCGCCGCGATCTTGAACCGGGCAAACTGCTCGTCACTTTCCTAGCCAGTGCGCCCGACCCCGAGGCGCGCGCCAAGCTCCTCGGACTGAAGGACCACCCCGAGGAGATTTACGTTCAGGGACGCGAAATGTACATTTATTTCCCCAACGGGGCCGGTAAATCCAAACTGCCCTGGTCATCGCTAGAAAAATTGTTAAAGACTACCGGAACTGCCCGCAACTGGAACAGCGTAACCAAGATACTGGCAATGGCTGAGGAGATGGAAGCCGGCAACTGATCGAGCAGACAACGCTGGTCTGTTAGTCTGTTTTCTTCCGCATGAAACTCTCCAGGCTGAAGGTTCTGCTGACTGTGGGCGCGGCACTTATGCTCACCGCCTGCGCGACCGTCGGGCCGCCGCAACCGCCGTCGCTCGAACTGCCAAAGCCGCCTTCGGATTTGCGCGCCATGCGCAAAGGGGACCGGGTCACCCTAACCTGGACCGTTCCTACGGTCACCACCGATCGACAGAGAGTCCACAGCCTGGGGTCCATCCGAATCTGTCGTGGACTGGAAGCGGAGTTAACGAAATGCGGAACTCCGGTGGGCAAAGCGCCGCCGAGTTCAGGTGCGCCAAATCAGGGTGCCACCAATCCGAGTGTTACCAATTTCGGCGCGAAGAAGTCTTCCAAGCCAAAAATCGAGGAGTCCTACACCGACTCGCTGCCCGCGCAGATTGAAAGCGACGATCGTTCCGCCTTTGTCACGTATGCGATCGAGGTGCTCAACGCAGATGGCCGCGGTGCGGGCCTTTCCAACCCGGTACGGGTTCCGCTGGTTCGTACGCTTCTCCCTCCGCGTGACTTCACTGCGCATGTCACGAGCCAGGGAATCGTTTTGACCTGGACTAACGCTCTTCCAGCGGCGGCCTCCATGCCCGAGGCGCATTACGTCGATCGCGTTTACCGCCGGACTGAGGGAAGCCTGTTACTGACTCTCATTGGCGAGCTGCGGGCGGGGCGCGAGCCAAACTCTACGCTTACCGATTCGAACATCGAGTGGGAAAAAACTTACCACTATCACGCGGAAACGGTCACTGAGATCGCACAGGAGAATAAGCCTCCGCTGGAGGTCGAAGGCGACGACTCCCCGGAGATCGCAGTTTTCGCACATGACATTTTTCCGCCGAGCGTTCCTTCAGGCCTGCAAGCAGTATTTTCGGGGCCGGGCCAACAGCCATTCATCGATCTGATTTGGGCCCCGGTGACCGACGTCGATCTCGGGGGCTACAACGTGTACCGTCATGAAGCTGGCATGGACCCCGTGGCCCTGAATTCGGAGCCGTTGAAAGCCCCGTCTTATCGGGACGCTGTGGTCATTTCGGGGAAAAAGTATTTCTATTCGGTCTCTGCCGTCGACGTGCGCGGGAACGAAAGTGAGCGATCCGAGGAGACCAGTGAAAGGGTGCCCTGAGGATCTTTGTCCAGCCCGGCGCGAAAAAATATTTCCTTCACACTTTCGCCTCAACTTCCGCGGATATGGTTAGATAGATTGCGATGAGATACTGCCGATTCCAATTTAATGGCCAGCCTCAGTATGGGCTGGTTGAGTCCGTTGCCGGACGCGATGCGATTGTACGCATCCTGCTGACTGCGCCGGAAGAAGCCGATGGCGACATGGAAAGCCTGCGCACGCGCCGCATCGAGGCCGTTCCACTGGAAGAGGCCTCCCTGCTGCCCCCGGTCCGCCCGTCGAAGATCGTCTGCGTGGGGCGCAATTATCGCGAGCACGCTGTCGAGCTCGGCCACGATGTGCCGACGGAGCCGCTGATCTTTTTGAAGGCTACATCCTCGCTGCTGCCGCCTGGAGGGGTGGTGCGCCGCCCGAAGATTTCCGAGCGCGTCGACTACGAGGGCGAACTTGGCGTAGTAATCGGCAAGACTTGCTATCAACCGGCAGCGGATGCGGATATTCGCCAGTACATCCTTGGCTATACATGTGTGAATGACGTCACGGCACGCGACCTGCAGAATAAAGACGGGCAGTGGTCGCGGGCCAAGGGTTTCGACACGTTTTGTCCCGTGGGTCCGCTGGTGACCGATGAGATAGATCCGTGTTTCGGCGTGGGGGCCGGAGTGGGCGTGCAGACACGAGTAAATGGCGAAGTGAAGCAGGATGGCAACACGCGCGATTTCCTTTTTAAGCTGGACGCCGTGATCCGGCACATCGCGCAAGCCATGACTTTGTTCCCTGGAGACCTGATCCCAACAGGCACGCCGGCGGGGGTTGGGCCAGTGGTATCGGGCGATGTGGTGGAAGTCAGCGTGGAGGGCGTGGGCACGCTGCGGAATTCGGTGGTGGATGAGTAAGGACCTGGATTGACATCGTCGTCGATATAAACTACATTGTAGTTCATGTCGCAGCCGCTTTCTTTTTCTTTGGGGGAATTCGAGCAACTGGTTTTGTTGGCGATTCTGCGCCTGGGCGATAGCGCTTATGGCGTGACGATCCGTTCTGAGATTGCCGCGTGCACCGGGCGGGAGCCTACCCCGGGAGCGCTCTATACCACGCTGGATCGCATGGAGGAAAAGGGAATCGTGCGTTCCTGGCTGGGGGACGCAACGCCGCAGCGGGGCGGGCGGGCGAAGCGATACTTCGCGTTGACCAAGGCGGGCCGCGCGGCGCTGGTGAAGGCACAACGGGCGTACCAGAGCCTGCTTGAAGGATTGGATCTGCTGGGAGGTGCGCATGCGTAGCGCCTCAATTGCGGAATGGATTGTCCGCCGGTGCACGAGCGAGAAGCGCGCTGCTGCCATCGTGGGTGACTTGCTGGAACTCAAGCCGCAGAAGGGAATTCTGTGGTTCTGGCTTTCGCTGGCCAGAGTTGTGATCTCGCTTGGCTGGCGGCAGCCTTTGGCCTTTGCAGCGGCGTTTGTGTTTGGCGCGTGGGCTTGTTCTGGGTTACAGGCGACGGAGTCGATGGGAGTCCGTGCACTGCTCACGCATCAGCTCCCATGGATGAATTTGTCCTTCGTGTTCGTTTACATTCTGTGGTTCGTGTGGGTGTATGCGACGATCCGTTACGGTTTGTACGACCGAGTGGCGCACCTCGCGTTTGCTTTGGCGGCCCCTATCACTGCGGTGACCTGTTTCGGGCGGCAGCCGGCTGTGCTGTTCGTACTGGTGTATGCGGCGATTCGCTATGTGCTCGCTGGGCGAAGGACGGAACTCGCGTTGGCCTTGGCTCTGACGGGGCTGGTCACTGCGGTCCTTTACTACGGGCGGCAGCCGGTAATCCTGGCTACGTGCGTCGCCCTGAGCGTCGGCGTTGTGGCGGCTTCGAGTTTACGTCGCGAAGGGCGCAGGGCAACGCTGGCTGTTCTTGCCGTTGAGGTGGTGGGGTTTTGGGGTGGCTTGGTGGCAATGTATCTCGCGAACCAGTATTTGAATTTTGTCGATCCAATGCCCAGGGTAGGTTTCGAACTTCAAGAGCATCCTTCGGTTCGCTGGATGTATTTGTCTATGATGTTCGCGACAGCGTGCTTGATGGCGACGGCATGTTCGCGCGTGCATGAGTGGACGAGTGATCGATCAATTGAAGCGGAAACCGGGAGCGAATCTTTAGGGTAGAGTTTTTGTCTCGGCGAACGAGTTCTTGACTTTCCGTGGCACTACTGCAGGCGGAATCTTTCCGTCATCAATCTCTGCAGCCGCGGCTTGTAGAGCAAGTCGTAGGCGAGTTCTTTGTCGGGGAACATGGCCAGGGCCGCCCGCTTCGCTCCGGCGGCGAGTTCTGAGGCTTCTTCCACGGTCAGGTTGGGGTCTTGGCCGATTACCGACATCACCATGCTGATCATCAACTGCAGGCGGCGGATTTTTCGGGCTTCTTCTTCACGCTCGCGGCGGGACTCCTCCTCCGCCAACGGAAAGTTCGTTTCTTGCCCGGCCCGCTGAGGAAAATTCATCGCGCCTCCTATTTCCGTAACGTTTTTGATGTCGGAACGCTCCACGGCGTTGCGAAATAGGTCACCGGCATTTTCTCGCAATCGTGAAAAAAGACGATCTCCTGGAAGTGCCGGTTCACTTTGGAGTCGAAGGCTTCTCAGCCAAGCAGGCAACACGCGCTTGGGCATGCCTCCTCGAAAAGAGCGCGAGAAATTCGCGGCTGGCGCTGGGAAGTCAGAATCCCCACCCTCTCGCAAAGAACGCGAGGAGGGTGGGGCACCCGACGCTTTCTTGGGAGTAAAATTGTGAGACCGCATACAATGAACGTTGATTTTCGAACTGGAGACTTATGGCTGAGCCGTTGAAAGATGATCCCCGTCGCGATCCCGTCCCCGACCCGAACGAGAAATTGGTGAAAGTGTTTGATTCCGAGCAGGAGTCCGAGGCGCTGGTGGTGAAGGGACTGCTCGATTCGGCGGGCATCGATAACGATCTGAAGTCGGCGTCGTTTCTGCAGGATGCGTTTCCCGGGCTCGGAGGAATGATCATCCTGGTGCGGGAAGAGGATGCGGCTGCGGCGCAGCGATTGATCTCGGACAACCGGCGCTCGTCCTCTCCGGCCGAGTATCCGGCCGACGATGACGAGACCGGGGAGCTCGACATTATTGAAGAGCTGCCACCGAAGGCGTAACCGAATGTCCGTCAAGGTAGAAGGTTACGGCTCCGTCGACATCGGTGCGATAGACGCGGGTTCCCGCCGTTTGCAGCCGTCCGAGAATTTCGGCGCGCGGTAGACCGAAGGGATTGCCTGATCCCACGGAGATGATGGCGAACTGCGGCAGGGCCGAGGCGACGAGTTCGGGCGTGGTTGCATTGGCGCTTCCATGATGGCCGACCTTCAGCAAGCTGGCGCTTGGATGATGCAGCGCTGCGATGCGGCGCTCGACCTGCCTTTCCGCGTCCCCCTCCAGCAACACCGAAGACTCCCCATAGCTGACGCGCATGACGAGGGAATCGTTGTTCGCGGGCTTGGCTCCGACGGGCGAATCGCTCGGCGGGAAAAGTACGCTTACCGTCGTCCCGCCGAATGCAAAATCATCTCCCTCCCAGCGGCGCACGACTTTCACGCCGAGAGTTCGCGCGGTGGTGATTACATTCTCGAGGGCGTCACTCGGCGGCAACAAGCCTACCCATAGTTCCTTCGGCTTAAAATTCTTGAGGACGGCAATCATTCCGCCGATGTGGTCTGAATGGCCGTGCGTAATCGCAACCGCATCGAGGCGTGAAATGCCGCGAGTCCAGAGATACGGCGAAACGACGTCCTCGCCGAAATCAAGTTGCGAACCGCCGGGGCCGATGGGTCCTCCAGCGTCGATCAGCAGAGAGTTTCCTTGGGGAGTGATGAGAAGGGTGGAATCGCCTTCGCCCACGTCAATCGAAGTGACTTCCATTACTCCCGGACGAATGCGGGGTAATGGCGTTATGAAAGCCAGCGCAAGCGATGCTGCGAGAATTGCGGCGACTCCGCTGGTCGCAAATGCGGCGTGGCGGCGTGCCGCCCACATCGCCAGCACCAGTGCCGACGCGGCCAGCACAATCATTAGGACCGACGGCATCGCTACGCGCAGGTCCGCCACCCGCAGGCCGCTCAGACCTCGAACCGTTCCAGTAATGCGATCGAGCGCGAAAGTGGTTAGAATCACCGGGACTTTGGCCAGCCAGGGCGAGATGTAACCCAGGGCCAAAGCGCACGCGGCGGCCGGCATCATTAACTGTGTCAAGGGGACGACTACCACGTTTGCCGGCAATCCGATCGTGGTGGCGCGGTGAAAGTAATATGCCATGGGCAAGGCCAATCCCATCTGCAGCACGGCAGAGATGAAAAGTAACTCCCCCGCCACCAAACAAAGCCCGGAGACGCCGCGGACAATATACCCCGCCCATTTCTTGCCAACGAACCGGGCTACGCGCGAAGCGATGAACTGCAAATCCACCCGCAACTGCCCCACCTGCGGCGGAAGCAGTGCGCTGAAATTGGCCGAATCCCAGTTGGCCAGCGCTTGCTTGTAGAGTTGCGATGTCCGCTGCAGGATAGGAATACCTATTGCCGCCACAATCAGTACGCACGTAAACGTCATCTGAAAGCTGGAAGTGAAGAGTTGGCGCGGATCGAAGACCAATAATCCCAGCGCCGCTGCGCCCAACGCATTCACCATGGCGCGGTCGCGGTAGATGAGACGGGTGCCCAAGTAGATGGCGCACATCAGCGTTGCCCGCCAAACGGGCGCGCCGACCTCGGTGACAAATGCATAGGCGACGCAGAAAGTCACCGTCAGCAGCGTGGCCGGGATATCGCCCAAGCGCAGGCAACGCAACGTCCAGAAGGCGACGAATGCCAGGATGCTAACATTCATCCCTGAGATGACCAGCACGTGGTAAGTGCCCGAGCGCTGAAAGTCGGCTCGGGTGTCGCGGCCTATGAAGGCTTCTTCGCCGATAACCATCGCGTCAATCAGTGCAGCCTCGCGCGGCGGCCAGAGTTGGTGCACCTTCGCGATGATGCTGCGGCGCACGCCGCTCCGCCAAGCAGCGACGCGGCTGCCCGAAAAACCGGGGAGCCTTTCGACATTTTGCATCTTGGCGGATGCCAGTGCGGCGATGCCGCGATCCGCAAGGTATCCCTGATAGTCGAAAGCTCCGGGATTGCGAAAATTGTGTGGCAGCTTGAGTTTGCCGGAAAAGCGGATGCGGTCGCCGTAGTGGAGGATCGGCATTTGCGTGCTGGGATTTGCCAAGGCGTCGGCGGCTTCTTCTGGAACCGCATCGTTCAGGCGCGGGGCGTAGATGCTGAGACGGATGCCGGAATGAATCGCTTCCGTCATACCCGTCGGTGACGGCGTCTGCTCGGTTTCGACCCGCTCTATTCCTAGATCGACAGTCTGTTTGAGTTCGTGGAAACCACCTTCCTGTATGCCGCCCTCGCGCGTCACGTGGGCGACGATTTGGAGTTCCTGGCGGTCCGCGTAGGGTTGAATCGACGTGTCGAGACCGGGGGAGTTTCCGCGCAACTGAACTCGCACCGCTCCGGTTAGAAAAACCGCTCCGAGGGCTAAGAGCCACCCCAGGCGGGAACGCTTCAACGCGAAATAAGCGGCCGCCGCTGTGAAAACAACGCCCGCGGCAAGCCACCACACTTCTGGCCGCCAGAGGTACGTCCCCGCGACAATTCCCAGCGAATACGCTACGGCCGCCCAGAGCATGGGCTGCCGCGTCGCCTTGAATCGGAAAGCAGGAGGGCTCACAGGACTGGGCGGCGAGGTCATGAACCTACGCTCTCGCCTGCTTTACCGAGCCTTAGGATCCAGATCAGCGCGGGTTGTAGGCAGACGGCCTCAGCCTGCCCTACGCGAAGCTGGAGGCGCGGTCTGCCGGGCCCAGCCCGTGAGCTACCCGCGGGACAAGTGCACAACGCTTTCCAGGTGATAGGTCTGTGGAAACAAATCCAACAAGTGAACGTGTTCCACGCGATATCCCGCAGCCAGCAGAGGCAGCAAGTCACGCGCCAGGGTTGCGGGATCGCAAGAGACATAAGTAATGCGTGACGCGCCCAGATTCGCCAATGAGCGCGCCACGCCTTCTCCGAGGCCACTTCGGGGCGGGTCTACAACCACCAGGTCGGGTTCATCACCCGTACCCTTCTCGACTGGCGCCCTCTTCGCACCAGCCAGATACTGCTCCGCCGTGGCCCCCACCGCCTTTGCGTTCGTGGGCAGATTGTAAGTAAGGTCGGCTGAGGAAGTCTGTGACGATTCAACCGAAACGATGTGACGGAAATCACGGGCCAGAGCTGTGGAAAACAGTCCCGCGCCGGCATAAAGATCCAGAGCCAAATCGCCCGATCTTCCCTCGGTCACGATCCTCACCAACTCGTCCGTCAAATGCCGGTTGGTTTGAAAGAACGAGCCCGCGCTCACTCGGTAGGCCGCCCGCGCGGTCTGATAGGTCAAGTAGACGGCGCCAACCTCGACCAGAATCTCCTGCGCTGCGGCCTTCCGATCGCCGGGATTGGATTCGCGGAAGGCCACAACTCCGGCAATCTCGGGCATCGTGCCTCGCTGATCCTCTGCCCACGCGCGCACGGCGGCTCGGCGGGCTTCGCGACCGCAGCCCACGTCCAGCAGCAGTTCAGTGTCATCGGAGTTGGCGAAGAACTCGACCTCTCGCACTCCGGCGGGAACTTTGCCCGCGCCTCCACTCTGCCAAAGAGCCGCGATGCCACGATTGATGAGCGGTGAACTGATTGGGCACTCTTCCACCGCCAGTAGTTCGTGCGACCCCAGCTTGAAATATCCGGCCGCAAAAGCGGGACTCACTTGCACCTGTAACCGCGAGCGGTTGCGGTAGTTCCACGGCGTCGAAGCATGGACCAGGATGTCGAAAGGCAAATCCAGCTTGGCGATGCGCCGCAAACTCTCGCGCAGAATTTCTTTCTTGATCTCAAGCTGGTATTCGTAGCTGGCGTGCTGGTAGTGGCACCCTCCGCAGCGCGAAAAATACTGGCACCCCGGCAGAACGCGGTGCGGCGAAGGCTCAACGACCGAGTCCACCTTTGCGCGCGCGAAGCCTGGCTTCTGCTCGGTGGTGCCAGCCTCGACCTTTTCTCCCGCCAGCACGAAGGGAATAAAGACGGCCTTTCCGCGCCCCTGAGTTTTGCTATCGGGCGCACCAAGAGGCAGACGGGCCAGTCCATCGCCGCCGTAGATCATCTTTTCAATTGTGAGGAGCAAGACTTGATTCTACGGCATCGAGAAACGAACCGCTGCTCTCGGGGGGGAAGCCGAATAAAAATGAGGGTCTCAAACTCTGCGCAGCTGAGGAATGAGTCCGAGCTAGTTCCGCGCCGCCCAAGCCAATCCGTCGGGCTGCTTCCCGGCGGAAATTTCTCCCACAACTTCCAGAGTCTTCAAATCAACCACCGCGATTTTGTCGGTCGCGCTTACGGCCACATAGGCACGAGAACCATCGGGAGCCATCAGAATGCCCGCTGCGCCGCCGCCAAACTTCAGCTGCTTGACCTGGTTGCGAGTGGACGCGTCCATCACCAGCAAACAGGTATCCGAAGCACCCGCGCCCAGGGCAGAGATCAAAACCCTGGTTCCGTCGGTGGTGAACTTCAGGCGGTTCGCGCCCCGGAGCGGGATCGGAATCGTTTGTAGGGCCTTCTTGGTTGCGACATCGATGATGGTGACGGTCGCGTCGCGCGCATTGGCCGCCCAGATTTCCTTGCCATCGGGAGAAATGTCGAAGCCCTCGACCCCGTGGCCGGCGGGCACGTTCGTCACTTCCCAGGTCAGACGCGGGCCGCCAGAGGGGGGACCGGAGTTGGCCGGTGGGTATTGTCCAGGCGCTCCACCAGAAGACCCCACTGCCGCACGGCCCGGCGGCGGACCGTAGCCTCCATTCGGTTGCGACACTTGCTCGATGATGCTGATCGTGCCCGAGTTCACATTGGAAGTAACGATGCGCTCGAGGCTTCTTGAGACCGCGATCATGTGGGTCCGGTCCTGACCTGTGCCCAGGATCCAATCCACACGCTGGGTTGCAGGATCGTAACGGCCAACAACTTTATTCGTCTCCGCGGTGAAGTAAAGCTTTCCGCCCGCGAAAGCCAACCCATGCGTGGAATGCAGCGCACCAAGGTCGATCGGCGGCAGCGGCTTGCGGGCAACCAGATCAACCACGGAGATGGTGTTGAGAGCGCTGTCG
>Ga0209006_10005029_pt1 | contig 12011 bp, 9 predicted proteins | sample JacPin_JW_Ref_O2_FD_188567 | JGI IMG/M metagenome (GOLD analysis project Ga0209006, IMG submission 188567) | Forest soil microbial communities from Algoma, Ontario, Canada - Jack Pine, Ontario site 1_JW_Ref_O2 (SPAdes) (version 2) | ecosystem: Environmental > Terrestrial > Soil > Boreal...
AGCTTCGGAAGTTGGCGTGGCGGCTGCAAACAATCTCTTATGCCGCTGAATTCCTGAGATTTTTCCGTAACGCCTTCTTAAGCGCCCGGCACCTAAAAATATCCCGTGGCGTCCAGGCTCGGGCGGTCGTCCTTATGACGACGAGCGACGGCCACGCTGTCGAAAGGCGCTGCGGTCCATGTCCTGCTTTTTGCTACAGGGAGAGAGGTGGCGATGAAGACGAGCTTCGCGCGTTGGCAATCGACCGTGATCGCCGTTGGCGTCACTCTGGCCTTCAGCGTTACCGGGCAAGCGCAGGACCTCAAGGTCTGCAAGAGCACGTTTGCATTGTGCACGATCGCGCAATGCGATGCGATTCCCGGAAACGACAAGCAAGTCTCGTGTCACTGCACCGTCAACACCAGCTATTCCGCCGGCACGGAGCCGTGCTCGGGCGTGAAGAACACACCTGATGGTCAGCAAATCCACTCGCGCTATTATCCAGTCAAGAGCTATGCGAGCTGCGCAAATGATCGGCCTTGGGCATGGTGCCTGGATAAGCCCTGCATTGTCGACAACAACAATCCCGAAGCGGCTGCGTGCACGTGCGACGTGGTGAAAAATCTAGGTGCCTACGTCATTGTCACGAGCAACTATACGCCGGCGACCTGCACCACAGGCGTCATCTCGTCAGCGACCATCGCGCAGATTGACCAGGCCACTGCGTCCCTGAAGAAGGCCAAGGTCCTGATGCCGTTCCCGATTCAAGTCCTGAACAAATAGCCGAGCCGGCCGCCGACCAGGCCCGGAAAAAGTCCGGTCTGCGGCCATAAATCGGGCCGTTCGCGGCTGGATTCCCGGGGTCTCGCGTAACGCCTTCTTAAGCGCCCGGCGCCTAAAAAGTAGCTGATGCCTTCCAGGCGCGGGTGATGGCCCTCATGACGAGCGACGGACAAGCCGTCGAACGGCTGCGCGATTATCTCCGGACGCTGCGGCCGGAGGCTCGCGCCATGCTTGTCGCCGAGCTCGAACGCGGCTTGTTGCGCGGCGAGGAGTCGGCCGGCAGCGACCTCATCCTGCAGGAACTACGCCGCACCATCCGCGCTGCGGGCCAGCCGGTGACGCGCATCGGCAACGCCGCCCGTTTGTTCTTCGCGCCGGTCGAGCCGTTCCTGATCGACGATGCCGCCGACCACAAGCGTGCCGGGCGACTTGCGCGCGTGTCACTTGAACCGATCTGGGGGTGGATCGGCCGCGATCTGATCCCGGCCGAGGCCAAGGCGTTGAGCGAGGACATCAATCGCGCCTTGCTCGACGACGATCGGACCAAGGCCGAACAGCTGACCCGCGCGCTGCACGATCGGGCGCTCCGGCGTATCAAGGAAGCCATCGCGTCAGTGACCGGCGACGACAAGGCGCGCCGGCGCCTCGCCGTGCAAGTCGGCACGCCGCGGGCGCTTGACGATCTGGCGACGCTGACCCGCATTCTCGCCAACCGCGACGTACTCAATGACTTGGCGCGGCGATGGCCGAACCACCTGCGCTCGTTCGAGCGCGACGAGATCGATGCGGTCAAATCGCTCCTTGAGGGCGCGACGACGCAGAAAGCGCCGGCCGGCGCGCCGGCCGTGAAGACCGACGTCTTTCTGTACGGGTTCGTGCTAATTATGGGCCGGCTGGCGTCGCCGTGGCAGCTCATTCGCCTTGCGACCCGCGCGGCGGAGAGCGACGTCGCCACGCGTATCGCCGAAACGCCCTATGCGGCCGCGGTCGCCATCGTCATCGGCGAAGTCGAGTGCATGGTGAGCGACCTGCGCGCCGAGCTCAAAGCGCGCCGGCCGGTAACGTCGCTGCTCAAGAATATTCACGACGCCGCGCGCGGCTTGCGCACCGAAATCGACCTGTCTGGAGATTCGCCTTGGAGCCGCCAGCTCACGGCCATCCGCACCGAAGTCTCCAACGTGCTCCGGGCGGAAATCGTGTCGACGCCGGGCCGCGTTCGCCGCTTGCTGCGGCCGCGGCCGAACAAGGAAATCCCGGCCGGCTCGCAGCTCGACGCAACGGACGTCAGCGAGGCCGAAGCGCTTGTCGAATTCGTGGCAGCGTGCCGCAGCTACGCCAGCGAACTTGCGGTCAACGAGATGACCGTGCGCAGTTATACCGAGCTGCAGAATTATCTGGAGAGCGGAACAAAGATCCTGCTCGATGCGCTGCGCCAAGCCGGCGACGCCGACCGGCCGTTCCGCCAGTCGCAGATGGATGCAGCAATTCGTTTCTGCCGCACCATATTCGGCGCGGACTATGCGGGCCTGTTGGCCAAGGCGGCCGAAATCGCGGTACAGACCGCGGTGTTCGAGCGAAGGCCGGCGCGAGCCTAGCCCGCCACAGTGCGCAATTGCCGCGCCCGTGCTCCCATTGCCGCCGCAATGACGCCGTGATGATGTAACGCGCTGCGCGAGGGCGCGCTACTCCTGCTGCGGCTTCCCCGGAAAGCGATATTGGCTTGGATCAATATGTTTCCGGCATTTCGCGGATTGAATGGTGACCATGGTTCTATGGGTCATTTTTGCATTAATGACCGCTGCGGCGATCTTCGCCGTATTGTGGCCGCTTGGCCGCGGCCCGCGCGGGCTGGGCGGCGGTAGCGATCTTCTCGTCTACAAGGATCAGCTCAAGGAAATCGACAGCGATCGTGCCTCCGGCCTGATCGGCGAGGCCGAGGCCGAGGCGGCGCGGCTGGAGGTTTCGCGCCGGCTCCTCGCCGCCGCGGAACCGCCCCCCGTATCTGCGGTGGCCCCAGTGCCAAAGCCGGAGCGCCGGCGCGCCGCGGCGCTTGCGGGCTTGGTTGTCCTGACGCTCGGTCCGCTGAGCCTTTATGTCGCGCTCGGCTCGCCGAACATTCCGGGCGAGCCCGCTTTTGCGCGCGTCAAAACTCCGGCGGGCCAGGAATCGATCGCGACCCTCGTCAGCCAGGTCGAGGCGCACTTGGCACGCAATCCGAACGACGGCGCAGGCTGGGAAGTGCTAGCCCCGGTCTATGCCCGGCTTGGCCGCTTCGACGACGCCGTCGGCGCGCGAAAGAACGCGCTGATGCTCATTGGTCCGACCGCCGCCCGCGAAGCCGATCTCGGTGAGGCGGAGACCGCCGCCGCGAACGGTGTGGTGACGGCCGAAGCCAAGGCCGCGTTCGAGCGCGCGGTGGCCCGCGATGCGCACGAGGCGAAGGCCCGATATTTCCTTGGTCTCGCCGCCGAGCAGGACGGCAAAGGTGAAGACGCCGCCGCCATCTGGCGTGCGCTGCTGGCGGACGCGCCGTCCGGCGCGCAGTGGGTCGGCTTCGTGCGCGAAGCCCTGGCACGCGTGAGCGGTGCGTTGCTCGCCGTGGCCGGACCAAATGCCGGCGACATCGCGGCCGCGTCGAATATGAGCGATGACGAACGCCGCGACATGATCCGCGGGATGGTTGCCCGGCTCGCCGATCGCCTGCACGGCGATGGCGCCGACGTTGAAGGCTGGCTGCGCCTAGTGCGTGCCTACGTCGTGCTCGGCGATCGCGACAAGGCCAAAGACGCCGCTGCCGACGCCAAGCGCGCGCTCGGCGAACGCCCCGACGCCATCAAGCGCATCGATGATCTCGTCAAAGGCCTAGGGCTCGAAGGCTGACTTAAAGATCATGCCGGGACAACAAAACTCATGACTCGCAAAAGGCGACGCCTCATCCTGATCGGCGGCGCGCTCGGTGTGCTTGCCATTGCGGTTGCCCTGATGCTCAACGCGTTTCGCGATTCCATCGTGTTCTTCAATTCACCGAGCGATGTGGTGGAGAAGCACATTGCGCCTGGCACCCGCATGCGGCTCGGCGGCTTGGTGAAGGCCGGGAGCCTAGTGCGCGGCGACGATCTGAAAATCCGCTTCGACGTCACCGACGGCAACCGCGAGATCGCGGTCGCCTATCAGGGCGTGCTGCCCGATCTGTTCCGGGAGGGGCAGGGCGTCGTCGCCGAAGGCGCGCTGGACGGTTCCGGCGTGTTCACGGCCGACACGATCCTCGCCAAGCACGATGAGACCTACATGCCGAAGGAGGTTGCCGATGCCTTGAAAAAGTCCGGGCATTGGAAAGACGATTACGGTCGGCGGGCGGCGATGCCGGCGGCAGGAGCGGGCAAGTGATCGCCGAGCTCGGCCACTACGCGTTGATACTGGCGCTCGGCTTGGCGCTGATCCAAGCCTCGATGCCGATTGTCGGCGCGCGCCACGACGATCCGACGCTTCTGAGCGTCGCGGTGCCGGCGGCGCTCGCGCAATTCGTCTTTGTGGCCTTGTCGTTCGGGGCGCTCGCCGCTTGCTACGTCACCTCCGACTTCTCCGTGCTCAATGTCTATGAGAATTCGAATTCGGCGATGCCGTTGATGTATCGCCTCACCAGTGTCTGGGGAAACCACGAAGGCTCCATGATGCTGTGGGTGTTCATCCTGGCGTTGTTTGGCGCGCTGGTCGCCGCCTTCGGCGGCAATTTGCCGGTGAAGCTCAAAGCCAACGCGCTCGCGGTGCAGGCCTGGATCGCGGCCGCCTTCCAGCTGTTCATTCTCACCACCTCGAATCCGTTCCTGCGCATCGTCGATGCGCCGTTCGAGGGCCGCGATCTCAATCCGGTCCTGCAAGACCCTGGGCTCGCATTCCATCCGCCGCTTCTCTATCTCGGCTATGTCGGCTTCTCGATCGCGTTTTCGTTCGCGATTGCGGCATTGCTCGAGGGCCGCATCGACGCCGCCTGGGCGCGCTGGGTGCGGCCGTGGGTGCTCACTGCCTGGATGTGCCTGACGCTCGGCATCGCCGGCGGGTCGTACTGGGCGTATTACGAGCTCGGCTGGGGCGGCTACTGGTTCTGGGACCCGGTGGAAAACGCTTCGTTGATGCCGTGGCTCGCCGGCACCGCGCTGTTGCATTCCGCCGTGGTGATGGAAAAGCGCGGCGCGCTCAAGGTCTGGACGATCCTGCTGGCGATCCTCGCCTTTTCGCTGTCGCTGATCGGCACTTTCCTGGTGCGCTCCGGCGTGCTCACCTCGGTGCACGTCTTCGCCACCGATCCGCGCCGCGGAATTTTCATTCTCGCCATCCTCGTCGCCTTCATCGGCGGTGCGCTAGCGCTTTACGCGTGGCGCGCGCCGCTGCTCAAGCAGGGCGGCCTGTTCGCGCCGGTCTCGCGCGAGGGCGCGCTCGTCCTCAACAATCTGTTTCTGACCTGCGCCTGCGCGACCGTTTTCGTCGGCACCCTTTATCCGCTGGCGCTTGAAGCGCTGACCGGCGACAAGATTTCCGTCGGGCCGCCATTCTTCAACGCGACCTTCGGCCCGCTCTTCCTGCCGTTGCTGGTGGCTATGCCGTTCGGGCCGTTGCTCGGCTGGAAGCGCGGCGACCTGCTTGGCGCCGCGCAGCGCCTCACCGCCGCGGCTTTCATCGCCGCGGTCGCGATCGCCGCTACCTTCGCCCTGCAACATGGCGGCCCGGTGCTGGCGCCGTTTGGCGTCGGTCTTGCGCTCTTCGTGATGATCGGCGCGCTGATCGATCTCGCCGAACGCACGATGATCTTGCGCGTGCCGCTTAACGCGGCGCTCCGCCGCGCGGCGGGATTGCCCCGTTCGGCCTGGGGCTCAGCAATTGCGCATTTCGGCATCGGCGTCACGCTGCTCGGCATTGTCGTCGTCACCGGCTGGGGCGCCGAGCGCATCGCCGCGCTCAAGCTGGGCGATACGATTGACATCGCCCATTACCGGCTCACCTTCGACGGCCTGTTCAACCGGCCCGGCCCGAATTATCGCGAGGTCGTCGGCCGCTTTACCGTGCACAAGATCAATGGCGACTTGCTCGGCACGATGGAGCCGAGCCGCCGCACGTTCCCGGCGCGCAACATGGCGACGACGGAGGCGGCGCTGATGCGGCGCGGTGTCAGCCAGCTTTATCTGTCGCTGGGCGATCCTGCTCCGGACGGCACCGTTCCGGTGCGTCTCTACTTCAAGCCGCTGGTGCTGCTGATCTGGCTCGGCGCGCTGGTTATGTTTGTCGGCGGCGGTCTGTCGCTGTCCGACCGGCGGCTGCGCATCGGCGCGCCGCGGCCTGCCAAGATGCCGGCAGCGCCACAGGCGGCGGAGTGATCGTCGTGAACATCTTTCCTCGCGGCGTGGCAACCTCTCTGTTGCTCGGCCTTTGTTTGCTGCTGCATAATTCCCTGCCGCTGCTTGCCGTCGAGTCAAAGGAGATGCTCGCCGACCCCGCGCTCGAAGCGCGCGCGCGCAATCTGTCGAAGGAATTGCGCTGCATGGTCTGCCAGAACCAGTCGATCGACGATTCCGAGGCGCCGCTGGCGCACGATCTGCGGGTGCTCGTGCGCGAACGATTGAAGGACGGCGACAGCGACACGCAGGTGGTGAATTTTCTTGTCGCCCGCTACGGCGAATTCGTACTGCTGCGGCCGCCGCTGTCGTGGCATACAGCGGCGTTGTGGGGGCTGCCGCCGGTGGCGTTGCTGATCGGCGTCGTGGCCATCGTCCTTATCGTCCGGCGCCGCCGCGGTGCGCGGCGTTCCGAGGCCGCCAATCTGACGGCCGCCGAAGAAGCTCGGCTGTCGGAGCTTTTGCGCGAAGGCTGAGCCTCGATCGCCGCGCGAGCGCAGCGATCACTCCATCCGGACATTCCGTTTCGGACAAAGTCCGCTTTGTCGCGACGACCAGAAGTTCCGTTCGCAACATTACGAAGTTTTAATCCCGCCGACAGAGCGCGGTAAGGCGGGCTGTCCCACATTCATCGGCAAATACAGGGCCTCGGGGGCCACCTTCCGTCGCGAGACGGGCAACGATTTGGAGACGGTAATGAACGGTTATCTTCCACCCTCACGCCGCGTTTTGTCGGTGCGGCGCTTAGGGCTGCTGGCGACAACGATCGCCGGTCTCGGTGCGGCGGCTTTCTTCGTCGCCCCCAGCCTGACGCCGAACGCCGCGTTCCTCGCCGGCCCGGCCCATGCGCAGAACCTGTCGCAGGAAGCGCAAAAGCTTTCGCAACACCCCGTGGGCTTTGCCGACATTGTCGCCAAGGTCAAACCGGCGGTGATTTCGGTTCGCGTCAAGATCGACCGGCCGGTCACCTCGTCGCTCAGTGAGGACGAAACCCCGTCGTTCCCGCCCGGCTCGCCGATGGATCGTTTCTTCCGCCGCTTCGGCATGCCGAATGGCGGCGGTGAAGGTAACAGCGGCCATCAGGTCGTCACCGGCCAAGGCTCCGGCTTCTTCATCACCGCCGACGGTTACGCCGTGACCAACAATCACGTGGTGCAGAACGCCGAGACCGTGCAGGTCACGGCTGACGACGGCAAGACTTATACGGCGAAGGTGATCGGCACCGATTCGCGTACCGATCTCGCCTTGATCAAGGTCGATGGCAAAGACTTCCCGTATGTGAAGCTTGCCGACGCGACGCCGCGGATCGGCGATTGGGTGCTTGCGGTCGGCAATCCGTTCGGGCTCGGCGGCACTGTGACCGCCGGCATCGTCTCCGCCCGCGGCCGCGATATCGGCGCCGGCCCGTACGACGACTTCATCCAGATCGACGCGCCGGTCAACAAGGGCAATTCCGGCGGCCCGAGCTTCGACGTCGACGGTAACGTGATCGGCGTCAACACCGCCATCTTCTCGCCCTCCGGCGGGTCGGTCGGCATTGCCTTCGACATTCCCGCCGACACGGTGAAGAACGTCATCGCGCAGCTGCGCGAAAAAGGCAGCGTCACCCGCGGCTGGATCGGCGTGCAGATTCAACCGGTGACGGCGGACATCGCCGACGGCCTCGGCTTGAAGAAGGCCGCTGGCGCGCTGGTGTCCGAGCCGCAACCCAACGGGCCGGCAGCCAAAGCCGGCATCGAAAGTGGCGATGTCATCATGGCGGTTGACGGCAACCCCGTTAACGATGCGCGTGAGCTCGCGCGCCGGATCGGCACGATGGCGCCCGGGACATCGGTCAAGCTTGGCGTGTTGCATCAGGGTCAGGAAAAGACCGTGACGATGACGCTCGGCACGCTGCCGAACGAGAAGGCGGCGTCGAACCAGGAGACCCCGCACGCCACCGCTGACAACGACATGCCGAAGCTCGGCCTGACGCTCGCGCCCAGCAACAAGGGCACTGGCGCCGACAGCACCGGCAACGGCGTCGTCGTCACCGCGGTCGACCCGAACGGCATAGCCGCCGATCACGGCTTCCAGGTCGGCGACGTCATTCTCGACGTCGGCGGCAAGTCGGTTTCCAACCCGGCCGACGTTCGCAAGCAACTCGCGGACGCCCGCAAGGAGGGCAAGCACGCTCTGCTGTTTCGAGTGAAGTCGGGCGAGGGCACCCGTTTCGTCGCTCTGCCGCTCGGCAACGCCTAAAGCACGATCCCTGGGGCGGCGACCGCCTTTCGGATCGATCGTGCTCGGGGCGGCTCAAAGTAATGGGGCGATCCGCTGGCATCCGTCGCCCCCGCTGGCGGGCGTACCCTGGGGGCGGGCCGTAAGGCCCGTCCCCTCCTAATACCAACTCTGCCTCCCGGCATCCGTCGCCCCCGCCGGGGTGGAGTCGGTCGAGGGGGTGGCGGGCTTGCTCGCCGCCCCCTCACTTTCTCTAGGAGGTATTGTGCAAAACGATATCATGGGTCCCGAGACCGCCCAGTCAGGTCTCCCAGTTATCTCCCAAGCGCAGCGATCGACCATGCGCCTTCTCATCATCGAGGACGACCGCGACGCCGCCGATTATCTGGTGAAGGCTTTCCGTGAGGTCGGCCACATCGCCGACCGCGCCACCGATGGCGAGGAGGGCTTGGCACTGGCGCTCGACGGCCAATACGACGTCCTGATCGTCGATCGCATGCTGCCGAAGCTCGACGGCTTGGTCGTCATCGGCACCCTGCGCAGCAAGTCCGTGGACACGCCGGTGCTTATTCTCTCGGCGCTCGGGCAGGTCGACGACCGGGTCAAGGGCCTGCGCTCCGGCGGCGACGACTACCTCGCCAAGCCCTATTCATTCTCCGAACTGCTGGCGCGCATCGAGGTGCTGGCGCGGCGGCGTGGCAGCCGTGGCGAGGAGACCGTCTATCGGGTCGCCGATCTCGAGCTTAACCGCCTCTCCCATCAGGTCAGCCGTGCCGGGCAGGAGCTGCAGCTACAGCCCCGCGAATTCCGCTTGCTCGAATATCTGATGCGCCATGCCGGCCAGGTCGTTACTCGGACCATGCTTCTGGAAAACGTCTGGGATTACCACTTCGATCCACAGACCAACGTCATCGACGTGCACATTTCGCGGCTGCGCTCCAAGATCGACAAGGGCTTCGCGCAACCGCTCCTGCATACCGTGCGCGGCGCCGGCTACATGATCCGCGACGACGCGAAGTAGTTTTTGGCCGCTCATTCCAGCGTAAGCGAGAATCCAGTTGCTGGGTCCCGTCTTCGCGGGGACGAGCGGATTGGGGCTATTCTGCCGGCACTTTTTGCGCTGCGGGCTCGCCGACAACGCCGCCGGCAAACAGCGCCACGATCCGCTCGTTTGGAATGCCCCACGCGCCAAGGGCGGATCGCGTGCCTTCGCCGAGCGCTTGCGGCGCTGTCGGGACAGCGGACGGCGTCCGGCTGAAGCGCGGCGCGGGGCCCGGCTGCATCACGCCGCCGACGTCCACGAAACTGCCGCGCGCAACATTATGCGGATGATGCGGCGCTTCCTCCATGGTCAGGACCGGCGCGAAGCAGGCGTCAGTCCCTTCAAGCAACGAGCACCATTCGTCTCTGCTCTGCGTCTTGAACAGCTTTTCGAGCGTCGCACGGACGTCAGGCCCGTCGTCGGCGGTGTAAGGCAGGCCGAGACGTTCAAACAAAACCTTGCGGAATTTCAGCTCGATCGCGGCGACCGAAATAAAGCGGCCATCGGCACATTCGTAGGTATCGTAGATCGCGGATCCGCTATCGAGCAGATTGCTGCCGCGCTCGAGGCTATGTAAGCCGGCGGCGTAGAGGCCGTAAAACATGGCCATCAACGACGCGGCGCCTTCGGTCATCGCGGCGTCCACGACCTGCCCCCTGCCGGATCGCTGCGCTTCCAGCATCGCGCAGGCGACGCCGAAGGCCAGGTAGAGCGCACCGCCGCCGAAATCGCCGGCGAGGTTCAAGGGCGGCGTGGGTTTTGACCCTTTGCGGCCGATGGCGGCCAGCGCCCCGGTCAATGCCAGATAGTTGAGGTCATGCCCTGCCGCCTGGGAGAGCGGACCGGTTTGTCCCCAGCCGGTCATGCGGCCGTAAACGAGCCGCGGGTTGCGCTTAAGCGCCGCGTCCGGGCCGAGGCCAAGCCGTTCCATCGTACCGGGCCGAAATCCTTCGATCAGGGCGTCGGCCTTGCCGATGAGATCAAGCGCCAGCGCCACGCCTTCGGGATGCTTCATATCGATCGCCACCGAAGGACGCGAACGCTCCAGCAGAGCAAAGCGCGCCGGCATATCGACGCCTAGCCCGCTGGGCGTCAGCCGGTCGACGCGAATGACGCTGGCGCCGAGATCGGCGAACAGCATCGAAGCCATGGGCGCCGGCCCGATGCCCGCGAACTCAACGATGCGAAAGTCGGCCAGAGGGCCCATTGGTCACCTTTTCTGGATTAACCTTTCCGGTTTTTCATTGGCTTTGGAAAAGCTACTCTGGCAAGGATCAAGCAAAGAGGAGAGTGCGCATTACTTCTTGTCAACAAGAATACCGTATTTCACCGCGGTGCGGGAGCTTTCAATGACTTCGGGCAACGCGGCATCTTTCCTCGCGGCGCGTGATTTCCTGATCCGTCATCGCGAAGACTATGCGACCGCGTATCGTGATTTCCGCTGGCCGGAACTTGATCGTTTTAACTGGGCGCTGGATTACTTTGATCCGATGGCGCGCGGCAACGAAACGCCGGCGCTTTGGCTTGTCGATGAAGGCTTGGGCGAGATCATGCTCACCTTCGCGCAATTGAGCGACCGCTCGAACCGCGTCGCCAATGCGTTCCGCAATCACGGCGTGCGCCGCGGCGACCGCATTCTGCTCATGCTCGGCAATGTCGTGCCGCTCTGGGAGTCGATGCTGGCGGCGATGAAGCTAGGCGCGGTGATCGTGCCGGCGACCATGCTGCTCGCGCGCAACGATCTCGCCGATCGCTTTGCGCGTGGCCGCGTGCGCCATGTCATTGCCGCCGCCGATATTACGCCAAAATTCGACGATCTGCCCGGAGACTATACCCGCATCGCCGTCGGCAAGGATGTGCCGGGCTGGGTACGTTACGAAAAAGGCTATGAGGCGTCGGCGCAATTTACGCCGGATGGCGAAACACCAGCGGACGATCCGTTCCTGCTTTATTTCACGTCTGGCACCACGGCGACGCCGAAGCTGGTGCTCCACAGCCACCAGAGTTATCCGGTCGGACATCTGTCGACGATGTATTGGATCGGTTTGCGTCCCGGCGACGTGCACCTGAACATTTCATCGCCCGGCTGGGCCAAGCACGCCTGGAGCTGCTTCTTCGCGCCGTGGAATGCCGGCGCGACGGTGTTCATCGCCAATCAGCCGCGCTTTAATGCGCGCGGGCTGCTGGACACCGTCGTGCGCTGCGGCGTTACCACCTTCTGCGCGCCGCCGACGGTCTGGCGCATGCTGATCCAGGAGGATCTTGCCGCCTGGCCGGTGCGATTTCACGAGCTCATCAGCGCCGGCGAACCGCTCAATCCGGAAGTCATCGAGCAGGTAAAGACCGCGTGGGGCCTGACTATCCGCGACGGCTACGGCCAGACCGAAACCACGGCGCTTGCCGGAAACACGCCTGGCCAGACGCTGAAACCCGGCTCGATGGGCCGGCCGCTTCCCGGATATTGTGTCGTTCTGCTCGGTCATGATGGCGTCGCGGACAAGGAGGGCGAGATCTGCCTCACGCTCTCGCCGCGGCCGACCGGGCTTATGCAAGGCTATCAGGGCGACGACGGCGAAGTCGTCGCGATCGGCGGCTCCGCG
>Ga0209006_10005030_pt1 | contig 12011 bp, 8 predicted proteins | sample JacPin_JW_Ref_O2_FD_188567 | JGI IMG/M metagenome (GOLD analysis project Ga0209006, IMG submission 188567) | Forest soil microbial communities from Algoma, Ontario, Canada - Jack Pine, Ontario site 1_JW_Ref_O2 (SPAdes) (version 2) | ecosystem: Environmental > Terrestrial > Soil > Boreal...
AAGGCAGAGACTGCATCCCGCAACAAAAACGTTTCTGGCGCTGCGGATCGCGGTGAATCGAGAGATGGAGGAACTCGGGCAGTTTCTAACACGGACCCCCGCTACTTTGAATTCCGGCGGCCGCTTGGTGGTGCTCAGCTACCACTCGGGCGAAGACCGCATCGTGAAGCACGCGTTTCAAGAGGAAGAGCGTCAGAGGACGCTCCAGGTGCTTACCCGGCACGTTATCCAGCCGACCGAAGAAGAGAAGGCGGCAAACCCGCGTTCGCGAAGCGCGAAACTGAGGTGTGCAGAAAGAGTGTAGTTATGGTGCGCAAGAGGAAGAAAGCGGTAAGGGCGGAATTTCACACCGTCAAGCGGATTGACAACTCGCGTCTGGTGCGCAACTTCGAGCCGGCAAAGATGCGGAACCTGTGGCGGAGCCTCGCGCTGGGTGGCGTGGTGGCGGCGTTTTTCATGCTGTACATTTTCCAGCACTTCCGCTGCATCGACTTGAGTTTCCAGCTCGAGGACCTGAAAGGGCAGCAAATGAAAGCCGCGGCGCTCAATTCGGAGCTGAAACTGGAAATCGCGGGGTTGCGCAATCCCATGCGCATCGACGTGATCGCCCGCCGCCGACTTGGACTGACCGAACCTTTGCCGACGCACGTCGAAGAGTACGAAGCGCCGGACGGCGCGGAAGTGGCCGCCGCGCGGTACGTGCGACCGAACCGAGCGCCGTGATTTCCGCGACGGACGTCGCTTTCCAGTCCGATAGATTTCCCTTTATTGTGAGCTTCCGACCGGAGCGTTTGCCGACCTGAATTCGCCATGCGACAAGACCGCGTCCACGTCCGTTTGCTCATCATCGCCGGCGTGGCCCTCTTGTGGATAGGCGCGGTCTTCGGGCGGTTGACGTACCTGCAACTCTTCCGACATAGCGACTATCTGGCGCGCGCTCTGCGCCAGCAGCAACGCACATTCGAAATCACTCCGGAGCGCGGCGCAATCTACGACCGGAACGGTCGGCCGCTGGCGATGAGCGTTCCCGTGGACTCGGCTTTTGGAGTGCCCGCCGAGATCGCGGATGAGCATCTCGCGGCACGGCTGCTCTCGGGAGTAGTCGGCGTGCCCCAGGAGGTGCTGGAAGCACGGTTCGAATCGTCGCGCTCGTTTGTATGGATTTCGCGCAAGCTTCCGCCGGAGAAAGCGGAAGCAATTAATAAATTGAATCTGAAAGGCATTTACCTACAGAAAGAAAACCAGCGGTTCTATCCCAAGCGCGACCTTGCTGCACACGTGTTGGGTTTTGTTGACCTCGATGAGAAAGGGCTGATGGGCATCGAGCGCGAACTGGACAGCCAGATCCGGGGCAAAAGCGAACGAATTGTGGTGATGGCTGACGCGCGGCAGCGCTGGTTCGATGGTGGAGAAGCACAGCGCGAGCGCGGGGCCAGCGTCGTCTTGACGCTGGACGAAAAGATTCAATACACCGCTGAACGCGAATTAGCGGTGGCCATGGCCAAGACACACGCAGCCGCAGGCACGGTGATTGTGATGAACCCCAATACCGGGGAGATTCTCGCGCTGGCCAATTGGCCGAAGTTCAATCCCAACAAAGCAAGCGATGCACCGGCGGAAACGTGGATGAATCGCGCGGTGAGCGCGATCTACGAACCAGGATCGACTTTTAAGCTTATTACGCTGGCGGCGGCGTTTGATCAGGGGATCACCAGGCCTGAGGAAGTGTTTGATTGCGAGAACGGCGCCGTCTATATCTCCGGCCATCGCATTCGTGATCATCTGCCGTTTGGCCTCCTGAGCGTGGCGGACATTCTGGCGAAATCGAGCGACGTGGGGGCTATCAAGATAGCACTGCGGCTTGGCGGTCCGAAGTTTTACGACTATATTCGCGCGTTTGGTTTCGGCACGCCAACCGGGGTCGAATTGCCGTACGAAAGCAGAGGCAGGGTAGCCAGACTCGAGGACTGGAAACCGATTTCGGTAGGTTCGATCTCCATGGGCCAGGAAATCGGCGTGACGCCGGTACAACTCATCACCGCGGTTTCTGCGATTGCCAACGGGGGATTGCTTTACAAACCGCAAATCGTCGCCGAATTGCGACGCGGTGAAAAGGTGTTGCCCCGGGAGGGACCCCTTGCGCCGGCGGAGCCCAAGCGCGTCATCCGCCCGGAGACCGCCGCGACACTGCGGCGGTTGATGGAAGGGGTGATCCTGCACGGGACGGGGCCTTTGGCTCATCTAGATGGCTGGACTTCAGCGGGGAAAACCGGTTCGGCGCAAAAGATTGATCCCACCACCGGGCGCTACTCGCCGACGCAATTCATCGCGTCTTTCACGGGATTTGCGCCGATCAACAATCCGGCGGTGACCATTTTGGTTTCGCTGGATTCTCCCGTGGGGCTGCACGAAGGCGGACAAGTGGCCGCCCCGGTCTTCAAGCGCATCGCGGAACAGGTTTTGGCCTACCTCGACGTGCCGCGCGATGTTCCGCTCAATGCAAAGCTTGTTCAGACCGCATACAGCAAGCATGCGAGTGAAAATGAGAGCGCGCTAGAGGACTTCTCGGTCGTAGATTTCTCGGGACAGCCCGACCCACCGCCAGCGGCATCCCCAACGGCAGGGGCCAACGGGCCGGAGCGCGCGGATTCCAAGAAGCCGGTTTTGACGGTGGCCGTGGATCAGGGCGGCGACATAGAAGTGCCCGACTTCAGCGGGAAGACTATGCGCGACGTGGCGGATATTGCTTTGCGGCTGGGGCTTGATCCGGTGTTGGTTGGCAGCAACCTTGCAACGGAACAGTCGCCCGCCGTCGGAGCGAAGGTGCGGCGGGGCGCAAAAATCACCGTGCAGTTCGGGACACCGCTCGAGAAGAAATCGAAGACGCGGGGGGGAATCAGGAATTAGGATGAGAACTGGATTGAGCCAAATAGAAGACACCAGCTCCAAGCCGAACCACACCGATGAACGCGGGCAAGATTCGTCGCCGACACGCGTCTCCGCTCGAAGCATGAAGCTGGCTGATTTGTTCGCTGGGAGCGAGGCGAGCATTCCACCGGCCGCCAAGGATCTGGAAATCCGGCAGGTTGCTTCGGACTCCCGCAAGGTCAGACCGCGCGCGCTCTTCTTTGCTCTGCACGGCGCACAGTCTGACGGGAATGCGTTTGTGCGAGACGCGGTTTCCCGCGGAGCGGCGGCCATCGCAAGCGAAGAGACCGCGCCGGCCTCTATACCATCAAGCGTGGCCTGGATTAGAGTCCGCGAGGCGCGCAAGGCGCTTGCGGTGACGGCGGCGAACTTTCTCGGACACCCTGCAGGAGCATTGCAGCTTGTGGCGGTTACCGGAACGAACGGGAAAACCACGACGAGTTCGCTGGTCGACTCCATCGTGAAAGCCTCTGGTGCGAAGACCGGGCTTTTCGGAACGATCGCCTATCACACACCGCTTGGCGAGTACCCTGCTCCCAACACCACGCCGGAATCGGTCGACCTGCAAGGATTTCTCGCGGAGATTCGCGATGCGGGCGGGCGCTTCGCGGTGCTGGAGGCGAGTTCGCACTCACTGGCCATGGACCGTCTGTGGGGTTGCCATTTTGCCGCGGCGGTTTTTACGAATCTGACGCGCGAACACCTGGATTATCACAAGACCTTTGAAGATTATTTCGCTGCGAAAAGGAAGTTATTCGAAGGCACCGGAGCGGGTGCGCCGGACCTCGCGGTGATTAACACCGATGACCAGTACGGGAAGCGGTTGACCGGGCTGGCCAAGAAAACCGTGACCTACGGCCTCGAATCCGATGCAGACATCACGACGAAGAAATTTCAACTGACATTCAACGGCCTGGCCTTCACGGCGCAAACACCCCATGGAAAAGTGCAGGTAGCGTCCTCGCTCGTGGGGCGCATCAATGTCTACAACCTGCTTGCGGCGATTGGGGCGGCGCAGGCGCTGGGGTTTCCCTCTCCGGTCATCGAAGCCGGGATTCGAGGTCTCGAGAGCGTTTCCGGGCGTTTTGAGCGCATCGACCTGGGCCAGCCCTATTTTGTGATTGTTGACTACGCGCACACAGACGACGCGCTCGAGAATCTGATCCGAACCGCTCGAGAACTGAATCCCAAGGGCCGAATCATCACGCTGTTCGGATGCGGTGGCGGAAAAGACCGTACCAAACGGCCGGTGATGGGAGAAGTGACGGGGCGCTTGAGCGACTTGACGATTTTGTCGAGCGACAATCCGCGGACCGAAGACCCGCTGAAAATCATCAGCGACATCATTGTCGGACTTCAGAAAACCTCCGGAAAATATCTGATCGAACCGGATCGTGAAAAAGCAATTGGAGCAGCGATGGACGAAGCGCGCGCGGGAGATATCGTTCTGCTGGCAGGGAAGGGCCATGAGAATTATCAAATTCTTTCTGACCGGACCATGGAGTTTGACGACCGCGACGTAGCGCGGCGCGCCCTGCGCGAACGCGGGTATGGCGGGACGCAGGCGGAAATCAGTACCGGCGAGCCAAAAAACGGCTCAGGGTTTGGCACGTAGCGCGCTTGTCTAGCTTGGCTAGAGAGTGTGGCGAGGGCGCGCGAGCCAGGAGTTAACTCGCGAAAGGAGGAGCCCTCAAAATACGGTGAAAACAAACCGATACGCGGGGTATCTGCGTAAGGCAAACCCCTTGAGGCATTTATGCGGTGGACGATTGCACAAGTGGCTGACGCTCTGGGTGTTAGGGCGGGGACAGGACTCGACCCCGTGGCCCGGGTGGCCGGCGTCTCGATTGATTCTCGCACGTTACGTCGAGGAGAACTGTTCGTTGCCATCCACGGACCGCGTCACGATGGACACGATCACGTGGCCAGTGCGTTGGACCAGGGAGCCCTCGCGGCGGTGGTGGCGGAACCCCAAGCCCACCGCTACGCGGAGGGACTTCGCAATCGCTGCATCCTCGTGGGCGACACTTTCGAAGCGCTCAAACAACTGGCCCGCGCGGTGCGCCAAGCTTGGAGCGGGAAAATCGCCGGCGTCACAGGCTCGGTGGGCAAGACCACAACCAAAGAGATCCTGGCGGCACTGCTGGGCGCGAAGCTGCGGGTCCTGAAATCGGAAGGAAACTTCAACAATGAGTATGGGCTGCCGCTGACGCTGTTTCGTTTGGAAGAGACCGACCAAGCTGCGGTGCTGGAGATGGGCATGTCGCGGCCCGGGGAGTTAGCCCGGCTTGCGGCAATTGCGCGCCCCGATGTTGGCGTGGTGACGCGCGTTGCGCCCGCGCATCTGGAGTTTTTTAAGTCGGTGAATGAGATTGCGCTGGCGAAGCGTGAGCTGATCGAGGGGCTGAACGGGCACGACTCCACCGCCGTGCTGAACGCGGACGACCCGCGCGTCGCGGCGTTCGGTCCGTTTGCGCCGGGTCGCGTGCTCACGTATGCAATCGATGCACCCGCTTTTTTTTCCGCCGCGGCGATCGAAGACCGCGGGGCGCTGGGCTCGGCATTTGACTATGTAAGTCCTGAAGGCCGCGTGCGGCTGGAGCTTCCTGTGCCCGGTCGGCACGCGATTTACAACGCGCTTGCCGCGCTTGCGGCCGCCAGTGTTTGGAATATCGGTGCTGCGGAGGCGCAAAGTGTTTTTCGCACGCTGCGAGTGCCCGCGATGCGCGGCGAACTGCTGCGTTTTTCGAATGGTGCGGCGCTGATCAACGACAGCTACAACTCGAGCCCCGCCGCGCTCGACGCCATGGTGGCGGTGCTGGCGGCCACTCCAAATTTTCAGCGGCGGATTCTGGCAGCGGGCGAAATGCGAGAGTTGGGAGCGGCATCGCCGGTGCTACATCGCGAAGCGGGAACTTTTACGGCGAAAACCGCCAAGGTCGATTGGGTGATTGGAGTCGAAGGAGACGCGAAGGAAATTGTGGAAGGCGCCGTGGCCGCTGGAATACCGCGAGCACAAACAAGATTCTTTGCGTCATCGGAAGAAGCAGCAACATTTCTGGAGGGCTTCCTCACCGCCGGAGATGTCCTGTTGGTGAAAGGCTCGCGCGGAGTGAAGATGGAACGCATTGTCGAATCACTGCTCGCGCGTCACGCCGCGCCCGCAGAGATTCCACGGCAGGAGGTACGGCACTAAATGCTTTACTACCTGCTCTACCACGTCTTGCAGCGCTACTTCAGCCCGTTAAACGTTTTCCGATACATCACGGTACGAACAGTCTACGCCAGCCTGACGGCCATGTTCCTCGGCCTGGTGTTTGGTCCGTGGCTCATTCGGCGCTTGCGCGAACTGCAGATCGGGCAGTACATCCGCGAGGAGGGCCCGCAGGAGCACCAGAAAAAGGCGGGTACCCCAACGATGGGCGGCGTGCTGATCGTTTTGTCGACCGCCGTCCCCACGCTGCTGTGGGCTGATCTGACCAATCCTTTTATTTTGCTTTCGCTTTTTGCACTCATCGGTTTTGCAATCATCGGCTTCATTGACGACTATGCGAAAGTTTCGAAGCAAAGAAATCTTGGGCTCACCGCGAAAAAGAAAATTTATTTTCAGGTGTTCGTCAGCCTGGTCGTGGGTATCTCGCTGCTCGTTCTCGTGACGCACTATGCCTATTCGACGCAGTTGATGATTCCGTTTCTCAAGCGTCTGCATCCCGACCTGGTCATCCATTCCTTGATGCCTTCGGCGCATCTGTGGCCCCTGGCGTTTCTGCCGTTTCTGGCTTTCGTTTGTGTGGTCATTGTCGGTTCTTCGAATGCCGTCAACCTGACGGACGGTCTCGACGGCTTGGCCATCGGCTGCACGGTCATCGCGGCGGGCGCCCTCACGGTGCTGACGTATGTCAGCAGCAACTCGCGTTGGGCTACCTATCTGGAGATCCAATACATCCCGCGCGTTGGAGAACTGACGGTGTTCTGCGGAGCACTCGTGGGCGCGTCGCTCGGCTTCCTCTGGTACAACGCGCATCCGGCGGAGATTTTCATGGGGGATGTCGGCTCGCTGTCACTTGGCGGAACGCTTGGCACGGTGGCGGTCATCATCAAGCAGGAAATCCTTTTGTTCTTCGTGGGCGGCATCTTCGTCATCGAAGCCCTCTCGGTGATCCTGCAGGTGGGGTCCTTCAAACTGCGTGGCAAGCGCATATTCCGCATGGCGCCCATCCATCATCATTTTGAATTGCTGGGCTGGAGCGAGTCGAAGGTCATTGTGCGGTTTTGGATTGCCGCTCTGGTCTTTGCGCTTTTTGCACTGACGACATTGAAGTTGAGGTAGCAGGCACCGGACGACGGATGGGCTCGGAACGGAACAATGCCAGGTGGAATGGATTTGCGAGGCAAGCGCATGCTGGTCGTTGGGCTGGCGCGGACAGGCGTGGCTACATCGATTTTTTGCGCGGCCCGCGGCGCGCGCGTGACCGCGACGGATTCCCGCGGCGAAACGGAGATCGGCGAAAGCGTCGCGAAACTGAAAGAGGCGGGAGTGACCCTGGAGCTCGGTAGTCATCGGGAGAAGACATTTCTCGAACAGGACTTGATTGTTCCGAGCCCGGGCGTGCCAGCCGACGAAGCGCATCTGCAGGCGGCCCGCGGGAGGGGCGTCACCATTTGGAGCGAGATTGAGTTGGCCTACCGGTTTATGAGGGGGCGACTGGTTGGGATCACCGGTTCGAACGGCAAGACGACAACGGCTTCGCTCGCCGAACATATCTTGAAGACCGCTGGGATCGAGACGATTCTCGCTGGAAACATCGGAACGCCACTGATCGGATGCGTAGACGAGACCAAGGACGACACTTCGACGGTAGCCGAGCTCAGCAGCTTTCAGCTCGAGCTCATCGACACGTTTCGTCCGAACATAGGCGTGTTCCTGAATTTGACACCCGACCATCTCGACCGCCATCACAGCATGGAAGCATATGGCGCCGCGAAGGCGCGGTTGTTCGAGAATCAGACTGGTGAAGATGCCGCGGTTTTAAACGCGGACGATAGAGCAACTACGCGGTACGCGCCGTCGCTTCCGCGCGTGTACTGGTTTAGCAGGAAACAACGCGTCGCCGAGGGCGCGTATGTTCGCGGAGAGGAAATCGTTTTCCGGCAAGACGGGCGGGAAGAAACGCTTCTCAAACTGCAGGACATTCCCCTCGTCGGTGCGCACAATGTCGAGAATGTGCTGGCCGCGGCCGCGGCGGCACGGCTCGTCGGTGCACCCGCTGCGGCGATTGCCAAAGGCGTGAGATCGTTCGCGGGAGTCGAGCACCGCCTGGAATTTGTTGCCGAAATCGGAGGGGTGCGCTACTACAACGATTCGAAGGCTACCAATGTGGATGCCACGCTCAAGGCGCTCGATGCATTCGCCGGACGCATCCTGATTATTCTCGGTGGAAAAGACAAGGGAAGCGACTACACCGTGCTGCAAAAGCCGCTGCGGGAAAAAGCGATTCTTGCTCTGTTGATCGGCGCGGCAGCGGAAAAAATCGAAGACCAGATTTCGGGCAGCGTAGCGCTGGAACGCGCGGAGACGCTGGAGCGCGCCGTGGAAACCGCCTCGCATGCCGCGCAACGCGGCGACGTGGTGCTGCTCGCGCCGGCCTGCGCCAGCTTCGATCAATTTCAAAATTACGAGCATCGTGGACGTGTCTTCAAGGATTTGGTGAATCAGCTCGAAAAGCAATCTGCCGGGGCGACTAGGGGAAAAGGGTGAGCGAAAGTGCCAAGACGTCTTGAAATGGACCGCTGGCTATTTGGCGTGACGGTCGTGCTGTGCCTGTTGGGTGCGGTGATGATTTTCAGCGCCTCGGCCGTCACCGCGGAGAAAGTATATGCCCACTCGTATTATTTTCTGGTGCGGCAAGCTGCCTGGCTGGTCCTTGGCCTTCTGGGAATGTTCGCTCTGATGCGCACAGACTACCGGAAATTGCGCGAACCGGCGGTCGTCTACACGACCGTGTGCGTGGTCCTGCTGTTGCTCGTTGGTACTTTTTTCTTGGATAAGTCGCACGCCACGCATCGATGGATTCGCTATGGACCGGTGGGCATCCAGCCGTCGGAGCTAGCGAAGCTGGCGGTAATCCTCTATCTCGCATGGTTTCTCGATCAAAAGCGGCGCAGCAAGGCGGCCATGGAGTTCTCCAAACAGGACTTTCTCCAAACCATTCTTCCCGCCGCGGGCCCCGTGCTGATCTATGTATGCTTGATTTTGCTGCAACCGGATCTGGGCACGGCCGTAGACATTGTCCTGGTAGCTACGGCAATTTTGTTTGCCGCGGGAATGTCCTGGAAATGGATCGCCGCCGGATTCGCGGCTTCCTTGCCGGCGCTCTACTTTTTGATTTTCCACGTTTCCTACCGCCAGGCGCGCATGACCGCCTTTCTCGATCCCGATTCCGATCCGCAAGGTGCCGGCTTTCAATTGATGCAGTCGCTCATCGCCGTCGGTTCAGGCGGATTTACCGGCGTCGGCTTGATGGAGAGCAAACAGAAGCTGTTTTATTTGCCCGAGGCGCACACGGATTTCATTTACGCGGTGATTTCTGAAGAGCTCGGCTACATCGGCGCGATCGTGGTAATTGCTCTGTTCGCAGCCTACGGCTGGCGCGGGCTGCGAGCCGCGTTTGCCGCTCCCGACGGATTCGGCCGGCTGCTGGCGCTGGGAATTACGGCGCTGGTGCTCAGCCAGGCGCTGATCAATTTTGCCGTCGTGCTGGGCATGGTGCCGACCAAAGGCATTCCGCTGCCGTTTGTGAGCTACGGCGGCTCGAGCTTGCTGGTGATGCTGCTGGCGACCGGGGTGCTGCTAAACATCAGCCAGCAGGCCACGGAAACATGAAACGCCGCGCGATTTGGCTTCCTGGGAGCGCAGCAGGCTGCGCCCCGGGACCCAGGCCCCAGCCATGAAGCTGCTTATTGCGGGGGGCGGCACGGGCGGCCATGTTTTCCCGGCGCTGGCCATTGCCGAGGAGTGGCTCGCGCGCGGCAAGGAGAGAGAAGTCGTGCTGGTTGGAACCGAACGAGGGATCGAAATGAAGCTGGTGCCTCAAGCGGGGCTGCCGCTGGAGACCTTGCGCATCGCCGGGTTGAAAGGCAAGGGCGGCGCGACGCTCGCAAAGAACCTGGCGATGCTTGCACCTGCCATGCTGGACGCGCGGCGCGTCTTGCGAAAGCACAAGCCAGTTGCGGCGTTTGGCGTCGGCGGCTACGCAGCCGGGCCGATGATGCTGGCGACTTGGTTCGGCGGCATACCCAACGTGATTTTCGAGCCCAATGCGGAGCCGGGGTTGACTAACAAGCTGCTCGCGAGGATTTCGAAACGAATCGCCACCGGCTATGAAATTTCTGCACGATCCTGGGGAAAAAAGGCCGTGGTAACAGGTTGCCCGGTGCGCCCGGAGTTTTTCTCGATCGTTGCTCGAAGACTAGAAAAGCCTTTTCGCTTGCTGGTGACCGGCGGAAGCCAAGGGGCACTTCCCATTAACCGCACACTTGTGGATGCCATGGATCAGCTCGCGACGCGAAAACATGACCTGTCCATCGTGCATCAGACCGGCGAACGCGATTACAATGCGGTGCGCACCGCGTACGCGCGGCGCGAGATCCACGCGGAGGTCCTGCCCTTCCTCACGAACATGGCGGAGCGCTTTGCCTGGGCGGATGTGATCGTGTGCCGAGCAGGAGCCATCACCGCAGCGGAAATTGCAGCCGCGGGCCGCGCTGCCATCTTCATTCCCTTCGGTGCCGCGACCGATAGCCACCAATTGCGCAACGCACAAGAGATGACCAGCGCGGGCGCGGGGCGGCTAATCACCGAGAACGAACTGACCGCGGAACGCCTGACGACCGAAATTTTCTCGCTCATCGACCAGCCACCGCAGATTGAAAAGCAGTCGAGCCGAGCGCGATCGCTGGCCCGGCCCAACGCTACTCGAGATATCGTCAACCTAATAGAAGAGGCCGCGAACGTGCAGGGAAACGGTCCGAGGGCAACTCCATGATGGTCGCATTTCGCAATTTTCAGCGCATTCACCTTGTGGGCATCGGCGGCATCGGAATGAGCGGCATCGCCGAAGTCCTGCTGACGCTGGGCTATTCCGTTTCCGGCTCGGACAGCAAACCCTCAAACATCACCGAGCGCCTTCAGAATCTCGGCGCGACGATTCACGAAGGCCACAAAGCCATCCATGTCGAGGGCGCTCACGTGGTGGTGACCTCTTCGGCGATCAAGCAAGACAATCCCGAGGTGGTCGAAGCGCACAAGAGAAAGATCCCCGTCATTCCGCGCGCGGAGATGCTTGCGGAGCTCATGCGGCTGAAATATGGCATCGCCGTAGCTGGAGCGCATGGCAAGACAACCACGACTTCGATGGTGGCTTCGGTTCTGGCCGCCGCGCACCTCGATCCGACCTTTGTAGTAGGTGGCAGGGTGAATCAGGCGGGCACCACCGCGCGGCTCGGCAAAGGCGAGTATTTCGTGGTGGAAGCGGACGAAAGCGATCGCAGCTTCCTGATGCTCGCGCCCGTCGTGGCCGTGGTCACCACCATCGATCGAGAGCACCTCGACCAATACAGCTCACTCGCGGACATCCAGAATGCGTTCGTGCAGTTCGTGAACCGCGTTCCGTTCTACGGCGCCGCGATTCTGTGTCTTGACGAACCCAACGTGCAAGCCATTCTGCCGGACGTGAAGCGCCCCATCATCACCTATGGCACTTCGGGACAAGCCGACCTGGTCGTCAGCGATGTAAAGCTGGAAGGCTTTGATAGCGAATTTCGCCTGACGTTCAGAGGCGAAGACCTCGGCCTGTTCCGCCTCTCGCATCCGCCAGGAATGCACAACGTCAGAAACGCAGCCGCGGCAGCAGCCGTCGCGCTCTATCTGAATGTTCCCGCCGACCTGATCCGCGAAGGCCTAGCCAAATTTGCAGGCGTCGGCCGCCGCTTTGACATGAAGGGCATCGTGAACGACATCACCGTGATCGACGACTACGGCCACCACCCGGCAGAAATTCGCGCCACGCTGGAGGCCGCCCGCG
>Ga0209006_10005031_pt1 | contig 12010 bp, 10 predicted proteins | sample JacPin_JW_Ref_O2_FD_188567 | JGI IMG/M metagenome (GOLD analysis project Ga0209006, IMG submission 188567) | Forest soil microbial communities from Algoma, Ontario, Canada - Jack Pine, Ontario site 1_JW_Ref_O2 (SPAdes) (version 2) | ecosystem: Environmental > Terrestrial > Soil > Boreal...
CTGCTCCCGCAAAAGTCTTCACCAGCGCAGCAGCCATCAACACTACGAGCAGAGAGAACACACTCACAACAATTCTTTCCCGCTGTGATTTTCGGAAGTTAGACCACATCGGTTCCTCCCTGCGGTGCTGGAGCGATCCCGGGCGAAATTTCTGGGTATCCCCTCTCCTAACCTTGGAACGACTTCGATTTCACTTCTTGCACGAACTCTTTGCGGGACGAGAACCTACCCACCTCGCATGGACACCACGCTGTGAGGTTCAGTTCCCCTCTTCTTGTCTTTTGGACTACCTAGTTCCTCTCCACTAGGCGGCGCGGCCGGTTCTTGAGCGCAGTTCTGGTGATTCATGAACAGTTAGCCTCCGGGATTACGGGGTGGTCTCAATGGGTCGTCGCAACACTCAGCTCAGCCCCTTTCCCTTGAAAAACAAAAGCTAAAGGCGCCGGCTAGGTTAGATCTTCGACAAACGCTTACAGCGAAGCGCACCAAAGAGGAAAAAACTTTCTTGACGGGCGTTATCGGACATCAAGCAGAAACGGCGGAAACGTGATAAGTGGTTGAAAAAGTGGTTGCGGGGGCCCGCAACGCCCCGAAGACGCCACTCGCTGATCCTCCCCTATCGATTTGAACTGATCCGTAATGCGGCTGCATGAAGCGGCCTAGCCCGACAAGCCCCGCTTGGACTTTTGAGCCGACCGCCCTGGGGCGCTCTGAAACTTACGATACCTGACGCGACCCTCCTCCGTTTCAATGGATTCCGAAATATCTCAGCGACACATCTCTCGCAAAACGCGTCCTGTTGAAACAAAGATTCTACCCAGTTACGATCCGAATTGATAAACTCCACCGTCGATGACGACTTGGAAGATACTCGCGATTCGAGCCCTCTTCGGCGGAATTGGATTGGCGATCGGCGCTGCTGCCATCATAGGCGCCGTAATTTGGTATTCCGATCGTCCAAACCCACCTCCGTCATGGAACTCAACCGCCCTCAAAGCGAAATTCAACACAATGGAGTTCACCGGGGCATCCTCAAGCAGTCCGAACGCTTATACGGTTGCGTTCGAGTACAACGTGCAGAACACTACGAAGGCGACCTATGAGGTCAATACTGCCGCATTGACGCCGATGGCCATACTTACAGAAGGCAAAGCGTTATCGAGGACGTTTAGCGAATATCAATCGGGAGATGTCGTGATCGACTCTCCCCAGTTCATTCCGCCCGGCGCCACGGGGCGGATGACCGTTCGTGTTTCATACTTCTATCCCCAGGGGTTCACGACGGCAGACAAGGACAACTTTGAGAAGTCAGTCGGACCTCTCGATCAGCGGCTCAAAGAGTTGGGTAGCATCGTTCTCTTCGACGGATTGAACCACTACCAGATCGATTTACCGAGTGGCTGGGCTGATTCCCCGGGGGTGAAGGATGGCACAAAGCCCGACCTCGACCCGAGTTTACTGAAGAGAGATAAGGGCGCGACTGATCTTCCTCCGTGCCCGCCAAGTGACCCATTGGGCATCGTAAACGATAAGCGTTGTAAACCGCCCTCACCGCAAAAGAACGCGCCACCGTGTCCGACGAACGATCCCGCTGGTCTCCGAACCGAGTCACCATGCGCTCCTCTGTCTGGAGCCGCGACTCATTGAACGAGCCCAGCGATTGTGCGCGGAAGCGGCTCAAGGTCACGTTATTTTATTCGGATAATGGTGAGGACTGTAAAAATCACGACGACCGTAGCCGGATTACTACTGGGATAATGATGTTGATTTGCCTTTTGGAGTGAACGCAAGGTTAGCGCTTCGTTTTCACGTTTACATCGAACATGACCGACGTTAGCGTCAGACTGAATGGTGTCCCGCATCCGGGAACGATTGTCTTTGCGGGCAATCGTGATCTCGGATTTATCAACGTATGGAGGGACAAACTCGTCCCCGAGGATGCCGACAGCCGTCGCCGCGATGCTGTCGACATCGCGCAACTCGCAATCGACAGTTTTCTGGCTCATTCGCGAGTCCAGCAATTTTACGCGAAGAGCATCGAAGAAATTTCAGCTCATATCAAGGCTGATAAACACTGCGAGGTCGCGGGCCTCGTATTGATGAAGTGTGGTTGGCTGCCCGATTCGGAAGTTATTGGCGTCGGTCACTTCCGCCGAACATGGTCGAACAACATCGTTCTCGATTATTTGGCGGCGTTTCCTTTTGCGACGAAGCCGCCTGCCATAATTAAGGGAGTTGGTTCGGCATTGCTCTGGTTTATCAGCGACATTGCGCGTCGTAACGGCTGTGGCCGCATTTGGGGCGAGGCGACACTCGGATCACACGGCTACTACGAGGACGCGTTTAACCTGCAGAAAGTCGACGATTTGATACTGGCTCTTCCCGAAAACTATAAAGCGTGCGCGGAGAAGGAGTTGCTCTGGCGCGCCGAAGGTGATCCTAATACAATGAAAACTGAAACTGTTGAGAAATTGTACGAGGCCGAGGCAGCAAATCCGCCGTTGATCGGCAAACGGTCTTTCGTAGTGAGCCCATCGCGCCAACTGGCCTATCATTTTTTAGAATTGCCGTGGCATGTTCAGAAGCAGATCGCCCGGACCTTCGGGCTACCCAAACCAGGTGACGAAGGTTTGCGAGACGACTACTTATTTCGCGTCTTATTCCGCCAAGCGACAGAAACTGGGAAGCTCGGTGATCTGTGGAATGAAGTAGAAAACAAACATCCCAAAGGTCGGCCTGACGAAAATCCATTTCGATAAGCGTAATTCGACGAAGAGGACGTGAACATGCGCAATTATCTCGGCGACTGGTATCGATCCGCAGGGATCCCATCGGACAGTATACCGTTAGCAAAACGATGCGACGCCATTGAGGCCTTCGTTGTAGGCCCGGTTGAAGTGGCCTCGCTGATCCAAGTGTTTTACCAGTTAAATCTGTCCGATCCGTCATTCCCGCAAACGTTCCGCGTGGCTTTAAACAACGCGGACCCTAATTTCAAAATGTCCGGCAATGATCGGGAGCTAATCGTACTGGCCGGTGCAGAGTTAGTAGATGTGATCGAACGAGGCGAGCGGAATGTGGCCGACTTGGCCGGCCTGTGCTTAGTCTGCGCGGCGATGCAAAACCTTCGTGCGACACCGGCAGTGCCGGAAATTCCAGAACTCGCAATCAAGTACCTCAGCAAGAGGTCAGCGAACAGGGCAGAACCTGAAGAAGGCAGTACCGCAAGCAAGCTGTTCGCTGGGCTTGCGGCAAAAGGCGAACCTTTCAATGCGTTAGCGCCCGAATTCCAGAAACTGCAGTTGCAGTTCCCTCTCATCGCAGAAGAGTCGAACATGCTTTGGTGGTTGTTCTCAGAAACGAGCCGAGACCTCGACCAACGTTGGGGCTTACTACCGCTCGGAGAGGTTTGTTTGATCGCGGCGAGTGAACTTGCGGATTTGACGAAAGTCATGCCTGGACCTTTCGCCGCGCGGGCATTTCTCGACAAAGTTATAAGATCGGGTCGGAACGCGGTGAAGACCTCTGTATCGATCGCCGAAGTCATCAGTGAGACGCCTAAGACCTGGCGCGAAGCAAGTTATCAGAAGCCGCTTCCAAATGAACTGAACGGGATTCTGCCAGTCTATCAAGCCGTAAGACTTTCAGTTGAGGCTTCCGACGCCAATGCGTGGCGTGAAATGTTCAAGACCTCAACCGGCATATCGGCGACTTCCAAGACTGCTCCAGACAAGCTCGCATACCAGATTTTCTTGGAGCTTTTAGCTAGCCGTTGTTTTGCTACGGTGAAATCATGACTACGCCTCCGACGGGATGGCCAGGAAATCCACCCGATCTCACCAAACCTGCAGCTCCTGCTAAGACTCCAACGCCCGCACCGGACGTAATTGATCTGGCGACCGGAAAAGAACTCGATTACCTCGCGGTCGCGCAGCTACAAGGCGCGAAACGAGTGCATCTGATTGTCGTCGCGGGGCCGGTCGGAGCAGGCAAAACTACGCTGCTTACGACGCTGCATGATCTTTTTCAAGTTGGAAAAATCCTCGGCCATTCTTTCGCTTGGTCGAGGACTCTACCAGCGTTTGAACGGCGATGCTATCTTTCAAGGACCGCTTCGGAACGAGCAATGCAGGATACTGAACGCACTCCAGTTGGAGAGGTTCGCTATTTACACGTGCAAATTTCGGGACCCGGACTGCCTGCTGATCCTTTGGATTTGTTATTTACTGATGTATCGGGCGAAACATTCGAGCGAGCACGTGATTCGATATCGGAGTGCAAGCAGTTGACTTTCCTGCAGACCGCGGATCATTTTCTACTCCTGATCGATTGTGAAAAACTCATCGATCTCAAGGAGCGCAACAAAACGATATACCGTTCGATGTCATTACTCCGCTCCTGTCTGGATAGCGGCATGCTTGGAAATTTCTGCTTCGTCAATGTTCTCTGGACGAAGTATGACTGGATCGTAGCCGCCGGGGATGGGGAGCATCTTTCCTTTTTGGAGAAAGCCAGCGAAGAGTTTAAGAAACAGTTCGGATCGCGCGTGGGAAGACTATCGTTCACTAAAGTCGCGGCGCGGCCAGAAAAGACCGAGGATCTGGAATTCGGCTTCGGCATTCCCGACCTGCTGAAGGAATGGGCGAATGATTCTCCGCGGGATCGAGAAATGAATATAGTGCCGGACAACGAGGAGGCCTCCCGGGAAAGCGAAAAATTCTTGGAGCGGCACTTTCGGGCAGCTCAGGACGCTTGATGACCGACGCACCTTCAAATCAATTCGTAATGATCGGTCTGCCGGAAACAGGAAAGACGAGCTTTCTTGCCGCGCTGTGGTATCTCGTCCAGCACGCACAGGTAGAGCATCGGCTGGAGATTAAGCATTTTGAAGGCGACATTAAATATCTAAATCAGATCGCAGATTTGTGGGTCAGTTTCGAGGTCGTTCCGCGCACGACCACAAGTTCTGAGCGAATGGTTTCTATGGTCCTAACAGATACCGCAACCAATAAGACTTTCACTTTGACGATTCCCGACCTGTCCGGCGAGTCTTTTATTTCGCAGTTGGTAGGACGACAGTTCACAGTAAGCTACGACAAGCTCCTCCAAGCCTCGTCTGGTGCGCTTCTATTTATCAGCCCGCTCCATTATCGAAAACCGGTCCGCATCAATATGGCAGCTCCTTTTCTTCAGGAAATGGGCGCGGCGGTTGCCGATGGAGACCCAGGAGACCACCCTCTGATCTCTTGGGACCCCGCTCAAACGCCTACGCAAGTGCAACTCGTCGAACTGTTACAATTTATCGCTGAGCGCGACTATTTCAAGCCGCGGTTTCGAGTGGCTCTAATAATCTCGGCTTGGGATCAGTTAAAGCGTGAAAACAAGACTCCTGCAGAGTGGCTCGCGGACGAAATGCCGTTGCTCGTTCAATTTTTGGAAAGCAACCAGAGATTGTTCGACTACACGATCTACGGTGTTAGCGCGCAAGGCGCCGATTACGCGGAAACAGACAAGCTAACCGGCATGACGCCGTCGGAGCGAATTCAGATTGTTGGAGTTAATGTAATCAACGATCACGATCTGACCGAACCGTTGACATGGCTAATGCTTTGACATCGCGTACCGTGGGTCTGCAGATAAATGTGATTCATCAGTTTCTGCACGGATATTCAGAGGGCCATCGCCTCATCGAAGGTTCGCTGAAGCTCCCGGATGATCTCGCGCGCTTAGTGCTACGAATGAGCGATCTATCAGGGAGTAGTGTAGTCAGGGGTTTCGATCAATACATTACGGGATATCCGCTCGGGTCCATCAACGCATACGCGCTGGCGATGACTTGGTACGCTTCAGAAATGCCGCGGCCTGGATGCGTCTGGACTCACACGCTCGTACTCGCTGCACCGGCGATGGCTGAGATCCTTTCCTTGAGTTCCCTTAGACATCTTTTCAAGCGGCCTGCGCGTGGCGCCATGAAAGGCCAGTACGCAGAGGCATTGTCTCTCGACGGCAGTCTAAACACCTCGCAGCGCGGTTTGCACCCCGACGTCAAAGGCGCAGTCAGCCGAATTTTCTCTGCCTACTATCAGTCACCTCGATTTAGACCCGTCGTCTTAGTCGCACAAGACTCCGATGAATTCACCGATGCGATCTTTGCCTTGTGGTCACAGCAATGGCCGACTCTGCGTGAGCAATTTGCATTTTGCACCGGATCGCTTTCTGCACGGACTCTCCCCGATCGTCCCTTCGATATCCAATGTTCCCCACCGGCGTTTGCTAAGGACGTGGCCCGTGAGGCTACTTCGGACGCTCTTGCGGAGCCGATGCTGGTTCCGAATCACGGGGATTTCTTTTCCGAAGATTTAATGTCCGCAATAAATGACGCTCTGATACCAGATGGCGGTCCCTTTCGTGACTTCCTCTGGACCGTTGCCGACGCCAATTCGAGCCGCGCAGATTTTGCGTCTTACGTAAAGGTATTCGACGCCTTCAATAGGCAGACTGATCCATTGGCACTCGTTGAGTTGATTGCGCAGATATTCCCGGAACCAACTACAGGTACTGCTTTGAAAGCGCAACTGCTCGGGAATCTTCAGTCAGGACCTTTGCGCGCTGAGTATGCGGTACAAAACATTCTGCGGGCGCTAGCTACAACTGACAAATATGCAAGTTTTGATTCGGGAGCGCTCCTAAATGAAGAGCTAATAGCAAAGCCTACCGCCGACTCGCGTCACTGGACTCGGCAGCTCGTAGATGAGCTGTTCCATTCCAACCTCAATCCGCTCGGGGACGAGCTTCTTACAAAGTTGGTGCGTGCGATGGACGCTGAAGGCGCGCAGCAACTCGTCAGCAGGCAGCCGCAATTATTGCCCGCGATTTTCCGCGCGAATCCTGGTCTTGCGGCCTCGCACAAACTTTGGTCACTCGCAGGAGATCGTAAGCGTGAACTGCTTGACTCACTTGTCGCCCAAGAGATACGCCCCGAGCTTGTATCGCAGATCGTGTTCGCTCTGTTGGAAAGCGGCTCTGATGGATTTATTCGCCGAGTGTTTGAGCGATGGGGAAAAGACGCTGTGTTTGCCGCGCTCGATTGGACTGAGAGTCATCAGGGTTCTATGTTGGAAACCTGCCGGGGGGCGCTCACGTTTCGAGTGCCCGAGGTGATGGCTTGGGTCGAGTCCGGCGCGAAATCGCCACCGGCGCTAACCGCAGTGGCCCACGTGGTTGCGCCATATTCCTGTCAAATAGCGAAGTACGACTCGACGGTCTGGCTGACAACTCTCAGATATCTACAGAAGAATGGCCAACACGAAGAGGCGACTTACGTCAGAACCTTTTTGCTAGCGTTGGGGCTTTGCAACGCCCCGCCCGCACCGCTGGATCTGATCTCAGAATCTTTTGAATTGATTCACGCTAAAGCAGAAAAGCAACAGCTTGGAGACAACGAGTGGATGATCTTGCAACCATTGGTTCCTGAATTGAGTTGGTGGAAAAATTGGGACAAGTGCGAGCGAATGAGGCGCGCTTTGGTGTCAGCTTTTATAAAGTATCACTGGCCTGCGTGGGAACTCAAAGAACGAGTTACAAACCGCAAAATACTCGGCGAACTTCTCGACAGCGTGCGTAAGGTCGACGGAGAGCATTACTTTTCCAATAGCCGTCGTTCCTAACGCGCTACCATGTTCGTTTGCGAGAGAGGTTCGCCCCAGTTTTTAAATCGTGCGAGTACACTTAGTATGTGAATCGGATAAATTTTATCATTTTCGGATTCAGCAAATTTGCTCGCTCAACATCGCACTTAGTTCCAACTGGGTTCAGCGTTTGGAGCGTCAGAGGGATTCCATTTCTAGCTACTTCGCAAGGCGTTTCGAGACATCTTTTTCGACGATCTTGATGAGCGCTTTACCGAACGCCCGGAAGAACCGCAACAGTCGCTCGAGATCCGTTTCAGTTACGACGAGACCGCTGCTCCCGCTGTGTGCGATCTTATTGCGCATCTTCCCAAACTGCTTTAGGTTTGCCTCGACGGCCTTAGCCGTGTCCCGGGTCCCCTTTGTGTCCAACGCTTTCTGTAGTTCCTCAACCTTTCCGAAATCGTCCCACCTAAGGTCTACACCGATCCGCCGGAGAGCATCTCCCAGGTTCTTTGGGGAGAGTATGGAAAGAAAAATCGAGAAGGCTTCAGCATTCAGCAACGCCTGCGTAGATCCGGTGAAACAGGTTCCAAGGTTCTTTGCCAGCGACTCGTAGTTTAGCTCCAAGTAATCGAGTGGTTCGTGGATGGTACCCAGAGCGAGTCCTGAACGGTAGAAGTTTTCCTTCTTAATATCTGCATCCATCGACTCGTAGCTCGTCACGCTTGCACTTATTGCGACCACACTGTCGCGCAGAATGCGACGGATGAAATGCTCGAATGCACCTGCAAGGGAAATCAACATACCTCTGTATAGAAGGGATTCGTCGGCGGTTCGCTCGTCCAGGAATTTCTTAGCCAACAATTTTGCTTCAGTGTCCATGGAGTCCCAGCTCAGCATATCGTTTAGCCTTGGCCGAAGCCGGATGGCGGAACGAACGAAATCGAAGATGCTGGAGAGGTCATCTAAGGAAAGGTCAAATTCTTTGAGTGTGTCCGCCAGCATCGCCGTTGCGTTCAAGAAAATTTCTTCAGTAGGTCGTGAACAATTGCAATACGATGTTTCACCGCCTTGGCCGTGTTGGGCCTCCCGACGATGATCTCGTAGACATCCTCCTTCTCCAGTTGCTTCAACAATGCTTTCCTTATCTCTTTCCTATTAGCGATCAATCGGCGCTCGTGATCCGCCAGTCTATCAATGGCCACCATTACTGCATCGAAAAGTGGCTCGGAATACCGCCACTTTCCATTCACTGGAACTCGAAAGGTTTTAGTTTTAAAGACACTACTGGCAATCCGAAGGCATTTAGAGAATCTGTCTCGAAGCTCTTGAATTTCCGCTGGCACCAAATCTTTGGTCAACTTCATGTAGCTGTCGAGAATATTTCTGACTGAACCTTTAATTCTAGTTGGGTCCCGGAAAGCGAAGAATCGCAGCACGATCTCACAGTCTTTCATCCTCTTGAATCGCTTGTTGGCGGCAAGGGCAGCGTCAATGTAGCCGTCTTCCTTGCGATAGTGGTCTTCGTATGGAGGTATGCCCCAAATGCGGTCGAAGAGCCGTCCGCCGGCAAGTTCGATCAGAAGATTGTTGAGCGGTCCCGAATAGAGCGAGTTTCTAAGCTCTTGATGATTGAGCGGCTGGCCACCTGTATTCAATCGTTCAAACACGGTGCGGCGTATAAAGTCTGCCTGTACGGGATCGCTGATATTCTCTGCCAGAAGAACGTTGGCGGATATTCGGCGCCTGTCCAACCCGCGCTGTATTCTCGGTGGGCACTTACCGTATGTTCTGCCATTCAAGACCGACCAAGTTTCGAGTCCTTTCAGTGTGAGATTGTTCTCATAAAACTCGATAATCGTGTTGAGGCGCTGTTGCCCGTCCATGACCTCGTACCTATTTAGGTCAATCTCGTACAGAAAAACGGGCGGCACTGGAATATTCATTAAAAGAGACTCGATGAACCTAGATTTCTTTCCGTCGTCCCAGACCAATCGTCGCTGGTACTCAGGCCTCAAATTGATCCATCTTTCGTCTTTCACCAGGCCGATAACTTGTGGCAGCAGGAAATCGTTCCGCTCCTGAGTGACACGGTTCTCGCCTTGGTCATACATTTTCTCTATCTCTGCTGGAGTAATTAGCTTGGTTGAAGTCATGAGGTTCCCCCGCCGGGCACTCAGCAAGCAGCCTAAGATTCGGAGTATATAACGCAACTGGATAGAACAGGGGCTGCTGGGAGACCGCAAATGCGTAGCCGGAATGGTATGAGGGAAAAATGGAGGAGCACGGTTCGCAGGTCGATAATTAGGCAGGTGGAATTGCTTGCGAGTTGCTTTCACCACCTCCAAATGACTGATCGCCTTGTTACGAATATGCACAGTCCGTTGGGCCGCGGCTTAGTGTGTCAACCAAACCGAGCCAAAACGCATCAAGCGCAGTGAGCTCGTTTTCTGTTTGTTGTAGTACATGGTAGAGCGCGATGAATAAAGACCAAAAGGGAAGGAAAAACGCCTCGAATCTCTCCGCCTTGTCTTCGGCCAACAGGGCGTCCCGATCATCTGACGAAACCATGAGAGGTGCCCACCGCTCATAGAGATTCGCGAACGGGGCCCCGTTTGTGTACTGTGAATATTCTTCCAGAAAAAAAAAGTGATCGTTGATTTTGTGTAGTCCTCCCGTCCGAAGACTCCACTCGCGGTCGCTATTTTTATGCTCGTACTCAAAAGAGACGCTTACGTCGAGCATGATTTTCTCGATGTCAGCCTTCTCGTTGGAGAGGCGAACCTTCGCGACTTCCTCCTGGAAATGAGTGACTAAACCGGAGCGACGTTTCCAGAGGGCAGCCGCATCTCTTAAAACCTTTTGCGCAGCCGGGGGAGCTTTCTCGCACAAAATCTCCTGAAAGCAATCTAGGTCGGTGAGAAGGCGAGCGGTTGCATTCGCCCGGTGTGCTTGGAATGTTGCGCGCAAACCGATGAACAGGAACATGAATCGCCGTGCGGACTTCTCGAGGAAGGACGTTGCGAATCTGCGGTTGGAAGCCTTCAAGACGTCGGCGAGCAGCGATGCATAATTGGCGGTTACCGCCTGTGGCACCGTAATTTTTGTCCCGTGGTAAAGCAGCTTGCTTCGCGGGTCCGCTATTGCAAAGTCGCCGGCAGAGAGAATATCCGCAGCTATGCTTCGCGCGCGCGAGACCGCAACGGTAATAATTCTGCAGGGCGTCGCACTTTCCTTATTCGTCGATCTGAGAACGTCTAGGATTCGTTGACCAACTGCAGGGCTACCGCCGTCGCTGTCGATGAAGACTGTAATAGGGTCCCGGCTTCTGGATGTGAGCTCAAGGATTTCGGGCCGCAGGCGGTTCTCGAGGGCTTTATTGATTTCGCCGTCAATCCAGATTGCGCGATCCGGGTTCGGTGTAAAGTCAGCGTCACTAAGCACCCTCGCCGCCGAACTTACGCCGCCCGATTTGTTTTCTCATCGTTCCTCTCGCGTTTCTTCCAAAAATGCCCGCAAAAACGCAATATCGTGAGTGGATATGGAATCCACTACAAAAAGCCTAAAACTGGACCTTTTCGACCGCTCGCTTCCGGTGATCGGGAGTGAGGTGGGCGTAGCGCAGCGTCGTGGCGTACGATTTGTGTCCGGCGAGTTGCTGGACCTCGAGCAAGGGCACTCCCGCGGCGACCAAGCGCGAGCAGTAGGTATGACGCAAATCGTGGTAGCGAAACGCCGGCCTCAGCATAGCTTTTCTTACAGCCTTCTCGAACCATAACCTGCGATCGAGCGGCGCCTCATTGCGCTCGGGCGTGATGAAAATTTGGGTCGGCGCGCGCTTTCTCAAGCGCGTTAGACAGCGGCGTGCGGCTCGGCTGATTTGCACCGTGCGCGGTCCGGTTTTCCCCGTCACGTAGAGGATTCCTTCCCGGGGCTTCCAGTCCTCCCATTTGCTGTTGAACTGCTCTCCCCGTCGCATGCCGGTTAGGATCGCGAGCTCGACCTCGAGAGCTTTCTTCGGACAGTCTCGACGAATCACTCCAATCAGTCGGCGCTGCTCTTCGCTGCCGAGATAGCGAACGTGAATCGGCGATTCTTTCGACCGCGGTATGCTTCCGCCAGCGAGAGGATTAACATCGGCGAATCCCTGCCGCACTGCATACCGGAAGATGGACGATAGTAGAGAATGAAAACGATTGATCGTCGCGCCCTTGATTTGAGGATGGGACTCATCGCCACGTGCGAGATCCTGTAGGAAGCGCTCAATTCGTCCAGATGTGAGCTGGCGGATCTTCAGATGCCCAATGGCTGGAAGGATCCGCCGCAGCCTAACCCGATCAGTGTGGATCGAAGACGCCTCGTTCCCCCGGAGGGGTTTT
>Ga0209006_10005033_pt1 | contig 12005 bp, 11 predicted proteins | sample JacPin_JW_Ref_O2_FD_188567 | JGI IMG/M metagenome (GOLD analysis project Ga0209006, IMG submission 188567) | Forest soil microbial communities from Algoma, Ontario, Canada - Jack Pine, Ontario site 1_JW_Ref_O2 (SPAdes) (version 2) | ecosystem: Environmental > Terrestrial > Soil > Boreal...
CACTCCGAACCGTAGCGGACCGGAGCGATCACGTCGAACGCGCTCCAGATCCCGCCGGCCGTACCGACTTGCGGGGCGTAATATTTCCACGACACGCCGACGTTGTCCATGAGATCGCGCAGCGTCGGATAGTTCGTACCCGACCCCGGGAAATCGGTGGTGCACGGAAACGGACCCGCTGCCTTTTCGAGCACGAGTTTCGTCGTGATCAGGGAGGTCTTCGACCGGGCGGGCGAATCGCAGCCCCACGCGTCGTGCGTGTACCGCAGGTTATCGACGAGGCTGTCGTTGGCGTCGATCATCGTGCCGCCGCGGATCATCGCCTGGTGGGCGGTGAAGCTCGCGCTGCCCTGCGTGGTGAACATCGCGTTGGCGAGTCCCCACTCGCGTGCGAGATCCCAATACGGCGCGATGGCCGACGGATTGACGTATTGGTACGGCGCGGCACCTTCTCGCTGCGTCCCCGACGTGCGTTTGATGTTGTTGAAGCCGTCCATGTTACCGTTATCCCAACCCGTAATAAAGCCGGAATAGTTGTGATTGAGGTTCGATTTGACGAGCAGATTGGTCTCTTTGAGTTGGATGTTTTCGAGCTTCTGTTTCCCGCTGACCTTGACGAGCCGCTTCCCGGTCGTGGTTCCGGTCACGCCGGGGAACGTCGCGAAGAGATCGTTCATCGTCCGGTTCTCTTGCACGATGACGACGATGTGCTCGATGGGCGTAAAGGATCCTGAATCGTGATGTGCGACCGAGTGAGATCGGTTCGAGCTCGATGAAATCGAGCTTGCCGGAATCGAGTTGGGAGTCGCGCCGCTGCTGCACGCTGCAAGGCTGAAAGTGACCGCGGCACATACCCAAAGGGTTGATGCTCCTGGCTTCACCGGAATGCTCCTTTCCTGCGTGGCCTTTGGAGAGGAGTCATTCGCCGGTCCCTCGCCGCAATCATCGTCGCTGCACACGCTCGCTCCCACGCCGAACGAGCTTTTGCCGCGCTGACGCGCCGCTATTCCGTGTCGACCGGCAGTCCCGAGGGCTTCTGATGAAGGAAGTACTCGCGCGAATATTTTGACCCGATCGGTTTAAAAGCGCGCGGCTTCTGACTGTAATTTAACATGTCGGAAATGCTTTTCGACGTCGCATCGGTCGTTCCGAGACGCCCAAGATCGAACGTATCTTCGATGAAGCGCACGACGCTGCCGAAGCCGTAGACCGTCTGCGAGATGTCGCCCGGAATGGCGTACGGCGAGATCACGATCGCCGGCACGCGGAAGCCCGGGCCCCCTTGTTTGTCGTGCTTGGGCGGCGCGACCGGATCGTAGAAACCGCCCCAATCGTCCCAGAGCACGACGATCGCGGTCGAGTCCCAGTACGAGCTCTCGCCGACGGCGTTGACGACGCTCGCGACCCACGAGGGTCCGGTGTCGCTGGCGTAGCCCGGGTGATCGGAGTTCGACTCGTCGGGAATCACCCACGACACGGCGGGCAGGTTTCCGTTGGGAATATCTGTGAGCACGTTCTTCTCGGGCCAGTCAACGTTCGTTCCCCACTCCGGGCCGTAACGCACCGGCGAGATCACGTCGAATGCATTCCAAATCGCACCCGGCTGATAGTCCGCGAGCTGCGGCACGTAGTATTTCCACGAAACGCTCTTGGCGTCTAAGAGATCGCGCAGCGTCATGTAACTCGCTCCCGAGCCCTGGAAGTTCTTCGTGCACGGGAACGGCCCGCCATTGTGCGTGAACTTCATACCGTTGATCAGCGAGGTCACCGTCCCGTACGGCGAATCGCATCCCCACGCCTTCGAATTATCCGGATCGTCGATCAGGCTGTCGCCCTGCGTATCGATCTCGGTTCCGCCGCGAATCAGATCCTGATGGGCGGTAAAGCTGCCGCTGCCCTGCGTCTGGAACATGTTGTTCGCCAGCGCGTATTGCGAGGCCATGTCCCAGTACGGCTTAATGTCGGATTGCTGCACGTATTGATACGGCTTCTTGCCTTCCATCTGGCCGTTTGCCTGGAAGATGATCTGATTGAAGGCGTCCATTTTGCCGTCGTCATAGGCGATCTTGTACGACTTGTAGAGGTGGTTGAGGTTCTGCTTGTCCTCGAGCGGCACTTGCGTCAAAGCAATCGATTGGACTTTGGCCTTTTTGCCCTTCCCGATCTTCTCTTTACCGGTGATCGTGTCCGTCGCGCCGGGAAACTGCGCGAAGAGATTGTTGAAGCTGCGATTCTCTTGCACGATCACGATGATGTGCTCGATGGGCGTCGTGCCCGATTCGCCAATCGGAATGTTCGCGTTGCGCGGCAGCGCACTACCGCTGCCCAAATCTCCGCTGCTGCACGCGGCAACGGCGCCAAGAGCAAGCGCGCATATGGCCAAGCGGCCAGCCGATCTCTTCAAAGAAAAGCCCCTTCTTCTTCGATCTGCTCGTTGCTCAGCGCTTCGGCGGCAGCGTGTGGGGGTCATGCTGACTTTACTGCGTGTCTGTCTCTGTGTCATCCTGACCTTGTCGAAGGATGACGAAAGCTAAAAAGATGACAAAACTCAACGAATCCGAGACACGTCGCTGATCGCCCTAAAACTCTGAATCCTCCGCTCCGAACGCGCGCAGACGCTCGTACTCGGCGTCGCTCAACGTAAGCGCCGTCGCCGCGACGTTCGCCTCCAGGTGCTCCACCGACGACGTGCCCGGAATCGGCAGCGTCGCGGGAGAGTGCTGCAGAAGCCACGCAAGCCCCACCTGCCAGATCGACGTATCGTGCGCTTTCGCGACCTCCTCCAACGCGCCGCGTGCCACCAAGTCGCCGCCGTCCAGCGGAAAGTAGGGAATGAAGGCGAGGCCATTGGCCTCACAGTACGCCAGTATCGCTTCACTCTCTCGATCGCTGACGTTGTAACTATTCTGCACCGATGCGATGTCGACGATCTGCTCGGCGCGCTGAAGTTGATCGAGGTCGACGTTGGAGAGCCCGACGTAGCGGATCTTCCCTTCGCTGCGCAGCTCGCGCAGCGCGCCGATCTGCTCCTCGAACGGAACGCGCGGGTCGACGGCGTGCAGCTGATAGAGATCGATGCGCTCGAGGCGCAGCCGGAGCAGACTCGCCTCGCAGGCCTCGCGAAGATGTTCCCGACGTCCATCCCGTCCCCACACGCCCGGGCCGTCCCGCGTGCAGCCGCCCTTGGTCGCGATCGCCACGTCGCCCGAATACGGGGCTAGCGCTTCGGCGATTTGCTCCTCGTTGACGCCCGGGCCGTACGCATCGGCCGTATCGATGAACTCGACGCCGAGGTCGAGCGCGCGGCGTAACACCCGCGTTGCGTTTTCACCGTCCTTGGGCCGTCCCCAGACGCCGGGTCCGCACAAGCGCATCGCCCCGAATCCTAAACGCTTGACCCGCAGTTCGCTGCCAATCGTGATCGTTGACGCTTCGTTCATACGCTCTGGCTTCCACGATACAAAAGAAAGACCGCCCGGCATTGAGCCGGGCGGCGAAGGGACCCCCAGAACGACCTTACGTTTTTACTTAACGGGCTGCTTGTTGATCGGCGTGGCCGAGTTCGGCATCGGAGCCGAGTTCGACATCGAAGTCGAGTTCGGGTTCGCAGCCGAGGTCGCGGCGTTGACGTTCGCCTGCGCGCTCTTCTGCGTCTCGGCGATCATCTCGGCGATCTTCATCGTGTAGCTCTTGCGAATCTCGAGCAGCTGGCTGGCGAAGCCGAAGGACATCTCCACCCACTGGGTCGGGCTCGGCAGGTTCTCGAAGGTCGGGACGGTGCCGGGCTTCTCGCTGAACTCTTTGGCGAACTCACCGAACGAGCGGATCGCCTTGAGGCTGGCCTCTTGCGACTGCTTGATCGCGTCGAGACCCTCTTCTTGAAACTTGGTCATGTACTCTTTGACGTTGACGGTCATGTGGTTGCTTGCTCTCCTTAGCTTTTATCGAGGTGTGCTAAGTATACCAAGCAGATGCTGTGTCTGTCAACTAGCCTCCGCCGACAAAACTGCGATAGATCCGCATCAGGGCTTCCTTTTGATCGACGCTCAGGCGGGGGTCGATCTTTATCGCATGCTCGACCCCATGGTGGCTATTCTCCCGGGTCGTCGAGCTGTCGAGGAGGCCGGCCTGCGAGTACATCGTCTCCGCCGAAATCTGCAACGCATTGGCGATGCTCTTGAGCACCTCGGCCGAGGGCTTGTAGAGACCCCGTTCGACCTGGCTCAAGTACGGGTTGGAGATCTTGGCGATCTCCGCGAGTTGGCGCATCGAGAGGTTGGCCAGCTCCCGCTGGCCGCGGATGAAATCCCCGAGGCTGCGCCAGGCGCCGCTGGCGGTGGTTTTCTCGTCGTCGGTCATGAATGTGCCTTTACCTTTGGAGTAAACGGTGGCCCCTCTTCGTTGAGCACGTACAGACCGGGCGCCCGCTCACCGTCAGGTAACGCATAGGGCTCGCGCATCGTTCCGCCGTGTGCCTCGGCCCAGGGGGCCCAATCTTCCCACCACGAGCCGTTGTGCCGATCGGCGGTCTCGAGCCACGCGTCGGCGCTTTCGCCGCGTAATGCCTGCGGCTTGGTATAGTGCCACGTCTTTTTGCCGCCCGGCGGATTGACGATTCCGGCAATATGTCCGGAGTTGGTCAACACGTACTTCGATGGGCCCGAGACGTACTGCGTCGTTTGATAGGTCGCCCGCCACGGCGCGATGTGATCGTTCTCCGCGCCCAGCACGTACAGCGGCGTCGTAACCTTCCCCAAATCGATCGGCGTGTCGCCGATGACGAAGACGTTGGGCTTGACGATCGAGTTGTGCAGGTAGCACGCGCGCAGGTACTGCGAGTGCATGGCGACCGGCATGCGCGTGGAGTCGTTGTTCCAGGAGAGGATGTCGAACGCCGGCGGTTTCTTCCCCTTGAACCAGTTATTGATGACGTAACTCCAGATCAGGTCGCTGGAGCGCATCCAGTCGAAGGTGCGCGCCATCTCCGCCGACTCGAGGTAGCCGCGGTCGTGCATCTTCTTCTCGAGCCGCGCGATCGTGTCTTCGTCGGTAAAGATGCCGAGGTCGCCCGGGCTGCCGAAGTCGACGAGCGTGTTCGTCAGCGTCGTCGACGCCACCCGATCGCCCTGATCGTGCGCTGCGAGGTAGGCGAGCATGATCATCGCGAGCGTGCCGCCCAGGCACAGGGCCGCAACGTTGACCTTGGGCGCGCCGGTAATCTCTTGCACCGCGTCGAGCGCCGCCAGGACGCCGTCGCGCAGATAATCGTCCATCGTCAGGTGCGATAGCTTCTCGTCGGGGTTGCGGTAGGAGATCATGAAGGTTTGATGGCCGTGCTTGACGGCCCACTCCACGAACGAACGCCCCGGCGCCAAATCCATGATGTAATACTTATTGATCCACGGCGGGCTGCAGAGCAGCGGCAGCTCGTGGACCTGCGGCGTCTGCGGATCGTACGCGATGAGCTCGATCAGCTCGTTGCGCATGACGACGCGGCCCGGCGTTGCCGCCAGATTGCGGCCCAGCTCGAAGCCCGAACGGTCGACCTGTCGTGGATAGCCGTTGTTGTTGGCGAGATCGTCGAGGAAGTTTTCCATCCCGCGGACCAGGCTCTGCCCCTGCGTCTCGGTCGCCTCTTTGACGACGCCGGGATTGAGCCAGGGGATGTTGCTCGGCGCGTACGCGTCGGTCATCAGTTGCATCGCAAAGCGCGCCTTGCGCCGCGTCGATTCCGGCAGACGCGCCGAATCGATCAGCGACATCGTCGCGTCGGTGCGTGCCTTATAGTCCTCGAGGACGCCGGCGAGCATCGGGTTCTCCCGCCACGCGGGTTCGGCAAAGCGTTTGTCGCCAGGGAAGGGCGAGCCGTCGGGGCTTTCGCCGCCGAGCCGGCGCAGCATGTTGAGTCCCACGTTTTGCTCGGCGAGCACGAAGCCGGTCAGCCAGGTGCTCATTCGGATGGGATCCATCATCACATCGGCGACGACGGCGCGTACCGCGTCGCTGAGCGAAGCCGGGTCGAGCCCGGTGATGTCGATGCCGTATTTCAGCTCTTCGGGCGCTATCTTGTCAGAGGACATTACATGTACCAGCCGCCGTTGATGTTGTAGACCGCTCCGGTGATATAGCCCGCCTTCTCGTCTAAGAGGAAGCGTACCAACCGCGCGACCTCTTCCGGCTGGCCGAGCTGGCGAACGGGTGTCTGCGCGATCGCGTTCTCGATCGCCTCGACCGGCATCGCCTTGGTCATATCCGTCTCGATGAAGCCCGGCGCGACCGCATTGACCGTGATGCCGCGCTTGGCGACCTCCAGCGCGACGGTCTTGGTCAGGCCGATCAGCCCGGCTTTCGCCGCCGCGTAGTTCGCCTGCCCGAAGTTGCCGGCCTCGCCGACCACCGAGCTGACGTTGACGATCCGCCCGAAGCCCTGCTCGAGCATCGTGTCCAGGACGGCTTTGATCATAAAAAAAGGCCCCGATAGATTGACCTGCAGGACCGCTTGCCACTCCTCGACGGTCATCTTCCGGACCGTGTGATCGCGGGTGATGCCCGCATTGTTGACCAGGAAGTCGATGCGACCGTGCTCGCGCAGCACCGACTCGACGGCCTCGTGGCACTGCTCGTAGGCGCTGACGTCGCCCTGATAAAAATGAATGCGCGAAGCCGCGCCGTTGAGCCGGGCGGCAAGCGTGTGAGTCCGGTCACGATCCTCCGGCAACCCAAGCACGGCGACGGTTGCACCGTCGGTCGCGAGCAGCGTGCTTATCGCGCCGCCGATGCCGCGCGCTCCGCCCGTAACGATGCCGACCCGTCCACTGAGAGATAAACTATCCACGCGCTAGATTTACCCAACTTACATGCGGTTCCCCTCCTGCTCGCCGACGTTGCTTTCCGGCGCGTCATCACGAGCGCACCAACGGTGTCATGCTGAGCCTGTCGAAGCAACGAGCCCATGAACGACGACGCAAGTACGAAGATCGCCGCGTTGCTCACGCAAGTCGGTGACGTACATCACATGGTGTTTGCCGATACGGACGGAAACGACGACGACTGGGCGACGTTCTATTCCGATTGGCTGTTGACTCACTCGGAACTGCCGGCGCTTCTCGGACACCGTCCCGTGCGCAGCCACCTCACCCGCGATCTCGTGGAGCTCGACGAGCAATACTCGAGTCAGCATCGCTCCGACCCGTGGCAGGAGTGGTACGCGCAGCGCCTCGTCGCGAAATATTAGTGCAAAGGATTTACGCTTTTTTCATCTCTGGATGCTACAACGTTAAGGCATGATCGCCGGACGGCCGAGTGCGCTCGCGCTCTGCCTCGCCGCCGCCTTAAATGGCCGGATGCGCGGGCTGCGCTTGGTCTCCGGGGATCGGCTTGAATGCATCCGGGAAGCGCGCCTTACATATCCAATCCGCCGTTGATCGAGTACACGGCGCCGGTGATGTAGCTCGAATCGTCTTCCAACAGGAATCTGACCACGCGCGCAACCTCTTCGGGTCGCCCCAAGCGCCGTTGCGGAATCTTCTCCAGCACCTTCGCGAGCGCAGCTTCGGGAATCGCTGCCACCATCTCGGTTCCGATGAAGCCCGGCGCGACGCAGTTGACGGTGATCCCGCGCTGCGCCATCTCCAGCGCTAAGCTTTTCGTGAAACCGAAGAGGCCCGCTTTCGAGGCGGCATAGTTCGCCTGCCCGACGTTGCCGGTCTCGCCGATGACCGAGCTGATGTTGACGATCCGTCCCGAGCCGCGCTCGATCATGTGCTCGAGCACGCCCTTGGTCATCTGAAACGCACCGGAGAGATTGACGTCGAGCACCTGGCGCCAATCGTCGACGCTCATCTTGCGCACCGTCTTGTCGACGGTGATGCCGGCGTTGTTGACGAGGTAGTCGATCCGGCCGTGCTCGTCCATCACTTCTTCGATCACGCGGTTTACGTCGTCGGCCGAATCGACGCGTCCCTGATGCACCGAGACGTTGGCGCCTTTCTCGCGCATCTGGCTCCGAAACTTCTCGGCGCCCTCTCGATCGCGGCTATAGCCGGCGGCTACCGCCGCGCCGCTCGTCGCCAGCATCTCGGTGATTGCCGCACCGATGCCGCGCGCTCCGCCGGTTACTAAAGCTACTCTGCCTTCAAACACCTTCGCCTCCTTTTGCTCTGCTTACAACCGTACCCAACGGAACGTACAGTCCGCCGATCGTCTTGGTCGGCGCGCCGCCCGCGGGGTACTTCCAAATCCCGACGCTGCCCAGGCCCGAGTTCGGCCCGACGATCTTCGAGCCGTCGATCCAGAACTGCACGACCGCGCTGCCCCCGCTCAACGCCGTGGTGCCGGCCGTCGTGCCCTTCTTGCCGCTGATCGAGAAGCGGTAGATCGTGTCGGATGCCTCGTCGCCCACGGCGACATACTTCCCGTCCCACTGCACGCCGCCCGCCGCCACGATATTCTGGTCGAGGGCGATATCGATCAACTTCTTTCCGCCTTTGGGCAGCTCGGCGAAGCCGGTCGTGCTGGCCTGCGTCAAGCCGTCGACGAACAGGTTCCCCTTATCGTCGTAACCGCAGAGCAGCATGCCGTTGATCGCGGCGTCGCTGTAGCGTTTCTTCGGCTTGCCCTTCGCGTGCTCGTAGATCACGACGTTCCCCGAGCCGCTGCCGCTGGCCGTCGAGAAGTTCGTGACCGCGAGATTCCCGGTCGTGGGATCGACCGAGCACCCAAATGGGAAATAACCCGGGTCGTTGAGCGTCGCCGCCGGCGTCGAAGCGCCGTGGGCGTACTCCACGATATTCAGACCGCCGGTATTGGTGACGAAGACGTTCCCTTTTGCGTCGACGCACTCGCCGCCCGGGTCGATAAATCCGCCGAGCGTCTGTTTGAGCACACCGCCCGGATACGTATACACGTACACGTCGCTCGTCTCGGTGTCGGAAACGTACAGCAACGCGCCCGGCTTGGCGTCCAGCTGCGCCGGTCCGGCGCCGCGTACCGCGTTCAGTGCGGGAGCGGAGTCGAAGGGAAGGGCGCACCCCGCAAGCATCAGAGCAGCGACGCCAAGGGCCGCCGCCGGAAAGAGACGTCTCACGTAATCTTGCTCCTCATAGGCGGGACCGCATAATGGTGGCCGGGGCGCCAGTGCTCGGTACCCCGGCCACGAGCGGCACTTGCCCACCCCCGCATCCTGTCAGTAGCGCCGCTGCCGCGAAAAAGCCCGAACTTGCGCACCTTCCAGAAACACGAGCCGCTCCACTCGGGGGCCTCTTGCTCAGAGACCCAGGTTATTTATTTCCCCGTCCCCACGGGGAATCATGCGACCCTAGTTATTTTTTTGGTCGCCGCCCACACCCGACGGCTACGGCTTCTCCTACTTGCCTAAGGCGCTGTCGGGGCTGACCGCAAGCGGCCAAAGCCCGGTGTCCGTCGTGAGTTTATCGCTCAGCGACGTGCCGTTCGGATAGGCGACGTTTTGGATGACGAACGGCGTTCCGGCCTCGAGGCTGACGTACAGCTCTTTGTTGTTACCGCTCAGCGAAAGCGCGAACGGATTGCCTTCCGTCACCGGGATCTCTTTCGACGGCTGCGTTGAGCCCTTCGGGAAGTACTCGATCTCCGCGCCGTAGAGCACGATGAGATTGCCCTGCTTATCGACTTCGACCGCGCCCGGATATGAGGGGAGGCCGAGATTCGTCCCGGTGCTCGATCCAGGAGCGTATTCGATTATGCCGGGTCCTTCGGAAGCGTAGAGATTATCTTGCGAATCCGTCGCGAGGTACTCGGGGCTGGTTGCGGGGATCGTGAGCGAGGGAGACGTCTCTCCTTTTGGATAGACCGTGATCGTGTCGTTGCCGACGTTGGCGCAGTAGACCGTGCCGGCTGCGTCTACGGTGAGACCGGTGGGCGAGTTTACGCCGTTGCTGATCGTCAAGAACGGCGTCGTCGCTCCCGGCTTATACGCGGTGACGGTGTTGTTGCCGATGTTCGTGGCATAGACGTTGAGTTGCTTGTCGACGAAGAGACGCTCGGGATTCGAAAGGCCCGTCGTGATTTGGCCTTTTTCTTTTCCGTTGACGCCTTTGGACGAGTAGATCGTGATCGTATTGTTGTCGTAGTTGCCCCAATAGATCAGATTCTTGCCCTTCTTTTTCTTCGCATCGGGAGACATCCAACCGCTCGCTTTTGTCTGAGGTTGGAGCGAGCGCGCGCCGTGGCCGTTCGCGATCGAGCGATAGTCGCTCGTGGAGTTCGCGCTCGGCACTCCGGCGTTCGAGCAGCCTGCAGCGAGGGCGCCAAGTATCGATATCGCCGCCGCACGCTGAATTAACAAAGCGGTATTACGCAACAGGTTTTCCTCCTTGGGGTAAAATGGGGTAGCGCGAGCTTCCCGGCCGCTTCGCGGAAGCCTTTAGCTGGGCCAAAGCGGCGTTGTTAACCGAAGCGGCCGGTGATGTAATCTTCGGTCTTCGGATTGCTGGGTTTGGTGAAGAGTTTGCTGGTCTCGTCGACTTCGATGAGCCGTCCCGTGCCGCTCTCGTCGGCCAACATGAACGCGGTAACGTCGGAGACGCGCGCGGCCTGCTGCATATTGTGCGTGACGGCGACGATCGTAAAGGAGTCGGAGAGCGACGCCATCAGCTCTTCGATCACCGAGGTCGCGATCGGATCGAGCGACGCCGTCGCTTCGTCCATCAAGAGAACGTCGGGCTGCGCGGCGACCGCACGAGCGATGCACATCCGCTGTTGCTGTCCTCCGGAGAGCCGCAGCGGGCTCGTCTTCAGTTTGTCCTTCACTTCGTCCCAGAGCGCTGCCGAGCGCAGCGCGCGTTCGGCGATCTCCAGCTTCTCGCCGCGCCGCATGCCGCGACGGCCCGCGCACGCGAGCGTGTTGTCCAAGATCGAAAGCGTCGGAAATGGGTTCGGACGCTGAAACACCATGCCGATTCGCCGGCGAATCGCCATCGGATCGACGCTGACGTCGTAGATGTCGGTGCCGTCGAGCAGCACGCGTCCCTCGACGCGCCCGTCGGCGCTGACTTCGTGGATGCGGTTGAGGCAACGCAGCAGCGTCGTCTTCCCGCATCCGGACGGCCCGATCAGCGCGGTAATCGCTTTGGTGGGAAAGGAGAGCGAAAGATCGCCGATGGCTTTCCGGTCGCCGTAATACGCGCTCAATCGATCTACGGCGAGCAGGTCGCCGGCGGGTGCGGCGACGGCGCTCACGCTTCGAGTCCCTTCATCGAACGGCGCAGCATCAAACGCGCGCCGAGGCTTAGCACGAAGACCGCGCCGACGAGCAGCAGCGAACCGGCCCACGCCTGCGCTTGCCAGCTCGCGTAGGGCGAGATCGCGTAGTTGAAGACTTGCAGGGCGAGCACGGCCATGGGATTCCCCGGATTGGTCTCCCAGAACTGCGTCCCAAACGCGGTGAAGAGCAGCGGCGCCGTCTCGCCGATCACGCGTGCGATCGCGAGCAGCAGCGCGGTGATGATCGCCGGCCGCGCGGTCGGAAGCACGATGCCTACGGTCGCTCGGAAGTTCGACATCCCCAGCGCCAGCGCGCCCTCGCGCACCGACTGCGGCACCGAACGAATCGCCTGCTCGGACGTTCGCACCAGCAGCGGCAGCATCAGCATCATGAACGCAAACGAGGCCGAGAAACCGGAGAAGTGCCTCAACGGTGCGACGAGGACCGCGTACGCGAAGAGACCGATCGCGATGCTCGGCACGCCTGAAAGCACGTCGGAGAGAAAGCGCAGCGCCTCGGGAATCGGTCCGCGCCCGAAGAGCGAGAGATAGATTCCGGTCAGCAATCCGATCGGCACCGCCATCAGCGTCGCGAGGCCCAAGATGATGAACGTGCCGAGGATGCCGTTCCCGACGCCGCCGCCGGGAATGCCGATCGGATGCGGAAGCTGCGTGAGAAAATCGAAGTTGATCGCACCGACGCCTTGAACGACGACGTATCCGAGGATGACCAGCAGCGCCGCTGCGGCGATCGCCGCGCAACA
>Ga0209006_10005034_pt1 | contig 12004 bp, 8 predicted proteins | sample JacPin_JW_Ref_O2_FD_188567 | JGI IMG/M metagenome (GOLD analysis project Ga0209006, IMG submission 188567) | Forest soil microbial communities from Algoma, Ontario, Canada - Jack Pine, Ontario site 1_JW_Ref_O2 (SPAdes) (version 2) | ecosystem: Environmental > Terrestrial > Soil > Boreal...
TCTGTAATCGCGCCGGCAACAGCGTGGTTGGCTTCAGGCGCGGGAATGATTCCCTCGGCGCGGGCGAATTGGATTCCGGCTGCGAACGCGTCGAGCTGTTGCACCGAAGTCGCTTCGATCAATCCTAAATCCATGACGTGCGATACCAAGGGAGCCATTCCGTGATAGCGCAGGCCGCCTGCGTGGATGCCCGGAGGCATGAACGTGCTGCCTAATGTGTGCATCTTGACCAGCGGAGTCAGGTGTCCGGTGTCGCCGAAGTCGTAGGTGAATTTGCCTTTGGTCAGGCTGGGGCACGCAGAGGGTTCGACGGCGACCACGCGAGCTTTGCACTGGCCCTTGATCTTCCGGCCGAGATACGGCATGACTAAACCTGCAAAGTTCGAGCCTCCGCCGGTGCAGCCGACAATCACGTCGGGCTCGTCGCCGGCGAATGCCATTTGTTCTATCGCTTCGAGGCCAATCACGGTCTGATGCAGCAGGACGTGATTCAAGACGCTGCCTAGCGCGTACTTGGTGTTTGGATCTTTCGCGGCCACTTCCACAGCTTCCGAAATCGCGATTCCCAGCGATCCATTCGAGTGCGGATTTTCCGCTAATATCGCTTGGCCTGACTGGGTTTCATTACTCGGGCTCGGCGTGACCGATGCTCCGAAAGCTTCCATCAATGCTCTACGATAGGGCTTCTGGTCATAGCTGACCCGCACCATATAAACCTTGCATTCCAGGCCGAAAAATGCACAAGCCATCGATAGAGCCGAGCCCCACTGGCCTGCGCCCGTCTCGGTTGAAAGACGCCTGGTGCCTTCCTTCTTGTTGTAATAGGCCTGCGCGACGGCGGTGTTTGGTTTGTGCGAGCCAGCCGGGCTCACGCCTTCATATTTGTAGTAAATGCGCGCCGGCGTGTCGAGAGATTGTTCGAGACGGCGTGCCCGGAAAAGCGGCGACGGACGCCATTGCGCGTAGACCTGCCGCACTTCTTCTGGAATTTCGATCTCGCGTTCCATGCTGACTTCCTGCATAATCAGGCTCATCGGAAACAGGGGAGCCAGATCGTCAGGTCCGATGGGTTTGAGCGTGCCGGGGTGCAGCACCGGAGCCATGGGCTTCGGCAGATCGGGAATGATGTTGTACCAGGCTAATGGAATGCGGCTCTGCGGCAGGTTGTACTGGATAGAATCCACCGCCTTATTATAAATCGGCGGAACATTCTACCAGTGGCTTGAGAAGGTTCAAGCCGCTCTGCGAATTCCGTGATAGACGAGCAGCACGACGACGGCTCCGCCGACAGCGATCGCAATGCTATAGAGGTTCACACCAGACACGCCTGCGAGACCGAAGAAACCAGCCAGCCATCCGCCGACGACCGCTCCCACGATTCCGAGAACGATGTCCAGGATGATGCCTTCGCCGGAGCGGTTCACGATTTTGCTGCCGATAAATCCGGCGATCAAGCCCAGCACAATCCATGCGAGGTAGGACATTCTTGCGCCCCTCCTTAAAGGGCAGGCTCAGTATAGTCCTAATGGATGGGGTTGGGAAGCCGTGAAAAGTCCATAGAGTCCTGGAACTATTCCGCCGATAGACGGCCATGGAATTTCCAGGACCCCAGATACTTTGCTTCGTATTCGCGATCATCGTCGGGTATTTCGGGGGGAGAATGCTGGGCGTGCTTCGCAAAAGCGACAAATAAGCGTTCACGCGAAGGCAAAGAAAACGGTGTTCACATATATAGAATAGTGTTCGCGAATGGGACGGGACTTTTCGTCTATGGCAAGGAATTGCAATGACTTGCGTTTGGAAACGCTCTTGCTGCTAGAGCTTTGTGTTCGAGGACCTGCAGCTTGCTATCCGCCTTCTGCGTAAGAATCCGGGTTTCACTTTTGTCGCCGTCCTGACCATCGCCTTGGGCATCGCCGCGAATACCACTGTGTTCAGCGTTGTGAACGCGATCCTGCTGCGGCCTCTGCCGGGTATCGCCGACCCTGGCCGGCTGGTTTCGGTGTCTCGAATCCAGGACGGGAACGTATTCGATAACCTCGGCTATCCGGATTACGAGGATTACCGCGATCGAGCCCGATCGTTTGCGGGGCTTGCGGCTTACTCCACGGTTCCCCTCAGCCTGACCACCGACGGTTCGAATCGGGTGCCCGGCAATCTGGTCACCGGGAATTACTTTGTCGTGCTGGGCGTGAAGCCGGCCGTGGGACGATTGCTGGTTTCGGGCGATGGCAACGTCGCAGTCGTGAGCGATGGTATGTGGCGCCAAAAGTTCGGTGGCAATCCGGACATCGTCGGTCTGCGGGTCGTTCTGAATGGCGCTCCTTTTACGATCGTCGGAGTGGCCGAGGCTGGTTTTCGCGGCACGGCGGTGAATGAATCGATCGACGTCTGGGTTCCCATGTCGACGCAGCCTGTGACGCTCTCGCGATTGTCGGAGGGGATCCTCAAAAATCGCGCGGCCGGCTGGATCGAGATTTTCGGAAGTCTTAAGCCCGCGGTTACCCTGCGCCAGGCGAACGCGGAATTGAAAACGATCGCGGCGCAGCTTGCGGCGGCCTACCCGGAAACCAATCGGAACCGGACGGTGAGCGCGGCTAGCGGAGTGGGCATGTATCCCGACGATCGGGCCGAAGTGACGGGGCTGCTCGAGTTGCTGGCGGGCTCCGTTGCGCTGCTGCTGTTGATTGCGTGCGCGAATGTCGCGGGCTTGTTCATGGTGCGCGCTTCCCGGAGAAGCTGCGAAATGGCGGTTCGCCTGGCGGTCGGCGCGGGACGCTGGCGTTTGATCCGGCAACTTTTGGCGGAGGGGATGGTGCTCGCATTCGCGGCGGGCGCGGTGGCGATTTTGATTTCCACATGGGCCGCCGTTCAAATCGCGGCGTTCTCCGGCAGCGCGTCGTTGCTGCGGCGCGCGGACATTAATGTCGACGGCCGGGTGCTCGCGTTTACGGCTGGGGCGTCGATCCTCACCGGACTTCTGTTCGCGATTGTCCCGGCGATTCAAGCTTCGCAAGTCGATGTTTCCGGCACATTGAAAAATGGAACGGCCGGGGCAGGCCTGCGGCGCAGCAGGTTCAGAGCGGCTCTGGTTGTATCTCAGGTAGTCCTGTCCTTCATTCTCATCACCGCTTCGGGGACCATTGTTCGCGATCTGTACCACATCATCAACGGGAATCCTGGGTTCGAGACGAGAAACGTCGCCATGGCCTCTGTCGACATGAGCACGCTGCCTCATTTCGAGGACCGCGGGCGGGCATTTTACCGGCAAATACTGGAACGTCTGCCGGGAGTGCCGGGGGTGGTTTCGGCGAGCCTTGCCGGGACCGTGCCGCCGCAGGATCTAAGCGGGCGGGTATCGATTTTCTATCCGGGGCAGGAGCCGACGCCGGAGATACTGCTCGGGCGAGAGTTTGAACTGGGGTTGCGGGTCGACATCGATCGCATTGCGCCGCGCTATTTTGAAACGCTCGGGATTCCGCTGCTGCGCGGGCGCGATTTTACGGGTCGCGATCAAGGCGTGGTGATCGTCTCGAAGAAACTCGCCGAACGGCTGTGGCCGGGCGATGATGCGGTTGGCAAGAGGATCGCGTGGCCGGTGCCTGGCGGAATCGTGCGGCCTCCATTCGAGGTGATCGGCGTGGCTGCGGATGCGAAATACCGGTCGCTGATTACGGACGCTCCGCTGTTGATGTATGCACCGGCACTTACCGATTACGACAGCCGTAGTCACATCGTCCGATCCGGCCAACGTAATCGCTGAGATCGAGCGAGTCGCGCGCAGCATCGATAAGGATGTCCCGATCTATCGTCCCGAAACAATGGCCGCGCACACAGCCGATTCATTGTGGCAGCAGCGCACGGCCGCAAGTTGGATTGGAGCATTCAGCGTGATGGCTTTGCTTCTTGCTGCCGTGGGATTGTACGGAGTGATCGCGCAGTCCGTGGCACAGAGGACGAGGGAGCTTGGCATCCGGATGGCGCTGGGCGCGGCTCCGGCGTCGGTTTCAAGGCTGGTATTGCGGGAGGGGATGACGCTTGCACTCCTTGGGACTGCGGTGGGTGTGCCGTCTGCGGTCGCGTCGGAACGGATCATGCGGCGGATGCTGGAGGGAATTGGGGGGGCGGATCTGGTGACGCTTCTTAGCGTTGGTTTTCTGCTTGCGTTGGTCACTCTGGCAGCGTGTTGGATTCCTGCGCGGCGGGCGGGGCGTGTGGATCCTTTGGTTGCGCTGCGGTATGAGTAGGTCGAAATTCGCCGCACGATCGCCGGCTGAAGCCGCCCGGCCTTGACCTCTCCCGCAGGTCGCGGCTCCGCTCAGGCTCAATGGAGCCGCGACCTGCGGGAGCGGTCAGCCGCACTTTTCCGCCACCAGTGCCGCCGACATGCGGGTTTTTAACAAACTCCAGAAACCAATCCCCGTCAAGAGTATATTGTTATAGAAAACCGAGGTAACTATGGCAAGAATCCGTTTCGCCCTCCGCAGCCTGGCCAAATCTCCCCTGCTCAGCATCGTAGTCATTCTCTCGCTAGGCCTCGGCATCGGCGTCAACACCGCCATCTTCTCGCTGCTCGACGAAGTCGTGCTCGGCTCCCTCCCCATCCCGCATCCCGAACAAATCGTCCTCATCACCTCGCCCGGAGACCTCAAGAGCGGACGTAGCTCAACGGGCGATTCCGGCAACATGGAATACATTTTCAATTGGCGCACCATGCGGGAATTGGAAAAGCACTCAGAAACCGCCGCTGTCGCCGCCTTCTGCACCATGCCCAGCAACATCGCCTTCTCCCGCCAGACTGTGCGAGGCGACATGATGCTGGTCTCCGGCCGCTATTTTTCGACCGTCGGCGTCCAGCCCTTCGCCGGCCATCTCATCGGACCCCAGGACGATGTCCCCGGCAACGCCATCGCCGTGCTCGGCTATCGTTACTGGCGCGATAAACTCGGCGCCGATATCGCGGTTCTTAACCAGACGATCAAGGTCAACGGCCAGCCCTTCACCGTCGCCGGAATCGCTCCTGCCAATTTCATGGGAACCACCATCGGCACGGACGCCAGCGTCTATCTCCCCATCTCCTTCAAGCCTCACCTGACCGAAGGCTGGGACGGCACCGACAAACTGGCCGACTACTGGATCTACCTTCTGGCCCGGCTGAAACCGGGCGTCTCCATGCAGCAGGCCGAAGCCGCGCTCAACGCTCCCTATCGCGGAGTGGTCGAAGAGATGGCAAACTCCATCGACATGCCGGCCGAGAAATCAGCCCGCTTCCGCGCCCAGAAATTGACTTTAAAAACGGGCAAGCGAGGCAATAGCGGCTTTCGCGATGAGTACCGTTCCGCCCTCAACATCCTCCTGCTGGCGACTGGCTTGGTGTTGCTGATCGCCATGGCCAACGCCGCGAATCTCCTGCTCGCGAGATCCGTCGAACGCCGAAAAGAACTCGCCATCCGCGCCGCCATCGGAGCCAGCCGATGGGAATTGATGGCCCAGTTTCTCACCGAAGCCCTTCTGCTCGCGGTCTCCGGCGGTGTAGCCGGAATCGCCATCGGCAGCATCACCCTCAAACTGCTCGTGTCTTCGTGGGGCGGCGGAGACGGGCCTTCTCTCGACGAAACGAGTCTCAACTGGACCATCCTGTGGTTCAGCCTGGGTCTTTCGCTCGCGACGGGAATTTTCTTCGGACTCTATCCGGCCTGGGACGCGGCCCGCACCACATTGGGCGCCACGCTCAACGACGAATCGGGCAAAGCCTCGGCATCTCGTGGATCGGCCCGCTTGCGTAAGGCGCTCGTCTGCTCGCAGCTCACTATCGCGATTATCCTTCTGGTTCCCACCGGACTCTTCTTGAAGAGCCTGGTGAACCTGCTGCACGTCGATCTCGGAATCCGGACCGCCAACGTCATCACCTTCCGCATCTCGCCGCAATGGAACGGTTATCTCCCTGCGCAATCCAAAGCCATTTTTGACCGAGCCGAAACCGAGCTCGCCGCCATTCCCGGAGTCCGCAGCGCCGTCGGATCCTCCGTGCCTTTGATTAACGACAGTAACTGGGGCACCAGTTTTGCGATGGAAGGACTCGCCCCCGGTGCTCGGCGCCCCAATACGAAATACGACGAAGTCGGCCCGGGATTTTTCGCGAAAGCCGGGATCCCGCTAATCGCCGGGCGCGATATCAAGGAAACGGATACTGCCACCGCACCGAAAGTGGTCGTAGTAAATGAGACTTTCGTAAAGGAGCTCTACAAGGGAATAAATCCCATCGGCCATCGCATAGGCTTCAGCAAGGCTGGGGATCTGGATACGGAGATCGTCGGCATCGTGAAGGACAGCCACTACTCCAGCGTGCGCAATGGAGCGCCCGCTGTTTTCTACCGCCCCTGGCGCCAGGACGACTCGCTCGGAAGGATCTCATTTTACGTCCGCTCGGATTTGCCTCCGCAGCAGATCATCCCGCAGATCCGCAGCGTGATGCGTTTGATAGACGGCGACATCCCTTTGGAGGGTATGCGAACACTGGAAGAGCAGGTCCACGATAACATCCGCTCCGACGAGTTGATGATGCGCCTCGCGGCCGCATTCGCCGCGCTCGCAACCACGCTCTCGATGCTCGGCCTCTACGGTGTCATGGCCAACGGAGTAGCTAGGCGCAGGCGCGAGATCGGTATAAGAATGGCGTTAGGTGCCGCGCCCGCAAGAATCCGCGCGATGGTAATGCGCGAGCTGATCTGGATTCTCGGCATCGGACTAGGCGTTGGTATTCCCATAGCTCTAGCGGCAACGCGAGTAATAGAAAGCCGCCTTTTCGGCGTACGAGCAAAAGATCTGACGATCCTGGTCTCGGCAACATTTTTACTATCCCTAACCGCCGCCGCAGCCGCCTACTGGCCCGCCCGCCGAGCCTCAAAAGTAGACCCCCTGGACGCCCTCCGCCGCGACTAGCCCCCCACTCTCCGACTAACCGCCATGCGTAAGCATGCGGACAGACGTGATATTTCACTAGTGCTTTGACCGGTCAATTTATTGGCAATACAGCCCCATGCGTCAGCTTGGGGCTTGCGCCGGTAACCGCAATAGCCCCAAGCTGACGCATGGCGCTACACGGCGTCTCACTGTCCGGATGAAAACAAACTATTCATACGTTTTCAGAGCTACGATCAATGGCTTACCGAGCCGTGACCAGAGGGAGCGGTACTCAGCGCCCCGAGTGGAAAGGAGCCTCGCGTAGGGCAGGCGATCCAGCCGGCAGCCACGTTCTTCCGCCAAGCAGCAATCTTAAACTCCTCACCCAACGCCACGCAGCGAACACCACGCCGGGACGGCTCCGGCAGCCCGGAGATCGCCACCCGGAAGTCAAACCCGCCATTGTTATCTCCCGTTAGCGTCTGGGCCCACCCACGAATCTCCTCTCATGCCGCAATTCGATACGCTATATTAAACCTTGATGCGCCCAGTACTACTATCCATCCTCGCGCTCCCCCTCCTCGCCCAAGACAAACCCGAAAAACTAGCTCCCTATTACCCCACCCCTGAAATCATTGTCGAAAAAATGCTCCGCTTCGGCGAAGTGAAGCCCGGTGAAAAAGTCTATGACCTCGGCTCCGGCGACGGACGCATCGTCATCATGGCCGCCAAGAAATTCAAAGCCAATGCCGTCGGCGTCGAATTCGACGACAGCCTTTGGAAGCAGAGCTCAGACCGCATCGCCAAACTCGGGCTCACCGCGATGGCGCGGATCATTCACGGCGACCTGATGCTGCAGGACTACTCCGACGCCGACCTGCTCACCGTCTACCTGCTCCCGGTCTCCAACGACAAAGTCACGCCGATGCTCGAAAAACAATTGAAAAAAGGTACGCGCATCGTCGCGCACGACTTCGAATTTTCGGCCTGGAAGCCTGACAAAATCCAGGACATCGACGATGACGGTGAAGGACGCAGCCACCGTTTATATTTGTACCGGCGATAATTTATGGTTCCCTATCGGGGGCGGTTCGCTCTCCGCATCGCACGCATGGTGCTGGCCGCGGTGTGCCTCATCTCCTACGTGCGCTCGACCGGCTGGCGCTTCACCTGGATCGTCGCCCTTCTGGCCGCGTATCTGGTCTATGGCATCGGCTCGATGTTCGAAGTTCGCTACGATTCCACTTTGCGCACCAATCTCGGCCTGGTAATCGACACCGCCTACTTCGGATTCTGGACCTACCTCGCACCCGGAGGCTGGAGCGGCAGTACGCCCGCCGGCTGGATGTCCGCGCTTGACGGATCGTATTTGTTTGCATCCGTTGTCCTGCTTCAGGAATTCTCGCGAGTAGTGATGATCGCGGTCATCACGCTACTCGATTCGCTGCTCTTCACGCCTCCCGAGGAAATGTCATTGGTCCTGACAATGCTGGGGCTCGGCTCCGCTTCCATCGCGCTATCTCTTTATAAAGCCTACATCGACCGCCGTATGTCCAGCACTTTGCGCCACAACGTTATCATCCGCAGTCAGGCGCAAGGCGCCCGCGAAGCGGAGAGGCAGCGCATCGCGCACGATTTTCACGATGGGCCGCTGCAAAGTTTTATCAGCTTTCAGATGCGTCTTGAAATTATCAAGAAATTACTGGCCCGCGATGTCGACGCAGCATCCGGGGAACTGCGGCAATTGCAGGATTTATGCCGCTCTCAGGTCGGCGAACTGCGAGGCTTCGTGCGCAGCATGCGCCCCACCGATGAAGGTGTCAGTCTGAGCGCATCGTTAAGCCGGATGGTGGAACAGTTTCAACGCGAGACGGGTATTTCATCGACATTTTCCTCCGACGATTTTCACGACCCTGAAGAGACTGAAGTTTCCCTTGAGTTGCTGCAAATCATACGCGAAACCCTTAATAACATTCATAAACACTCCGGCGCCTCGCACCTCGCAATTACCATCGGGAAGCGCGAGCAGAAGCTTGAAATCTCGGCCGAAGACAACGGCGGAGGTTTCCCGTTCAGCGGCTCGTTTAATCTCGAAGAGTTGGAACTATTAAGGTTAGGCCCGGTCAGCATCAAGCGCCGCGTGCGAATGCTGGGCGGCGACATGCAACTCGAATCGAAACCTGGACATGGCGCGAGCATGCAGATCAGGATTCCGGTTTGAAGTGGTTCATTTTGTTGGCGTTTCTTTGCTGCTCCTGCGGAAAATACGCGAATTTCACGCTGCCTCCGCCGGATGCCGCGGGACCTAAAGGTCCGTTTCACTGGGAAGCCTCGCCCGACCCGGTATTGACCCGCGGGGACAATTCCGATGTCTTGAACCCTTCCGTAGTCAGGTATCGCGGAGAATATCTAAATTACTATTCCAGCTACGACGGACATACCTGGAGCACCGACTTGGCCGCTTCAAGTGACGGGATTCATTGGATAAAACGGGAACGGGTCTTGTCTCCGGATGCCGGAAACGGCTCGGCTTTGGCGTTTAAGGACACGGTTCTTTACTGGTATCAGACCGGTTCTCCGGTTGAGATTGCACTCGCAAAATCGATAGTCCTCAGAACTGGTCCCCGAGGTAGTTGGGATGAACGCGGGGTCGCCGATCCGTATGTGATTGAGCGGAATGGGGAATTGTACATGTACTACCTCGGAATGGATCGCGCCCGAAGGCAGAGGCTCGGAGTTGCCCGATCTCACGACGGAGTGGTCTGGGAAAAGCTCATCTCCAATCCAATCATGGAATTAGGCGACTCCGGCGCTTTTGACGAAATGGGTTTGGGAGAGCCTGCGGTCTGGTCGTCCGGAGGCTCTTATTGGATGCTTTTCACGGGTCGTGCACGCGGCGAAAAGCGGCGCATCGGCCTCGCGAAATCGCCCGACGGAATATCCTGGTCGCGTCAGTCCCTGGTGATCGAGGGAACCAGCGATTGGGACCGCGAAGTGGTCTGCGATCCGACGGTCGAAGTTCTCCCCGATGGGGTCCGCGTCTGGTTCGGCGGAGGCGATGTTGCGCGCCCCGATCAGGGCTTACACGGCCAAATCGGCGTCGGTATGCTTCGGTAACGCGCCATAATCGACCATAAATCACGTGCTGGACGTCTTAATTGACCTTAAATCAGCCCGATTTTTCTCCCCCACTAAAGCCGGACGGGATGTTAGGATGAATATACCCCGATACGAAGGGGACCAAGAAGTCACGATCCAGAAGTCAAACATGTTCGACGCGACGAGGGGAGCTTAACGGCTCCCCTCTCGTTTTTTGGAGGGGTAACTTTTTGCGCAGGGAATGGTACCGGTTCACATGGATCTGAAATACGCTTTGCGGTCGCTTCGCAAGAATCCTGGATTTACCGCGCTGGCGGTGATCGTGATGGCCCTGGGCATCGGTGCGAATACGGCGGTGTTCAGCGTCGTCAACGCGGTGCTGCTGCGGCCGCTTGCTTATAAGAATCCGGAGCGGATCGTCACGCTGTCGCCGTTGTGGAAGAAATCCGGCAGTTCCGGCGGAACATCGTCGGCTCCGGATTTTCACGACTGGCACGATCAATCGACGGCGTTCGAGGCGATGGCGTACTACCAGAACGGACCGACGGCAGTGATTGCGGGATCGGCGGCGGAATATGCGGGGGTTGCCTCGGTAACGCAGGAGTTTTTCACGATTTTCGGCGCGGAGCCAATCGCGGGGCGTCTGTTTACGGCGGAAGAGTGGAAGAACGGCGGGGCGGCGGTGATCGGCCAAACATATTGGGGGAGTCACTTCGGAGGAGATGCAAACGCACTGGGCAAGACGCTGCGGGTATACGACAAGACGTTCACGATCGTCGGAGTGATGCCCGCGGGCTTTAATTTTCCGGACAAGGCTGACGTCTGGCTGACATCGAGTCGAGCCGAGAATCAATACCGGTCGGGGCACAACTATTTTGTGGTTGGACGATTGAAGCCGGGCATGAGCGTCGCCCAAGCCCAGGCCCAGATGACTTCGATCGGCGAGCGGCTGTCGAAGCTGTATCCGGATAGCAACGCAGGCAAGAATGTCGCGGTGAGCGGGATGAGGGACCGGCTGGTGCGCGATGTGCGGACGACGTTGTGGCTGTTGCTGGGGGCGGTGGGCATGGTGCTGCTGATTTCCTGCGCGAACATGGCGAATCTGCTGCTGGCGAGGGCAACATCGCGGACCAAAGAAATAGCCATTCGCGCAGCGGTGGGCGCCGGCCGTGGGCGGATCGTCCGGCAGTTGATTACGGAGAGCGTGGTCCTGGCTCTGATGGCGGGCGCGGCGGGGTTGATTCTGGCAATATGGGGCGCGGGCGCGCTGGTGGCGGTTGCGCCGTCGAATGTGCCGCGACTGGCGGAGGCGGGCGTCATCGACGGATGGGTGCTGGGGTTCACGCTCGCAATCTCGATGGCGGCGAGTCTGCTGTTCGGCCTGGCACCGGCGCTGACCGCGTCGCGAATCGATTTGAACGACGCGTTGAAGCTGGGGGCGGCGAAAGCGGTGGTGGGCGGCGGTGCAGGGAGATTACGCAGCGCGCTGGTGGTGGCGGAGATCGCCCTTTCTGTGGTGCTGCTGACGGGCGCCGGACTACTTATGAAAAGCTTTGTCGCGCTGAACAACGTGACACCGGGGTTCCGGCCGGATCATCTGCTGCTGATGTCGTCGAACGTGCCCTCGTCGTCGCTCGAAACCGCGAAGGAGGCGACCAGGTTTTATAAGGGATTGCTCCAAGACGTCGCTCAGATTCCCGGCGTGACCGCTGCCGGTGCGGCAATGCTGCGACCGGAAACCCATGCCCGTTCTACAACGCTTAAGGATTTCAGCGATGAAGGCTCTGGTTTATTTAGGTCCGGCAAAAATGGCACTGGAACAGCGGCCAAAACCGGAAATCACGGCACCCACCGATGCTATCGTCAAAATGACAAAGACGACGATCTGCGGTACCGATTTGCACATTCTGAAGGGTGACGTTCCGAGTTGTCAGCCTGGTCGTATTCTGGGTCATGAGGGTGTTGGCATTATCGACACAGTCGGGCAGGCGGTCACGGCATT
>Ga0209006_10005035_pt1 | contig 12003 bp, 6 predicted proteins | sample JacPin_JW_Ref_O2_FD_188567 | JGI IMG/M metagenome (GOLD analysis project Ga0209006, IMG submission 188567) | Forest soil microbial communities from Algoma, Ontario, Canada - Jack Pine, Ontario site 1_JW_Ref_O2 (SPAdes) (version 2) | ecosystem: Environmental > Terrestrial > Soil > Boreal...
CTTCATGATCGAGAGCGAACGAACCGGAAAGGCCAAAGGATCGTCTGAGTTTGTGCTCTTGAAGTAGGGATTATCGGTGGCATTGCCCCAGATATTTCCCCCAATCATTGTTTTTCCAACGTATCCAGTATCGCCCTCAGTCCAGTAGCCCGCTCCTTCGCATAGCATTCCGACGGCTCCGGGCAATGGAAGCTGCTCTTTCTGTAACCATGCCACGGACTCAGCAGTTAGCAGGCCTCCAGCGGAGCATCCATAAATACCGATATCCTTCGGTTTATATGTCTTAAGCAGCTCTCGATATACGGCCGCCACATCCTCGCTGGCGGATGGAAATGCGAATTCGGGGGCTTGCCGATAGTCAATACTGATCACCCTGATTTGGCCGATCGATGCGATCGGTACGGACTCGATGTGACTTTCAGTTCGCGCGTTCTCCACGAATCCGCCTCCGTGAACGTTGATCAGCACGCGCGTCGCATTTTTCAGGGAGACGCCGGCGGCCGGCGTAAACACTTCCGTGTAGATCCCGCCGATCCGCTGCGGGTCCATCTTCACGAGATATTTTTGGTAAAGGCGCTTATAGCCAGAGGATCTATAAAATACCTCCGTTTCACACTTCCGAATCTCTGGCGCGTGATTCGCATCTGCATGATCGATGTCACCGCAAGCTTCATATGCAGCGCCATCCTCCCTTTCATTAGCCCCTTCCATTTTGATGGCAGCGCGAGATTCGGCGTCTAGGAACGACGAATCCGGAAGGACCATTGCCGGGATATGCATCGCGTCCTCGCTTGTAGAGGGCTCTTCCGGTAACAAATAGCTAGCCGGCGCCCAAAAATAGCGTGCCTGCCCGGCTCGTATGTGGCCAATTCCGGGAAAGGAGAGATGGCCGCCGGCGACCCAATAATCATTGCCTGCCGCCATCTTGAATATGCGCCGGCGCTGCTCCGCCGCCAACTTCGGGTTTGCATCGAACGAACTTCCGAGCGATGGATGCGCAAACTGCAACGCGCCCATCAGTACAAGATCGCCCATCACAATCAGTGTTTGGCCCTTACTATCGACAACATATGAGGTATGGCCCGGGGCGTGCCCATGGGTCGCTAACGCGCGAATACCGGGCGTAAGCGTAGTGTCCGAATCAAAGCTCTGGAATTTTCCAGCCTGGATGTATGGCGAGAACAGAGCCGCCCAGAACTGAGTCCGGCTCTTTGTCCTGGCCTGGGCTGTGTCAGGATGTAGAAACAGGTCCACCTCACCCTTTGGCGCTCGTAGAATTGCATTGGGGAACGCGCGCTCCATCCCGAGCGCCAGACCGCCGACATGATCGGGGCCTAAGTGCGTGATGTAGACTTCATCGACCTGTTCGGGCCGGAAGCCCGCCGCTCGCAGATTAGCCATGAGACGACCCGTACCATGAAACTCGGGTTGATCGTCCAGCTTGCCGCCGGTACCCGTGTCAATCAAAACCAGCTTACTGCCCGTATTGATGAGGAAGGCGTTGTATGACATGCCAACCGGGTCGGTGAGACTCTGCTCGGACAGACCGGTCTTGATCTGCTCCGGCGTCGCTGTCGGAAGCACTCGCGTCGTCGCGTAGGCGACAACACCATCGTTCAGCGCCGTAACTTCAAAGTCGCCGAGCATCATTCGGTAGAAGCCGGATTGAGTCTTCACCATCGGCGCCGCAGCGAGTGCCGGTACGACATGAATCGCGAACATCGCGAACATGCACCTTTTGGTCATCCATCTCCGCATCGTCATGCTATGCGCCGCCCCTCTTCGTTTATTGCTGGTGCAGTCGTCCGATCTCTTGTTCGCTAGTGCGCTGACGCAGGGGATAAAGGCAGCTTTCCGATATCGGAGGCCTCATGCTGAATGACAAGCGTGGCCCTCAGGTTGCTGACAACCTGCTGGATACGATCTATCGACGCGAGCGTGTCGGCGCGGCTTACATTTTCCGGCGGCACTCCGTTATGACTGCGTTGCTCGGAGAAATGCCATAAGTCTCCACTCAATACCACGGGTCCAAACGTCGGTAGACGAACCAGCAATGAGTGATGCCCGTCCGTGTGACCGGGCGTTGCGAGCATGACGATACTGCCGTCGCCATATACGTCTTTGTCGCCAACAACTTTTTCCACACTGGCGTTTGGACCAAGCCATGGAGCAATGTCGTCAGGGGTAGAACCCTCGCGTTTATTAGCCAGATAATCAAAGTCAGCTTTGCCAATAAACAGTCGTGCCTTTGGGATTGAGGCTGCCTGGCCAGTATGATCAAAATGCCAATGGCTCAATCCCACGATTGAGATCTGCTGCGGCGTGATGTTTATTCTTCGTAACTGGGCCGATAACGTCTGCTTCAATCCGATCGGTTGTCCGATGCTTGAAGGTGGCAATCCTGTGTCCCATAGCATGAACTGCGTGTCGTGCCGAATCAGGTAACAGCCGTCCGACAGCGTCTTCTTCCTCCCAGGATAGGCAAAGACGTCAGACATTCCCTCAATGTCGAAGTCCTTGAATTCCCCACAATCCAGTCGCCACATCTCGACATCCGTCGGCGCAGCCATCACCTTTCCCGCCGCGACAGCCATTGCGATTACCGCAAGAAATATGCCGACGCTCAATGCACGCACGAGATGGGACATTCTTATTTCAGTAGGCGAAAATGACAAATTGACAGCCGCTTCCAATCTCACCGCTTGTTACTCCCTAGTCAAATAGCAATCTCTACAACAACCATGCACTTCAATTCAGGGGGCCGCTATGACGCTCACGCTTTAACTGCGTTCATCTGCTCGGTCAATACCCGTGCTTCGTGTGACGCTTTCGTTCAATCAGCGCAAAATCCTTCCATCCACACTTCGTGGGATGGTATAGAAGGCTGCATCCAACCACCCCGCCGCCCGATCACAACTGCCTGGTAATGAGATTTCATATGCGATCCAGACAATAATTCAATGAGGCGACGACTCGCTTGGGCACTGCCAATACATCAGCCCGTGTTTAGGAGCACCTGGTCGCGGTACTAATCTCTCCAACACGTGACAAGGGGGCGTACAAACTAACGGTTTGCATCGCTGCGGGACACGCGCAGCCGTTGTTCAGCCGCCACCACCGGGTCTGCGTCAGGACTCGCGACGGACGTCGCCACGGGCCGGATGAGTGCGTGCCGCTGCTGGTACGCGAAACGCTGGTGGCTGACGCGCCGAACGATGGCCATAGTTCGACGCCTCTGTTTGTTCTTCCTATCCCTGGCCTAAATGTTTATCGAAAAACTTAGTCATCACCTCGTAGGCCTCCTTCGACTCAGGTAGATCGACATCGAAATAGAACCCGTGCCACATGCCGTCCCAAACGTGAAGATCCGCCTCAACCCCAGCCTTGACCAGGCGTGAATGAGTATACAAGGCCGCGCTCAGACACAAATCGCGAGTCCCGGAAATCAATAGGGTAGGTGGAAACCTGGACAGGACGTCCAACGAAACGATGGGCGCCACCAAAGGATCATGGGCGTCAGTGCCTTCCATGTAAGGCGCATAAGTTTCGGGCCCGAAAACGTCTGCCCACGGTTTATCCGGCGCCGGAATCGGCCATCCCGACATCGCTGTGGCGAAATATTTCGAATCGCCCGCTTCCCCTATACCATCTTGGACAGCCCCATCGCAGAAAATGCCAATCGCGCCAGGGCGTGGAAGTTTTTGTTTTTGCAACCACGCAACGACATTGGCTGTCAAAGTTCCACCGGTGGAGCAGCCGTAGATGCCGATGTTCTCGGGCTTGTACTGCTTAAGCAACGCCTGGTACACCGCAATGACATCTTCTATGGCTGCGGGCCATTTGTATTTCGGAGACATGCGGTAGTCGACGGATACCACCTTGATCTTCGCATAGCCGGCGACCGGGAGCGCCTCGATCACTCTGGCTAGGCCACCCGAGCTGTAGCCGTAGCCCCCGCCGTGAAGGCTAATCAAAACACGATCCCGATTACGCGGAGAAACCCCCCGCTTCGGCTCTACGACATCGGTTCGAACGCCCGCGATCTCTTGCTCTTTAATGTTCACGGGATACGCAGCCTTGGTGCGCTCCACCTGGGGCCGAAAACCGTCATCAACTCTCTGTCGCTGTTGATCGATAGGCGCGTTTATGAAGGTTTTGTAGCCGCCCGATTCAGCTCTCGTTTCAGCCATCCCTTTCTGTTCTCGTATAAAAGCGTGCCTCGCCTCTTCACTCATATAGCTGGATAACGGAATTGCCAGCGCTGGGACACGTACCGTCCCGTTGCTATCCACAGTCCCATATCCCACAACGGCTGGTGACTCCGCCTGCAGGCCTGCGTATCCATTGACCGCAAAAAGTACGAAAGCCGCTCCGACCAGAAGAACGGCAGTCAGCGTCTTCCGCCGTACCGAGTCAGTGAAAGGCATTGTAGGCTGCAAAGAATGATATCTGTGATTCATAGCATGGGTACCTCGCAGGAATAGGAATGGGGCGACGCGTGGTGAGCATAACAGCATGCGCTGCTGAGAAACCCTTCGTAGTGGCACGAAGATGGCAGTGGGTATTCATAGGAGCGCCATGTCGTGACCGGAATGTTAATGCCGAAAGTGCAACGAGGCTGAGTAAATTTGACTGCGGCGGAGCGAGCAGAATGGCGTGAGTTGTGGGGCTGAGAGGTCATGCGCTTCGCAGCGACGTAAAGGCCGCCTCCGTGATCGGCAAAATGAAAATCGGCGGCCGCAAGTCCAAAGAGCATGCTCGTTGTTTGTGAAGTGATTGATCGACTGATCTGCTGGACGGTCAAAAGGTGGATCTCATTAAAATCCACGAGGAAGTCACCGAGCGGTTCGAGTATCGTCCGAGCCGATTTTATCTCTTGCGCCTCTTTCGCCCGGTGTAGGCGCACTCTCAAAAAGCACACAGCCCGATCGTGGCAGCCTTGCCGGCGCAGTTATCCCGAAAGCGGGCGTGCGCCCTTGGACCCGGTCATCAGACCTCGACCGCCAAGAAGGCTGCGAGCGACGCAGTCAAGACACCCATCCGGCCCACGAGAGTCTCTCTACCAGATAGCCACATACTCATAAGCTCACCAGCTCACTCTGTGCACTGTAGCACTCGACCGAAGCAGGAACTCTCGGCGCAAGATGTCTTTCATGGCTTCATCCCCTCGCTGTGGGGTACGATAGAGAAAAGCGTCACGGGTCCCAGCAGCCCCGATTCCAGCAAGGGTGAATCCGAGCTGTACGGGTTGAAGGTCGTGGAGGCGATTGGCTTGGCATTCGGCTGTTTATCACCAATCAATCGGTTGGGCCAAAGATTCGTCACATCCAGGGTGAGTCGGTTGACGCCCGCTTGAAGCGGAACCGTAATGTCAGCGCGATACGGCGCTTTCCACAGAATACCCGCAGACTGTCCGTTCACGAGAACTGCAGCCAAGTTCTTTACGGTTCCCAGATCCATTTCGACTCGTTGACCTTTGACCCGCCACGAGGCCGGCACCTTGAAGCTCGTCTCATAGCGCGCGGTACCCGAGAAATACTTGATGCCCGGGTCGGCATTGGCCGTCCAAGATGTCAGCTTAGTGAAGGTGGCCTGACCGGGCGCGCCGCGCCCTTCCTGAAAATGCACGTGCCAGGGTCCGACAATGGTACTTAGGGGTTTTCTGACCGGCTCAGTCACCTGCGATTGCGTTTGGTTCGTCTGCTTGCGAAACACGACAAACACCGCATCGTGCGAATCGAGCTTCAGGGGCACGATCGTATGATTGCCCACTTGCCTATAGGGCGCTGGCTCCATGACGCCAGTGTCGGCATGCCACAGCTCAGGCGCAAAGCCTGTCACGCGAAAGCGCGCCTCGATCTGCGATGTACGATCTTGGCGGTTGTTCACGAAATACAATTCCCCGTCGTCGAGATACCGGTGCACATACCAAACCGTCCTGCCGGCGTCGGGCGTCGAGTAGTCGAAGTCAGGCTCGAGCTGCAATTGCGCCACGGCCTCGGCCAGGGTCTTGCCGGCGAGGATCCGCCCAGCCCCGTAACGATGCTCGCCGGCAGCGCCGTCTCCCCACAGCGCATCCGCCAACGTATGAAACTCGACTTCGTTGTCCGCAAGGCTCGGCGTCGTCTCGGGCTTGGCTCCCACGACCGTGGCGCCCGCTTTGGTGAGCTGGGCAATCGTTTTGAGCACATCAAGCGACATCGTACGAGCTCGAGGATCGAGTGCCAAGAGACGGTAGCGCATGCCGCTCGCGGTCACCAACTCCCGCTCCCTCACCGAAAGCATTGTCAAGGCATGAGCATTGGCAAAATCAAACGCGTAACCTTGGGGTACGGATGGCAAATGCGCGCCATACAGAGCGGTGATGTTCGAGTCTTGGCCATAGAAGTAGAGGATATCGGCCACAAAATGGCCTTGCTGCAACAGATAACTGCTGCGCGCGAGATAGCTCAGCCAAGGCGCGGCCTGCTCGGCCCAAGTCTCGTGGCGCGTGAACCATTGGCCAAAAGGTCCTAACGTGACTCCGGGTCCCGCATTGTTGAGAGGCTGGTGCACAGAGGCGTGCACGACAAAGAGATTCAAGCCATCGAAGAGTTCCCGGTCGACAGTCGGCTTCAAGGTTTCGGGCGCAAAGGTATACGCGGTGCTCGATGTACCGAACGCCGTCATGGATTCGGCAGCCACTCGGTTTTGGCCATAAATGTGGGCGACCGAAGCGGATTCACGGATGTCGGCATCGCCCTGTTCTGGCGTGACGCGAAAGCCCGGCGTCCACATCGCGCCCATCGGAATGTCATTGCTGCGTTTAGCATCCATACCATCGCCGATGAATGCCCGATAGGACTCGTGGGATTCTCCGTAGTGAATCAACCCATGCTCGTGTAGTGAATCCGTGATCTGTCCGTAGTGGTTCTCGGCGATCAGCTCCCCGAGCGTCCGCCGAAAGTCCCACAAGAACCGATCCGTCGATTCGGCGCTGCCGATGATCCGGCCGGTCAGGGCCGGCAGCCATGGTATGAGCGCATAGCCTCGACGGTAGGCGAACTCGCGAGGCAGCTCCTCCGTCCAGTTCTGTGCGCCGGCCTCGTAGCTGTCATTGACCACCGCTCGCAGACCGTGCGAACCCATCAACCGGGAACCCAGTATCGACTCATAGCGCGCCAGATACTGGTCCATATGTGCTTTCACAGCAGGACGGCTAAGCTTATCCACTTCCAGTCCTGTGCCCTCGGGGGACGCCGGATTATTGGTGACCCCTAAGAGTGAATATCCCAGGCGCAAAAGCGCCCAGCGCCCTTTCGGGGGCGTCCAGCTCAACGTTCCATCAGGCCGCAGTTTCGCCGTCAGATCAATGACATCGTCCGGACTGATCGCCTCTCGATCCGCAATCGGACGGGTCGCGTGACTGTCGAGGCCGGCATCGAGAAAATACCCTGCCTTCTGTTCGAAATGATCGACACGCGGGTTGGCGTACAGCACCCATTCCGTCACGTGATGCTCTTTGGGCGCGGGGGGCAAAGAGGCGGCCCGCATCTCAAGCGGGGGTGGCGGTGTGGGCAGGTACAATCGAAAATAGCGCGCGCTCACCGGTGGGAAAGTCACTGTACTCTGGAGGGGCGGTATCCCCGCGATTGAATGATCCGCCGTGTCGTAGACCGTCGCGACGCGATTGAAAGTATTGCCGTCCGCGCTTCCGTCCAGCTCGGCGCCGAAGTATCGCGGTCCCAGCGCCCTCCCAAAATCGGCCAGCCCCAAGGACATTGACTGAATGGTTCGGGGACGGCCAAAATCGAATTGAATCCAGGCCGGTTTGCCCTCCTCCCCATAGGGCACCTGAATCGCTCGGGCGAGATCACCATCCCAGAGCGCATTTGCATCGATGGTCCCCACACTGCTGGTGACGATGGGATGCAGCTCCGCCATCGAGCGATCTTCTGCAGGCAATCGATAAGCCATGACCGCCACATCCCGATATAGATCTGGGATGGGCTCGACCGGCGCGGGACCTGCATAGGAGTTGAGACTTCGATCCGCCACCGGCACATTCTGGAACGGGCCCACCACACTCGGCGGTGACGGCAACTTACCGGCAAAAGGAACCCCGCCCGGAATGCGGACTTCACTCCATACCAGCTTTTTCATGCCCTCCTCCGGCTTCACCCAGGGACCGCCCGACTCGCTCCAACCGGGCGAGCCTGCGATCGTGAGCTCAAGTCCCAGCCGATCGGCAAGCATGGCCGTGGAACGAAACGCCTCTTTCCAGGGCGGACTCATAAACACGAGTCGATGATCGACGAGTTGCGGGGTCTCGTATGCGGCATCGAAGTTCTGCATGCCGCCGATGCCCACACGGTGCATCCACTCTAAGTCCAGCTGAATGCCCTCTGGCGTGACGTTGCCGTTCATCCAGTGCCACCACACCCGCGGCTTGGCCGAATCGGGCGGATTCAAAAAGCCTAACACCAGCGTATCCTGAGCCGCCGACGGCGTTACCCCTTCAAGATTGCGGTGAGGGATTGCGAGCGCCGCCTGGGCAAGCAAGAGGCCTAGACTGAATGACACTTTACAACCCATCGTTTTCATTTTTTCCCGCGCTTGCCGGCATTGAAAAGAGGGTTTGCTCCAGTCCCATCGAGAAGCATGTTCGAATCGATCCAGTAGTATGCTATGTCGAAGGGGCGCCGGAGCCGAAGTTCAGCCCGCGCAACTGAACAACAGATCACGACGAGCCACAACACTTTTGGAATGTAGGGAAAGCGCAGCAGCTCGTGATAAATGGCACCACATGATTTCAACGAGAAGGACCTGCCTGATGACAAATGCGGCCACTTGTACGGTTGCGACGAGGTCAAGATCAACTGGACCCCGGCCGAGCGCTCGGTGTGGTTCACATCGAAAAGAGCGGCCAGAGCGTGAGCGAGTTTTGCCGGTCGAATAATCTGCCACCGGCGACCTTGTCGCTGTGGCGGCAGCTCAATTGCTTTAACTGCGTTCATCTTGTTAGTCAACACCCGCACTTCGTGTCGCTTTCTCTCAGGCGATAACTACTCTTGCAGATCTCCCCCACTGCTGATCGCTTCAACCAAGAGTCTGCCTATCCTATGACGACCAATTTGAGATCATTGACGTTGGTTCCGGTCGCTCCTGTGATGATCGCATCACCAAGCTCGCGGAGCGCAGGGGTGACATCGTGGCGAGCCAGGCTGTCGTGGAGATCGATGTTGGCGACTTTCGCTCGGCGCGCGGTAGTGGTATCGACGATCGCTCCGGCGATGTCGGTCGGCCCGTCCGTTCCATCGGTATCGAGACCGAGCGCCACGACGTTATCGTGTCCCGCCAACTCGGTCGCGAAAGACACAGCAAATTCTTGGTTAGGACCACCCTGGCCCGCGTCGTCTCCGACCAGCACGGTGCTTTCACCGCCACCGATCAATACGCAAGGGGCCTTGACGGGATGGCCATCATGGCAGACCTGCCTTGCAATCGCCGCCAGGAAGCGGCCGAGTTCCCGACTCTCTCCTTCGAATGACGTCGAGAGAATTACCGATGTAAATCCTTGCAGACGGGCGGCATCGGCTGCAGCGAGGCAAGCCGCATCACTTGCGATCAGTAAGATGTCCGTTCGATCGAGGTGCGAGAAGTCCGCCTCTCGGCACGTCTCATCGGCGTCGGCGCCCCGCTGCAGAAAACGAGTGACCGCATCAGGGATGCGACGCCAGAGATCGTACTTATCAAGAGTCGCACGGGCGTCGGCGAAGCTAGACGTATCTGGCACTGAAGGGTCGGTGATACATTCAAGCGGATCGCCAATGACATCCGACACCGTGAGGTTGACGAGATGAACTCCGGGAGGAAGCAATCGCGCCAACTTACCGCCCTTGACTGCACTGATGTGCTTTCTTACGGCATTGATCTCGACAATATTGGCGCCACTACCCAGCAGTAGACGGTTGGTCTGCACCTTATCCTGAAGGCTAATCGAGTCAATCGGCTCAACGAACAGCGCCGACGACCCGCCAGTGAAGCATGACAGCACGATATCGCGTGGGCGCACCTCACTTAGCAGCGCTTTGGTGCGTTCCGCGGATTCGCGGGATGTTTCGTCAGGAACGGGATGGCTCGCCCAATGCATGTCGATATTCGACAGGCTCCCGCCTTGGCCGTTCTTACATGTAATGAAACCACGGTAAATCCGCGGGCCTAGTATTTCGTCAAGTGCTTTGGCAATGGGAAACGACGCTTTGCCGGCGCCGATGACGAAAATACGTACGTTCTCCGACAGAGCGAACATACGTTTGCCAACGCGCATCCGATCCCTGGTCACCGCCAGAATCTTACGAACTGCTCCGCTCGGATCGGCGGCTGCAATCGCCCCATTCGCGATGTCGAACGCCACGGCACGAAGCGCAACCGCTCCATGCGAGAGCAGCTCATCCCTATTCTGGATATAATGGCTCAATCTTGATCGCTTCGGCGAGAGCCCTTGGCCTTGCCTGTGTTCGATCAGGAAGGGCGCCTGAAATCGTGGCCGGCGTATACGCCACGCGTCCCAAGCTCACCTTCGATTTGTAAGAGTCGATTGTGCTTGGCGGTGCGCTCTCCACGGATCGGCATTCCGGTTTTGATCTGGCCGCTATTGAGCGCGACTACCAGATCAGAAATTAGCGCATCCTCAGTCTCTCCCGAGCGCTCGGAGACCTGCACGCCATATCCATGCCGATAGGCAAACTCGGCGGCCTCGAACGCTTCAGTGAGAGTGCCTATCTGATTGACCTTGAACAGCATCGCGTTGGCGGCTCCCCTCCCCACGCCTTTGCGCAACCGCTCTACGTTGGTCACGAATAGATCGTCACCAACGATCTGCGTCTTTGGAAGCGCTTGTGTGACTTGAACGAAGCCGTCGAAATCCTCTTCCTCCAGTGGGTCTTCCATTGAAGCCAAGGGATATTTGGCGGCCACTTGCCTGTAAAGCTGAATCAGGGAATCACGCTCGTATTTCGTCCCGTCTAGCTCATAGAGGCCGGTCTTCTTGTCATGCCAATGACTGGATGCGCAATCCAGCGCGTACACGATGTCCTCACCGAACCCAACCTTGTAGCCGCCCTTCTCGCAGGCCCTTTGCATGAATTCGAACGGCTCCCAGATGCCGCGCATAGGAGTCGCAAAGCCACCCTCGTCACCCGTATTGGTGGCCAGGAGGCCGTATTTCTCGATCACGAGCTCTCGCAGGTGCTCGTTGATATCTGTCGTGATTTCCAGCGCGTGAGCGTAATTATCAGCGCCCACTGGCATGATGATGAATTCTTGGATCTCCAGGTCATTCGCCGTGAGCTTGCCTCCGTTCAGGCAATTCATCAGCGGAACCGGCAGTACGTGACCAAACGGATTCAGATAACGATATAGCGGCAGCCCGCAGCTCGTCGCGGCGGCGCGCGCCACCGCCAAGGAAACACCCAGCATCGCATTCGCGCCCAATCTTCCTTTGTTCGGCGTGCCGTCAAGCTCGATCATCACGAAGTCAATCTTACGCTGCTCCGTCACGTCTAGCCCCGTGAGCGCTTCGCGGATCGTTTCCTCGATGTTCGCCATGGCCTTACGAACTCCGAGGCCACGATAGCGCTTCGGGTCACCGTCTGTTAGGACTAGAGCCTCATGTTGACCGGTCGAGCGGCCCGAAGGGACATCAGCGCGTGCCTTCAATTCGCCTTCTACGTATAAATCGACTTGGACCGTCGGCCAGCCGCGGCAATCTATGATTTCGCGCGCCCTTATATCGGTAATCCTGTTGGCCTTCATTCGGTGCGAGGCTCCTTTGAGTTCAAGTAGGCCACCAATTTCTCGCCTTCTTGGACGTTGTGCCTCTCGGATAACTTGGCAGCTTGGGCGCTGCGACCCGCGAGGATCGCAGCAACGATCGGAATGTGCTGAGCGATGATCTCCTTGGGCTCCGAGATCAGCGCGTTGCTCGATTGAATATAGAGGCGCGTCTGCCGCTCGATGAGC
>Ga0209006_10005036_pt1 | contig 12003 bp, 3 predicted proteins | sample JacPin_JW_Ref_O2_FD_188567 | JGI IMG/M metagenome (GOLD analysis project Ga0209006, IMG submission 188567) | Forest soil microbial communities from Algoma, Ontario, Canada - Jack Pine, Ontario site 1_JW_Ref_O2 (SPAdes) (version 2) | ecosystem: Environmental > Terrestrial > Soil > Boreal...
GGGTGATCGTCGTAGATTCTGAAGCGGACGCACAGCGAGTCCTGGGCCGGCTGAAGAACGGCGAAGACTTCGGAGTGATTGCCAAAAGCAAGTCGATGGACCCCCATGCGGAAGACTACGGCTACCTCGGCCGAGTGGAAGTTGCCAGTTTGCGTCCCGAATTGCGAGAGGCGTTGCGAGGACTGGCGCCGGGGCAAGTCACCGATATCATCAAAGTGCCGGGAGGATTCGCGATCCTGAAAGTTTTGCCGGAGAGTGAGGGATCGGTGGGCCAAGGCATGAGCGCGAACCGGGACCTTCCGCTTTCCGGCAAAGGCAGCATCGAATATCCCGCCGATGTCGCCGGACAAATGATCGCGGATTTAGCGTTTCAGAAATATCCCAAACCATCGGGGTGGGAGCAGGACCTACGAGAAATTTGCGAGGTTCGGAAACAATCGTTGTCGGCGCTGGAGTTGCGCCTCAGCAACCGGCTCTATCCTGCGACGCAAAAAGTTTCGCCGGCCGAAAAGCCCATCGACTCGATCCAGGCCCACTACGCGCTGGCCCAGGTCGAGGCCTATCAGGGAAATATGGGTCCGGCAGTGGCGGAGTGGGAGGCCGCGTATCGGCTTGCCGGGGCGAACGTCCCGGCGGGCATGCCGCAACTGGAAGCGGTGCTGGGCGTTGCTTACTTGCACAAATCGGAGATGGAGAACGGGGTTTATGGTGAGCCTGGTGACAAGTGCATTTTTCCGCCACGGCCGGGCATGAAATACGCCAATGTTGCTGACTCGGAAAAAGCGGTGGCCTATTTCTTGAAATACCTGGCGCGCAAGCCCGATGATGTCCAGACGAAATGGCTGCTGAACCTGAGTTACATGACTATGGGAAAGTATCCGGTGGGGGTTCCGGAGAAATATTTGATTCCGCCGAAGGCTTTTGAATCCCGGGAAAATATTGGACGCTTTATTGACATCGCGCCGGTCGCGGGGCTCAATGTGGTATCGATGGCGAATGGACTGGTGGTGGATGACTTCGATAATGACGGCCTGCTGGACGTGATGATTTCGAGCTACGACCTGTGTGAGCCGCTCCGTTATTTTCATAACAATGGTGACGGCACCTTCACCGACCGCGCTGTGCAGGCTGGACTTGCGGATCAACTGGGCGGACTCAACCTGATCCAGGCCGATTACAACAACGACGGCTGCATGGATCTTCTGGTGCTGCGGGGCGCGTGGGAGTTTCCCATACGCAAGTCGCTGCTGCGAAATAATTGCGACGGCACTTTCACCGACGTCACCAAAGAAGCTGGTTTGGCTGTGCCTGCAACTCGCACCCAGACTGCGGTTTGGGCCGACATTGATAACGACGGGTTCGTTGATCTGTTTGTGGGGAATGAGAATGGTCCCAGCCAGCTGTTCCGCAACCGCGGCGATGGAACCTTCGAAGACATCTCGAAATCTTCCGGCGTGGACAAGATTGCGTTCCCGAAAGGAGTGGTGGCGGCGGATTACGACAATGACGGATACGTAGATTTTTTCGTCTCCAATCTTTACGGCGCGAACTTCCTGTATCACAACAATCACGACCGCACCTTTACAGAGGTTGCGCAAAAAGCCGGAGTGCAGTTGCCGGATTCCCAGAGTTTCGCCAGCATGTTTTTTGATTATGACAACGACGGCTGGCTTGATCTGTTGGTGGACAGCTTCTTTTTCTCAGCTGACGAATCTTTGCGCAGTTATCTCGGCCTGGCGCACAGCGCCGAAACTCTGAAGCTTTTCAAAAATATGAAGGATGGCACGTTCCAGGATGTAACCAAGGAAGTCGGGCTGGACAAGGTCTACGCCCCGATGGGCGCCAACTTCGGCGATGTCGACAATGACGGTTTTCTCGACCTCTATCTGGGAACGGGTGGTCCTGAGTACGGTTTCTTGTTGCCCAAGGCCTTGCTGCGCAATGACGGGGGTAAGTCTTTCGTGGACATCAGCGCTTCTGCTGGAATCGGAGATCTGCACAAGGGGCATGGCACCGCGTTTGCCGACCTGCAGAATTGGGGACACGAAGATATTCTGACTTCCATGGGCGGTGCGACCCCGGGAGACGCGCATGCGTTTCGAGTTTTCGAGAATCCCGGAAATGACCGCGACTGGATCAACATCAAGCTGGTCGGAGTTAAGACGAACCGGGCGGCGATTGGAGCACGAATCAAGATCGCGGTGGAAAACAAAGGGATGGGAACCCGCTCGATCTATCGCACGGTCAGCAGCGGTGGATCCTTTGGCGCTTCGCCGTTAGCGCAGCACATTGGCCTGGGGAAATCGGCACGCATACTCAGCGTGGAAATATCGTGGCCGACCAGCGGCACGTCGCAGAAGTTTTCAGACATCCGCCCCAACCAGTTCATTCAGGTCAGCGAGTTTGCCCGGGAGTACAAAATGCTCACGCCAAAACATTTCCGGTTCGAAGACAGAAAACAATCCGTCGCGGCGGTGAGCAACCGATAGGCGATCACGACTTTATGAAGTCCGGCATCCTGCTTGCGATGTTGCTTGCCTGCACGACCACTTCCTGGGGTGCGCAAAAGTATTCGGCGGCTGGGTTGGTGCTGCGAGTCGATCCGTCCCATCGGACCATTCTTCTTTCCTGCGAAAGCATCCCCGGATATATGGACGCCATGATCATGCCCGTCACCGTGCACGACGCGAAAACACTGGCCGGGCTGGCACCCGGTGCGAGGGTGGGCTTCACCCTGGTCGTGGAGAAAAAGATGTCCTACGCCGAGAGCATTCATATTCGTGACTTCGAAAATCTTGAACAACAGCCCTTGGCCGCCCGGCGGCTAAAAATCATCGAAGATCTGGATTCGGCGGAGCCGCCTGGGGCGGAAATGTTGAAGATCGGACAGCCGCTACCCAAGGTTGTCCTCACCGACCAGAATCGGAGAGAGATTGATCTGGCTGGTTTTGCGGGCAAGGTGGTGCTCATCAACTTCTTCTACACGCATTGCCCGCTTCCGGATTACTGTTTCCGGCTCTCGAACAACCTGAGCAACGTGCAGCGGCGTTTCCAGCCGCAAATGGGGCGGGATCTAATCCTAGTGAGCATCACCTTCGATCCTGTAAACGACCCGCCGGAGGTTTTGGCAAAATATGCTCGCACCTGGAACGCGGGCCCTGACTGGTATTTTCTGACCGGAGCGCTGCCCCAGGTCCGGCGCGTCTGCAACCTGTTTGGCGCCAATTTCTGGCCGGATGAAGCCGAGCTGACGCATTCTTTGCACACTGTGATCATCGACCGGCAAGGCAGGCTCGCAGCCAATCTTGAAGGCAACCAGTTCACTGCGCGGCAACTTGGTGACCTGGTGCAGACCATATTGGATCAGTCACGATAGATCGCATTTCTTTGTGGTCGTCTGGAATCTCCCGCCAAAATCGGTCGTCGAAGTATAGGAGCCGGCACTCTGTCCCGGCTTCTGCGAAATATTGCAAGTCGAAGCGCCAGAATAGTTCCGAACAAAGTCTTTCGCGTCAGTGGAATTGCCGGGGACATATAGATGACATCCCGGGGCCTTGACAAAGAGGCTGCCCGGGCAGAGCGTAGCAGACTCGGGCGCGGCGCTTTTGCCGCGAGCAGCGCGGAGTTCGCCGACTTGCGGGTGCGGTTGCGCAAGCGTTTGGCAGACCACTCCTGCCGTTCGTGGCTTAGGAAACACGGCTTGCAAGACGTGCAAGACGTATTTGCAAACAGGGGAAACAAGGGAAAAACAAATGACCACTTTTGGAAGTTTCTTGCCCAAATTCGTTCGCTTGCTGATGGCCGCGGCGACCTTATTGACCTTGACCCAGTTTAGCTGGACCCAGCTTGTGCAAGCCCAAGAGCGACAGGAACGACCGGAACGGCAAGTCCTCGAGACCCGGTTAGCGGCGCCTGCGAGCGCCCAACTGGTGGGCCGTCTTCCTAGTTCGCAAAGTCTTAACCTCGCCCTAACGTTGCCGCTAAGGAATCCGCAAGAGCTCGAACGCCGGCTGCAAGGGCTTTACACCCCGGCCAGCCCCGAATACCGCAAGTTCCTGACGGTGCAGCAATTTACGGAGCAATTTGGCCCAACCGCGGCTGACTACCAGAAGGTGACGAGCTTCGCCGAATCGCACGGGCTCACGGTGACCAACACAGCTCCCAACCGCCTGGTGCTGGATGTGCGGGGCACCGTTGCGGCCATCGAGCAAGCTTTCCAGTTGAAAATGCAGGTGTACCGACACCCAACGGAAAATCGAACGTATTACGCTCCGAGTGTTGAGCCTTCGGTCGAACCGGGCATTCCGCTGCAGGGCGTTTCCGGACTCAACAACTTTGAACCGCCCCGTCCGATCGGATTGCAGCGAAGTCCCAAAGGCGAGATCCTCCGCAGCAATCAAACCGGCTCCGGCCCCGACGGCGAATTTCTCGGCAGCGACATGCGGGCGGCCTACTACGGCGGAACGGCTCTCACCGGCGCTGGACAGTCGATCGGATTGTTCGAGTTCGGTCCCTACAACCTCAGCGACGTGCAGAACTATTTCAGCCTGGTGGGACAACCGCTGAATGTTCCCATCGTCAATGTTCTGCTCGATGACGTCAGTCCGATCTGCGGTGAGGGATGTGACGACGGCGAAGAGGTCATCGACATCGAACAAGCCATCTCCATGGCCCCGGGATTATCGGCAATCATCGTCTATGAGGGCAACAATGACGTTGACATGTTCAACCAGATGGCGAGCGACAACATCGCCAAGCAACTGAGCTGCTCCTTCGGATTTCTTCCCGCCGATCCGTCGTCGGACGAGCCCATCTTCATGGAGTTCGCGGCGCAAGGCCAGAACCTGTTCGTCGCGTCCGGCGACAGCGGCGCATTCGACGCCAACAATCCCGTGTTCTATCCCGCGGACGATCCGTTCATCACGGATGTTGGCGGGACCGATTTGACCACGGTGAGCGCCGGCGGGGCCTGGCAATCGGAACTTGCCTGGTCCGGCAGCAGCGGCGGCATCACTACCGACGGCTTCGCCATTCCCAGCTACCAGGTGCCGGTCATCAACTCGGCGAACCAGGGCTCCACCACTTTGCGCAACTTGCCAGACGTCGCCGCCGAAGCGAACACCGACAATATCTTCTGCGCCAACGGCGGTTGTTTTGAGGGCGTTGGAGGCACCAGCCTTGCCGCGCCGCGTTGGGCAGGCTTTATGGCGTTGGCCAACGAACAGGCCGACGGCACGCCCATCGGATTCCTGAACCCGACCATCTACACCATCGGCCAGAGTGCCAGCTACGACAACGACTTCCACGACATCAGCAGCGGCAACAACAATAACGGTGACGGCACCAGCTTCAACGCCGTTACTGGCTATGATCTCGTCACTGGCTGGGGCAGCCCGAACGGGCAGAACTTGCTGAACGCTCTGGGCCCGGCTCCTTCGGGATCCGCTCCGAACTTTGCGCTCGCGCCATCGCCCGCCACGCTGAACCTTACGCAAGGAGCCAGCGGAACCGCCACCATCGCGGTGAGCGCGCTGAATGGATTCAGCAGCTCGGTCAATCTGCGGGTGACCGTGCTCGGCTCGCCCGCTGGTGTCACCGCCAGCGTTAGCCCAGTATCGGTCACGGGATCGGGCGCGGCCATCTTGAGCGTTTCCACCAGCAGCGCCACACCGGGTGGAAACTTTCAGATCGTGGTCAGCGGCACCAGCGGTAGCCTGACTCAGACCGCTTACGTCACTCTCGCTCTGCCGGGATTTTCCCTGGTTGCATCGCACGGGGGAAGCGAATTCCTAAATCAGAGCGGGATCAACACCAGCCAGATCACGATCAGCGCGGTGAATGGTTTCCACGGAAAAGTCAGCTTTGCCGTGTCGGGAGTTCCGAGAGGCGTGACGGCAACTCTTACTCCAGCCTCCTCGCGGCAGTCCGCGCGGCTGCGTCTTTCGGCATATCCTTGGGCACCCACGGGATTCTCCACGCTCACCGTAACGGGCACCTCCGGCAATATCACGCAAACTGCCAGCATCAACTTGGCCGTGAGTGCAGCCAGGAGCGGAAACGGCGTCGGAGCCGAGATGGATCTGTCTTCGGCGTTCAACGTCGCCGGCATCTACACCGATGGGACAACGTATTCGACCGGCGGACTCGATGGTGTCGGCTATTCCTACTCGGCAAACCTGCTTGGTCCCGAGCGAAGCCTCAGCGGTATCCACTTCAAGTTCGGACGAAAGAATCAGCTCGACGCCGTTAGCGGCACGGGACAGCCGATCCCCCTGCACGCCGCCGGTCCGTTCTCCTGGCTGCAGATGCTGGGCACCGGAGTCGAAGGCGACCAGATCAATCAGCCCGTCACCGTGACCTATACCGACGGCAGTACTGCGAGCTTCACGTTAAGTTTCAGTGACTGGTTCACTCCCGCCAGATTCGGACGAGAAATCGAAGCCGTCGCCATGCCCTACCGCGACGTAAGCGATGGCAGCCAGGATAACCGGACGTTTAACCTGTATCGCTATTCAATTCCTCTGGACATCACCAAGACTGTTCAAAGCATAACGTTGCCCAACGATCGCAACGTGCTGGTGCTCGCCGTGACCTTAACCAATCGTTAGGAGACCGATTGGTTCGAAGGCATGTCGCTAGGACATGTCGCTGTAAGACATGTCGTTCGACGGCGGGTCGTTAGACGACATATCGCTCGAAACCGGCTGACAAATGGGTTTCGGTAGGGAGGTTTACTCGTGCCGCTAAGTCGTTGAAAATAGGCCCGCGCTTTAACACCCGAGGTGTTGTTTTTCCGCAGCCTCTTTCAACCCAGGTGCCGAGTCCCAAAAGCCCGACGATATAGAATGCCGCGAGCATGCGCCGCGTACTGAGTGTCGCCTTGGCCGCTACCCTTACGACGGCGATTTTCGCTCAACCGTCGCCTACGCCGCCCGAGCAGCCCAAAGACCAAGCCAAAGCCAAAACCAAAGACCAGCCCACTCCGCCGGCAAAGTTCACCGACGTCACTTCTGCGCTCGGTGTGAACTTCCAATACATTTCTTCTCACACTCCCAAACATTACCTGCTCGAAACGATGGGGGCGGGCGTGGCCCTGTTCGACTACGACAACGATGGCAGGCTCGACATTTTCCTGGTCAATGGCGCTCCCATTAACGATCCCACGCCCAAAGGGACGATTCCGCAAAAGACGGGGCCGAAATACTGGAATCGCCTCTATCACCAGAACACCGATGGCACATTTGAGGATGTCACGGAGAGGGCGGGTCTGCAGGGTGCAGGCTACGGTATGGGCGTCGCGGTCGGCGACTACGACAACGACGGCTTCGAGGATTTATATGTGACGGCCTACGGTGGCAACAAGCTCTACCACAACAAAGGAGACGGCACGTTCACCGACGTCACCGAAAAAGCCGGAGTCGGTGGCAGCGGCTGGTCCACCAGCGCCGCCTGGGTGGATCTCGATAATGACGGTCTGCTCGATCTCGTCGTCCTGCGCTACGTGCAATGGGATTTCGATGACATCTGGTGCGGCGAACGCCGCGACGGTTATCGCTCCTATTGCCATCCCGACTACTTCCAGCCCGTTGCGCCACTGGTCTATCACAACGACGGCAACGGCCACTTCACGGAAGTCTCGCCAAAAATCGGCATCTCGAAACCCGGCAAGGGACTGGGCGTGGCTCTCGCTGACTATGATCGCGACGGCCACATCGACCTGTTCGTGGCTAACGATTCTATGTTCGAGTTTCTCTACCACAACCAAGGCAACGGCACGTTCGAAGAAGTCGGACTCGCCTCCGGCATTGCCGCTGACGCCGACGGCCGCACCTTTGCCGGCATGGGCGTGGATTTCGCGGACTACAACAATGACGGCCTGCCCGACCTGGTCATCACCGATCTCGCCAACCAGATGTATGCGTTATACAAAAACAACGGCGACGGAACTTTCGGCTACGCCAGCTACGATTCGGGCCTGGGCCGCATGACGCGTCCGCATTCGGGCTGGGGTGTCCGCTTCATGGACTACGACAACGACGGCTGGAAAGATCTTCTCATCGCCCAGGGACACGATCTCGACACGATCGAGCTGAATTATCCGAACCTGCATTATCGCGAACCGATGTTGCTGGTGCAGAACACCGGCCACGGATTTGTCGACGCGTCGCCAGATTCTGGCGGCATTTTTCATGAACCCTGGTTGGGACGAGGACTGGCCATCGGAGACATCGACAACGACGGCCGGCTGGATGCAGTCGTCACCACCAATGACGGTCCGGTGCACATCCTGCACAACGAAACCCAGACCCCGAACCGCTGGCTAACCCTGAAACTGGTGGGCCACAAAAGCAACCGCGATGCCATCGGCGCCGAAGTCAAACTGGTAACCGCCGCAGGACAACAATTCGCCACCGTCACCACGGCAAGCAGCTATCTCTCCTCGAGCGACAAGCGTGTTCATTTTGGCCTGGGATTGGAGACTGCGGCGAAGACGGTCGAGATTCATTGGCCGAGTGGCATTGTACAGACCCTCAAAGATGTGCGGGCCGACCAAATCCTGCAGGTCGACGAACCGAAGATCGTCGAACCGAAGATCGAGGAACCCGCCGCAGCCGGACCCGCAAAATAGCCTTCCACACCCCCTCCTGGCGCCGGGCATAATTGTTTTTAACTAGCTGTTATTCAATCAGATACAGGGGAAGGTAGAGATAACACCGCGGTGCATTGACTCCGGGGTCGAGGAGGGCCAAACTCCGCCGCGATGCTGGTTCTGGGCTGGGCGGAGGTGTGTCCCTGTTTCTGGCGGGTTCTGTCTAGTGTGGAAGGCAACGACTTTTCAAGGAGTCTGAGATGAGGACGTTCTCGATCCAGGTGGTTGTGAGTTCTCGTTTGGCCGGTTACTTCTGCGTGATTGCGTGTTTGGCCCTCTTGCTGACTTCAGCGCCGGGAGCACAAGCCCAGGCAACCAGCGGGATCATCGGCACGGTCACGGACAGTACCGGCGCGGTGGTCGCCGGCGCTACCGTCACCGCCACCAACACAGAGACCGGTGTGGCCACCAAGGGCGTGACCGCTTCCTCTGGCGGTTACACGATCATCGACCTTATTCCTGGCCCCTACATCGTCAAGATCGCGAACCCTGGTTTTCAGACCTTTGTTGCGGACGGAGTCGCGGTCGAACCGGGGGGCAAACGATCGACCGTAGACGCTGTCCTGAAGACGGGCGAGGTCAAAGAAGTGATGGAAGTGACCGCACAAGCCATCACGCTCGAAACCGAGCAACCGCAGCTGGCCACCACAATCGAGCACAAAATCGTGGAAGAGTTGCCGCTCGAAATCGGGGGTGGCCCCGGCTCGGTTGCGACGGTCGGGCGCCAGATCGACGACTACATCTTTCTTGCTCCGGGCACACAAGGCGGCGAATTCAGCCACCGCATCAACGGCGGTGTCGACTTCGAAAATGAGGTGGTGTTTAACGGCGTTGCCGCTGTGCAGGCCGAAACCCAGGGTTTCGAGACTTTTATCAATCCGCCTTTCGAGATGGTGAGTGAATTCTCCGTTCTGAGTTCGGTTTTCTCGGCCCAATACGGGCTGGCGCAGGGGGTGGTCTCCTACACGTTTGCTTCCGGCACCAACCAGTTGCACGGAGACGTTTTCGAGTCCATGCGCAATAGCTATTTCTTTGCTCCCGGTGTTTCCTTGTCCAACGCGCACCCCGACGGCACCTGCTGCGAAGTTCCTCTTCTGGTGCAGCACAATTACGGATTTGCGGTAGGCGGACCGGTTTGGATACCTCACGTCTACGACGGAAAAAACAAGACTTTCTGGCATTTTGATCTCGAATGGTTTCGCCAGAACTCGGCTCAAACTGGAACGATGACGGTTCCAACCGCGGCGGAGGTAGGGGGGGATTTTAGCGGGCTTGTGGACGGAAATGGAACTCCAATCAACATTTACGTTCCCACCGCCTGGGCGGGCAATCCGACCTTAATTCCCTCGGGTTGCACCCCCCCGGTTGCTCCCGGCCAACAGTGGCCTGGAAACAAGATACCGTCGACTTGCATCAGCGCAGCGTCGGCTCTGGTTACACCTCTGATCGCCGCACCGAATATTCCGGGCACGGTTGCGAACAACGTGACATCGCAGGCGGGCATTGGTGTCTTTCGCCAGCCTAACTGGGGTTTCTCCATCGACCACAACCTCACCGAAAAACAGAAGATTCACGGCAGCTTCTGGCGCGACAAGGAAACGACGCCTTCCTGCTGCAACAACAACGCACTCTATCCTCTGAATAGTCCTATCACCGGTCAGAACCCGCAGGACAGACTGGGAACCGGTCTGTTCCTGACCTATTCCAACGCACTTACCAATCACTTGGTGATGACCGCCGGGATGGGATGGATGGGCGAGATCAACAATCAGTTCAATCCCAACGTCAACAGGCCCTTCCCTGGCGTAGCCGGCAGCGTAAGTTTTCCGCACATCCATTTTGTCAGCCAAGATCCGAATGCCACAGAACCGAGCGATCTGGGGCAAGCACTGACCTATTCGCTGAACCGCAAGCTGGGCCTGAGTTTCGCTAATAACTGGCTCTGGATTCACGGCAAGCATACGTTCAACATCGGGGCAGAGATCCACCGCGCCTATCAGGACGATAACGAATGCCAGGGATGTGGTGGCAACGCCAACTTCAACAGTCGCACCACCAGCGACGGCACCAACTTCACAACTACAGGGGATGGGTTCGCCAGCTTCCTGCTGGGACAAGTGGACAGCACAACTCGCAGCTTCTCACCGGAAAGCAGGCTTCGCAATCTCGCCGTGGCACCCTACGTCCAGGACAACATCAAAATCAGCCCAAAGCTGACCGTAAACGCTGGACTCCGTTGGGACATCCTTCGTCCCTTTACCGAGAACAAAAACAACTTCGTCTTCTTCCGGCCCAACATACCTAATCCCGGAGCCATTGACCCGGCCACCGGCCAACCACTCCTGGGTGCGGCCACCATGTTCGGAAATTGCACGGGCTGTGCCGGTTACACCCACGGCTACGTGCAATGGACGCATTTCAGTCCACGCCTGGGTTTTACCTACGAAGTAAACCGGAAAACCGTAATTCTGGGCGGATTCGCTAAGAGCACACTGAACGGCGGAGCCTTCGAATTTGGCACCTCCAAGGTTGCTCAGGGGTCTGGGCAGTGGCTGGCAGGAGCACTCCCGACCAACGGAAACAACAGCTCGGTTCCCGGATGGGGTGAATGGGATGCCACGCCCGTGGGGAGTCCCCCGGCGGTGCCCTTCAGCCCGAGCGTGGCGAATACCTTAACCAATGCCGCATCGGGTGGAGGATTGCGAGAGTTCTCCCCCAGCGCTGTGGCACCCTATGCGTTGGCATGGAATCTTGGCGTCCAGCATGAGCTGCCCTGGAATCTGTTCCTGTCTGCGTCTTACGTAGGAAACAGGGTTCTTCACTTGCCATCGATGCTCAACGAGCCCAATCAGGTCGGGCCCGCTGCGCTGAATGCGCTATGTCCAAATCCGGCGCCCGATGCCACGGGGCACGTGACGAATCCGACGTGCCTGCTCTCGCCGGATAACCCGAACGGCACTGCCTGGACGGGGGCGCCGCAACAGGCAGCCTTGCAAGCTTTTGGCCTTCCCTTGGCTCCTGCGATCACCTGCCCACTGACGAGCAACAACCCGGGACTAAGCCAGCCAGCCTCCTACGCTCCCTATGCCACCTTTGCTTGCGATTGGGGGACTGGGTTCTCGGTTCAACAAGCCGTGCTGCCGTATCCCATGTACTCTCCGAGCGAATCTGCCGGCGGGCTCGCCAACACCTGGGATATGAACGGGACCGCCTTCTACAATGCCCTGCAGGTGCAAGGACAGAAGCGCTTCACCAACGGGATGAGCTTTCTGGTTTCTTATACCCTGTCGAAAACCATGGCGAACACCGACACCGGATTCGCTACCTTTAACAATGGCGCCCAGAACCGGTAT
>Ga0209006_10005037_pt1 | contig 11998 bp, 13 predicted proteins | sample JacPin_JW_Ref_O2_FD_188567 | JGI IMG/M metagenome (GOLD analysis project Ga0209006, IMG submission 188567) | Forest soil microbial communities from Algoma, Ontario, Canada - Jack Pine, Ontario site 1_JW_Ref_O2 (SPAdes) (version 2) | ecosystem: Environmental > Terrestrial > Soil > Boreal...
AATCCCCCGGCTTCCGCGACGAACTGCAGGGCGTTGTCCCGCATCGCCGACGGGATGGCCTCGACCAATTCAGGGAGCGTCTCCTCGACATGTCCATCGGCGTCGATCACGAGCGGCATCGGATCTTCTTTCTCGAGGTGGCCGGGATTAATCTTAACTAAAATACGAAAATAGGAAACAATCAAGGCGACCGTCAAGCAGTGCTCGGCGTATCGCGCGGGATCTACTTACTGGTTGCGGGTCATGAACTCCGGTGCAGCGGTGGCCTCGTGTCGATTCGCAAATTGCAGTTGGTGAAGCTGGGCGTAGATGCCGTGGCGGTTCAGCAACTCCTCGTGGGTTCCTTCTTCTGCCACCACGCCGCCCTTGATGACGATGATCCTGTCGGCGTTGCGCAGGGTGCTGAGACGATGGGCGATCGTGATGACGGTGCGGCCCCGCATCAGCCGTTCCATCGCCTCGACCACCAGCGCCTCGGACTCGGCGTCAAGCGCCGCGGTGGGCTCGTCGAGAATCAGAATCGGGTTGTCGCGGATGAGCGCACGGGCGATCCCGATGCGTTGACGCTGCCCGCCGGACAGCGTGGTGCCGCGATCGCCTACCGGGCTGTCATAACCCATCGGCATGCGGATGATGAATTCGTGGGCGTTGGCGAGTTTGGCGGCTTCAACGATTTCGTCCTCGGTGGCATCCGGCCGGCCGAAGGCGATGTTGTCACGCACCGTTCCCCGCAGCAGCACGGTGTCCTGCAGCACAAAGCCGATCTGGGAGCGAAGCGGGCGAAGCTTGTAATCGCGCACGTCCACACCGTCGACCTTGACAGTCCCGGTATCGACATCACGGAACCGCGGGATCAGGCCGACGATGGTGGATTTGCCGCTGCCGGTGGGACCGACGATGCCCACCGTTTGGCCCGGACCGATGGTGAACGTGACGTCGTGTAGCACCGGCAGCTTCGGGTCATAGCCAAACCCCACGTGCTCGAAGGCGATCTCGCCACGAAACGGCCCCGGCTCTTTCGCGGACGGGTCGTCGCGAATCACCTGGTCGGCCTCATTCACCGCGCGGACACGCTCAAAGGCCACCGACACCTGGGCGATCGTGTTGGTCATCTGTGCGAGGTCGCGCACCGGTTGGAAGAATTTGGCCAGGTAGGCGAGATAAACAGTGAGTGCGCCCACCGTCATCACGCCGCTCATGATGAGCAGTGACCCCCGCCAGAGCACCAGGCCGGTGCATAACGCGATGACCAGGCCGACCGCCGGGGACAACATCGAGGACACCCGTCGCGCCTTCAGCCACGCTGTCACGGTGTTCTCGCTGACCTTCCGCACTTGCTCCGCCTGGTGATCCTCACGCCCGAAGGCCTGCACCACCTGAATCGATTGCAGGCCCTCCTGAAGGGTGGACAGCAGATCGGACTGATGCGTGCGCACGTCCTTGACCGCAGTGGTGATCGCTTTGTTGACACGGAACACGAAAACGGCCAAGAGGGGGGTCACCGCGAGCGCGATCAACGTGAAATCCCACCGGCACAGGAACATCACCACCACCATCCCGGCCACGGTCAGGGTGTTGGTGAGAATGCTGAGCGTGGATCCCGACGCAAAGCTCTGGATAGTCTGCACGTCGGTGGTCAGGGTGGAAAGGATCGTGCCGAGCCGGGTGGTGTCGTAATACGCAAGCGAAAGCTGTTGGAGCTGTTGGTAAAGCCGCACGCGCAGATCGTTTCCGATGCTTTGACTCAAAGTCTCGGTGAAGTAGCTGCCGACATACATCGCGACGCCGGCCACCACGGCGATCAGCACGGTCGCGATCCCGGCGGCCTCGGCGACACGCATCTTGTTATCGGCGCCCAGCGCTCTCAAGATCGAGTCGATCCAATTGAACTGGCGATGGGTTCCGATGACCTTGTCGATGATGATCTTGAGCGGCCACGGGGCGGCGATGCTCATCGCCATCTGGACGAGCATCGCGGCGAAGATGGCGGCCAGCGTCCGGCGGCGCGGTCGCAGCAGGTCACGAAGCAGCGGTGGCATGGTTAGCAACTTCGGGTAGCGGGACAAACCGAAAGTTACCACGGCCCAGCCGTCAATTGGGTTCAGTCGGGGTCAAGCATTAACACGCCTCACATCCGCGCGCAGGACGGGCAGAAGACGTCGTGGCGGGCCCTTCTACCTGCTCATGCTGCTCATGCGGGCCGGCTTGCGCTCGTCGAGTACCTGCTGCAGCGTTCCCGGAAGGTATCCATGCCTGACGAGGCGTTCATCCGCGGTCAGGTTGATGTACGTGATGGAGTACCAGAGCGCCAATAACAGTCCGAGAGCGACTGCCACCCAGGCGATCCAACTGAATCTCAGCACCACCAACACAATCACTGCTGGAACCGACACTTGGGCCCCCGCGCGCACAGCTTGGCGCAGCCAGCGCGTGCGGCAGGTGGTGTCGTGTAGGACCCACCCTCCGTGAAGCGGCCCGAGCCTGCCGCCGAAGGTGTACCAGATCCATTGCAGCGGGCCGGGACGAGTCATGCCTGAAGGATGCGTCGCGAGTCGGCCTGCCGTCATCGCGGCTGGCGGCCAACATCAGTTCCCGCTACCGGGTAAAGCACCGGTGGACCGTCGCCGACAACCTTGCCTTTACCCACCCGGTGCCGGGGCCGTTCACTACCTGATCGGAGAAAGCCCGCCGCCTTGGTAGCCACGGGCTTTCTCCGATCTCGGTACAGCTTCAACCACTCACGCTGCCAACCGCTGTGAGATTGCACTGATGGTTTGGTTGGCGGTCTTGAGGTTCTTGCGGGTTTGGAATGAATGCACGACCTGAGTGAGGCCGATGATCGCGAGCCAGATGCCGGCGGCAAGAGTCAGCACCGCGATGGAGTCGAACGGCCAGGCGAGCACAACCACGCCCGCGAGCACCGACACGACGCCGGAAACGATGTACCAACCACGCCCCGGCAGCTCGGGCTCGCCGATGCCCGCGGCGGTCGCCGAAACACCCTGAAAGACGAAGCCGATTCCGATCCATAGCGACAGCAGCAACACCGCGTAGCCATCGCCGAAGTGCCGGAACGACAGGATCGCCAACACCACCGACGCGGCGCCGCTGATGACGAGCAACACCCGGGTGGCCACGGATCTGGGCAGCGTAAAGCCCAGAAATAGTTCAGCCAGTCCACTGGTGAGCAGGTAGACGCCGAACAAGGTCGCGGCGACAAGGATCGATGGGCCGGGCCAAGCCAGCACAACGACGCCCAGGACCACGGCAAGCAGTCCCGCCACCAGCTTGCTCTTCCAAATACGCGTCCCTACAACGGTTTTCATGTCAGATTCGCGCTTCACCTCAGTCATGAGATATTCCTTTCAAGAGGGTTTCCTGTGGTGTCTCCGCGCGGCCGGCTGGCCGACTCGCCATCCACCCGGCGGCTACGAACACCATGAGCGCGCCATACGCGATGCGAATTCCGGGAAACGAATCGGCAGCCGGTCTCCAGTGATCCTGGTATTGGCAGGGGCAGCCTTACGATCGGATTTGCCGGCCGCCGAGGGTCAGGAGTCGCTTCAGCCGAGCGATCGAAGTGCCTCCAAGGCCTCGGCGGACTTGCTGCCCGTCTCCGCGCGATAAATCAGCACGTGCTGGCCACCGGAGTGCGGGATGTTGAACCTGTTGCGGTGCAGATGAAGATCACCAACCCGAGGGTGGCGCATGTGGATGACGCCCACCCGGTAACCGACATCCGCCCGCGCCCACAGCTCCCGGAACCGCTCGCTGACGGCGGACAATTGATCGACCAACGACCGCACCCGCGGGTCATCCGGATCGCTGCCGGCCGCTTCACGCAGCCCGCTCACCGCGACGTCGGTCGCCTCGTCCCAATCCGCATAGAGGGCGCGGGCCGCGGGGTCTAAGAGCCGCCAGCATAGAAAGTTTTGCCCGGGAGCGAAGCCCGGGGACAGTGCACGGGCGATGTGGTTTGCCGCCAGCACGTCCAGGCATCTGCTTGCGACGATCGCTGGCATCGTGAACTGCTCGATCAGATCCTCTGTGCCGGCGGCGGCAACCTCCACACCCGGGCGATCCCGCCGCCCGCCGGTCGGAGTGGCCAGTTGGTGCAGATACTCGGTGGCCTTGACATCGAGCTGCAGGGCCCGCGCGAGAGCATCGAGAACCCGAGGCGACGGATGCTTGTCGCGGCCCTGCTCGAGCCGAAGGTAGTAGTCAGCGCTGATGCCGGCGAGCAGCGCCAGCTCCTCCCGGCGCAAACCCGCCACGCGCCGCCGCGCACCGGCTACCAGCCCGACATCTTCGGGCCGCAACTGCTCTCGCCTGGCTCGCAGGTAATCGCCCAGCGCGTTGGCCTTCGCCGCCACCACACGAGCCTAATCCCGTCCCTTCCAGTCCCAGGATCAATCCGGCAGTTACGCCACGCTCGCGTTGCTCCTGGCTTCAATGGCCTTGACGCTGTTGGTGAACGCCTTGCCCAAGGAGCGCTTGCCGACGGTTCCGAGCACGCCCGACAGCACCCGTCCCTTGAGGTTCTTGCCCTCGCGAACGATGACGACGTCTACGTCAGTGGTTCCGTTGGGCTGGCGCGTCAAGGTGTAGGTGTAGCCCGAGCCGCCGCCAAACACATTGGAATCGGTCGTCGTCAGCCTGACATGGTTGGGATCGGACCAGTCGTAGTGAAGGCGTTCCCAGATACCGCCCGAGCCCTCGGTGACGTCAGCGTCATGGGGGCCCTGGTGGTGCACCTCGAGGTACGAATCGGCGCTGTTTGTAAAGACCTTCGACCGACCCGGTCCGAAATCGGTGAGCCCGGCGATGAACTGCTCGGGGGTTGAGGTGGTCGTCTGGTGGAAGTGGATCGTGGACATGAGATATTCCTTTCAACAACGCGGGTTTTCAGTTGGTGTCTCCGCGCGGCCGGTTTGCTTTTCTCGCCATCCGCCCGGCGTCTACGCCTCCATGAGCACACCGCAGGCGTTGCGAATTCCTGGAAACGGATCGGCAGCCAGTCCCAATCGATCCTGGTACCGGGGGGGACAGCCTTACCGTCGGCTCGTCTGACGGTGTGTCCGAATGTTCAGCTGAACTCCGAACGGACTGTTTTCTTCTATGCCCGCGGAATTGCCGCTTCCGATTCCGAGGCGGACGCCTCGGCAGTTCTGGCCCATACATCAGCGGAAGTGCAGAAACTTCTCGCGTCTTCTGCTTAGCTCTTATATGCCGATAAGCGTGCCCGGCTTGTGGCCGCTTAATTAACCGACGAAGGAGCCAGCCATGTTTCTCTCAGCGCGCTCAGCACACCGGGCGATAGCCGGCGGGATCGGCACTGGCGCAATCGCCTGTGCAATGCTTTCCGGTGTCACCGCGACGGCAGCCGCCGATCCGCCCAACTGCACGGCTGCCGACTTGGCCAATGTCTCTTCCGGTGTGTCCGCGGCCACGTCGAGCTACCTGTTCAGCCATCCCGACGTGAACGCATTTTTCACCGGGCTCAAGGGGCAGCCCAGGAGCGCGGTCACCGACGACGTACAGAACTACCTGAACGCCAACCCGCAGGTTAAAGGCGACCTGCAGGGTATCCGTCAGCCGCTGGTTGACTTCCGGACCGGATGCGGCGTGCCCGCGCCGGGCCCTGGCCAGTGATTGATCCGGCATAGCTGATGCAATGAGACGCCAGCGTGCCCGGACTTCTCGCGTAGCGCGCAGCCGAAGGTTGGAGAGCCGCTAAGGCGTTCAGCGCGGGCCGATACCGCCACCGCCAGGTCGCCCTGGCCCACCTGGTCCGCCGGGCCCACCCGGTCCGCCCGGCCAAATTGGTCCGAATGCGATGTCGACGCCGTCATTGCAGAGCCAGTCATCCGCGCACGGATACGGGTAGACCGGACCCGACACAGTGGACCCGCCGTCGCCGCCCCGGACGTTCCCTTGGGCACATACGGTGGCATAGCCGCTAGACGTACAGTCAGCCGTCGCCGACGGCGCGACCACCAGTCCGAGAACCACCGGCACTGTCACCAACGCCGGGATCAGATAGCGCTGCGTTACCTTCACGACAATTCCTTTACGGAAGTAGTTGCCAGCGAGTTCTCGCGACCCGAAAAGGCGCATAACCAACAACCTACAGCGGGCCAGACGTTGAAAAGGCTTCATTTAGCCGATTAGCAACGTCATTTCATGGTGGCGAGGTTGTGCCAAAAGTTCTTGAGGCTTTCGGTGCCGCCGAACAGCGTAGTGAAGTTGGTGGAGTCGATGAGCACGATGTCGCCGGCGCGTTGCCCGGCGGGCGGCATCCATATCAGCGCGTTGAATTCGATGTTGCCAGCCGCGGTGAACGGATGCGGCCGGTCCGGGTCGATGCGTTGGCGTCCCAGCACACGCACCGAGTCGCCTTCGGGCTCAGTGAGTTCGTAGTGCGGTAGGTGGGGGTGGAAGTTAAACGTGGTGACATTGTCGAGCAACCGAGGCGTGTCCAGATCGCGAAACGCGGTCAGCGGCGCAATGTCATTCGTGCCGTTGACAACTGCCGGGCGCAGTCCCCACCTGTTATGGACCGGAACGTTGAGTGCCTCCATCAGCGAGCGCGTGTATTGACCGAACCGCTGCTGACGCGGCACCAGTGGGTCGCCGTGGTGTTGGTACTCAACCTGACGCTGTGCGAAATCGTCAGTGAAGCCCACGTCGTGATGCGGTGCCAGCAGCAGGCAGGTGCCTTCCCGCTGCAGCCATTCACGAATGGCGCTGATCTCCCCCGGTGCTGCTTCTTGCTCCGACAGGATGTGATCCAGCCCGAAGACCATCAGGGTGTCGGTGTCGGCAAGGATCCGCTCGTCGATCGGCAACTTGTAGCCCGCCTGGTCGATGCGCTGAAACACGGCCACCGGGTGACCGGTGGCTTCGCCGACCAGTTCTTGGAACGCCAGTGCCGACCGATGGAAAAGTTCGAGCGTCCCGGCAATGCCCTGTAGGAAGTTCGCCGCGTCGTACTCGGGTGTCTCGTAACTCGGCCACAGCGCGTTGCGGACTTCGGTCATCGTGGAGAATCGGTTGTACATCGCGGCCGGATCGCGTTGGGCTTCCCACGGGTAACTCCAGGTCCAGTAAATACTGATGCGCCGTTGCCCGTTGTGCGTGCGCGGGATGTGGCTTTGGTTGTAGGTGCGTGCAGCAGGCAGCGTGGTCATGGTGTTCCTCTTAACTGTCGAGCGACGCCAGGTAGCGCATAGCGTTGATGCCTGGCAGGAAGAAGTACGCCCCGCCCTTGAGGGTGGTGAAGGCCGGCAGCCCCTTGAGTACCTTGCGGATCGGCCGGTTGGGGATCTTGTACTCCAACGTGCCGTCCTGCGTCCCGCAGATCGGGTCCCGCTCATTGCCGAGTTCGTGGAACGTCCTGTCGTTGATCCAGACGTTCTGAGCGAACTCGAACTGGCGCACCAGGCTGGCGCAGATGATGAACGCTGCGATGCCGCGGTCCACCCCGTCATCGGGTGCCCCCTCCGGCAAGGCGGGGCCGTAGGTGGCGCCACGGCGGATCATTCGGCGCCGGTTCATGTTGTGCGCGGTATCACGCGGATTGAGGCGCCGCGCATGTGATCCCAGCGGACATGCGTACCCGTGCGGATCCATCTCCTTGTAGTTGAAGTCGTTGTTGCGCATCGGATCGGCGCCCAGCTCAGGGTCGTCATGCTCGGGGGCCAGCACCAGCGGGGCCCCGCTTCGCCAGCGGCCCATGAACTTGGCGGCGAGCAACCCCTGTTCGTCCGCAGTCTCGGCGTGCTCGCTCAGATAGTCACGGAACACGCCGACGTGCTCCTGCAGCCGGCGGTAGGCCATGTAGCTGCCATTGCGCGACAACAGTTCCGGCTGTGGCAGATTGGCGGGCGGCCCGTCCTCGTCCGGATAGCCGAGGATGAACTCACCGGCCTTGAGCGGCGCCCCGGAACCCGGCGTCGGTTCCTCACCGGAGCCTTCGATCACCGGCTGCGATAACCGGTCACGGAAGCCGAAGTGATCGTGTGCATAGTTGAACGGCGGCGTGGCGTTCAGGTCGAGAACCGACAGACTGCGCACGCCGTCGCACCTGGCGACGAGTTTGTCGTGCTCGCCGGTGGCCCGCCGGTGCTCGGCGTCGTCGCGTGCGAAAAGGATTGCGATTGCGTGCAAGTCATCGCCGGCTAATCCGCCCACCCAGTTGTCGGGATGAGCGGCTCCGGTATCACCCAGGATGTCGGCGCGCGCGCCCATGCCCTCGCGAAACTCGTCGGGAAATGTTGCCAGCGACTCCGCGGGAACCCCGAGCGCCCGCAGACCGTTCCAGGTGAACGCCAGCGTGATCCAGCGCTTTGTGCTGTCCATCGAGGCGTTGGCCGTACCCGCGGATTCCACCCGGTCGATCAGCTCCGACAGCCACGCTCGTCCGCCCGCGGGGCTGTCGAACGACAGGAACTCATAACGCCCGGTCATCGCCGGGGTGCGGGTCAGCAGGATGTGCTGAATGTCCTCAAGCTCAAGCATCAGCGCACGCTTCGGTATGAATCACTGCATCTGGTCGAGCATGTCCGAGAACCCCGCCTTGAGCCGTAGCGCCTTCTTGATCTCATCGGCGGTGACGTAGGGGTACTCGCCGTACTCCAGGAAGCTGGGGCACTGGTGGTCGCGGACGAACTTGATGAACGCCTCCGAATTCTCCTTCCAATCCTCCGGGAACCCTTCGAGATTGGTGAAGACGGTCGTGATGCCCGTCGCGGCGAATAGCCTGACCGCATCCTCGGTGTACTTGTCGAAGTCAGTATCGAAGATGCCCTGATATTGAAAATGCAGCCCCGAGCCAATGTCGAAGAGCACCCAGCGTAAATAGTGCAGCCGCAGCGGCGCGAGCACGTCCGGGCTACCCGCTATGGCCTCCTCGATCTGTTTGCCGTACGCGCGGACGGCCTCTTCGCGCCCCTCTTTGACCTTCGCGATGATGGAAAACCCGTAGCACGCGGGCGTTCTCGGATAAATCGGACCGTATCTGCCCCGCTCGAGCTCGAGGTATCCCTCTTTCGGGATAGCCATCGCAGCGGGCTTGCTCCAGTCGCCATCGCCAACCGTCATATCTGCCTCCCGGGGTGTCACGTACCAGCAATCGGAAATCACCAAGCGCCCGGCGTTCGCGTGTGCCGACCGAGCGTCGAGTGCCGCGAGCTCGTCGGCGATGGCGTCGTTCCACCGAGCTCCCCGTGGCTCGGGAACTGGTCGGAGCGGTGCCGTCACCCGAACTTATCGCTCTTCAAGGATGACGGGATGGCGGGGTTCTCACGGCCGTTTGGTCAAGTCGCTCACGGAGCGTCCTCGGAGCTCGGTCCGCGGCGACGAAGCGATTCGATGCCGACGTCGAGGGCCGCTTCCAGGTAGCTCAGATCGCCGGTGGAGAGCATGATGCCGACCCCGCCCTGGATTCCGGCGAGCAGCGACGCGGCCGCTCGCTCGGCGTCGACAGTGGCGGCCATCTGTCCTCGGCCCTGCATGTGCCGCACGCCTGTGGCGATCTCGTCATGCCACTCCCGCATCAGCGCCGCCGTCACCGCCTGCGAACCCGGCGAACTGCGCCCGATTTCCGACATCAGCACCGCGAGCGGGCAGTGCTGGCCCTGGCGGCGATAGCGCTCAACGACCGCATCGCGCCAACGGCGCCACGCCGCCCAGGAAGTCAACGCTTTGAGGTGCGGCTGCTGATCGCTCAGCACCCGCCGCGCCTCATGTTCGGCGACCGCGAGCAGCAGCTGGTCTTTGCCACCCGGAAAGTAGTGGAACAGTTGGCTCTTGCTGGTCTGCGTGCGCGCCCTGACATCATCGAGCGTCGTTGCCGCCACGCCGCGGGCGCGAACCTCAGCGGCCGCGCCCTCGATGATGCGTTCACGCGTGGCGCGGCCCTTCGCCGTCAGATTCTGGACTTGCAAGTCCATTTTTGACGGCGGAGGATGTGGACTCATGAGTCCAAACACTACCCGCCTGGCCGGGCACACCGCGCTCGTCACCGGCTCGACTGGCGGCCTCGGCGCGGCCTTCGCGACCGCCCTGGCAGAACAGGGAGCGTTCGTCATTGTCACCGGCCGCGACGGTGCCCGCGGCCGAAGCATCGTCGACCGACTCGAATCGAGCGGAGGTTCGGCCGCGTTCGTCGCCGCCGACCTCGGCGCCGGCGCCGCGCAGGTGCGACGACTCGCCGACGAGGCGACCGCCGCGGCCGGCGGCCGCATCGACATCCTGGTCAACAACGCCGCGATGCTGATCACACCGACGCCAACCCCCGAGGTTCCCGAGCAGCTGGTGCGGGACGCGTTAGCGGTCAACGTCACCGCGCCGTTCCTGCTCACCGGGGTGATTGCGCCGGCGATGGCCGAACGCGGCGCAGGATCGATCATCAACATCGGGTCCATCAACGGACTCATCGGCATGGCCGGCTCAGCCCTGTACAGCGCCACCAAGGCGGCGATACATTCGCTCACCAAGTCGTGGGCTGACGAGTACGGCCCGCGCGGCGTGCGGGTCAACACCGTGGCGCCCGGCCCGAGCATGACCGAACGCAACGCGGAGTTCGCCGACTACCTGGCGCCGCTGCTGGCGCGTGTTCCGTCAAGGCGGGCGAGCACGCTCTCCGAGGTTGCCGCGGCGGTCGTGTTCCTGGCCAGCGACGACGCGGCGAACATCACCGGCGCGACGCTGTCGGTGGACGGCGGGTGGTCAGCAGTGTGATCCGCGGCCCGTACGATGACCACCAACACCTCCCACGACCAGGGCCGCTTCCTACTCGCCAAAACCCCGGGAATTCCATGCCACTTTTCACAGTCACAATGCGTCCCGGGAGAACGGTGAAAGAGAAGGACGCAATATCTGCCGCCATTCATGAAGCAAGCGTCAGCGCTGGTTATCCCGACGACGATCACTTCCAGAGGTTCATCTCTTTGGACGAAGCCGACCTACGCATCAGCCCTCTGTATCCCGATCTGCAGAAGCCTCGCAGCGAGCATGTCCTGCTGATCGAGGCCCTGGTCTCGTCAGGGACTGAGGAAGACAGGAAGCGCTCGCTTCTTTCGGCGATCGTGGCTCGCCTGCAGGCGGCAGGAACAGACCCAAACGACGTCATGGTCTTCTTTGGCGAGATCGACCGTGCCAGTAGTTCCTTTGGTTGCGGCCGTCCCGCCCAGCCCGTCGAGGTGCGGCCTAAAACGTAGCTGCAAACCTGGCCAGCCCTACGATCCAGGAATGCTGACGCCTGCCGGCCTAATAGGGCGAGTGCTGGAGCGGTTGCGCGCCGAGGATCCGGAGCACGACGCGCTGCGACGCGCCGCCCGTGCGGCGGTCACTGTTCCCGTTGCGGCGGCAATCGCCCGGACCGTCGCGCCAGGGACAGAGGCACCGTTGTACACGTTGCTCGGTGCGTTCTGGTTGATGGTGATGGTCGACTTCCCCGGCAACCGCCAGAACCGTGCGGTCGGCTACCTCGGCCTGGGCCTGAACGGGATCATTCTGATGGCACTCGGAACCCTCGTGGCACCCATCCCCTGGCTCGCCACGACGCTGATGTTTGTCATCGGTGTGGCGGTGACGCTTGCCGGCGTCGTCAGCGAGACGGTGTCCGCGGGCCAACGGGCAACGTTGCTGCTCTACGTGTGGCCCGTGTGCACACCGGTCGGGCCCATCAGCGAGCGCCTGCTGGGTTGGTCGATCGCGCTGGCGATCTGCGTTCCGGCCGCGCTCTTTTTCATTCCGCCACGCCACCACGGTGAGCTCCGACGCCACGCAGCACAGGTGTGCGGTGCGCTGGCGGACCGGCTCGATGGTGTCGGTTCACAAGCGGAACTGACCTCCGCAATGGGTGCGCTGAGATCCAACTTCTTGGCCGCCAGCTTCCGGCCTGTCGGCCTGACCGCCGGCAGCAGGGCACTGGTGCGTGTGGTCGACCAATTAGAGGTGGTAACCGGACTCGTCGACAACGACACGGCGGCGT
>Ga0209006_10005038_pt1 | contig 11997 bp, 11 predicted proteins | sample JacPin_JW_Ref_O2_FD_188567 | JGI IMG/M metagenome (GOLD analysis project Ga0209006, IMG submission 188567) | Forest soil microbial communities from Algoma, Ontario, Canada - Jack Pine, Ontario site 1_JW_Ref_O2 (SPAdes) (version 2) | ecosystem: Environmental > Terrestrial > Soil > Boreal...
CCCTTCTACCCGTCGAATTGATTCTGCAAGTCGGCAGCAAAGCCGGATTCGCCATGGTCTTTGCCCTGCTCGTCGCCGCCATTCTGTGGAACCTCGGCACCTGGTGGCTGGGCCTGCCCGCTTCCAGCTCCCACACCATGATCGGCTCGATCATCGGCGTCGGCATCGCCAATCAGCTCATGGCCTCCAAAAGCGGCACCAGCGGTGTTGACTGGGGCCAGGCCGCCAACGTTGGCAAGTCGCTCTTTCTCTCGCCAGTCTTCGGATTCGTGCTCGCCTACTGCCTGCTCTACGTGATGAAGGCCGTCATCAAGAACAAAAAACTCTACGAAGCTCCCGAAGGCACCGAGCCGCCGCCGTTCTGGATTCGCGCCCTGCTCGTCCTCACCTGCACCGGCGTCAGCTTCTTTCACGGCTCCAACGACGGACAAAAAGGCATGGGCCTCATCATGCTGATCCTCGTGGGCACGGTTCCCACCGCCTACGCGCTGAACCACGCCATCACCTTGCAGGAATCGCAGGATTTCGTCGCCGTCTCGCAGCAAACCACCAACACGCTGAGCAGCCATGTTTCGAGCAACGCCGTCGTCGGCGACGATCGCGACGAAGTCACCGCCTACGTCAGTAGTAAGAACTTCACGCCCAACACCATGCTCGCCCTGCGCCAGCTGGTCAACGATGTGGGCAACGAAACTTCGATGTTCGGAGAACTTTCCAAAGTTCCGCACGAGCGCGTGCGCAACTTCCGTAACGATATGTATCTGGTCAGCGAAGCGCTGCGCCTGATGAAGAAAAATAAGCAGGGCGACCTGAACGCCGCCGACTGGCAGGTGCTCGACAACTACAAGAAACACGTTGACCACGCCACTCGCTTCATCCCGGCGTGGGTCAAGGTCGCGGTCGCGCTGGCACTGGGCCTCGGCACCATGATCGGATGGAAGCGCATCGTGGTCACGGTCGGCGAAAAAATCGGCAAAGAGCACCTCACCTACGGGCAGGGCGCAGCCGCTGAAATCGTTGCCATGCTGACCATCGGCGCCGCCGATGGACTCGGATTACCAGTCAGCACGACGCACGTACTCTCGTCCGGCGTAGCCGGCACCATGATGGCGAACCACTCCGGCCTGCAATGGTCGACGGTGCGCAATCTAGCGATGGCGTGGGTGCTCACACTGCCCGTTGCCATGCTGCTCTCAGGCTGCCTGTTCTGGCTGTTCAAGACAGTCTTCTAAAAGCGATACGCCATGGGTGTGACGGTGTAGGAAATCTGGGTGCCCCACTTCTGGCCGATTTTGCCAGAGGCGGGGCCTTTGATCTGATCGAACGGCGACCAGCGCATAAGGTATCCTTGGCTCAGCCCACTTATGCTCCGCAAGTTCCTCTTGCCGCTGTTCCTCTTCTGTCTAGCCGCGTGGTGCGTCACCACGTTCGGCTGCGGCTCCTCCGCTCCCGCGAAATGCACCGGCGGTCCCTACAACGTTGTTGGCAACTGGCAGAGCACCTTCAACGTCGGCGACGCTTCCCTCACCGGCTACGGAGTCATCAACTCCGCCGGCCTCGCGCTCTTCTTCGATAACTCCGCCGTCGGATTCCAGACCGGCGATACTCTCGAGCTGCCCAGCATCTCCGGCGCCTGCGCCTTCTCCGGCGACTTCATCATCTATGCCGAGCCCGGCAGCGTGCCTGCGGGCAACAGCATCGTCACCACCGACACGGCCACCGGCAACATCACGTCTACCACGGCGATTTCGGGAACGTTCACTGGTCCTACCGCCGGAAAATTCTCCGCCGCATCGTTTTCTCCGCTCAGCGGCGCGCCCACCGCACTCACCGGCGCCATGACCGCGAACTCCCAGGGCACCATCAACGGCAACGCGATCCTGCTGGACCTCACTTTCTCTGCCGCGGGAAGCGGCGCCAGCATGAGCATTTCCGGATCAGACGGCAACACCTGCGACGTCACCGGCACCTTCACCCAGGAAGGCAGCAACAACGTCTTCGACGTCTCGATAACATTCACTGGCGCAAGCTGCGTGATCACCGGCACGCAAACCGGACTCGGCTTCGAAAGCACCACCGACTACTTCACCATGAACGGCAACGCCGCTGTAACTTATCTCTACGCGGATCTTCTGGCCAACGGCAACCCCGTCGTGCTGGAAATCTTCCCGTCATCGGTGCGGTGAACCTATGCCAAACGCGACCCTTTCCAAAAAACAAAGCGACGAACTACTCAAAACATTGAAAGCCCGCTTCGAAAAAAACATCAGCCGCCATCCAGGCCTTGCTTGGGATGAAATCCAGGCCAAGCTCGAAGCCAATGCCGAAAAATTGTGGTCGCTCCACGAAATGGAACACACTGGCGGCGAACCAGACGTGGTCGGTCACGTTAAAAAAACAGGCGAATACATTTTCTACGATTGTGCCGCGGAAACTCCCAAAGGCCGCCGCAGCATCTGCTACGACCGCGAAGCGCTCGATTCCAGAAAAGAAAATAAGCCAAAAGATAACGCAGTTGGCATGGCTGCTACGATGGGCATTGAGCTTCTAACCGAAGAACAATATCGAGAGCTGCAGAAACTCGCAGAGTTCGACACGAAGACGTCGAGCTGGGTGAAAACCCCTCCAGCCATCAGAAAACTCGGCGGCGCACTCTTCTGCGATCGCCGCTTCGACACCGTCTTCCTTTACCACAACGGCGCGGAATCTTACTACGCCGCCAGAGGCTTTCGTGGCTGGCTAAAAGTCTGACGCTTTTTTTGACGACCTCCCTTTCGAGTACTCACATCTGGTCTGGAGAATTTATGGCAATCGACATTATTCGCACACCCAACGCACCGTCCCCGCCGCCAACCTACAGCCAGGCGGTACGTGCAGCGGGTCTTGTGTTCGTCTCAGGCACGGGACCGCATGACCCACTCACAGGAAAGATTGCTGGCGATACGATTCAGGAGCAGACCAGACAATGCCTGCAGAATATCTCTGCCATCCTCGAAGCCGCAGGCACCTCCCTTGATCGAATCGTGAGTGCCACTGTCATCATTCTTGAGGAAGCAGACTTCGCCGGAATGAATGAGGAATGGATGAAATGGTTTCCCGCCAACCCCCCGGCGCGGCAGGGTGCAAAGTTACCCGTTCGAATCCCTGGCATGAAAGTGTCGATCGCAGCCATCGCCGAGGGCTAAGCATTCGGCGTTTTGTGCAAACAATTGACGGGAGCCTATTTCAGCCTGATCTTGGCCGGAGTGGGACCGTTTATGCTAAAGCAGGTCCCTCCACTCCACAGATCCTCGCCTTCGCGATGCTCTGTTCCGGTCGGGATGACAGGGTTGGGGAGGTTGACATCCCACTCAAAACTAAAAAATTGAAATTCAGACGCCTTGATACACCCATCCCAGAAACGATTTGGGACTCTGAAAAGATTGTCCCCACTCCGCGTCGTGGGAGGCTGTGGGCTTGGCTGCGATTACATCTTCCAAGCTCCTGCCCTGCTTCTTGAGCTTGGCGACTTTTTCGCGCGCTTCGACGAGCACGTCGCGAAACAGCGTGAGATCTGCTTTCCCCGTCGTGACGGCGCCATGGCCGGGAATCACAATCGTGGTCGCGCTCACCTTCGCCAGATTCGCTTCCGCGGCCCGAATCTGGCCATCGATGCTGCCGCCGGTGGAATAGTCGATGAACGGATACTCGCGATTCCACAACGTGTCTCCGGTATGCAGAACGTCAGCCTCGGTAAAGTGTACGGAAATATCGGAATCGGTATGAGCAGGGCCGTAGTATTTGAGGGCGAGAGTGGAGCCGTTGGCATGAACCGTGTGCTCGTCCTGAAAAACAGTGGTGGGGATCGCTCCAGCGGGCGCGGCTGGAAAGGTATATGCCCAGCCTTCGACGCGCGTGTCCACGGAAAGGCGCTTGCGCGTATTCTCGTGAGCCAAAATGCTCGCGCCTGCCTGGTGTACCCACTCATTGCCGCCGGTGTGATCGAAGTGCCAGTGCGTGTTGATCAATTGCTTGATCGGATCTGCATTGATGCTGGCAAGAGCTGCGGCAACGTTCGGGCGCGCAGTGACGACTTCGGCATCGATGAGAAGCTTTCCGTCCGGGCCCGTAAGCACAGCAATGTTCCCGCCGGGACCAGTCAGCACGCTGATATTGCGCCGAAGGGCCTGCACCGTGACCTTGGCCGTGGCGGATGCCTTCAGAGCTATTTGAACCAGGCCTTCCTGGGCAAAGAGCCGGGGAGGCGCGAGACAGGCGGCCGCGACCGCGACTCCACTTGAAATCAGAAACTGACGGCGCGAAACTTCGCTGGAAATTCTGTCGTTGGCTGAAGCGGTGCTCATCGATTCGCTCCCGTTTGTGCTCTTGAACTGCGGTTGAAGAATAACCGCATCCCCGCGAGTCAGCAAATTATTTCGGTGGGCTTAACCCAGCGAAATCGTGGCTCCAGTTGTTGCATGTCTGCCCTAATCAGCTCCCCTGTGCGATGAAACCAGGCACTCCTGTTTTCACCACCGAATTCAGCCTCTGCCTGATCGAAATACGATTGATTTCGTTCAACGCGTCTTCGGGCAGTGCGGAGATGTCAAAGTTCTCTCGCGCGCGAGCCGCGTTTTTCGATGTAGTCAGCAAAGCCGTACCTCGCTGCACCGCCCATGCCAGCAGCACCTGCGCCGGAGTTTTTCCAACTCGCGCGGCAATTCCCGTAATCACCGGATCTTCGAGCGGTCCCGGCTTCATTCCATGACCTAAGGGCGCAAAAGCCAAAAGCACAATGCCCTTCGCTTTGCAGAATTCCAGAAGTTCAGTTTCCGGCAAGTACGGATGGGACTCGACCTGAACCACGGCTGGCTTGATTCTCGCCGACTCATAGATGGGCAACAATTCATTCAGTCCGACATCCGAAAGGCCGATGGCCCGGCACTTGCCATGGTCCACGAGATTTTCCATCGCTCGCCAGGTATCGAGCAAAGTCACGCCCTTGTCATAAATCACATTGCCGTTCTGATCGCGCGGGTCCTGTTCATCGCCGGATTGAAATGCATAGGGAGTGTGAATGAGGTAGAGATCGAGATACTCGATCCCGAGCCTGTCGAGACTCGCCTTGAAAGCCGGTTCGACACGTTCGGGCCGATGATTGGAGTTCCACAACTTTGTAGTGACGAAAATGTCTTCACGCGCGACTCCATTCGCCGCAAGTCCTTGCTCTAGCGCCTCGCCGACCTCGCGCTCGTTGCGGTATCGCTCCGCGCAATCGAAGTGTCGGAATCCGGCATCCAGCGCCGCCCTGGTCGCGGTCTTGGTCACGACCGGATCAGGAATCAGAGTGCCGAAGCCGAGTGCGGGAATATGGCCGGCTCCGTTGTTGAGCGGCATTTTCGTCATCCGCAGGTCGAGGGGAAGATCAGAAGATTCGGTCATAGGGAAGCCTCCAATGATTGTACGGGGGCTCCGCGATCAGACATGGAATCGAGAATAGAAACACATCCTATAATCATTGCCTGAGGTTTTCTTCCTTGCCGAAACTTTTGTTGTTGCGTGCATCCGACGAACTGAAGGCGAAACTTTTGCCCGAGCTTTCCGCCGCGGGATATGAAGCCTTAGCGCCGGAAAACGCAGATGTGCCAACCGTTCTTCAAAATGGGCCCGACCTCGTTCTGCTTCAAACCGATGTCACCACGCTCGACTGCTGCGGCCTGATTGCTCAGCTCAAAGGCAACGAGATTTCGTCGCCGATAAAGATCGTCCTGCTCGCCCACGGCGGAGCTTTGGAACGCAGCCGCGCGCTCGATCTCGGAGCGGACGATGTTCTGAGCCTCCCCTTTGAATCCGCGGAACTGCTCGCCCGCATTCGGGCCCAGCTTCGCGAGAAGGCGCCTGACGATCGTTTGCGCTCCGAAGTGCGCGACGCCAAAAAGAAGGAGCAAGAGGCGGAGGCGGCGCTGTCCGCAATGGTTACCGAAAGCAAGAGCGGGAAGAAGCGCTGGTGGGCGCTCTGGACGGTAATCATCTTCTTGGTTGTAGGCGCGGGCATTGCCGTGCGAAATGCGCAGGTCAGTAATAAGTCGAGTGCCAGGCTGGCGTTGCAGGTGGAAAAACTTCACTCGGAGGTGCTGAGCGAACACCAGCTTCTCGAGAGCGTACAAAAAACTCGTGAGGCGGGCGGCCAGGAGCTGACCGATGCCGTAAAAAAGCAGCTCGATCAGCTGCGCTCCGACAGCTCCGATCTGCGCAGCCGGATTTCGTCCTCTTCCGGACCATCGCTCACCGATCTCGACAACCGATTGAAAGAAACCGATTCACGGATTGGAAAACTCGAGAGCGAGTCGCGCATCGCACAACAGATCGTGCGCGACTATTCCAACAGCGTCTGTCTCCTCTATGCCAGGCTTGGCTTTTATGACAAGAAAAGTGGCGCTCAGCTCAGGTTTGCCGGGCTCGACGCCAATGGTGATCCATTATTGGATGACAACGGAAATCCCATTGTGACCACCGAAGGGCAAGGCCGCTCGGTACACGCCCACGTTTTTGGTACGGGCTTTCTGATTGATTCTGCCGGGCACATCCTCACCAACCACCATGTGCTTGAACCGTGGTGGCACAACAGCGATCTGATTCCGGTTCCGGGCGATACCTTCGAGGCAACGGTGCTTTCGCTCTACGCCTACTTCCCGGGCAGTGACGAGGCTCTGCCAGTGCGCGTTGAAAATCTGCGGGAAGACGTCGACCTGGGTCTGGCGTCGGTTCAGCTAGCCCGCAACCATCCCAGTCCACTTCCAATCGAGAAGCTGCGCGGCGCGATTTCCGGCAGTGCGATCGTGCTGATGGGATATCCAACTGCGATTGAGGGCATCCTCGCTCGCATCGACGATGCTACGCTGAAGGAAATTACACAAGCGTCTGCGCACGGCACCGAAGATCTTGTGCGGGAGCTGGCTCGTCGTAAATTGATTCACCCTCTGGCTACCCAGGGCCACCTCGGCGTGGTCGCGGCCGACCGGCTGGTCTATGACGCGCAAACCACTCATGGAGGATCAGGAGGGCCTGTGTTCAGCAGTGATGGCAAGGTGATCGGCGTAAATTTTGCCATGTTGAATGGCTTCTCCGGTTCAAACTTCGCCGTACCAATCTCGTATGCGGCGAAGATGCTGGAAGCACCCAGGACGGAAACCGCCAAGACCCATGCAGCGTCACGGTGAATCTGGGTGGCCCATTCCAGCCTGGTTTTGGCCGGAGCGGGACACTTCCATTCGGCAGCAAACTATTTCGGCATAGGGATCGACCAAACCTTGCCCACCCCACGCTCGGTGATCCAGATCGTGTCGCCCGCGGGTTCAACTCCGGTCGGAGTGTCGAGTCCGTCTTTGATCACGGTAACGCTGGCCTTATCGCCATTCACGGTGAGAACAGAGATTTTTCCGCTGGCATTCTCCGCGAGGATAAGTTTTCCCTTCGCCGCACGCATGCCATCCGGCCCTTTGACCGGCTGGTCCATCCAGATGTCGACCGGTGTTCCCGGCTTGCCGCTGGCATCGACAGGGATGCGGTAGAGCTTGTTGAAGATCACGTTGTTCACATAGAGCGTGCCATCGAGAAAGGTGATGCCATCGACGCCCATCAGCGTGCGATCCGCCAGATAAAGCTCCGCACTCGACGCCCCTGCCGGTAACCGGAAGATTCTGCCCGGGACAGTGTCGGTAATGTAGAGCGCCTTATCCGGCCCGATCGTGAAATCGTTGCAGACGTTGTTATCGCCGGGCAGATTCCAGCGAATCTTCGGCGCGCCCGTAGTGAGATCAAAACTTCGCAGCGCGGTATGCCGCTGTGCCGGAGTAGTATTCGGCACCGGCGTCAGCTGGCATGTCCACAATGTATTCGTGGAGCCATCCGCCAACATGCCAAGGAAGAATGTCCCTGCGGGTTCTGAGCTGACGTCGATAAACTTCTCGGCCGTAGTCGAACCCGGCCGCACCCTATAAACGAATGGCGAACTGGCGCTCCCAACAATCAGCACCCCGCCCGGAGCCATGGTCAAACTCTCCGGCTGCGACTTCGCATCCCCAATCAGAATTCCCTGAGCAAGCGCGGCTGGCACAAAGCTAGTAATACTAAAGATGAGAGCAGCACAGACCGCGAGACATCGAGCGCGAGAAACAGGCATCGTCAAATCTCCTCGGACGATTTTTGTGTCGTCCATCATAATCCATATCGCGCATCACATTTGCCTGCATCATGACAAGAAAGGGTGCCCCATCCTTCGCGCATTTTTGCGAAGGGTGGGTACCACGGACCTCGACTTGCCACACCTTCCACTGGCCTCGCATCCCCACCCTTGCCACACATCAGAACCGCGTCCAAAATAAGCCTTACCTTGGTTTTCCCGCACCCACATCCCAATTGAGCCCCGCCAGCGAACCACGTAAACTGGAGACGGTGCTCGAGCAAAAAATCAACGACTTCTTCGGAGACACCGAATCTACCGGCTTCGGAACCGGCTGGTGGAGTGGGGTTCTGTCCGCCTTCTTCGGATTCCTCGCCTTCGGCGCAGTCCTCTGCCTGCACTTTCCGCAGCTTCTGACCTCGCCGGAGTTGCGTCCGCACTATCCAATGCAGATCATGCGCCTTTTGATCCAGGGTCTGATCGTGGGCGCGGTCTTATTCGCAATCATCTCGTCGATCCTGCGCAAGAAAAGAATTTTGGCGATGACTGGATTGTTATTCGCCATCGCTGCCACGGCGCTGGGCGGCTCGAGCGTGAAGATCAACGGTAGTCTGGGCAATGGACCTGCGATCGGCCTCGACTGGTTTTTGCTCGATTTACTTTTGATGGCGATGATCTACGTGCCGCTCGAGAGGCTCTGGCCGCAGTATCCCGCGCAGGGGACGTTCAGGGACCAGTGGACTTTGGACGTCGTCTACTTCATGTCCACTCATCTGCCCATTACGATTTTATCTTTCCTGGTTTTATTGCCCGCGACGCAGGCCACGAAATATCTGGGCGTTCCGGCGTTTCAACACGCCATCGCCCGCATGCCCTGGCTTTTGCAGTTTTTCTTCGCGGTTCTGATTGCCGATATTACTGAATATTTCATCCACCTGGCTTTGCACAAAGTGCCGTTTCTGTGGCGCTTTCACGCCATTCATCACTCTTCGAAGGCGCTCGATTGGATCGCAGGGTCACGCTCTCACTTTGTCGACGACACGCTGGTGCGCGGATTCATTCTCGTGCCGCTCATGCTCGGCTTTTCCCAATCGATCATCCTGGCGTACCTGATCTTTGTCACCCTGCACGCGACCTGGACGCACTGCAACTTCGGTCCCAACGCGAAATGGATCGAAAAGTTTTTTGTGATGCCGCGATACCATCACTGGCACCACACTTCGCAAAAAGAGGGCATCGACAAAAATTTCGCCATCCACTTTCCCTGGATCGATAAACTTTTCGGAACGTATTATTTTCCCCAGGAATGGCCGGAACAATATGGCCTCGACGGCGAAGAAATCGCGCCCGGCTTTCTGCGGCAAACCATCGAACCGTTTCTGAAACGGCCGCAACTGGCGAAAAAGCCCGCCTCAAAAATCTAGCGCGGCCAGCGGAACATCGTCGGGAACGATCTCGCCTCGCCCCGTTGCCTTCACCAGGCCCAGACGCTTCATCACCTTCACCGTCAAAAATCCAAAATCATATTCCGATTCATCGTGGCTCAGCCGCAACAGCGTCGGATAATGATGATGATTATTCTGCAAACACGCGCTGAAGGTCGCTGTCACCGGGAACCATTCGCCAATGTTCATGGCGTTGTCATCATCGTCGTAGCGACGGTATCCAAATTTTCGCATGTGGGTCCAGTAGTTCTGGATCATGTTGACCCACCAGGCAAAAATTCGCATGCCAAACCACATCACCAGCGCAAATTTCAGGCTGCCGGCGATCTTCCATAACAGATAAAAGCTGAAGGTCTGCACCACAATCGCGAACAGCGGATTCCCCACCAGCCGAAATGTGCGCGACTGCAAAATCGCGGCGTCGCTGGCTAAATCTTCCTGGCATTTGTACGGCATCACGCACAGATATGCGGTCCGCCAAAAACCATCGCCCGAAAGCTTATTGGGATCGCCATCGTGATCCGCATTTTTATGATGCAGGCGGTGACGGTTCACCCACGACACCGGTTCGACATAGAGTCCAAAAACATTGTTCACGACCGTGACGGTCTTCATGAACCATTCTTTGTAGTCGAGCGAACGGTGCGCGATTCCCAGATGCAGCAGATCGGCCAGATACAATCCCGCGAAAAACCAGCAAAAGAAAAAATAGGTTCCAGCGATCAACAGCGCAGTCCCAAGTCCCATTTGAGCCGGGGCGGCATACACGCTGGCCACCATGTAGCCCAAAATAATCAGATAGCCGACTGCGTTATAAATTTTCATCGCGACTCTCCGAGGCGCCGAAAGCGCTCGCGAAATTCGCGGAATTATACACTGCGTGGACCTTCTGTCCGGTTAGCTCTCCTTCATCACTAACCAAGCAAAGACAAGGCGCATAACGGGTGAAGACATAGTCGCGATCTTTCGCAGGGATGTGGCAAGGGAAGCAGGTCTTGTGCAGCGCCTCGTCGCCCGGCTTGCCGTCCTTGAAGTCAGCGAAGCCCCAGCCGCCTGTCGCGGCGTATTTCTTGGAGTCCTTGACCATGAACTGAACATTCACGCGCGGCCCGCTCACGAAAGAGTGGGTGCCGGGGAATGGAATGTCCAAAACTTTGTCGTTATCTTCCGACGCCACCTGACTCCAATGGAGCGCCGCAATGATCGCGCCATCTGGGAACGGAAGCGTCCCTTCCTTAAAGGCCTTGATCGCTATATCGTTGCCGACTTGAGCGCGTAACTGCTCGCCCTTGCCCGCGAAATGGAGCTGTTTCACAGCGATCAATTGCCAATCGCGGTATCCGGGCGGGATTGTGACGCCGTAGATCGGGGAAGCCTCTTCATCGGGGTGCCCGAATGCGCGAGGCGTGAAGGCGGCAATACCAGCCGCCGTTATAACTGCTACCAACCAGAAAGCAATCCGTTTCATAACGCTTCCTCCATTCGAGATTGCCGACGAATCGAGACTTGGAAAGCGCCTGCTGGGTTCAACGTTTGGGGTATGCCGTGAAAATGTAATCTTTTGACGCTGCTATCTCGTGGCATGCGGCGCCGCACTTCGCGTCGTGCCCCACCGGCGGCTTGCTGGCCAATGTGGCGGGCGCGAACGTTCCGGATGCGGCGTCATAGTCGAACATGGCATAGCCCCATCCGTGCGTGTCCGGGAATTTCTTGCTGTCCTTCACGATGAACTCGACCTCCGCTAAGTCACCAGGCACCGTGTCCGGGGTGTTCGCGGAAAAAGGGGGATCGGTTAACTTCTTCGGTCTCCACTCAATCTTCACAATCTTCGAACCGTCGGGGAAAGGCTTGCCATTGCCGGGAGTGCCCTCCTGGTAGGCTTTGATCATTACCGGATTGGCGACGATCACGCGCAGCACCTTTGCGGCTTCGGTAAAACTGGGGCCGACTACCTGCCATTGCTCGTAGCCCTTGATCTCAGAGAATGCAAGCCCGCCCGGTATCTGCAGCGTGTACTTATCCTGCTTGTCCTGCCCAGCGCTGGACCTGCCGCCCAGGACGATGAGCACCAACGCAACGATCACCACCACCCCGAATAGAGTTGTCTTCTTCATGGCCAGTTCCTCTGCAATTTTTTGGAAGTTTGGGATTCGTTCCCGACTGAGGGCGGGAATATTAGGTCGATTCCAGAGCTCTTGTCAAGATTTTTGCGTGCCGACCACTGGCTAACCGGGAGTTAGCTTTCGTTAACCGTGATTACAACAACAAGGGTGAGTAAGTACCGATGGCGGAATGCCGCGCTGCTTACAACTATCAGCGGCTAGGCAACGCCCGAGAGTCGTGGCCTTTTAGCGCGCTCTTTGTCAGGAGGTCCGCCGCGCTCCGCGGGAG
>Ga0209006_10005039_pt1 | contig 11996 bp, 6 predicted proteins | sample JacPin_JW_Ref_O2_FD_188567 | JGI IMG/M metagenome (GOLD analysis project Ga0209006, IMG submission 188567) | Forest soil microbial communities from Algoma, Ontario, Canada - Jack Pine, Ontario site 1_JW_Ref_O2 (SPAdes) (version 2) | ecosystem: Environmental > Terrestrial > Soil > Boreal...
CAGAGCGAGTGCAATTTCGATAGGTCGTTCTGGGAGACACCCCATGAGGAAAATTTTGCAGGCTAGCCCGGAAACAACTGTATAGCGCCTTAACTCCGCCTTGCGAACTTGGATTCACTCAAATCCAACTCTTGCTCCAGTTCGCGCAGGAGTTCGTCGCTGATGCGTCGTTCGTTGCGGAGTTGGACGGCGGTTTGGCGCTCGATCGTCAACAGCTTGCGACTGACTTCGACATACTGCTTGTGGAACAGGCGCGCCGCGAGGCCGTCGGCGCTGCTGTCTGCATTCAGGCTGGCGAGCCGACCGCGATAGTGCTGAGAGAGATCGTGATACACGTCGATCAGTTCTGGCTTGGCATTTTCACGAGCGTCCTCAAGATATTGCAGTGCGGCCGTGAGAATGGTGCGTCTCGCCTCCTCCTCTTCGGTGGAATGCGACGCGGAAGCGCCGGCCAAGCCAAGCATACGAATGAGGGGCGGCAACGTGAATCCCTGCAGGACGAGCGTGACCAGAATGGCGCTGAAGGCGAGAAAGATGATCATGCTGCGTTGCGTGAACGGAGTGCCATTGGCAAAGGTTTGGGGCAGAGCGATGGCGGCGGCAAGCGAGATAACCCCGCGCATTCCGGTCCAGCCAACGACGAAAATCTGGCGGACGCCGGGCATGGCTTCCCTCTGATGAAGAATGCGCCTGCGAATGATATTGGCCAGATAAGCGCCGGGGAAATTCCACATCAGGCGCACCAAAATTAAAAAGGCGCTGAACAGAGCGCCGTACTCAATCAGTGTTCCTAGCTGGTGATCGCGAATGTTCGAGAGAACGTAATGCAGTTGCAGGCCGATCAAGACGAATACAAGACCGTTGAGAATGAAAGTCAGAGACTCCCATACGGCCCAGGCCTGTAGCCGCACACCAGGGGAAAAAAAGTAGGAGCTCTGGCGGCTTAGGTAAAGTCCGGACGCAACAACGGCAAGTACGCCGGAAGCCTTGACTGCATCGGCGGTCAAATAGGCTACATAAGGTGTGAGAATGCTGAGCGCAATTTCGATCGGGCCGTCGTCGATGCGATGTTCTGCGCCGTGGACGATTATGCCGACCGCCAGCCCGATCAAGATGCCAACAACGGTCAAGTAAAGAAGCCGCAACAGACCGAATGTGAAGGTGGGCATCATGCCGCCGACTAGCAGCACCAGGCCGAATTCGAGTGCGAGCAAAGCGCTGGCATCGTTGAGCAGGCTCTCGCCCTCCAGAATGTCCACCAGACGTTTGGGAAGTCCAACGCGTTTTGCGATAGAGGCAGCGGCAATGGCATCAGTGGGCGCAACTACAGCGCCGAGCACCAGGCCGACGCGCCAGTCAAAGCCCGGAAGAAAGAAATGTCCTAATGCTGTCACGCCCAGAACTGTAAACGTGACCAAGCCAAAGGCGAGAAACAATATGCTGACCAGGTTGTAGGAAAATTCTCGCCAGGAGGTGAGCCAGGCTGCGCTGTAAAGTAACGGCGGCAGAATCACAAAAAAGACCAGGTCCGGATTCAGGTGGACATTGGGGATGCGCGGAACTAGGCTCAACAGCAGCCCGCCAACCACCATCACGATCGGATACGGCGTTTCGAGTTTTTTCGCGAGAACGCCAAACACCACGACGAACAGCAGCAACAGCAGAAACACGAGTTCGGCATCGTGGATCTCCGAGGGCATACCGGCTCTTCTCGTCCAACATAGAATACGCTTGGCTGGCTGTCTTACCTTTCCTCATTAAGATTAAGATTAAGCCCAACCTACGCGCCTTTCGACTGGCGCAACAGCTTTGTTCGCAACACCACTTGGTATGCGAATCCCGGCCAATTAATCTGTCCATTCAGTGGCCTTATTCGTCGGCACTTGTTTGTGTTCGTGCTCCGCGTCACAAAGACAGCGTTTGACCGTCTGATACTTTCCCGGCACGGACAGCCCGTTTCTGACCAGCATCAGTCTTGAAAGGGGGCAAGGAACGGACTACGACGGGACGATATGATTTAATGGGCGGGCGTGGATACTCCGTCTGCCAACATTATTCCAAAAGAACCTTCGAGGGCGGAAGACTGCACCGCATCGGTGGCAAAGGGGATCGCGGTCGAAACCGAACTGGGGCCGGAGAGCCGACTTTTGGCCGAAATGCTCGGCGAAGAGCTTTGGCGGGCGGCCGGTGCAGAGCTGGTGGAATTAAGCCAGGCGGAGTTTGCCGGCGCACTCGAAGCGATAGGAGTTAGGGACAATTTCGGCCTCGACCCAGGGAAGCAGGCCAATCAGCGGCAGCGAGAAATGTTCTGGCGTGCGCTGCACCTGGAGGAGCTTGCCCTCGCGCGCGGATGCGCACTGGGGCGCGAGCCCGCATGGCGGCGCTTTCTTGAGCAATATCGGGAACCGCTGACCAGAGCCGCGATGGAGATGACAGGATCGGCGGCGTTGGGCGAAGAATTGGCCAGCGCGCTTTACTCTGAGCTGTTTGGGTTGACGGAACGCGAGGGCAAGCGCTGGTCTCCGCTACTTCGATACTCGGGGCGAGGATCGTTGATGGGATGGCTGCGTGCGATCCTGGCGCAACGCCGCGTGGACCACTACAGGAAGATCGGTCGGGAAACCGCGCTAGGTGAGATCGAACCAGCGGCGCGAGTTTCCGAGCAGCTTGAGCTCAAACAATTAGAGGATTTGCGGGAAGCGATCAAGATAACCCTGAACGCAGCTCCCGCGGAAGAACGCTTCCTGCTCTCGGCCTACTACCTGGACCAGCATACCCTGCATGAGATGAGCCGCGTTCTCCGAATTCATGAAGCGACGGTTAGCCGCAAACTGAGGCGTGCAACCGATCGTCTGCGAAAACAGCTGCTGCGGACTCTTAAAGCACGGGGTCTGAGCCGGCGAGCCGCAGAGGAGGCGCTCGGGACCGATCCCAGGGATGTGGATATCAACCTGCGTAAGTTGCTGCAAAAATCGGAGGGCGACCCGAACTCTAGTAAGGAACCACAAGGGTGAACTGGAATTTCCAACTCGCGATACATCCCGACGCTGACCAGCTCAGTGTGTTCGTCGAGGGCGCAACTACCTCGCGGGAACACGAGCAGATGCTGGCGCACCTGGCCGAATGCGCCGAGTGCCGGAAGGCTGTGTTTCTCATGCAACCGCATGAGGAGACACAACCAGCTACGCGAAGGCCGGTGAACGGATGGATCTGGGGGCGGCTCTTGCCGGTCGGGCTGCCCGTGGCGGCGCTTGCGTGCGGACTGGTCGCGGTCCTGGTCCATATTTGGCCACGTGACGGCGCTCTTCGGAACCGGCATCAGAATGCAAGTTTAAGAGAACCCGAGGTCCATCTCCCGCAAACGACGGTTGCGCCAACTACCGACTCAGAGAAGGATCAGCGATCCCTAAGACCAAAGAACAGCTTTGCGCCGAACGCCGCGACGACCGGCCTCTCCCGGCAAGAAAACCCCGTCGCAAGTGACTTGAATTTGCCCAAATCAAAAAGCGGCCAAGCGCCCACAAACATGGCTGCTCCCGAGACAACTGACGCCAGACTGTCCGCCAACGCTCAGGTTGGCAAAGCGGCGAGGGTGAAAGGCGGTATCAGTGACGCGACCCGGTCCGAAATGCCATTGAATGGCCGGAATTTCACGAATCCCGGGCAACTCCAGACGCCCTTACACACACAAGGCGCGGCCGCACAAAATGACCTAGCCAAGGAAAAGACCCTGCCTCGATTGGAGATTGCGCAGGAGAGCGGGCAAGCCGAGGCGCTCGCCGGAGTTTCCGGCCGAATCACGGACCGAAGCGGCGCAACCATCTCGGGGGCAAGAATATCTCTGCGCGATGCGGCAGGCAAGACGCGACAGACAACAACCAGTGCAGACGGCAGCTTCCATCTGACGGAACTACCGGCTGGACGGTACGAGTTAATAGCGACGGCAAGCGGCTTCAAGACGAGCGAACAATCGATCCAGTTGAATCCGAGCCAACTTGCCATGCTGCAGCCGGTGCTTGACATAGGGACGGCGTCAGAACAGGTGACGGTGGAGGCAGCGAGCGCCGCAGTGCCGGTCCAAACTGAATCGGCCAACGTGGGCCAGGTCGTTGGGGGCCAGGTCGTTGCAGAAATTCCCAGCGTGGGCCGGGCCGTTGCGGTACCGTCCGGCCTGCCGGTTACGGCGACTGTATCGCACGGCAAGCGGTTTCTTTCTCTAGATAGCACGGGCAATCTCTTCCTGAGCCGCAATGGGGGCAAGAAGTGGAAAAAGATCAATCCGCAATGGACGGGCAAGCCAGTCCGCATCGAGTTGACGCCAGCATACTCGAGTGAAGCTCCACCGAAGCCTAAGAACGAGGCCTTGGGGAACGCGAGCGAGGCCGCAGTATTCCTGCTAACCACGGAGTCCGGCACTGTTTGGACCAGCAAAGACGGGGCGCACTGGCGTCAGCAGTAACTTTTAAACACTCCTCAAAAAATATTCTGCAAAACTCCCAATCAGGAGCGAACTCCGATTGAACGACCCAATCGCGGCGCGCCGTCCGCTCCTTGCCGCGGGGTGGGGAGGCGTCTGCCCGTCTATTCGGGCTCACGCAGTCCTGACACGACAGAAGTGTCCCGGAGGACTCCATGGTTTATGGCAAAAGTCACCAGACGCCGATCAGATTCACGCTCCTGCTTGTCGCTGCACTTCTTACAATGTTCGGATTCGTTTTCCAGAAGCCGTTTCAGGCAGCGCCTCCTGTGTCATCCCCGGTTGCAACTTATTCGCAAGCCATTTTGCGGCTGACCATTCCTTACCAAGCCCTGCATCCAGGAGCAGGACGATTCACCGCGGAGGTCCTGAATCCGGAAGATCAGGCCATCGGGCACACAGAGCAGCAAGTGAAAATCACGGCACTACATGGGCAGTTGCAGAGTGAGGTAAGACTGGAGAAGCCTCTGGGCATTGACGATCTAGTGTGGCATCGGGTTCGGTATCGTTTCGAATACGACGACGCGAACAAGCCCGATCTAGAAGGAACGGAATCTATCTCCCAGATCCTGAGTCGGCCGGTAATTCATATTTTGGGGCAGCAGTCTTATATCACGGGCGGTCAGGCAGCGGTGCGCGTGATTGTTACGGATAGCAAGGATGAAGCGATATCCGGTCGCGGTTCGGTTCAGATCGAATTGCTGGACGCGGACGACAAACCCGCGGATGGCAGAGCGCGCGTTCTTTTCTCGGGTCATTTGAATCGCCGCGGAACTACGGAGGCGCAATTTCGCTTTCCAGCCGGTGTGATTGGGAGTTACCGGCTGCGCTTTGTTGCCGATACGCCGATCGGCTCGACCGAATTTACGCAGGATGTGCGCTTGGAGGACAAAGTTTCCATTCTTCTTACTTCGGAGAAGCCGCTCTACCAGCCGGGGCAGACGATCCATGCGCGTGCGCTCGCGCTCGACCGCTCGGATCATCAGGCGGCGGCGAAGCGTACCCTCACGTTTGAAGTCGAAGATTCTCGTGGTAACAAAGTCTTCAAGAAAGCGACTGGGACCGACCAATTCGGAGTGGCATCGGCTGAATTTGGCCTCGCCGACGAGGTCAATCTGGGAACGTATCATCTGCGCGCACTAATGGGGGATGCCGATGCGCCCAGCAATACGGCTGAAATCGCTCTCAATGTGGAACGCTACGTTCTTCCGAAATTCAAGGTAGCCGTTGAACTTGCAGGTCCAGAGAATGGTAAGAGGCAGAAACGCGGCTATCAACCGGGCGATCATGTTACGGGCACGGTGCGCGCCACCTACTTTTTCGGAAAGCCAGTGGACAACGCCGAACTCAGCATAAAGGCTTCGGCGATGGATGTTTCGATGTTTGAGGTCGCGTCGGCCCACGGGAAGACGGACTCCGAGGGCTCGTATCATTTTGACGTTAGATTGCCGAACTATTTTGCCGGACGGCCACTTAGCCACGGCGCGGCTCGGGTGTTGATTGAGGCGACGGTGAAAGACTCTGCGGGTCATTCCGAGACTCGGGGCCAGCCGATCACGGTGAGTGACTCGCCCCTGCTGATCACTGTAATTCCGGAGGGCGGCACACTAGTACCTAATTTAGAGAACGAAGTTTTCATTCTGACTTCGTATCCAAACGGAACTCCGGCGAAGGCTGATGTAATAGTCCACCCGGTTGGATATGCCGAACAACGCTTGACCACCGATGAAGGAGGAGTCGGGATTGCTCGTCTCAAGATTAATCGCGTGATGCCGGTAACTTGTTGCGACACTCTGGAGATTGACGCCACGGATCAGGAGGGAAATCATGCCTCAAGTAAAGTCGAGTTACAGGCTCGCGACGGCGAAGACCAGATTCTGCTCCGGACGGAACGAGCCGCTTATCGAGCCGGCGAACATATTCAACTGAAAGTGTTTTCCACGAAAGCGCATGGGCCTGCGTACATCGACATAGTGAAAGAAGGCCAGACAGTACTCACGCGCGACCTCGATCTTGAAAATGGCCAGGCGGATCTTACGCTTACGGCCACGCCTGAAATGGCGGGGACGGTTGACATCAGCGCGTATCTTTTCGGGCGAGACGCGCGTCCGGTCGGCGATCACCGATTGCTCTTTGTGCAGCCTGCCAAGGAACTGAAAATTGAAACCGCGGCGGATGCAACCGTCTACAAACCCGGCGGCGATGCGCGCATCAGGTTTCGAGTGACCAACTCGCAGGGCGAGGGCGTCCACGCTGCGCTCGGATTGCAGGTGGTGGATGAGGCCGTGTTTGCTCTGGCGGAAAAGCAGCCGGGCTTTGCGAAGGTCTTCTTTTATCTGGAGCAGGAGGTAATGAAGCCTCGGTATGAGATCCACTCGATCGGTATGCCGGAGGTTGTCGAACCGGCTGAGAAGTCGCAGGCCGAACAGCGAGACCGGGCGGCACGGGCGCTGTTTTCGGCGACCGAGATCGTAACTCCAAATAAGTTTGAGACGAAATTCGGCAAGGATGTGCCGATGACGAAGTACGCCGATTATTGGCAACGCTACCAGCAGCAATTTCAGAAGCAGGCAAACCGGTTGGCGAAGGAGCTGAGCGCTGCTTATGCGAAGAATCCAAAGGCGGGCGATCCGACGGTGGTTTACGCGAAGCTGGCAGAATCGGGCAATGCAGAGTTTCGTGATCCGTGGGGCAACGGTCTTACTTTTGAACGGGCGCGCTGGGATGCGTCGAAGAAGTATTACCTGATGCGAAGCGCGGGTGCAGACGGTCAACTGAACACGACGGATGATCTGCAAGCTGTGCTGCTGTTTCAGCACAAATGGATTGCAGGCCCGCCCGGTCCGGAGTCAACCAGAATTAACGTCAACATTGAACATGACCGAGGCCCGATAAACGGCCGGGCGGAAATCGTCGGAACGGTGACCGACCCGAGTGGTGCCGTGGTGCCTGGCGCCGATGTCGAGCTGCGCAGCAGTGCCAGCGGGAAAATTCGTTCCGCGACGACCGATGCATCGGGCCGATTTACTTTTTCCGGACTGCCTAAGGGTGATTATGTAATTCAGGTAACGCAAATGGGGTTCAAGACGGCTGCTCGGGCACTCACGCTTGCGGTGCGCGACCGGGCCCTGCTCTCCGCAGTGTTGTCGGTCGGTTCAGTCAATGAAGCGGTTGAGGTTAGTACGGGGGCGGTGCAGGTTCAAACCATGAATGCGGCGGTTGCGGGTGTGCCCGCCGGCGCAGCTGGAGGCGTGATTGGCGGTTTGATTGCGGCGCAGCAGGTTGCAGCCCTGCCACTCAATGGGCGCGCCTTTGATCGGCTTGAAAATTTTGCCGCTTTGAAAAAAGACCCTAACAGCGCCGTTCTCGCCAAGGAGAGCACAGGACCGCCCGCCGCGCATGTGCGTTCTTATTTTCCCGAGGCGCTCTACATCAACCCCGAGATCATCACCGACAAGGACGGACGGGCCAGCATTTTGATTCCGATGGCCGACTCCATTACGACGTGGCGCATGGCGATGATTGCCTCCACGCAACAGGGAGCGCTCGGAACGTCAACTTCGAGTCTGAGAGTCTTTCAAGATTTCTTCGTCGATCTCGATCTGCCGGTCACGCTCACGCAGGGCGACCGCGTTTCGCTTCCGGTGGCTATCTACAACTATTCGGATTCTCGCGGCGATGTGAACTTGAAGCTTCAATCCGACGACTGGTTCTCGCTGGTTGAGGACACTGGCGAAAAATCCGTCAGCGTAGATTCCGCCCGGGTCGGCAGTTCGCAGTTCACGCTCGAAGCGCGGCGCATCGGAAAGTTCAAACTCACGCTCGCTGCGCGCATGCAAGGCGGAACTGATCGTGCCGACAGCAATCGCGCAGACATCGTGGTCCGGGAAATCGAAGTTATTCCCAATGGGCGTGAGCAAAGCTTGGTATTTAACGGCCGCCTGGAGACTGCGGCGCAACACGAACTTGCGTTTCCGGCGAATTCCATTCCTGAGGCCAGAAAGATTTTTGTGCGGCTTTATCCGGGTCCCATGAGCCAGGTTGTGGAAGGGATGGATGCCATTCTGCGCATGCCAAATGGCTGTTTCGAGCAAACCTCGTCGAGCACTTATCCAAACGTGCTGGCGCTTGATTACATGAAACGCAGCAAAAAGCTGACGCCGGAGGTGCATGCGAAGGCCGAAGGATTTATTGCAAATGGTTATCAGCGTCTGCTCACCTTCGAAGTTCCAGGGGGCGGCTTCTCGTGGTTTGGAAATGCGCCGGCTAACAAGATTCTTACTGCCTACGGCCTGATGGAGTTCTACGACATGTCGAGAGTCCACGACGTGGACCCGAAGCTCATCTCGCGAACCCAGCAGTGGCTGGCGAGCCAGCAACTGGAAGACGGGAGTTGGAAGCCGGACACGCAATTCATCAATGAAGGCGCAACCAATCGGTACAACTCCGACGTACTGCGGATTACTGCTTACCTGGCCTGGGCGCTCAAAGGCACCGGCTACCAAGGGCCGGCAGTCGAAAAGGCGAAACAGTTTGTCGAAAAACACATGACCGCCAAAGTGGATACCTACACGCTGGCCGTCGTCGCCAACTTTGCCGCCGACTACAAAGAAGATCGCGAATTTACGCGGCAGGCAATTCAGATGCTGCTCGATGCGCGCACCGAGAAAGACGAGCAGGTCTGGTGGAGTGCTGAAGAGACAAGCGTCTACGCCACTGGGCCGAGTGCCGCCGTGGAGACGACTGGCCTCGCTGTGCAGGCTCTGCTTCAGGCGGGCGAGGCATCGGGAACCGCGCGCAAGGCTCTGGCTTACATTGCGTCGAAAAAAGATGCTTACGGAACCTGGGGAACTACACAGGCGACGATCATGGCCCTGCGCGCGTTGCTGACGGCCACGGAAAAAGGTGCGGCCGACGTACGCGGCACGGTGGTGGTGCTGCTGAACGGTAAGCCCGCAGAAAAGATTGAACTGACACCAGAGAACAATGATCTACTGCATCAATTCGTGTTCAAGAATGTCAATACAGACGGCGTCTCGACGGTTGGTCTCCAATTCGAGGGGAAGGGCGGTCTTGCCTATCAGATCGTGGGAAGCTATTACCTGCCTTGGGATGAAAAAGCGGCGGGAGAGCCACTTTCGATCGACGTTGCCTATGACCGCACGCGCCTCGCGCCGGACGACATTGCCACGGCGAGCGCCACCGTCAGGAACAACTTGCCGAAAGCGGCCAACATGGTGATGATCGATCTCGGCATTCCTCCCGGTTTTGACCTGCTCAGCGAGGATCTGCAGGATTACCAGGAGAAGAGCGCTCGCTACAAAAGTGGTCATCTATCGAAGTTCAGCCTTACGGCGACGCAAGCGCTTCTCTACTTCGATTCGTTTGCTCCGGGAGAGGTGGTCACGTTGAAGTATCGCTTGCGGGCCAAGTATCCCATTCGAGCTCGAACCTTCAAGTCGCAGGTTTACGAATACTACGATCCCGAAATAGCTTCAGTGGCGCGGCCAGTGCAGTTGGAGGTGCGCAAGCGGTAGCAGAAATTGGACCCGGCTCGGAGGTTCAGCGGTGCTGGCCACAAGTCCGCTTATGGGAAGCGATTCCGACTGGCATTCCAAGAGTCGAACAGCGTGCTGGCGAACCCGTTTTCATGTGTTTCCAATAGGCTCGTGTGCGAACGGTGTGCCTTCCTGGGCCAACTCTAAGCTGCCCACCGTGTCGTTCGGAGTATTTCGCCATTAGACGCAGACAACTGCGCCGTGCGCGGGCACCTGCGCGGGACCTGCTACCATTGCCGCATGTTCAATTTTGGGAAACCGAAAACAGCAGGCGACTGGATCGTTCACATCGCGGGAGCCATCGTCGCGATATTCCTTGTCTGGTGGATGCTTCGGATGTACGTACTGTGAATGCGCCCAAGAAACCCTACGGCGGGCTCAGTAAGAGCTATAGAGAGTTACAACAATGGTGACAGGGGACAGAATTCCATTCCGATGCGAGCTCCTGTAACTGCAATCTTCATGCTCGCTTCCTTGCTCCTCGCCATCGGAGAGAAGCCCGGTATTGGTGTAGATCAGGTCATTGTCTACAAATATGAACGGAGGCTGGTGCTCCTGTCACAGGGAAAAGAATTGAAGTCGTACCGGATTGCTCTCGGTGGCGAACCCAATGGGCCGAAGACGAGGCAGGGAGACCATCGCACTCCCGAGGGTTCGTACCTACTCGATTCACGAAACGCCAACAGCCATTTTTATAAAGCGCTTCACATTTCGTATCCAAACTCCAAAGACATAGCGGCAGCGAAGAAATCAGGCATCAGCCCCGGAGGTGACATCATGTTGCATGGCCTCCCCAAGGAGTACGCTTTCGTGGGAAAGGCACACACTCTGCATGACTGGACTGACGGATGCATCGCGGTCTCGAACGAGGAGATAGACGAGATTTGGAAACTTGTTCGCGTCGGTACTCCGATTGAAATCAAGCCTTGAACGGGATTATTGACGAAATCAATAACACGTTTTGACCTTGCGTCCGGGATTTTGAGCGCAACGGGGATTTTGCAGCAACCATCAGTTGACTTGGTTCGATTCCCCCGCGTCGTCAAAAAAGGGCTGGACGATCAGGGGTAACGAATGAAGCCTCTGTTCCAGTTTCTCGGCCCATTCGGGAGTGGCGGGAACATTAACATTAACTGGCGGAATGCCATCGTCGGCAGTCCCGCTTCGTCCTTCGCGAGCCAGTGCAACCCATTTGCTCATTCCCCCGAGGTATGTCTTGAAGACTTCTGCTGGTGACCCGGCGTCTTCGAGAGGGAGATAGGCTGAGGGTATCTCACCAACGATTATCCAAATCCACGAACCCACGGCGGGTCGGGTAGGGCGGATGTTGAACAAGAATACCGCGATTATTCCGCCTACTCCGCCGCCGAAAAACGAACCTGACACCTCTTTGCACCAAGAAAACGAACGAAGATACGCTTCAGCATCTTGTGCCATCCGGCGAAGGAGCGCAGTGTCTTCGTCGTCATCGCCTGTAATTAGTTCAACGGGCACCACACCCGCGATGGGTGCATCCGAGTCATTTCCTGAAGGCGGCTCTGGGAGTAGTGGCCTTGTAATTTCCTCCTTGGCGACGTGGGCCGTTGCCCTTATCCAGGCTCATCGAACCTTTCGAAAGAGTCGAGATAAAAAGGAAGCGAAAGCCGCCTTTCTCGCTATTGTTGAAAAGAGAACCATCGGCATAAAAGCCGCAGTGGCACGCACGCCTTACGTTTGAGCAAGCACCTTCTGCCATGGAACACTCAGAGGTTCCGATGCTGAAGCGAGCCACCCACGAGCACAGGTAGAGGTCGGACTAGTAAGGCGGAGACGTGCCACCAACAGGTAGGGTAAGATTCATCGAATTCGGAGCTTCTACTACCAATGCTGCAGTTTCTTATCATTCTTGCACTTTCAATCGCGTTGATTGCCGTGCTGCTTGGCTGGCGCCGAGACCGAAGACTTTTCTTCAAATCGCGTGG
>Ga0209006_10005040_pt1 | contig 11995 bp, 10 predicted proteins | sample JacPin_JW_Ref_O2_FD_188567 | JGI IMG/M metagenome (GOLD analysis project Ga0209006, IMG submission 188567) | Forest soil microbial communities from Algoma, Ontario, Canada - Jack Pine, Ontario site 1_JW_Ref_O2 (SPAdes) (version 2) | ecosystem: Environmental > Terrestrial > Soil > Boreal...
CATAGGCTCGCATACGCTGAGTCATCCGGTGCTTTCGCAGCAAAGCTCTGAACTGGCGTGGAAGGAAATCTCAGAAAGCCGGATCGTACTGCAGAAGGTCTTGGGAGTTCCGGTCTGGGCGATCGCGTATCCATTTGGAGACGCGGAATCGGTGACCACCAGAGACTGGCAGATGGCTCAGGAGGCGGGCTTTGAGTGCGCTTTCATGAATGTTGGAGGAGGTTTCGGGGCCCCACTGCCGAAGTTTGCTTTACCTAGAGTTCACGTGACCGCCGATATGGGACTTGCGGAATTCGAAGCGCACGTTTCGGGATTTCAGCAGGCATTGCGCGCACGCTTTCTCCGAGAGGCCACCGCTTGATTGCGCCGAATCCCACCATGGCCGAATCCCGGGTAGATCCGAACATTGTTACCTACAATGCGCCGGCGGTTGCCGAATACTACGCGGCTCTCAGCTATCTGACTCCCTGCGAACGACTGTTGTTTGACACTTATCTGAAACCGGGTATGGCAATCCTCGACCTTGGGGTAGGAGGGGGACGAACCACTCCTTACCTTTCGTCGATTGCCTCGCGTTACGTAGGAGTTGACTACGCAGAAGAGATGATTGCGGCCTGTCGTAGAAAATTTCCGCACCTTTCGTTTGAGCTGGCAGATGCCGCCGATCTGTCGCAATTTCTTCCGTCGAGCTTTGATGCGGTGGTGATAGCTTTCAACGGGATTGACTATGTTACCCCCGATGAGGCGCGTTTCCGTGCATTACAAGAGATTCGGCGAGTACTGAAGCCGGATGGAATCCTGATCTTCTCGTCCCACAACCCACGTTCGATCTGGGTAAGGCCCTCGTGGAATTCACAGCGAGTGCGAACCGTTGCGGAGAGCATCATGAGGAGCGACTCCATCCCCTTTCCGGCCTTCCTGCGGTTTTTGACTGCGTTGCGAGTAGTGCTGGCGGGTGCGCAGGCTGTGTCGCGCTCGCTTCTGCGCGTCACGCGAAGACTGCCGACGTGGGCTTTCTGGCGGGGACAAGGCTATGCGAGAGATCCGGCGCATGGCGGTTTGACAACTCACATGGCCGCTCCCGAACAGGTTGAGTCTGAACTTGCTTCCTTCGCTCTTCACCCGCTACGAGTGCTGGGCGATGATTACCCGCGTGCCAGCCGACGTTACGTTACTGATTGGTTCTACTATGTGTTTGCGAAGAGATGCGCGAGTGGCGAGAAGTGAGTTTGCGGATAGTCCTGCACACAGAAATTCCAGAAGATCCCCAGCTGTGCCGCCAATGGAATAATCTGGCGCTGCAGATGGAACGGCCCGAGGCCTTCTATACTTTCGAATGGGCGCAGGCGATGCAATCGGCCTATCGCGCAGCCCTCAAACCATTGCTCTTTCTGGGCTACGAAGAAAACGAATTGGTTGGAGTGGCATCGCTGGCGACTGATGCGGATCAAGAGAATGCAAGTTTTCTTGCCGCTACGACTGCGGACTATTGCGATATTCTCTCTGCCCCGCAACTCCGAACCGAGTTCGCTGAAGCGGTCCTCGCGGAGCTGGCAAGGACGCCCGCGAAGTTTCTCGTCCTGGCTAACCTTCCGGAGGATTCGGCGACGCCTGGTGCAGTTCGCACGGCGGCACAGAAGAATCGCTTGCATATCTTCATTCGTCCCGCATATCTGTGCGCTCAGGTGAAGCTTGGCTGCGGAGAGGAGCGCCAGCAGTTGCAGGCCTCATTCGCGGGCAAGAAAAAACTTCGCCGCTATCTTCGAGCGATGGAACGCGAAGGTCCGGTAACGTTTGCTCATCTGCAAACTTACGCTGAGATTAAGGAATCCTTGCCAGGTTTCGTCAAGGCGCATGTGGCGAGGTTTAAGGCTACACACCGAGTGAGCAGCCTTTCAACTGTTGAGCGGCGCGTATTCCTGGAGGAACTAGCGCGGCGATTTTCCGGTGCCGGTGTTGTAACTTTAAGCATCCTGAAGATCGGTAACCGGCCCGTGGCATGGAACTACGGCTTTCAATTTCACGGCAGCTGGTTTTGGTATCAGCCGACGTTCGACAGCCGCCAGGAAGAAAACTCTCCCGGCCACTGTTTACTGGCGCACATTGTTATCGAAGCCTGCGAGATGGACGGCATGAATGTCATCGACTTGGGCCTGGGCGCTGAGGGATACAAAGAGCGTTTTGGCAACAGCACGCGCCAAACGTTATATGCCACCGTAACCAAGTCCAGGTTTCGGAATTTCCGCGAAATCATTAGGTTTCGCGTGGCCAGCCTGTTGAAACGTTCCCCGAAAGTGGAATCGGCGGTTCGCAGATTGCTGGGTCGGTAGGGAGTTGTCTTGGAGTATCACATCCGGGATAGAAAAGCATTAGACTATTGCATCGCTGTTCCAGCCGATGTCAGTTCATATTTTTGAGAGTGTAGGCGCCGGCGCATTGTTGTCTGGCTCACCGCCATCAAGGGAGTAACCACACGCTTGAGTTCCGGAGTACAGGACATCGCGATTCAGTCGAAGGAAACTGCATCTTCTGCAGATTCGCCCGTTTTTATTGTTGGCCTTAGCCGCGCCGGTACAAGCCTGTTGTCGCGCATGCTGGATGCTCACTCGAGCATTGCAATTTTTCCGGAAACCTGGTGGTACGTTGTACTGGACCGACTCGGATGTCTTCGACAATTCGAGAATCCGTGGCAGGCTTCGCTGTTTTTTAATGAATTGTGGGCGAATCTGCACTCGTACCGCGATTCTGCCGCACGAGTCGTGGCTGCTGAGGCGTCAAAGCAGCCGAGATATGTTGGACCAACCTTCCATCTTCTTGAAAAGCTAGGGCACGCCTATGCCCGCGAGAGGAACGCGAAAATATGGGGCGAAAAAACTCCCGGCCATGCGCTTTGGCTGCCACAGATTCGAGAACTGTTTCCGCGAGCGCGACTCTTGTTTATGGTGCGAGATCCGCGCGATGTTTTGGTTTCGTATGACGACCGTTGGAACCAAGGGCGGCGGGATACGAGTTATCTCGTCAGTACAGCCGCCCTGTTGAAGTTCTATCTGGTGCACCTCTTGCATGACCCGGTTTTTCCGGCGGACCAAATCTACTGGGTAAAGTATGAATCGCTTACCGTCCAGCCATCTGATGAGTTGCGGAAGATATGTGCCTTCCTGGGCGTCGATTTCGAACCTGCAATGGTCGACTTCCACGAGCGTCACCAGAACGTGGAGGAGGACATGGCGGAGGGTCGCTTCCACACTCTACTGAGCAAACCCGCGACCACCGACCACGTTGGTCGTTACGATAAGTTTTTCAGCTCTTCCCAGATCGCCCTTATAGAGCGGCTTCTCGGGGAAGAAATGCAGACGCTGGGCTATCCGCTTTCCAATGGGCACAGCCTTGGCTTCGCAGCGCGCGAAGAAGAAGCTTTCGATCGAGCTCAAACCTACTATCGCCAGATGGTCGCGGGGGATTTTCGCCGAAGGTTGCGGAGAGAAGGCAGGGCCAAACTCCGCGCGTATCAGATTTTTGGCCGCGCACTTCACGTCGTGCCCTCATGGCGAGTTGCGATTTCGAATCGAGACTGGAGTTCGCTGGCGGAAGAGCCGTGGACTCCTGAAGCCGTTCTGCCAACTGCCGTGGTGCTGAGTGCCGAGGCTACACATGCTGGCCAGGAGAAGCAAAAATTCCAGACGGAGATGGGCCGTATCTCGCGGCAGTCCGGCGTCGTCTTTGCCGGCACGATTTTTACGGCTGGGCTGGGCTATGTTTTTAAGGTTTACCTGGCGCGCGTTCTAGGGGCCGAGGCTCTCGGGATGTACGCACTGGGAATGACTATCATCAGTCTTCTGGGCATAGTTAATGTAATGGGGCTGCCGGAAGCCGCTGTCCGATTTGTGGCCTTGTATTCAGCTTCCAAGAGAGTTGATGCCCTGCGATCTCTGCTTTGGAACGGTTCGTGGATGCTGTTGGCGACTAACCTGATTTCCGCAGCACTGTTGCTGAAATTTGGACCTGCAATCGCCACTCGCTTCTATCACTCCCCTCAACTCGTGCGGTATCTTCCGCTATTCGCGCTGATTATGATTACGGGCGCGCTGAACTCATTTTTCAGCAAGGTGTTGGCAGGTTACAAAGAGGTAGGCCGTCGCACCGTAATCACAAGGTTTATAGCCAGTCCATTAACCATCGTGCTGGCATTTCTTTTAATTGCGTTGGGAGGCGGCCTGTGGGGATATCTGGTGGCGCAGATTGTGAGCGCGGCAGTGGCAGTTGCGCTGCTGGTTTCGCTCGTCTGGCGACTCACTCCCGTTGCCGCCAGATCCCTCAATGTGACCAAGTTGATGATCGAGAAGGAAGTATGGTTGTTCTCCGCAGCCATATTCGGGATTGGATTGATGGAATTCCTAATAGCGCAAACCGACCGGGTGGCGTTGGGCTATTATCACGGCGCTCACCTGGTTGGAGTCTACTCGGTAGCGGCTGCCCTCATTGCCTATGAACCGATTATCCTGCAGTCGGTCAATCAAATCTTCGCGCCCGTGATCGCTGATGTTCACACGCGAGGCGAGCACCTCCTGCTGAAACGCCTGTTCCAGACATTGACAAAATGGATGCTCGGGTTGACGTTCCCGCTGGCGATTGTGGTAATAGCGTATGCACAGCCGATCATGCGCATCTTCGGACACGATTTCGAAGCTGGCTGGCCTATTCTGGTTGTCGGCACCTGCGGTCAGTTGGTGAATTGCGCGGTGGGTTCGGTCGGATACATTCTGTTGATGTCGGGTAATCAGCGTCGCTTGGTCCGCGTGCAGGTTGTGATGGCAATTGTGATGGTGATCTTATGTTTTCAACTCGTTCCCCACTGGGGAGCAATAGGAGTCGCGGTGGCCGCTGCCATTACGAATGCGGGAACGAATGCGTGGAACTTGTTGGAGGTTCGGAAGGCGTTACATCTTTCTCCCTACAATCGAAGTTATTTGAAACTGATACCCTCAGTTGTGAGCGTTCTTTTGGTTGTGCTGATGGTTCGCCGATTGTCAGTATTTGCTCGGCATGATTTGGCGGGGATCGCTGTTGCGTTACTTCTTGCCTATGGAATCTTTTCTGTGGTCGTGTTCGCAATGGGGTTAGATGCGGATGATAGTCTGATCGCCGATGCGGTTTGGGCGCGCGCGCGGGCATCTCTTGGATAATCGGCCACGCACTGAATCATGAGAGAATTTCGTGAAATCCGAGTTCCGGCCGAGTTGTGCGATGCAGCACAACAGAAGTTCGGTGCCTCGTTTGCGGGCATCGAACAACTCGTCACCTTCTTGCTGCAAGAGCTTGTCCACGCGGACACCAGTGACCTCGACAAGGCCGACCAAGCCGTTGTGGAGGAAAGGCTGAGAGACTTGGGCTACATCTGATCGGCGTCTTTGTGCAGCTGACGGCCAAGGAATGGACAATATCCCTACTCTGAAGGAAGTGGAGCAGCAGGGCAGAGATCGTCTTTTTCCTTCGCTTACCAATCCGAACTGGCTGGTCTTGAGAGAGCGCCGCAGGATTTTCAATAAGTGGCTTGCACAGCTTCCCTCGACCAACCTCGACGTGCTCGATGTTGGCGGCAGGCTGCAACCGTACAGGGTGTTGATTGCGGATCGCGTTCGTCGATACATTGCAGTGGATCTGCGGCCTACGCCTCTCGTAGATGTTATGGCGCGAGCGGAGCAACTCCCACTGATCGATGCCCATTTTGATCTCGTGATTTGTACCCAGATGCTCGAATACGTTGCTCAACCATCTCTCGTCATTGACGAGATTTACCGGGTGCTGAAGCCTGGCGGAAAATTGTTGCTAAGCGTCCCCAGCGCCGCTCCCGACGCCGGTGAAGAAAGTTGGAGAATGTTACCAGCCGGGCTGCACAGCCTGATGTCCCGCTTTCATCCAGTAGAAGTCGTGCCCGAGGGGAGCAGCGTTCTAGGATTATTCCGCACGGTGAACGTTTGTCTTGATTTGTTCGCACGCTATCGAACTGCACGCTCCCTATATCGACACAGCATAGCTCCAATGGTGAATCTGGCGGGAGCGTTGATGGAGAATCTTTCAGGCCGTCGCAATCACCAGTTCACGGTTAACTATAGCGTCTTGGCGCAGAAGTGAAGTTGGTGCGCACGAATCTCCACCAACCAAGCGAGCCAAATACAAAAATGTAAGATGCCGAATATCTTTCACAAAGTGTGGCGACGCGGACGTTCCTTCCTGCCTGTGGATGGATTCGCGTTTGGGCGTCCGATCGTTGTGCTGCAGAGCGACGACTGGGGAAGAGTCGGGGTGCGCGATCGCGAGTGCTGGGAACAACTGCGTGCCTCAGGACTGAACCTCGGCGAGCGCAGCTACGACTTCTACAGTCTTGAGACCGCAGAAGATGTCGCGGCAACTGTTTCACTGCTGCAGAAACACCGCGATTCGACTGGCAAGGCCGCCTGCATCGGGATGAACTTCATTCTCGCGAACGTCGATTTTGAAAAGGTGAGGGCCAACAATTTTCAGGATATTTATCTTCGTCCCTTGACCGAAAGTCTTCCGAAGGGTTGGCAACGCCCCGGATTATTCCAGGCCTATCAGGAAGGTATTTCGATGGGGTCGTTGTCGCCAGCTTTTCATGGTGTGACGCACTTCTGCCGAAGAGCAGTGGAACGATATTTGAAGGATCCCGGCGAGCGGGGCGCTCTTTTGCGGAATCTGTGGAACGCGGGAGTGCCGTACATTCACTGGCGTATGCCTTGGGTGGGGTTTGAATACTGGGATCCGCAAACGAAAGAGCAGGAAGGTTTCTTGCCTTCAATCGAGCAAGAAGCTCTAATCGATTCGGGAGTTGAGAGTTTTAGACAGTTCTTCTCCAAAGCTCCGCGATCCGCTTGCGCTCCGGGCTATCGCGCTGATTGGAGTACGTACGAGGCGTGGGCGAAATGCGGCATTCAGGTGGCGCAGAATGGACCGGGAAGCGCGAGGCCGCCGCACTTCGGCAGGAATGGAATTTTGCAGCTTTATCGTTCACTCGATTTTGAGCCTGCCGTTTTGCCCGATTTTTCCGTCGAGGCTTGCGTCAAGTTGGCCGAGCACCGCCTCGCTCGCGGCCTTCCCGCGATCGTCTCCCTTCACTCGATCAACTTTCATTCTGCCATTAAGGACTTTCGCACTCGTACGCTGAGATTACTGGATGAATTTCTCACTGCGCTGGAAGCGAAGCATCCAGATATTCTGTATCTTCGTGACGAAGACTTATACGATCTGGTGGATCAAGGAACGGTGCAATCGATGGAGTCTTCGGTGCGAGTCCGGGTAACCAAACGGAAGTTTACGCCGGGATGGATTGCCGCAGGGAGGAGAGCGTAAATGAACGACCGAAAATCGATCATTCTTGTCACCGTCGACTGCCTGCGTGCAGATCACTGCGGCTTCATGGGTTATCCCTGCCAAACCACTCCTTTCCTGGATTGTCTTGCTAAAGAGAGCTTTGTTTTTCCAAGAGCGATAGTGGCGGGAGTGCCAACGTACTACTCGTTCCCGGCGATTCTGGCGTCGCGTTATCCCCTGGCGCTGGGCCGCGAGGTGCTGGGACTTGCGGTGGAAGAAAAGAGTTTGGCCTTTGCATGCAAGGAAAATGGATATCCGACGGCGTTTTTCGGTGCCGGTAATCCTTACCTGTCTACGCGCTTTGGCTACAATTTCGGTTTCGACACGTTCCGCGATTTTCTGGGACACGACCTTGCGCCGCTTTCGGATTTTCCGCCCGATCCTCCAAAGAAAGGTTGGGCTGGGGGCATAAACGGCATTCTGGAAAATTTGAGTCACAGGGTTCCAGGAATGGGCGCTGCGTACGACGAATTTTACTTTCAATACTGTCAGCGCTGGGCTGCGCCCCCGGCCAAATCGCTGGATATCCTGCGCCGGTTTCCAGCGGCGGACGTGATCGTCGATCAGGCCAGCACCTGGCTGGCCTCTGTTGGAAACGGTCCTTTCTTTTTGTGGCTGCACTTCATGGATCCGCATTCGCCATACTATCCGACAGAAAAGGGACTCTCGCTGCTCGGAGTGAACGGACTCACGGCGTCGCGGGCGCGCTATATGAACGGATACTGGAATCGATTCGATAACGGGAACGAGCGCTTGCGGCGTCATCGCGATGAAGTCGTCGAAATGTACGACGCCTGCATCCGTTGGGTGGACGCGCAAATGGCGCGATTGGTCGAGGCTTTGTGCCGCTTCAAACTTTGGGATAGTTGCGTCCTGGCGTTTACTGCGGACCATGGCGAGGAGTTTCTGGAACACGGCCGCCGATACCACGCGCCATCGCTGGTGGAAGAATTGATTCACGTGCCGCTTATGGTTCGAGTTCCGGGGGTGGAAAAAACGGCGGTATCCGCCCGTCCTTTCAGCTTGCTGCACCTTGCCCCCACGTTGCTTGAGGCTGCCGCCCTGCCGGTTCCTGCAGAGTTTTGCGGGAGCAGTCATTGGAATCACTTGGCGCAGGGTGCTGATTGGGATCCTGCTATTGCGGAGTGCGTGGCGGGCTGCACCAATCCCTTCGGAATGGAAGGGCGACGCGGTGCCCGGTTGCTTGCTGTGCGCGAGGAGCGCTATAAGCTCTTATTGAACTTCGAAGATCAAACCGACCATTTATTTGACCTTGAGGACTCAGCCGAGCACACACCCTTACCAATCACAGCGGCAAGACCCGTGCGTCGCCGCTTGTTGGAGTTAGCGCTCGGACATTTACGAAATTCCGCCAGCCGGCCAAATTCAACAGCGTACCTGCGAACCCGTTTGCGCGAAATTACTCCGATCGTGCAAACCGTCGGGCTTACAAGCAAACCCGTGCCGGCGTAACTTAATCTAGAATGGCTCCGCCAAATAAACCCAATGCAGCCCGTCAAAATATTGGTCGACTCCTTCGCGGATGAAGGCCTGACCAATGCACAAATGATTAACGCGCGGGAAATCGTAAGCAGATTAAATCCCGATCGCTTTCTTGTGAGCGTGTTCGTCCGCGGAACTCCTGCGGCGCGGATCAGCGAAAGGCCGAACACGCGTTTGATTCAACTTTCGAATCGCCTGCAAACGATTCCCTTATTAGCCCATTTTCTTTTGGGAAGGCAAGATATTCTCTTTTATCTGAAGGCCTCGCCAGCCAGCCGGTTGTTTCTAAAGCTGCGGTCGCTCCGCTCGAGTCGCTGCGCTACCATCGGCACAGTTGAATCCCAATCCGATTGGCGCGATGAGACAATTACTCCGCAAACAATCCGTCTGTTGGAGGAAACGGTATTGCGCTGCGACTACCTCGTCAGCAATTCGGCCATCGTGCAAGGCAGTCTGAAGGATAATTACGGCCTTCCCAGCGAAGTCGTGCCTACTGGAGTGGATATTGATTTCTTCACTCCTGACTGGGACCGGCCGGTGAATCCGAGAATGAGGGTGTTATTTGTAGGCGCGCTACGGGCATTCAAAGGTCCTCAACTGGTTCTCAGCGCAGCGGAGCGTTATCCGCATGCGGATTTTGTTATCGTCGGGGAGGGTATCCTGAATACAGAATTGCAGGAGCGAGCGAAAGGATTGCCGAATGTTCTCATGCGCGGCCCGCTTGGACGGGCTGCAGTTCGCAAAGAGTATCAAGCGGCAGACATCTTTATGTTTCCCTCGCGGTGGGAAGGATCGCCACGAGTCCTGATGGAGGCTGCTGCCTGCGGTTTGCCGGTGATTGCGCGAAAGGATTACCAGCCTGAGTCTGTGATCGACGGCGAGACGGGCGTTTTAACGGGGTCAGACGAAGAGATGATTGCGGCTTTGGAACGACTTCTGGCGAATCCGGAGTTGTGCCGTAGCTTCGGGCGTTCGGGACGATCTCACATAGCGCGCTTCAGTTGGGACATAATTACTCGCCAATGGGAGGATATTTTCACACGCGTCGCGTTGGCTCACCGAAAGGATTAGCGAGCTTGATCCGTTTCGAATCTTTTGATTCGCGTGTTCCACAACTGCTGCTACCGAACAGAATTGTTCTATCCGGGTGCGTCGCGTAATGCCAAAGCTGGTAATCGTCACCGAGATCATTGCGCCCTACCGGATTCCGGTATTCAATGCTTTAGCGCGGCGACCAGAGATCGACCTGCATGTGATCTTTCTCTCCGAGAACGATCCGACTCTGCGCCAGTGGCAGGTATATAAAGATGAGATCAACTTTCGCTACGACGTGCTTCCATCCTGGCGACGCCGTCTCGGCAAACACAACGTCTTGCTCAATCGAGGGGTGCGGTCATCGCTCAAACGGATTAAACCTGATGCCATCCTGTGCGGGGGGTACAACTACGTCGCTTTCTGGGAAGCCGCCGGCTGGGCGACAATGCAGAACGTTCCATTGCTGCTTTGGGCGGAGAGCACAGCTCTAGATGCGCGGGGAAGTCATCCGCTCGTGGAATTCATGAAGCGACGTTTTCTTCGGCGCTGCAAGGCCGTGGTCGCGGCTGGGAAATCTTCGTCGCGGTACCTGCGCGATCTGGGAATCGCTGAGCAATTTATTTTCACCGCGCCCAATGCTGTCGACAATGATTTATTTGCATCGCAGGCGGAAGAAGCAAGACAACAAGCAGACCAGCTGCGTGCACTCCACCGCTTGCCGTCGAGGTACTTTCTTTACCTGGGCCGACTGGTGCGGGAAAAAGGAGTATTCGACCTTCTGGAAGCATATGCACAGCTAGACGCCAGAATTCGCGCCGAAGTTGGTTTACTATTCGTAGGGGATGGGGAAGACCGTTCTGACTTAAGGGAACGAGCGTCGCGAATTGCAACTGGAACCATCGACTTTTCAGGTTTTGTGCAAAGGGAAGGGCTGGCAAAGTTTTACGCTTTGTCAGACGGGTTGATTTTCCCAACCCATAGCGATCCCTGGGGACTGGTGGTAAACGAAGCAATGTCCTGTGGTTTACCGGTGATTTCTACCTGCGTCGCAGGCTGCGCGCCAGATCTGGTGCAGGATGGTTGGAACGGATTTGTGGTTGCGCCGGCAGACCCGTGTCAGTTGGCCGTGGCCATGTCGCGCTTGGCCTGTGATCCTGCGCTACGGAGGAAGATGGGTTCCAGAAGCGGCGAACGAATCGAAGCAAACTCTCCAAAGGCGTGGGCTGAAGGATTGGTGAAGGCAATTCAATTCGTGTGCGGGAAGACAAAGTGAAGGGTCGCGCAAGGTTAATTGCGTTGCCGCTGGCTCTGCTTGCGCTCTGTGCGCTTTTTTTTCTCGTGGAACGCCGGCCAGGTTTATTTGCGAATGCCAGGTTTCTCGGTGCCATTCTCGCATTTCAAATCGCGATTATCGGATTAAGCCATTTCGAAGAAGTTTTCTTTCCCCTGCTAATGGTCTCATTTCTTTGGGCAGGCTCGATGGTGCCGTTCTACGCCGTGGGAATGTCGCTCCGCTGGCTCTTCCTGGCCGTGGGAGCGCTAGGCGGCTTTGTCATCTGGATCAAGAATTCCCGGCCGCGACATTTTGTGGCCTTCCATATGGTGGCCTTGCTGTGTGTGCTTTCTGCACTGGTCTCGGCGATAGTTTCCGAGATACCGAGAACAGCTTTGCTTAAAGTAGTCAGCTTGTTTTTCTTGTTCCTGTACGCATCCTCGGGAGCCCGTGCATCACTCGCCGCGCGGCAGCACAAATTTATGAATGGCTTGGTGCTGGCATGTGAGGTGCTCACTTACATCTCGGCCGTGTGTTACTTCGCTTTGGGTTATGCTGTCTTCGGCAACCCTAACGCCCTGGGCGCGATTATCGGCCTTTCGGCGTTCGTCTATGGCGCGATGCTGCAACTGACGGGAGCGATGAAGTTGCAGGAGGTGCTTGCGATTTTGAAACCCAAACCTACAATGAACGCAAATAGCGGGGATTGATATGAAACGCGTTTTCTCCGGCATGCAGCCGACCGGCAATCTGCATCTTGGCAATTATCTCGGTGCGCTCAAGAACTGGGTGCGC
>Ga0209006_10005041_pt1 | contig 11995 bp, 7 predicted proteins | sample JacPin_JW_Ref_O2_FD_188567 | JGI IMG/M metagenome (GOLD analysis project Ga0209006, IMG submission 188567) | Forest soil microbial communities from Algoma, Ontario, Canada - Jack Pine, Ontario site 1_JW_Ref_O2 (SPAdes) (version 2) | ecosystem: Environmental > Terrestrial > Soil > Boreal...
GGCGGACCGCAGTTGTATCCCTTTGGCCACCAGCACAAAATCACCGTCTTTGGGCAACTGCTGTTCGGAGGCGGAGCTTATCTTTTCCATCTTCCGAGCCAGAACGGATTTAATCCCGTTAGCATTTCCTACGTGGGACCTGCCTGGATGGGCGGCTGCGGAGTGGACTTGCGATTAAAGAAGCGCTGGGCAATCCGACTTATTCAAGCGGACTACGAGCAGACTAAGCTCCTCAGCGGCGCTCCCAGCCAAGGTAACTACCGTGTATCAATCGGTTTGCTCTACCGCTTCGGAATAAAATAACGTATCTGGCCGATCGTTGAATCTCTTCCCATCGCCCTCTGTCTAATCCTGATGTTCGTCGGCATGAAGAGTATTGTCGTTGGCGCGATAAATAAATTCTTGGGCGGCGTTGAGGCCCTTCTGGGGGCAGGTAATTAGGAGAATAGCGCTATTTTTCAAAATAGACTCCGGAATCTAATTCCGCGCGGCGAGTTCTATTGGTGATCTCGCGGGATTTTATCGTCCCAACTTTTTGAGATGACGCTCGGGATGGTTGTAGAAATTCTGCAGGTCGCTGCCTGACATCGAGAATCACGCTGCAAACCAGAGTACGGCCAACCAGCCAGTTCAACTGTCGTAAAGACGATTGTGTAGGATTGTTATTCGGTGAAATGCCATGTCGGCCGAACCTTGAATCTTGGCTAAAACGGGGTAGCGAACAACCCTCCGTTCAATCGGTCCTAGTGTCTTCATTTCCCATTTCGCTTGAGCCATACATATACTCTTTGAGGACTTTATTATATTTTAAAGATGATTTAGTTTAGTTGTTTATCTTAATATGCAACGATGTCATGGAACAAATGCTGGAGGGTTTTGTGCGAAGAGTAGTGTTGGCTGCTATGATTCTTCTCGTCTGTTCTCCCGCCTGGGCCACGATCACGCGTGTCCAATCTAAAGCTAATTTCACTGGCTCCGGCACAACATGCGCCGCGACGTTTCCGGCAAATCCTTCAGCCAGCGATCTCATCGTCGTTTGGACGACATGGACACCATCGACTGTGACACTCGATCCGCTTCACCCGGTTACCGATAGCGAGTCAAATAGCTACAGCAATGCAGTTGGTCCGACCACTCAACCGACGTCTCTTGTGAATTCTCAAATATTCTACGCGAAAAACATTGCTGGCGGGAGTGCAGACACGGTAACTGTTAAATTCACCGGTCCCACTACAACTTGCAGCATCGTTATCGTCGAGTATAGCGGACCAGATCAAAACTCGCCGCTCGATATCACCTCGGCGGCCACAGGAACTAGCAGTAGCCTAGACAGTGGCCTTGCCACGCCGACCTTTGCAAACGAATTAGTATTTGGCGCCGGGACCGTATCCAGCGGAACGGCGAGCGTCGGGAACGGATTCAATTCCATACAGTCGAGCGGAGGCAATCTCGCAGAGGACAATATTTTGATTTCCAACGCCCAGCAGCATGCGACAGCGAGTTCGTCGAGCTCGGGAAACTGGATAATGCAGATGGCAACTTTTCGAGATTCACGGAACATCTGGAGCGGTTCCCAGTCGTTTGTCGGGCCGCGTCCGTGGATAGATGTGACCGCCTACGGGGCGAAAGGGGATGCTAGTACGAACGATACTGCAGCGATTCAGAACGCCATTACCGCAGCTTGTGCTGCGAAGGTAGGCGGACAAAACGTTTATCCCATCATCGTTTTCCCGCCGGGATATTACGTCGTAAACCAACCGCAGGCGCCATCTGCCGTGCCGGTTTTTGAGCTTCCTTGCAGCAACCTTACCTTCCGAGGCATGGGAATGTCCGCTCCAGCCTCTACGGCCCGTGGGCCATCGGTAATAATTCAATCTCTGCCCGGAGCATCCCCGGGTTCAGGGCCGATGTTTGACTGCAAATTCACCCTGGGCTGCGCTCAGGACATTGCTTTTCAGGATTTGCAGATCGCGGGCTATAACAAGGCTCTGTGGGTTTATACCTCAAACGCAATCAAGCTCGATAACGTAACACTCTCGGCTCAAAACACGGGCATGACGGACAACTCGGCACTGATGCTGACAAACGTGCTCGACTTCGAGTGGAACGGCGGAAGCTGTATAGCGAGTGAGATTCCCAATAACTGGTGCATCCTCTTCACCGGAGACACCTCCATTGCCGGAGAGGGTCCGGTCACGGCTATCACCTACATTCACAACCTTTCAGGCGTGGGCGGGATGATGCGCTACGACCAGCGCGTAAATGCTACAGGCGCCCAGCCTAACAACTGGTCGTTCGATAACGTGCGCAGTTGGGAAGAGAATCACGGCCCTTTCATCACCATTACCAACAGCAACGGGAACCTTCCTATCGTAGCCAATATCACGCTGAATAATGTGAGTTCGGCTGATTCTGCCGCACAGTACCCGCTAATCTTGGATACGCGCTCCAATAGCAATCTGAGTGGAATTATTATCGACAATTCTCTCGCGGGCATCGGGGGTTCTCCGGCCATAGTCTTGAGTGGCACAAACCCACAACTAACGGGCTGCAACATTCGAGCGGGAGCATCTACCAGCTACACTGCCTGGGCGGTTGTGGATGGAAACGGCAATCCGGTAGCGGGATGCTCGGTATCAAGCAATTACGGCTTCGATTTCTTCGCTAAAAACACCGGAAGTCAGCTAGGGAATCTGCGCTCCGACGTATTCGCTCAAAGCTCTCCGCAAGGACCTCCAGTCCGGGTAACACTCAACGGCTATCGGTTCGCAGGTGTCGGACTCGACCCGACGTTTGGCGCGATGTTCAACGATGGTACGGACTTCGGTTTCGGAGCGAGTATCGCACAGGGCATAGCGGGAACTTTAGATGTTGAGTTTGCCAAGAACTACCCGCCTACAGGATTAACGGGGACTCCAGATCCCGGCGGAACTATTCCCCTGGGAACGTATTACGGGACGGTGTACTCCAGCACTAGCGGGTCCACCTGTAATGGCGCTTATTCTGCCCCTTCGATACAGAGCGCAGCGGTAGTTTTGAGTGGCGCCAATCAGACGATTAACTGGGCATGGACGCTGCCGATTGCAGGCGTCAATATGGTTGCTGGCTATTGCGTTTCCGTCTCGACGACGCCGAACCTGAATGCAGGGCAGTGGAATCCTTTTCAGAATAACTGGCAATTCGTAGCTGGCGGCACAACCACTTCTCTCGTGATGACTGTGCTGCCGTCCACGGGTGGACAGCCTCCGCTTACTAGTACGCTGACGGCGGCGCATCGCTTCACTCCCAACTCCCTGGGAATCAATACTACGAACCCGGCCTACAATCTCGACGTTGTCGGGACGATTCACGCTTCAAATAATGTAATAGTCGGCGGTAACGCGACAGTCGGTGCTCACTTGGATTCGGGCGCCTCAAATAGCGACCTCGACGGAACAATCACGATTAACAGTGCTGCATCTGCGACCCAGACCTTCGCGACCGCATTCGGCGTTGCACCATCCTGTGTTATCGTGCCCACGAGTGATCCGACTAGCGTCGGGACCTGGTGGGTCACGACCACTACGAGTGCCCTCACCGCCCATGTTCATACAAGCGGAACAATTACTTTCAACTACCACTGCAGCGGTAATCCCAATTAACCTACGCAAGACACAAACGTACTAACTCGTCATTTTTACTAATGCTGACTTGCAGGACGTTGGAGTTGTCGTGGAACGTGTTCTGCTGCAGCTTCTAGCACTGAATCCTTCGTTCATCCCAAAATCACTAAAGCGATCACGAGTTGTTGAACCCCGGTCGGGTCTCTTCCACGTCATCGGAAAATAGTGCTTCTTTCAACGACGATCCCTTTTCCTGCTCTTTCCGCTTGGGTTCGTATTCGAACGCCCTCAAACTTCAGCGCGGGCTATGTCAATTTAAACCTTGCAGAACAGCCAACGCTCGTTGCAGATTACGAGTGCGTGGAACTAACGTTTGAAGGCAAAGGATCTCGTTGGGCGCTGCTGATTGCCGCGCTGATAGTCGCATCCTTTTTTTCTTTTCAGTCCATTCGTCTTTGGATTGCGGACTATCGAATTAATTCTGACAGCCTCAGTTCGATCAAGAGTGGTGCCGCATTGGAGCCCGGAAACGCGGCAGCGTGGGACACTCTCGGGCGTTTCGAGCAATTGGATTTTGTTGCCGGCGATCCCGACCAGGCCGTGAAAGCCTTCCTGAAAGCGGTCCAGAAAGATCCGCTCTCCGCCTACTACTGGATGAACCTGGCAGGCGCGTATGAAGCTGTGGGTGACATTGCGCATGCGCGCGATGCATTCCAACACGCGCGAGATGTTTACCCGCTCTCGGCGGAAGTCGCTTGGAACTACGGGAACTTTCTGCTGCGGCAACAACAATCGGCCGAAGGTTACACTCAGATTCAGCTCGCCGTACGCTCCGATCCTTCGCTCCTGCCTCTGGCCATTTCTCGCACCTGGCGCTCCAGTCACGATGTGGACATGTTGCTCGACCAAGTGCTTCCCGCCGATCAGGATGCATACTTCCAGGCCCTCGACTTTTTTGCCTCCGCTCAGCAGGCCGAACCTGGGTTGGTGGTGTGGCAGCGATTGATGTCTCTGGGCAAACCGATCGCGTTGCCTCGTTCATTTCCTTTTCTCGATGAACTGATTCGCCAGGACCGCTCCACCGATGCTGCTCGAGTTTGGCGTGAAGCGTTGCGTGCAGCAGGCTTTTCTAATCAGGAGCCCAAAAACGGATCGCTGATCTGGAATGGAGACTTTACCGGCGAGTTTACGAACGGCGGCCTGGGTTGGCGCTGGGACAATCTGATCGGTATAGCCATCGACTTTGATTCCCCCATACCTGGGCACGCGGGACGCTCCGTCCGTCTGGACTTTGGCGGCGGTAGCAATCCGGAGATCAATAAGCCGCTCGAATATGTTCCGGTGGAACCGAGCCACAATTATCATTTTCGCGGCTACATCCGGACGGAATCTATTACCACCGAACACGGGATGCTTTTTTGGATCTACGATCCGAACAACAGCAATGCCGTCAATCTTCGAACGGAAGGCCTCGTCGGCACTCACCTTTGGAACGCTGTCGAATTCCCTGTGGTGACCGGCCCGCAAACTCACTTCTTGGTAATCGGCCTGCTCCGCGAGCCGAGCCGCTTGTTTGACAACAAATTGAGCGGGTCGGTTTGGATTGCGGATCTGTCGCTAGTTCCGGCCGGCGACGATGAGCCGGGAGCCAAGCGTTGAAGATCCTTCGCATCGGCCTTTTCATCCTTTTCGCGTTTAGCGTGCTGGCGTTCGGCACAGTGGAAGTCTGGTCGCAATCCGTTCTCGAAATCGGCGCTGGAATACTCTTCTTGTGGTGGGCACTTGTAGTCTTCAGAGATCCCGAGGCAACTATCCAATGGAATCACTTAATTTGGCCCATTCTGGGCGTTATCACCATTGGTTCGCTGCAGCTTTTTGTGGGCGTCACGCCCTATCGCTATTTTACTCAGCTGGAGCTTCTGCGATTCGGCGCGTACCTGATTCTGTTTTTTTTGTCGGTGCAGGCGTTCCGTTCTCGCTCAGACCTTAAGAAGCTCGCATGGTTCCTGATTCTTTTATGCTTCGGGGTTTCCCTGTTCGGCATCGCCCAGCATTTCACGTCCGAAGGACCAATTTATTGGGTGCGTCCATTGAGGGCCGGCGGTGATCCGTTCGGCCCTTATGTTAATCGCAACCATTTCGCCGGCTTCGTCGAGCTGACCCTGCCCATAGCCCTGGCGATGTTGGTTTTTCGCGGAATCCAACGTGACGTATATCCGCTTGTGGGGCTATTGGCCATTGTTCCGGCCGGCGCGCTGATTCTTTCGGGTTCTCGCGGCGGTATCGTCAGCTTTGCTTTTGAGATCGCCGTGTTGTGGCTTTTGGCGCGAACGCGTACATCTCCGGACCGCCCGCGTTTCGTCGGAATGGCCATCGTGGTTTTTGCTGCTATGGCGCTCATCGTCTGGTTAGGCGCAGCTAAGGCCCTTGAGCGATTTGCAAGCCTGCACATTGGAGAAGTCACTATGAGCCGGCGCGTTTCGATGATCCGCGGAGCAGCGCACATTTTTTTGGATCATCCCATCGACGGCGCAGGACTTGGCGCGCTCGTCGCTGTCTATCCAAGGTACGAGACTCTCTATGATGGCAAGCTTGTGGACCACGTTCACAACGATTACATCGAAATGCTCGCTGAGACCGGTCTCCTCGGCGGGATTTGCGGACTTGCGTTCCTGTGGATTCTGTTTCGTCAAGCCCGGACTTGCTACGCAGCCGAACAGGGCCATTTTTCTCGCGCTCTCCATGCCGGTGCCATGGCTGGTTTATGCGGAATATTGCTTCATACTTTCGTGGACTTCAATTTGCACATCCCCTCAAACAGTCTGCTGTTCCTAGTGATGGCCCATCTTGCCACCACGCCTCCTGTGGCCACCGAAGCGGTGGTTGAGCGACGTCGCAGGCGCGTTCGCGAAAGACCTGCGGACGAGACGGAATAAGACTTAGCCGCATTTCGTCCGTTAAATGATCATCTACATCGCGTTGCGCGGAAATTGGCTCCTCTGGATGCTGCCTTATCGTTTGTTAGCTCTAGTACGTCTGGGTTGACAGCAGCGCGGGGCTAGGTAATAGTGTTTGCGGGGTTATCTATCATGGTTCGAACGGTCCAGTGCGTTTCCAACTGGCTAACAGCGAAGCTTGCCTTTTTATTGCCTGTATTGCTTTTGAGCGCGCAGGCATATGCCCAACAAAAACCCGCGACGTCTGAACAGACCAATCAGAAGATTCACGAACTAGCGGGATTAGCCGCTTCCCGCGCGACGGACACGCCCATTGGCAGCGGCGATCTGATACACATTGAGGTCTTCGACGTTCCAGAACTTTCTCGTGACCTGCGGGTTAGTGAGAGGGGTGAAATCACTTATCCCCTGATTCCCGGAAAGATTCCGGCCAGCGGACTGACCTCCTACCAGCTGGAACAGAAAGTGGCTCAACTTTTGATCGAAAACGGATTGGTCTCCCACCCGCAAGTTTCGGTTTTCGTGAAAGAGCAAAATAGCCAGCCGGTTTCATTGGTGGGGGCGGTACAAAAGCCGATGGTCTATCAGGTTATCCGGCCGACAACTTTGCTCGAACTGCTGGCGGAGGCCGGAGGCGTAACCGATGAAGCCGGCAGCGTCATCATCGTCACCCGCGCAGGACGCCCGATGAGCGAGCAGAACAGCGGGGCGGGTTCCATTGACGCCACCGGTGTAGACACGCAGACCATTACAATCCGTCTGCAGGATTTGTTGGAGTCGGGAAATCCGGTTTTCAACATCCAGATATATGGTGGCGACTCGGTGAGCGTTCCGCGGGCAGGTATTGTGTACGTTGTCGGAGGGGGAGTAACGCAGCCGGGCGGCTACGTTCTCCAGAGCCATGGCGAGCAAGTTACGGTTATGAAGGCCGTCGCCCTGGCGCATGGCTTGACCGGATTTGCAAAGGCCGATCAGGCGGTCATCATGCGAAATAATACCGACACCGGTCAGAAAGACATGATACCGGTGCACATTAAGCAGATCCAAAATCAGAAGACCGATGACGTAACTATGAAGTCGAACGACATTCTTTACATTCCCGACAGCAAGGGTCTGAAGATTTTGGCAAAGGGCAGCGAGGCCGCGCTGACTATCGGAACCGGTCTGGCTATCTACAGATTCTGATCCTAGCCGGGTGAATAAATTGGCAAATCTGCTTTCGGGTAAAGGATAAATGGAAGAGCCTTCTAGAATTGCGAATCTGCGCGACCGAAAAGCTACCGAAGCGTTAAGCCTGATCCCCGCGCCGGCGCCTTCCGTGCTCTCCTGGGAGCAGGTCCCTAGGGAACCGCACCTCCTCGATTACGTCATTATATTGCGCAAGCATCAGTGGATGATCCTGACCTTTTTTTTAACGGTTGTGACCATCGTTACCATTGCTTCGTTCAAAATGAAGCCGATTTATGTGGCATCGGCGCGCGTGGAAGTTGACAAAGAATCGCAGAATATGACGCCTTTCCCTGATTCGAACTCTTACGACGCCTTCGTGGATTTGGAAAATTATCTGGAAACGCAGTCCAAAATTCTTCAGAGCGAGACTCTGGCTCTGCAAACCATTAAAACGCTAAGCTTGGAACGCTACCCTGAGTTTGGCGGAACCCCCAACGCGGTCGCCTTCGCTCACAGTGGCGCTGTAGCCAAGCGCCCGCCAATCCTCGGTGCATTTCTCGGGCGCCTGAGCGTCAAACGAGTGCCGAATAGCCGTCTGATTGAAGTGACATTCGAAGCCGAAGACCCGCAGCTTGCGGCGCAAATCGTGAACGCACATTTACAAAATTATGTGGAACAGAATTTTCGCAGCAAATACGATGCCACCATTCAGGCATCCAATTGGCTCTCTTCGGAACTGGAAGAGCTTCGCATCAAAGTGGAGAAGTCGGAAAACGCGCGTCTGGCATACGAGCGGGCTAACCAAATTTGGCAAATTGACGAAAAACAGGACATTTCCGTCTCCAAGCTGTCGGATCTAAGCAAAGCGGTAACCGCTGCGCAAACGGATGTGGCCGAAAAAGAAGCTCTGTACCGCATGGCTATGTCCGGAAGTGTAGACGCCTTGCCCGTAGCGCACGGCAGTGAAGTGATTACAGATCTGCGAAAACGCAAATCCGAGGTGGACGAACAATACGCCGAGGCTGTGAATCAATACGGCCCGAATTTCCCCAAGGTTTTGCGCATCGCTGCGCAGCAGAAGGAAGTGGATGCCGATTTGGATCGCGCGCGAAAGACTTTATTGCAAAGCGTAGAACAGGAGTACAACACAGCCCGCAGCCACGTTCAACTTCTTCAGGAAGCGCTTGATAAGCAAAAGACGGAAGCAAACGACCAGGCGGAAAAACTGGTTCAATACCACATCCTGCAGCACGACGCGGAGTCGAACAAGCAGCTTTATGATGGATTGCTGCAAAAATTGAAAGAAGCCAGCATCACCGCCGGCCTTCGTTCCAGCAATATCCGAGTAGTGGATCCTGCGCTGGCGCCCGCCAGCCCCTCGCGGCCGCAAAAAGCGCGCAATATCCTGCTGGCGGTTTTGATGGGCTTGGTGGGCGGAGTAGGCTTGGCTCTCTTCCGCGAGTATCTCGACAACACCGTGAAGTCCCCGGATGATGTAGAGGCGCTCACCGGATTGCCCTCTTTGGCGGTTGTACCTTCTCTGCCAGGATTGAACGCCGCCACCGGACGCCTTTCACGGCTCGCCCGGGAAGCCGGTACTGGAACAGCTGGCGCTGGCTCACGCGTCGAGTTGCTCTCTTACGTCCAACCAAAATCGCAAATTTCAGAAGCGTTCCGCGCTTTGCGGACTTCGCTGCTGCTCTCGCAAGCCGATCATCCACCGCAGGTGATCCTGGTCACCAGCGCGCTACCTCGCGAAGGAAAAACTACCGCCGCTGTAAATCTTGCGGTCACTCTCGCGCAGCTTGGCGACCGGACTTTGCTGGTGGATTCCGATTTGCGCAAGCCCGGAATCCGGCGAGCTCTGAATCTGACTATCGGCAAAGACGTTGGATTAAGTTCCTATCTGGCGGGCGTAACAAGCCTGGAGGAAGCCACTATCCAGCATCCCACAATCACCAATCTATCGGCGCTGACCACTGGACCGGTGCCACCCAGCCCGGCGGACTTGCTTTCCTCCCACCGCATGCGTGAAGCCATCGCGGAATTGCGCCGGCGCTTCAAGTTCATCGTTATTGACTCTCCTCCGGTAATGGCTGCCACCGACGCCGTAATTCTTTCCGCGCTTACCGATGGGGTCTTGCTGGTCGTGCGCAGCGGTGAAACACCGAAAGAGGCCTTTACCCGCACACGCGATCTGCTCGCGGCAGTAAAATGCCGTTTGCTTGGCGTGGTATTGAACGCCGTTGACTCCAATGCTCCCGATTATTACTACTCTTACCGGTATTATCCGTACGCGTATGGTTATGGCTACGGAGAAGATGTAAGCAAGACTTCCAAATTCCCAACAGGGTCCGACGAAGCAGACGGGCCTTTAACCTAAGAGGTGTAGTCTTGCGATACCTTTTAACTGGCGGCGCCGGTTTTATCGGCTCTCATCTAGCGGAAACCTTACTCGGGCGGGGTGACTCCGTTTTTATCCTCGACGATCTCTCCACTGGCAGCGTGGAAAACATCCGGCGTCTCAAAAAGCACGACCGTTTCCACTACGTTTTCGATTCCATCATGAATAAGCATCTCCTGGCGGAGATGGTGGATGAATGTGACGTTGTTTTTCACTTGGCCGCGGCTGTCGGCGTGCGCCTTATTGTCGAAAGTCCCGTGCGCACGATTGAGACAAACGTTCATGGCACACAAAACGTCCTGGACGCAGCATCCAAGAAGAAAAAACTTGTTTTTATCGCCTCCACCTCGGAAGTTTACGGCAAAAGTGACAAAGTGCCGTTTCACGAAGACGCTGACTTGGTGCTCGGGCCTACCAGCAAAGGGCGCTGGAGCTACGCAGCGTCTAAGGCTCTCGACGAATTTCTTGCTCTTTCCTATTGGAAAGAGAAAAAGCAGCCGGTTGTTGTAGCCCGATTCTTTAATACCGTGGGTCCGCGCCAGACCGGCCGTTATGGCATGGTGCTCCCCAACTTTGTGCGTCAAGCGCTGGATGGCGAACCCATCACGGTTTATGGAACAGGCCAGCAGTCACGTTGTTTCTGTGATGTGCGGGATTGTGTTGAGGCTGTCATGCGGCTCGTTGCCACCGGCTCTGCGGTCGGCGAGGTCGTCAATATCGGGAACACCGGCGAAATCACCATCGAAAAGCTTGCTGAGTTGGTCAAGCAACGCACCAAGAGCGATTCTCCGATCACCTTTGTTCCGTACGATCAGGCCTATGAACCCGGATTCGAAGACATGCCGCGCCGCGTGCCCGCCCTTGGAAAGCTTGAGCGGCTCACGGGATTTCGTCCCACCACGCCACTCGTGGAAATCGTCGAACGTGTCATCGCGCACTTTCAGGAAAAGAAAAACGCGGATTCGTCGGACGGCTCGAATGGCGACGGACGCCTCAACCCGGAAAATCTCGCTATCAAACGGGCCGCGATATAGTACTGTTGTGAATCTTCATGTTTTGCGACGCCTTCAAACTCTCCTGCTGAATATCCATGAGCGCAACCTCGGCTACAAATCGAGTTGAACCGAGCAGTGGGAAAGAGGCGGCGGATGCCGCGCGATTCTCGCGGGATCGCCTGGAGCGGAACCGCACGAGCACTACGCTTTCCGTAATTGTCCCCGCCTACAACGAGCAATATCTGATCGAGGCTAGCCTCAAGGGCCTGGCGGTCTTGGACGAATCTCCTCGATTGCGCGAGATCAAGGTAATCGTGGTCAACGATTGCTCCACCGATCGTACCGCGGAAGCCATTCAGCGTTTCCAGGCCAGTTTGAAAGCCAGCCAGGATTTTAAGAAATTCAGTTGGGTTTGGCTCGATCATGATAAGAACCGCGGCAAAGGCGCAGGCATCCGTACGGCTTTGTCGCACGTGGACACCGAACTTGTCGTGATCCACGATGCCGACCTTGAATATCATCCGCGCGATCTTCTTCAGATGGTGGAACTTTTCCTGTCGGAAGCCGCCGATGCGGTCTTCGGCTCTCGTTTCATGAACGGTGGATATAAACGCGCGTTATTTTTCCGTCACGAGCTCGGCAACAAACTCCTCACCTTCTTGTGCGATCTTGTCTGCGATTTGAATCTGTCCGACATGGAGACCTGCTACAAAATGGTGCGCGCGGAATTGCTGAAAAGCATTCCTCTCACCAGCTCCACCTTCGACGTCGAGCCCGAACTCACCATCAAGCTCGCCAAACGCGGCGGGCGCATTTTTGAAGTTCCCGTCAGCTATTCGGGCCGCACCTACGCCGAACGGAAAAAGA
>Ga0209006_10005042_pt1 | contig 11993 bp, 10 predicted proteins | sample JacPin_JW_Ref_O2_FD_188567 | JGI IMG/M metagenome (GOLD analysis project Ga0209006, IMG submission 188567) | Forest soil microbial communities from Algoma, Ontario, Canada - Jack Pine, Ontario site 1_JW_Ref_O2 (SPAdes) (version 2) | ecosystem: Environmental > Terrestrial > Soil > Boreal...
ATTGTCTTCGTGCAAAATCCAGCCGTGCGCGAACACTTGTTTGGGCAGAGGAAGATCGGCGGCCATCAGGAATGCGGGCCAATAGACGGCGTGGAATCGCAGAATATCTTTGCCGATCAGGTGCAGATCTGCCGGCCACAAATCGTCGTTCTTCACGGCGCTCATGTAGGAGATCAACGCGTCGAACCAAACGTAGAAGACGTGGTGGCCTTCCACTGGGGCGGGAATGCCCCATTGCAGACTGGTTCGCGTGATGGAAAGATCGTTCAAACCGGATTGGACGAAGGCGATCATTTCGTTGCGCCGGTGATCGGGCTTTACGAACGCCGGATTCTTTTCGAAGAGTTCCAGCAGCGGTTTTTGAAATGCCGAGAGCTTGAAGAAGTAATTCTCTTCGGTAACCGTTTCCGTCGGCCGCCCGCAAGTTGGGCAGGGATCGCCCGGCGCAACGTCGTTCACGTAGGCTTCATCGCTGACGCAATACGCGCCGGTATAGGCGCCTTTGTAGATGTAGCCGTTCTTTTCGCAGCGCTCGAATAGCAAGCGCACGGTCTCATGATGTTTGGGATCGGAGGTGCGAATGAAATGGTCGTAATCGATGCCGAGCCTGGCCCACTGGCTGATGAACTCAGCCGCCATCTTGGTGGTGTACGCCAGGGGATTGACGCCCGCGGCCTGCGCGGCGCGCTCCACTTTGAGGCTGTGTTCGTCCGAGCCCGTCGTCAGGATTACCGGATCGTAGCCTTCCATTTTCTTGAAGCGCTTGATCAGATCCGCGACGAAGGTGGAGTATGCGGTGCCCAGGTGCGGCGCGGCGTTGACGTAATAGATGGGAGTGGTGAGGTAATATTTCATCGAGAGTTGTTTAGATAAGCGAGGTTCGCTTCGGCCAGGATTTGTTTGAGCGGCACGCCGGATTCGCGCGCCAGCCGCCGGCAATCCTCGTATTCGGGAGCGAACGATCCATTGTCGGCGATCTTCATTCTTACTGTGCCATGCGGCGTCGCGATTTCTACGGAATGCCGCGCCTTCACGCGGCGCTCGGCCGAATAAATCCGCAGGCCTAACGTGGAAGTCTCTTGGAAGATCAGACGGGCCAGCGCCTCGCGATCTTCTGGGCGCGCGATCACGCTGAGCAGCGTGCCGGGCCGGTTCTTCTTCATTTGAACGGAGGTGAGCGTTACGTCCAGCGCGCCGGTTTCGAGCAATCGCTCCATGGCGTAGCCGAGCACTTGCGGACTGGAATCGTCGATGTTGGCTTCCAGCACCGCGACGGTTGTGGATTCCTCGGCGCCGCTGGTTTCGCCGATCAGGACGCGCAGCACGTTGGCATGTTCGGGAAAATCGTAATCGCCCGCGCCGTATCCGCTCGCGATCACGCGCATGGGCGGCAGAGCGCCGAATTCTTTGGCGAGCGTGCTGGCGATAGCCGCGCCAGTGGGGGTGGTAAGTTCCAGGCTGGGGCCGCGGGCATAGATGGGCTTGCCGGTTAGAAGCTCGGAAGTTGCAGGAGCCGGGACGGGCAAGATGCCATGCTCGGTTTTCACGGTCCCGCTCCCCACGTTCACCGGCGAGCTATAGACGGCGCCGATGTCGAGCAGGTCGAAAGCAATGCAAGCGCCGACGATGTCGCAGATGGAATCCACCGCGCCCACTTCATGGAAATGCACTTTCTCGATGGAGACGTCGTGAACTTTGGCTTCGGCCTCGCCCAGCCGTTGAAACACGGCGGATGCATTTTGTTTGGCGCGATCCACGATGCTGGAATTCGCGATGATTTCGAGGATATGCTTGAGATGCCGATGGGTTTTGCCGTCGCCACCGAGCACGCGAAACTTCGAAGCTGCGATGCCGCGCCGCTTGGTCTTTTCAATTTCGAACTTCGCGCCGGTGCCGAGAGCTTCGAGCGATTGCACAAGCATCGTGGCGTCGGCGCCCGCGTCGAGCAGCGCGCCAACCGTCATGTCTCCGCTGATTCCGGAGAACGCGTCTAGATAGCAGATCTTCATGCGATCAATTGGGGTAATAGCTCGCCCGAAGGCCCTTGCAGGAATTCGTCGATGCCATCCGATAGGCCCGTTTCCTCAATGTTGATTTCCACCACGCGCGCGCCGGCGGATTTCGCCATGGTGGCCAGGCCGGCAGCAGGATAAACCACGGCTGAGGTTCCAATCAGCAGAAACAGGTCGGCCTGGCGCGCGGCAGCCTCGGCCTCTTTCCAAACTTGAGCGGGCAATAGCTCGCCAAACCAAACTACGCCGGGGCGCAGCATGCCTCCGCATTCGCAGCGCGGCGGAATTTCGGGAAGCGGGGTGCGGCGATCTTCACGCTCCCGATTGCATTCCAGACAGCGTAGCATCCAGATGCTGCCGTGCAGGCGAAGAACATTTTGGCTGCCTGCCAACTCGTGCAGCCCGTCGACGTTTTGCGTGATGAGCGTGAACTTCCGCGCACGCGACTCCGCGGCTGCCAGCGCATAGTGGCCGGGATTGGGTTTGGCTTGCGCGATTAAGGACCGACGCCAGTCATACCATTCCCAGACCAATTTTGGATCGCGCGCGAACGCGCCGGGTGTAGCCAGGTCTTCGGCGCGATACTGCTTCCACAATCCGTGGTTGCCGCGAAATGTGGGCACACCGCTCTCGGCCGATACTCCCGCGCCGGTCAGGACGGCGATGGAAGAGGCGTCGCGCAGCCATTGGCGAACAGAATCCATTAATTTCAGAGTAACCCACGATCAGAGCGGGGCGCGGTAGGACGTCGCGCTTTTTATCGCGCAGGACATGAAATCGATTCGAGCCAGGCGATAAATATAACCATACGCGTTACGCCCGAGGCCGGCCGTGGTTGTTTGTGAGTGATTCGCGCGCGGCGAGCACCGTTCGATAGGCTTCTTCCGGATCGTCATTCAGCGCGGTCAAATGCCCCATTTTGCGGCCGGGGCGCGGCTCCAGCTTTCCGTACAAATGCAGCTTGACACCGGGGAAGGCGCAGGCAGCGGCCCAGTCGGGTTCGCCACCCGTCCATAAATCTCCCAGTAGATTCGCCATGGCGGCGGGGCGATGCATCTGGGTGGAACCGAGCGGCAGGCCGCACACCGCTCGCAACTGCTGTTCGAACTGGCTGGTGATGCACGCGTCCACGGTGAGGTGGCCGGAGTTGTGCGGGCGGGGCGCCAGCTCGTTAATCAGGAGCGATCCGTCGTGCGCCACGAAAAACTCGACGCACAGCACGCCGACGACGTCCAGCTCTTCCAGAACGCAGCGCGCCAGGTCGACGGCTTCCCCGGCTACCCGTGATGACACGCGCGCCGGAGCGATGGACACGTCCAGGATGTGCCGGCTGTGCTGGTTCTCGATGGCGCCGTAATGCACGAACTGGCCGTCTTCGCCGCGCGCGGCGACCACCGAAATCTCGCAATCGAAATCGATGAACGCTTCAAGCACAGCTTCCTGTTTGCCGATCGCAGCCCAAGCTTCGGCTGCGCGATCGGGCGCCTGGACGCGAAACTGACCTTTGCCGTCGTAGCCGAACGCGGCGGTTTTCAACACCGCCGGGCAACCCAGATCGGCCAGGGCGCGATGCAATCCGTCCAGCGTGCGCACCTCGCGATACGGCGTAGTGGGAAGGCCGGCGTTGGTGAGGAACGATTTTTCGCGGATGCGCTGCTGCGTGGTGTGCAGAACCGATCCGCTGGGACGAACGGGCGCCCAGCGGGTTGCGGCCTCGGCCGTCGGGGCCGGAACATTTTCGAACTCGAATGTTACTACGCTGACGTTCCGCGCGAAATCGGAGACCGCGTCCAGATCCTCGTAGGGCGCCTGTATTTCCAGGTCCGCCACTTGTCCCGTGGGCGTGTCTTCATCGGGCGACAGAGTGTGGACACGATAACCCATGCGCCGCGCCGCGATGGCGAACATGCGCCCTAGCTGGCCGCTCCCCAACACGCCGATGGCCGCGCCCGGCCCGATGAATCGGGAAAAACCTGGTTTGATCACGCCAGCTCTTCCGACCGGACTTTGGTGGCCTGTTCCTCGCGAAAGACGCGCAGTTTTTCGCGCAGCGCCGGGTCGTGATTCGCCAGGATTGCCACTGCCAGCAGAGCTGCGTTCTGCGCGCCGGCTTTCCCGATCGCCAGCGTGCCGACCGGAATTCCGCCCGGCATTTGAACGATGGACAGCAATGAGTCCATGCCCTTCAGTGCGTGGCTCTCTACCGGCACGCCCAGCACCGGCAGCAGCGTGTTGGCCGCCACCATACCGGGCAGATGCGCCGCGCCGCCCGCGCCGGCAATGATCACCTGCAATCCGCGCGCCTCGGCGCCGGATGCATACTCCACCATCCAGGCGGGCGTGCGATGCGCGGAGACCACCTTGGACTCATGCGGCACGCCGAAGCGCGTCAGTGTTTCGCTGGCCGCGCGCATCGTCTCCCAGTCGGACTGGCTGCCCATGATGATGCCGACCAGTGGCTGCATCCAATTACTGTCCTTGCGAAAGTGTGCAGCCGACGGCGCCGTGCATAATATTGGGAACCCACCAAAATAGCACGTGGTGGCGGTCTGCGCGCGTCAAATTTTGAGGAGTGTTATTTGGCCTGAGATAGCAGGCTCCGAAGCTCCGCGGCGAGTTCGGTGGGAGGCTTGTTGGACAACGCTTCGGTCACCTGCCGCTGGGCAGCCGCGCGATCGCCACTTTCGATCAACGCTACCGCGTAATGATAGCGAAAGGTATTGTCCTGTGGATACTTGTCGGTGAGCCCTCGCAGAATGGGAAGCGCCTCCGCCGTGTTGTGCCGCTTGATTTGGATCCACGCCAGCGTGTCCCGGAGCTGTGGGACGTTCGGCGACTGGCGGATGGCGGTGTTCACTAGTTGCAAAGCTTCCTTGTTGTCCCCGCCGTTTTCCACCAGCAGGAACGCCAGGTTGTTGAGAACGGTTGCGTCAGCCGGCGATTTCAGCAGCGCCTTGCGGTAGTCCGCGATGGCTTGCGGCTTCTTTCCCAAGCGATCCTCGAGGCTGGCGACAACCTGGTCCAGGCCCTTGCGATCCGGCGCCAACTGGCGAGCGCGCTCGAAAGCTTCGAGCGCCTCCGGCAGCTTGTCGTTCTTCTGCTCGATCGCGCCAATTCGAATCTGTATATCCGGTGATGACGGGTTCTGCGCCGCCATCTTTTGCAATTGAGAAAGTGCGACCTCGCTTTTGCCGTCCGCTTCCGCGGTTGCCACTAGCAGCGCCTCTTTTCCCTTGGAATCCGGGGACCGCTGTGTTTCCTGCTGCATCAGCGCCAGGGCGCGATCCGGCTGGTGCTCGGCCTCATAGGTGTTCACCAGGCCGGTCAGCGGCTCCAGATCCGTGGAACCTTCTTTATAGAGCTTGCGGAACATTTCCTCGGCTTCGGTATAGTGTCCTTGCCCCAATGCGATGATCCCCAGTTGCATCTCCACCTGGGGAGCGTCTTTGGTGTCGTGGGCCAGTTGCTCGGCTTCAGTTTTAGCGGCCCCGTAGGAGTGTGTACCCGTCAGGCCGATTACGTGAAACAGCCGCGCAGTTGGATCGTTCTGGCGGATCGCTAAAGCTGCATTGGAGTGCTCCAGCACGGCGGGATAGTTCTTGCGCAACATCTCCAGGCGCGCCAACGCCACTTGCGCAGTGGGGGTTCGGGGATCCAGCTGGGCAGCGCGCGCCAGATGATCGTGCGCCTCATCCAGGTTGCCTTTCATCAAGGAGGCCTGTCCGGCCAGCAATTGAACTCTGGCATTGGATGGAGATTCCTTGGCCAACTCGTTCGCCAGGGTGGCGGAGGTATCGAGATTCTTTGGCCCGCCCATGCGTTCCAATACCTGGACTTTCAATGCGCGCGCGAACTGGTTTTTGGGATCTTTCGCCAGGATGGCATCAGCCGCCTTGATCGCTTCCTCTCGGCGCCCTAGCGTGGCCAGCATGCTAGCCACGCGCTCCTGGTAAACCTGTTGGCGATCGTGATCCCTGGATTCACCGCGCTGGTAGTCCGCCAGCGCCTTTTCCGGATTGTGGATCAAGGCGTGAAAATCTCCCACCAGCAAATCCGCTTGCGGCACTTGAGTACGCCGGTTGAGCAGCGAATTGAGCGTCTGCTCGCCCTGGTCGGGTTGCTTGCGGGCATAGTAGAACGCGGCTAAACGAAGAACCGGGCCGGGCTCGTTGGGATTGTTCGCACCCCATAATTTCAACAGCGCTTCCGCCTTTTCCCAGTCCTGTCGGCCTCCATAGATGGCGTACAGCACTTCGTAGGCCTCGTCAAATTTTGGATGCCGCTCCACCGTTAGCCGCGCAGTTTTCTCGGCTTCGTCCGGTTGATTGTCGCGCAGCAAGGCTTGCGCCAGCTCGCCGCCCACGTCCGCATTATTGGGCGCGATGCGCGCCGCGTCTTGCAGAGCTTGCACCGCCGCGGGCGCCTGGTTGTCGATCAAGGCCAGGGAGCCCTTTATTCGCAAGCCCTGCACGCGATCGCCACCCGGCTTGAGCAGTTCATCGGCTATGGACTGCGCCTGTTTGTAGAGGACGGCGGGATGCCTGGGATCGCGCGCATAAACCAGCAGCGACAGGTTGGCCAGTTGTATCTTGGCGGGAATGTTTTTGGGATCGAGCGATACCGCGTGGTTGAAGGCCTGATAGGCCTCGCCCACCTGGTTCTGCTTCAACAGCGCCAGTCCAAGACGGTAGTAAGCTTCTCCCGAATTGGGGGCCTTCTTTAGGGCATTGCGATAGTTGAGGGTGGCATCGCTATAGTGTCCGGCGGTGTAAAGCTGATTTCCGCGCTGGATGTATTCGGTGGCGCTCTTGCCGCAGGCCATCAGGCATAAGCACGCCAGGGCGCACAAACTGGCGCCAAGCATCGCGCGGAATTTCGTCGTCCGCGCGCAGCCAATACGATAGTTGGGTGGTAGGGGAGGCGTCAAATTCCTACGGTAACATAGCGTGCCGGTCATAGAGTCACGCGTATAATCGGCCGAATCGGGGAATTCAGGAATATGGGGAGCGTGGAATACCAGGGACACAAGGAATACAAGGAATTCCTCGGGTTGCCTGCTCCCGAGTAACAATTTCACTCCGCTTTTAACCGCAACGTAGGATCTTCAGAAAAAACGAAGCCACGCTGAACTTCTCCGGCAATCCATCCTAAGGGCTCATCGCATTTAGAATCAGAGGGTTATGGGTCGGCGAAAGCGCTCTGCCACGGTTGGAAGGAAAACTGCCTGCCTGGTAGTGCAGGGAAAGGAAGGACATCTTATGTTGATCCTATTAATTCTTCTGGTGGTATTGCTGATCGGCGCCACGCCGGCTTGGCCCTATAGCCGGGGTTGGGGCTATTATCCGAGCGGAGTTCTGGGAACCATTCTTGTTATTTTTCTGGTGCTCCTACTTCTGGGGCAGGTGAGTCTGTAATGGGAGTAAAAAGGGGGAACCACATGAAATATGCTGCTGGTTTTGCGATCTTGTCGATTGTGCCGATGATGTACGCGGTTGAGCCCGAAAGAGAAGCTCTGAAACGGGTGACCGCCTCCGCGGAAGTGTTGAGCGAGATCCTACATGCTAAGGACCGCGGAATTCCCGAGGACCTTATCGCGCGAGCTCAGTGCGTCGGTATTGTGCCAAGTTTGAAGCGCGCCGGGTTCATTGTCGGGGCGAAATACGGTAAGGGCGAACTGGTGTGCCGCACTCCGGGAGGCTGGAGCGCGCCATCCACGATTCGAATTGAAGGCGGCAGCTTTGGCTTTCAGATCGGCGCGGGCGAGACTGACTTGGTCTTCATCGTGATGAACCAGCATGGAGTGCGTGATCTGATGAAGGACAAGTTCACGCTGGGCGGCGACGCTACTGCGATGGCCGGGCCGGTGGGCCGCTCGGGCGAGGCGCAAACGGACGCGGTGATGCGCGCCGAGATTCTGTCGTACTCGCGGGCGCACGGCATTTTCGCCGGCGTATCGCTGGAAGGGTCGACGTTGCGTCCCGACAATGGCGATAATCGCGAAATGTATGGACGGGACGTCACGCAGCGCGAAATCCTTACGGGTGCAGTGAGGCGTCCGGCGGTAGCGGGTCCCATCTATGGCGAACTGAACCGTTACGCGCCATTGAAACGAGCGTCCAATTAGTCGAGTGACCGTTACGTGCAGAAACAGCCCGGGCAGCGGCGGCCTCAGCACGCCAATCGTTAGTTTCCTCAGCCGGCTCCCGAAGCTATGTGGTGGCTTCGGGAGCCCCTCCTTCACACTTACCCCTTACATCAATGCCCTATCAGCCGATTGAAGATTACGGCGTGGTGGGGAATTTGCGCACCACCGCGCTGGCCGGAAAGAACGGCTCTATAGACTGGTTCTGTTTTCCGCACTTCGATTCGCCGAGTATGTTTGGCGCCATTCTGGACGAACGCAAAGGCGGATACTTCCGAATCTCCCCCACCATTGATGAAATTGCCCGCAAGCAGGTTTATTGGCCCGACACCAATGTTCTGGTCACGCGGTTCCTCGCTACTGAAGGAGTGGGCGAGGTAATCGACTTCATGCCGGTGGGCCAATCAAAAAATGAGCCGCCTTATCGCGGCTTGATCCGCCGGGTGAAAGTGGCGCGCGGATCCATGCGCTTTCGCCTGGAATGCGTTCCCGCGTTTAATTATGGCCGCGACAAACATAGCGTAGAGATCGTCGCGGAAGGCGCACGCTTCAACTCTCCTAATTTACGTATGGGGCTGGCTTCTTCTATTCCACTCCAAAGCTTTTCGGATAATGGCGTGGCGGTCGAGTTTTCCCTGGAAGAAGGACAGGCCCAGAGCTTCGAATTGCACGGTTTGACGGCGGGCGGGCGCGAACAAATTGGGCTATCGGAACAGGATAGCGAAGAGCTGTTTCATGACACCATTCGTTTTTGGCGTCAATGGGTGGGCAAGTGTACTTACCGCGGCCGCTGGCGTGAAATGGTGCAGCGCTCTGCGCTGGTTTTGAAACTACTTACCTTCGAGCCTACGGGAGCTATTGTGGCGGCACCCACCTGCAGCCTGCCCGAAAGCCTGGGTGGCTCGCGCAACTGGGATTATCGCTACACCTGGATCCGCGACGCGGCCTTCACCGTTTATAGCCTCATGCGCATCGGCTTCACCGATGAAGCGGCGCAATTTGTCGCGTTCCTTGACGCGCGCTGCCACGAAATGGATCCGGACGGATCGCTGCAGACCGTTTATGGAATCGACGGCCGGCATGTTTTGACGGAAGAGACGCTGGACCACTGGGAGGGCTACAAAGGATCCAGCCCGGTCCGCATCGGGAACGACGCGTACCGGCAACTTCAGCTCGATATCTATGGCGAGTTGATGGACTCGCTCTACCTCTATAACAAGTACGGCACCCCGATTTCTTACGACCTGTGGAATTATCTTCGCCGGCTGACGGATTGGGTTTGTAAGCATTGGCAAGACAAAGACGATGCCATCTGGGAAGTGCGCGGCGGACCACGCGAGTTCGTCTACTCCAAAATGATGTGCTGGGTGGCTGTGGATCGAGCGCTGCGCCTGGCAACCAAGCGGTCATTCCCCGCGGATTGGAATGGCTGGACGTCGGTTCGCGACCAGATGTACGAGACCATTATGCAGCGGGGCTGGAACCAGGAGCGCGGCGCTTTCGTGCAGCAGTTGGATGGCGAAGCGCTGGATGCGTCCAGTCTCTTAATGCCGCTGGTGTTCTTTGTCTCGCCCACCGATCCGCGCATCCTGCGGACCATCGACGCCATCAACCAGCCCCCTAAGAAAGGCGGGCTGGTATCGGATGGGTTGGTGTTTCGCTACGATGTCGAAAAAACGCCGGACGGTTTGAGAGGCACAGAGGGCACATTCAATCTCTGCACGTTTTGGCTGGTGGAAGCTTTGACCCGCGCCAGTTCAGACGATCCCAAACGCCTGCGGCGGGCGCGCCTGCTGTTTGAGCAGATGGCGGGATACGCCAACCATCTGGGCCTTTACGGCGAGCAGATCGGACACCAGGGCCAGGCGCTCGGTAATTTCCCGCAAGCGCTGACTCACCTGGCGCTGATCAGCGCGGCATTTAATTTGGACCGCTATCTGGACGGGCAGGAGAAAACGCCGCCGGTAAAGTAGAAGCACGAAGGCGTCCGGTTAGGGAATTTAAAACCAACCACCGTGGCAAGCGCCGAAGCCCTTGTCGCTATAACCACCATTCGCATTCGGTGCAGGAAACGTAGGACCATTGACTGATGCTACAGGACCTTCCAATGCCGACTCGAAATCCCACGAGTAGCCGTCGAAACCGAGCGTGAGGGCCAGCACACCCCAGTAGTCCCCGGAATACGCCTGGAGATTCGTCGCGTTGAAGTTGATGTTGCCGCTAGGATCCTCCTGGTTTGTTTCGGGATTCGCGGACGTGGCCTGGGCGGCCGTCACAGGGGTTAGGACGATCGGGTCCAGTGTCTCGCCGCCGCTGCCAACAATGAATTCTCGTATGCCCCTCCTTGAATTGGGAGTCCCATTGGGTTCAAGGGGTTGGTAGCGGGCATAGAGGTGATCGTGTCCGTTCAGCACCAGGTCGGCGTTGTACTCGTAGAGTAGTTGCCAAAAGGCTAGAGCGGTCTCGCCCTCCGGGGTGATGCTGTTCGTAGCGCTGAACGTGGGCTGATGCCAGTAGGCGAGTGTGCAAAAGGAATGATTCGTCGCGAGATCGTTTTTCAGCCATGCGAGTTCAGCGGCAAACCAGGAGCCTGTGTTTGAACAGCCGCCCGGCTGAGTGGAGCATTCTATATTGAGCGAAATTAGGTGCCACGTGCCCAGATTGTACGAGTACCAGCCATCGCCGACTCCGACGCCGACTCCGTTCGGCGGCTCCTCGAAGTGCCCGGCCTGTCCATCCGCCCGCGGAACGGGTTGGGGGATGGGAGTGGTACTGCCCGGATAGCCGCACGGGCTCGACGGCGCGGACGCCGGGTTGGTCGGGTTCGGGTCCGTCCAGAGCAAACCTGATGGGCACGGGTCCGTGATGGTAGCCGTCAGAGGAGCGCCGGTGTCATCGATCAGGAAGCCGTTGAAGTAGGAGAAGTAGCCGTAGCCGGCCACACCGGTCGCGCTATGTTCGTCATAAAACTCATGGTTGCCGGGCGCGGGCCGCTGGAGAAATTTAAAGGCGCCATACGTCAAATCGAACGATCCCTCAAAGTCCGAGTATTGGCCTACCTGGTATTGCAGATCTCCGAGGAGCGCGACGGCGTCAGGTCGCATGGCCTCAATCTGATTGGCAGTGGCCTCCTGAGATTGCCACAGGGAGGTGCTTGTGTAGGGGCTCTTGGGGCTGGTGCAGTTTTCACCCGACTTCTCGCCACTCGGCTCCGTTTCGCCTGGCTGGCACGCAATGTCGCCGACCACCGCCAACACAGGTGCTAAGCGGCCCGTGGTTGCGTAAGGCCACGTATTGCCATTGGAGACTTGATTTTGTGCCATTGCCCCAGTAGCAAAAGCCAACATCGAGGCGGTCGCTCCCATGAGCACTGCCGCTCGGAATCTTCTCGTCTTCATGCAGTTCCTCCCGTTCTGACTTGTAGTTGAATAGTTGCCAAGCTGCTGAGTGTATCCGCTAAATATTTCGTTTGTATGGCGAATGCGTAACAAAACCCTATCAGAACAATGTTTGGATGGTGTTTAAACCATCAGCAGGATAGGGTGGTCACGCATAGCGAAACAGGGCCATGAAACCAAAGTCCATGTGCTGTTGGATATGGCAATGAAACAGCGTCAGGCCCGGCTGGTCGGCGACCAGATCCACCGCGGCGCGTCCGAATGCGGGCACGATGACGGTATCTTTCTTGATGCCGGCAGTCGGCTTGCCGTTGAGCTCGACCAGCTCGAACAGATGCCGGTGCATATGCAGGGGGTGAGAATCGTCGCTCCGATTGTGAAACACCAGCCGGTAGCGGCGTCCCTGGCGGAGTACGAATTCCCGTTCATGCGGATATTCCG
>Ga0209006_10005043_pt1 | contig 11992 bp, 9 predicted proteins | sample JacPin_JW_Ref_O2_FD_188567 | JGI IMG/M metagenome (GOLD analysis project Ga0209006, IMG submission 188567) | Forest soil microbial communities from Algoma, Ontario, Canada - Jack Pine, Ontario site 1_JW_Ref_O2 (SPAdes) (version 2) | ecosystem: Environmental > Terrestrial > Soil > Boreal...
TCGTGCGCATCCTGACAGGGCAGACAGAGGCGAACGCCGGGTATCGCCGCCCGCCGCGCGGCCGGGATCTCGTTGTCGCACTCCTCGCAATGAGTCAGCCCCGGACCGTTCGGCAATCGACTTTTCGCACGATCGACCGCATCCTTGATCGTCGCATCGATCTGCTCCTGAACCGCGCCCTCGGCCGCCCAACCTGTAGCCATTCCAAGTCTCCTGTAAAATGAAGGTTGACTGCGTGTGCAGCAACAAGTTGCACACCAGAATGATTCTCCTCACCGGATCCGTCAAGTTCGTGGCCGGATCCGTCAAGTTCATGGAAAATAGCGGTCGGCACCCGCTATCAGGCGGTCATTCAAGAGGTTGACACATGACAGATCAACAGGCTGACACATGACCGATCAACCTCGCGGCTGCGTGGCACTTCGGTCTTCGGAACTGACCGCCGAGATCGACTCTCACGGGGCGCAGTTGTCCACTCTGCGAGATCGCGACGGACGCGACCTATTGTGGAACGGCGACCCGGCCGTGTGGTCCGGTCGCGCACCGCTGCTGTTTCCGATCGTTGGGGTGCTCGTCAACGGTAGCTACCGGTGGGGCTCCAGGACCTACCGTCTTCCGCGACACGGATTCGCGCGCGACAGGACGTTCTCGATCGACCAGTCCACCTCCTCCACCGCCGACTTCAGGCTGAACGCCGATGAGACCAGTTTCTTGAGCTATCCGTTTCGCTTCGAATTGGCCGTACGGTTCGAATTGCTCGGTGCGACGCTGTCGGTGACGACGTCGATCCGCAACATGAGCGACACGGACATGCCCGCCAGTTTCGGCTACCACCCGGGATTTCGATGGCCGCTTCCCTACGGACAGCCGCGCACATCGCACTTCATCGAGTTTGAATGCGAAGAGAATGCCCCCGTCAGGCGCATCGACGGCGCCGGGTTGCTGATGCCCGAACACCATCCGACGCCGGTCTCGCATCGGCGCCTGACATTGGCGGATGCCTTGTTTCGCGACGACGTCCTCATATTTGATAAAGTCAACAGCCGCTCCGTCACATACGGAAGCGATGCGGGACCGCGCATCCGGGTGAGTTTTCCTGAGGCACCATATCTTGGCATTTGGACGAAACCGGGAGCGCCGTTTATTTGCATCGAACCCTGGCACGGCATCACCGACCGCCAGGGCTTTTCAGGTGATTTAAGGGACAAGGAAGGCGTGTTCGTGTTGCCCGGCGGCAACGCCCGCCAGATTACGATGGCGATCACGTTGGTGGGTGAAGCGCAATCGCAACCGGAACTTGCGGGTTTGTCTGACATACATGCCTAATCCACGCATTCATAGTATCTTCGAGCGATCGGAAGTTCGCGTCGTTGTTGCGTCTAACCCACACGGGCTTTCGAGGCAGCGATTTTACATAAATAGTGCGCGGCCGGAAGAGACCCGGGTTTGGACTTGAGTCGCCTATGAACGAGACAGTAGCCCCTACAGACAGATCCGCCGCCGACGGCAGCGCGGCCGTCGATCTGCAGGAGGAGGACTGGGTGGCGCCCTCGTCAAATACCGACGATGAGGGCCGTACCGCATCGCCTGTTCGGGTTGGTTGCGTCATCCGAAACCGGTATGTCCTCGAAGAGCGCGTAGGGATAGGCGGCAAGGGTACGGTGTTCAAAGCGCTGGATCGGTACCGCTTGGATCTTCCCGAGGAAGATGATCGCTATGTTGCAATAAAAATATTGCACCGGCCCGCCGACAATCGCGGCGATTTGGTGGCGGACCTCAGGCGCGAGTTCTATTGCGCTCAGACGCTCTCTCACGAAAACATCGTCAACGTATACCAACTGGACCGCGACGGAGACATCGATTTTTTCACGATGGAGCTTCTCGAAGGGGAACTCTTGAGCAGCGTGCTGGGTCGGCTGCACCCCGCGCCGATGTCGCGGGCACAGGCCTGGGCAATCATTCGAGACATCGGCTCCGGGCTGGCGCACGCACATTCGCGCAACGTGATTCACGCAGATTTGAAGCCCCAAAACATCATGGTCACGCACGCGGGCGAAGTCCGGATCCTGGATTTCAGCAATGCCGTTGGACATTATTCCGAGGACACTGCACGGAGAAATACGCTGTCGTCGGGGACGCTATCCTATGCCAGCTGCGAAATCCTGGCGGGGCGGGCTCCCGATCCGCGTGACGACGTTTATGCCCTGGCGTGCCTGTCCTACGAATTGCTTGCAGGCGAGCATCCCTTTCAGCGCCGGCCGGCGACCGAGGCGCGTGCCCTCGGAATCGTACCGAAACGGCCGCCCGGTCTGACCCGGCAGCAGTGGCAGACGCTTGCGATGGGTCTGTCCTGGCATCGGGCGGGCCGGTCGAATTCGGTACGCGCCTGGCTCAACAGACTGAATATCGAGCGCGCGGCGACGCGACCGGTGCCCCCCGTCCGGGACCTGCAAACTGCGCCGGCCGATCACCGCGCGACTGTGCCCCTGAGAGCCACCACGATGTTTGTCGTGCTGTTGATGACGGTCGGCGTCTGGGTTTCGTTCGTCCGTTGGGCGGCGGGCAGCAGGGCGACCGGCAACGATGCCGTTTCGGAGTTGGTAGCCAATCAGCCCGACCGGCCAGGCCGGCCTAATCAGCAGCCCGGCGACCTTCCCGTTGCGACGAATCAGAATGGGGCGGCAACACAGCCGGACTCCGGGCTACGCAATGCGGGGCCCTCCACCGCGCAGCCGCGGACTGCGGAGAGCCCGCCAAGACTTTCGGGCAATCCAGGGCGTAGTGGCGCCAGTCGCCCGAAGCAGTCGGCCGGGTCCGACCGTCCCTTGTTGTTTTCTGCCGGCGGCCATACGGTCCGCTCCGATGAACATTTCGCCGAGATTCGTGTGCGCCGTTCGTCCCTCACGTCGAGCGACTCCCAATTTGTGTGGTGGACCGAGGCGGCATCGGCCAAACCCGGCATCGACTACGTCCATCAGGGTAAGGTGATTCAATCGTTTCCGAAGGGAAAAAGATCGATGAGCTTCTTCATCAAACTCGTTCCCAGGGCGTCGCGGGCCCGCCGCGAGGTCTTCTACGTCGCCATCGCCGAAGCCGGTCGCGGCGCTTCAGCGGATCCGGTTGCACGCGCCGCCGTGTGGCTGCCGATGAACCAAGATCATTCTCAGGCGGCGGCAGCGGCGGAACACGACGCGCATGCCGAGTCTGACACACAGGCCGATTCGCGCTTCAGCACGGCGGCGTTGGGCTCACCGCTTCCGCAATTGAAGTAGGGACCGGACCACCCGCAGCGGCTGCTTCGGAAAGGCCCAAAGCAGCAGTGCGACGACGGACGTGGTGCCGTGCCGGTACCGTCTTTATATTTTACATTCCATAAATTTCTTAAGCTATTGATTCTGATTATATTTTCATGCCATTTGAAGTCAGGACGGATTACGCCGATCGATGACGCGCCGGGCCTTGCCGGTCGATCGTTCCAAGGCGCCCGGTGCGTGCAACTCGACGCGCACGCTGACGCCCACGTGCGCTTTCACGAGATGTGCCAGCTCGCGGGTAGCCGTCTCCCGGCTCGCGCCGGTGGCGTCCGCGGCATGCTCCACGTGAACCGCCAACGCGTCCAAGTGTCCTTCGCGAGTAAGTTCCAGGTGATAGTGCGCGGACAACCCGCGACACCGAAAGATCAATTCCTCGATCTGCGTCGGGAACACGTTCACCCCGCGCACGATCAGCATGTCGTCGCAGCGGCCGGAGATTCGTCCCATCCGCCGCATGCTGCGGGCGCTGGGGGGCAGCAGTCGCGTCAGGTCGCGCGTTCGGTAGCGAACCACGGGGAGCGCCTGCTTGGTGAGGGAGGTGAAGACCAGTTCGCCCTCGGCTCCTTCCGGCAACACGGCACCCGTCGCCGGATCGACGATCTCCGGATAGAAATGATCCTCCCAGATACAGGGCCCGTCCTTCGACTCGGCGCACTCCTGGGCCACGCCGGGCCCCATCACTTCGGATAGACCGTAAATGTCGAGCGCGGTGAGTCCGAGACGACGCTCCACCTCGGTACGCATCGAATCGGTCCAGGGCTCGGCGCCGAATATGCCGATTTCGAGGGAACAGGCTCGCGAGTCCATCCCCTGGCGGTCCATTTCCTCGGCGATGGTCAGCATGTACGACGGCGTGACCATGATGATGCGGGGCCGAAAATCGACGATCAGCTGAACTTGTTTTTCGGTCTGTCCGCCCGACATCGGGATCACCGTACAGCCCAGGCGCTCCGCGCCGTAGTGCGCACCAAGACCTCCCGTGAACAGCCCGTAGCCGTAGGCCACATGCACCATGTCGCCTGGCCGCCCACCGGCCGCACGAATGCTGCGCGCGACCAAACCGGCCCAGGTGTCGATATCTTCCCGCGTATAGCCCACCACGGTGGGCTTGCCGGTGGTGCCGGACGAAGCGTGAATTCGGGCGATTTGTGTTCGAGGCACCGCGAAGAGTCCAAACGGGTACTGCGCCCGAAAATCCTGCTTGGTCAGGAAGGGGAATTGCCTCAGGTCCTCGAGACGCTTCAAATCCGTGGGATGCGCGCCGGCGGCATCGAAGGATTCCCGGTAGTGGGCGACGTTATCGTAGGCATGCCGCAACGACCATTGCAGACGCTCGAGTTGCAGGGCTCGAAGCTCGTCGGTCGATGCGCGCTCTATCGGCTCGAGCATTACGGCACGGCCAGGTCCGGCACCGCGTGAATGCTCACCATCGTCAGCACGGTATAGGAGGCAACCGTCTCGTCGTGCTGATTGGTGATCTCGGTATCCCAGGACACCTCCCCCCAGCCCTTCTCCGCTCGCAGGCTCTTTTCGGCGCAAGTCAGCCGCACCTTGATGCGGTCGTGCGGTTTGACCGGTTTGACGAATCTCAAGTGATCTAGGCCATAGTTCCCGAGAACGGGCCCATAGGCAGGATCGACGAATAGCCCGGCGGCCGCCGAGATCAGAAAATAGCCATGCGCGACGCGTCCTCCGAACAAGGGATTGCGCGCAGCCTCCCGTTCGTCCATGTGGGCGTAGAAGTTGTCCCCCGACAGTGCGGCAAAGCGTTCGATATCGTCCACCGTCACCTCGCGCTCCGCGGACCGCAGGGTATCTCCCAGCTGAAGTTCATTGAACGGAATACGGAACGGATGTATTCCCGGATCGCGGAGCCGGCTGCCGCGCACCCAACGGCCGCCTGCCACGGTAATGTTCTGCGGCGATCCTTGTAGCGCGGTGCGCTGCATGTAGTGCAATACGCCGCGAATCCCACCGAGTTCCTCACCGCCGCCGGCGCGCCCGGGTCCGCCGTGGACCAACGGCGCAAGCGGCGACCCGTGCCCGGTCGACTCCTTCGCGCAGTCGCGATTCACGACCAGTATTCGGCCATGGAAGGGAGCCAGCCCCAGCACCAGGCGGGTCGCGAGCGCATCGTCCGCGGAGAACACCGATGCCGCAAGGCTGCCCTCGCTGCGCCGTGCCAGCGCGATGGCGTCATCCGTATCCTGGTATGGCAACACGGTCGCGACCGGCCCGAATGCCTCCACCTCATGAACCGCGCGGGCCGCGTGCGGATTGCGGCAGAAGAGCAGCAGAGGCGCCACGAAGGCTCCGCGCTCGCGGTCGGCATCCAGCAATTCAAATCGATCGAGGCTGCCCGCGACGAGTTCGGCGTCATTGCGCAATTCGGCGACTCGGTTCGACACATCCATGCGCTGATCCAGACTGACGAGGGGCCCCATGCGGACGCCCTCGGCCCGCGGATTGCCCACGGTGATCTTCGCCAAAGCGGTCCGCAGCGCGGCGACGACGTCGTCGACGATGGGCGCAGGGACCAGTGCCTTACGGATGGCCGTGCACTTCTGGCCCGCCTTGACCGTCATTTCCCGCACCACTTCCCGGATGAACAAGTCGAATTCCGGCGTGCCCGATCCTGCATCGGCCCCGAGAATGCTGGAGTTCAAGGAGTCGGTTTCCGCCACGAAGCGCACGGCGCGCCGGGTGAGGGTGGGATGCATACGCAATCGAGCGGCGGTGTCGGCCGATCCTGTGAAGGACACCGTGTCCTGGCAATTCAAGTGCTCGAATAGGTCGCCGAGGCTGCCGCACACCAGCTGCAGCGCGCCTTCGGGCAGGAGACCTGACTCGATGATCCGGCGGACCACGAGCTCCGTCAAATACGCCGTCACCGTTGCCGGTTTCACGATGACGGGCACGCCGGCCAGGATCGCGGGCGCGAATTTCTCCAGCATTCCCCAGACCGGAAAATTGAACGCATTGATGTGTACCGCTACGCCCTCGCGTGAGACATAGACGTGCTGGCCGACGAAGGTCCCGCCCTTCGACAGACCTTCCACCGCACCGTCCAGATATACCCGGCTATTGGGCAACTCGCGGGAAGCCTTGCCGGCAAACGCGAACACCGTACCGATGCCGCCGTCGATGTCGATCGCCGAGTCGTTCCTGGTCGCGCCGGTGCGAAAGGACAACGAGTAGAACTCCTCCTTCAGTTCCGACAGCCGCTTCGCCAACGACTTCAACAGGGCCGCCCGTTCGTGGAAGGTCAGCGCCCGCAACGCGGGACCGCCGACGCTTCGCGCATGCGACAGCATGGCGGCAAATTCGAGGCCCGTCGACGACGCGGTGCCGACGACCTCGCCGGTCGTCGCATCGCGCATGCCGACGCCCTGGTCGCGCCCGGTAATCCATCGTCCACACGCATAGCTCTGCAGTTGCATAGATTTCAGCTCCAGTCAGCAAGTCGCTGGCCATTACGTTCCAAACGTTCGAGCAATGGCGCCGGCGTCCAGTAGCGATCGCCGTGCTCCTGTCGTAATTTCCTCACCACCGTCAACACGTGTCCCAGACCGACGCTGTCGGCATAGTGCATCGGCCCGCCCCGTGCGCGCGGGAAGCCGTAGCCGTTGCACCAGATCACGTCGATGTCCGATGCGCTGCTCGCGATTCCCTCCTCGAGGATGCGCGCGCCTTCGTTGATGAGGGCATAGATGCAGCGTTCCACGATCTCGCCCGGCGACACCTCGCGTTGCGCAACGCCCAGGCGTTCGGCTTCCGCACGGATCACGGCCAAAACCTCCGGACTTTCTTCGCGCTGCCGACTGCCAAGATCGTAGCGGTAGAATCCCCGGCCCGTCTTTTGCCCAAGCCAGCCGTGCTCCACCAGGACATCCGAGATCAGGTAGAACCGCGGATCGTCGGGACGGTCCCGCCACGCGCGGCGCGCGGCGACTCCGATATCGAGCCCGGCCAGATCGCCTACGGCGTTCGGCCCCATTGCCATGCCGAAGGCCTCCAATGCGCCGTCGATTTGCGCGGGAGTCGCCCCTTCGAGCAGCAGCAGTTCCTTCTCCCGGCCGTACGCGTACAACATCCGGTTGCCGACGAACCCGAAACAGTTCCCGACGGCTACGCCGAACTTCCCGGAGCGCTCGACGACTCGAAGTGCGGTTGCCAACGCCATATCGGAGGTGGCGCGTCCGCGTACCACCTCGACCAGGCGCATGACGTGTGCCGGACTGAAAAAATGCATGCCCAACACGTCCCGCGGACGCCCGCTCGCATCGGCAATGGCGTCGATATCCAGAGTGGAGGTATTCGTTGCCAGAATGGCCTCCGGCTTGCACACCTGCGCCAGCTGCGAAAATAAGGACTGCTTCACCGCCAGGTTCTCGAACACGGCCTCGACCACGAGATCGGCGCGCGCCAGACTCTCGAGGTCGCCGGCACTGCGCACGCGCGCCTTGACTGTCTCCGCTTCCTGCGGACTGCTGCGCCCCTTTTTCACCGCGCCATCGATGACGCCATGAATGCGAGCCATGCCCGCCTGCAGGGCCTGCAGGTTCGCATCGATCAACACGACCGGGTAGCCTGCCTGGGCAAAGCAGAGCGCGATACCGCTGCCCATGGTGCCTGCCCCGATGACCCCGACCTCGTCGACCGGGCGAGAGTCCGTGCGCACACCGCCCCGTGCGCGCAGGTCTTCCTCCCGTGGGTGGACGTTCCCGCTCACACGCGCTCGATGACCATGGCAATTCCCTGACCCACGCCGATACACATCGTGCACAACGACCGCCGGCCGCCCCCCCGTTCGAGCTGATTGACGGCCGTGGTCACCAGTCGCGCGCCGCTCGCACCCAGCGGGTGGCCCAAAGCGATGGCGCCGCCCTGTGCATTGACGTGCGCAGCGTCGTCGGGGAGGCCCAGGTCGCGCAGGACGGCGAGCGCCTGCGATGCGAACGCCTCGTTCAATTCGATGACGTCGATGTCCCCGAGGGTCAGCTTCAGGCGAGACAAGAGCTTGCGGGTCGCGGCTATCGGCCCCACCCCCATGATCCGCGGCGCGATGCCCGCGACGGCGGTACCGACGATGCGCGCCCGGGGCTTCAATCCATGCCGCTTCACCGCATCGGCGCCCGCCACCACCAGAGCGCAGGCGCCATCATTGACCCCGGACGCGTTTCCGGCGGTGACGCTACCGCCGGCACGAAAGGGCGTCGGCAGTTTTGCCAGCGCTTCGAGGCTGGTCTCGCGCGGGTGCTCGTCGGAGCTGACCACGGTCGCCTGGCCGCGCTTGCCGGGAATGGAGACGGAAACCATTTCCGGCACGAAGAGACCTGCCGCCTGTGCCGACAGCGCCCGCTGCTGGCTGCGCAAGGCGAACCGGTCTTGATCCTCGCGCGAAATGCCGAACTCCGCGGCAACATTCTCACCCGTCTCCGGCATCGAGTCGGCGCCGTACGCTTGCTTGAGCGCCGCGTTGACGAAACGCCACCCGATGGTGGTATCGAACATCTGCACATCCCGGGCGAAGGGCATTCCGGCCTTCGACATCACATAGGGCGCGCGGCTCATGCTCTCCACTCCCCCCGCCAGCACCAGGTCGGCGTCGCCCGCGATGATCATGCGTGCCGCGTTTGCCACCGCATCGAGGCCGGATCCGCACAGTCGATTGAGCGTCACGCCCGGGACGTCGACCGGCAGCCCGGCCAACAGGACCGCCATGCGCGCCACGTTGCGATTGTCCTCGCCCGCTTGGTTCGCGCACCCGAGGATCACGTCGTCCACGGCGGCGGGATCGAGACTTGAGTTTCGGCGCAGCAATTCGCGCAGCACGGTCGCTGCCAGATCATCCGGCCGCACAGCCGCCAGCGCGCCGCCGTACCGCCCGAATGGCGTGCGAATCGCATCGCAGATAAACGCGTCGGTCATTTCCTCTCATCCTCTTGGGCTGGTTGCGCGGGCAGGCGCAGTCGCGCGCACCGCCCACGGAAATAAGCGAGCGGCTCGCCGGTTTCCCGGGCGACGACCACATCGTAGATGCCGCCGCGCGAAGTCCTTGAAGTCTCCGTTGCGGTTGCGGTCAGGCGCGCCCCTCTGGGAGCCGGTGCCAGGAATTCGATGCTGGCGCCGGCAGCCACCATCGGTTGGCCGTGCGAGTTGCAGGCGAACGCGAAGGCGCTGTCGGCCAGCGTGAAAAGAACTCCGCCATGGCAGATCCCATGGCCATTGACCATGTCGGCGCGCACCGTCATGGCGACCCGGACGCATCCCGGTGCCGCGTCGAGCAACTCGATGCCGAGCGCCTGCGACGCCGTATCGCCTGCGTACAATGCATCCGCCGCGGCACGCGCACGACGACGTGCATCGACGGTGGCTTCGTTCTGTGCCGTGTCCATGGATCAACGACCCAGAAAATTCGGCGGCCGCTTGCCGGCGAATGCCGCGACGCCTTCGGCATAGTCGGCCGATCGCCCAAGTTCGCGCTGCAGGTCCCGCTCGATGTCGAGTTGCTCTTCGAGAGAGTGGCGCCAGCTGTCGCGGATCGCGGTCTTCGTCGCCGCGAGACCCCGCGTCGGCGCCACGGCGAATTGCTCCGCGAGCGTTTGGACCGTCGACTCCAATTCGGCATCATCCACGCATTGCCAGATCATCCCCCATGCCGCTGCCTGCTCGGCAGGCAGCTTGTTTCCCAACAGCGTCAAACCGAGTGCCCGAGCATTGCCCACCAGCCGGGGCAAGCTCCACGTGCCGCCGGAATCCGGTACCAGCCCGAGCTTCGAGAACGCCTGCACGAAATTCGCCGAACGTGCCGCGATCACGAGATCGCAGGCCAACGCGATGTTGGCCCCGGCCCCTGCCGCGACGCCGTTGACCGCCGCGATGACCGGGATGGGCAGTGAGGAGAGCGCCAGCACCAAGGGCTTGTAATACTTTTCGATCGAGTCGCCGAGATCGATCCGTTGATCGCCGGGTGCGACAGCTCTGTCCCCCAGATCCTGTCCGGCACAGAAGCCCCGGCCCGCGCCAGTGAGCACCAGCACCCGGGCAGCCGCCTCGGGCAGGCGCTCCAGGGCTTGCCGCACCTCGGTGTGCATGACGGTATTAAAGCTGTTGAGCTTGTCGGGGCGGTTCAAAGTCAACCGGGCAATGCCCTTGTCGACGCTGAAGAGAATGGTTTCGTATGACATCATGAACTCCCAGTGCCCGTGTCGATCATTTTTCGTCGTAACTCAACTCGAGTGTTCCGGTGGTGGGGCGCGCCTGGCAGCACAGGATGAAGCCCGCGTCGAGTTCCCATTGCGCCAAGGCGATGTTGTGCATCATGTCCACCTTTCCAGCAACGCAGCGCACGCGGCAAGTTGCACAGATACCGGACCGGCAAGAAAACGGCAGTTCGAGTCCCGCGCGCTCGGCGGCGTCGAGCACGGATGCATCCCCCGGCGCCATGGGAAATGTCCTTCTACGGCCATCCATGGTAACCGACACCGTCGCGAGGAGTTCCGGCGCAGCGGCCGCGGGCGCCACGGCGGCCGTATCCCCGGCGGCCGGTCTCCCCGCGGTGGCAAACCGTTCGCTACGGACCGGGGCGTTGCCGTTGATATCTTTGATGGCGGCACGAACCTCCTCCACCATATTTCCCGGCCCGCACACGAAGTACTCGTCGGCGGTGGCGACGTCGTCCAACCGGCGCGCGAGTTCACGCACTTTGGGCCCGTCGATGCGGCCGTTGAGCACCGCGGTGTGCTGAGGTTCACGGCTCATGACGAAGTGCACCGCAAACCGGTCGAGATAGCGGTTCTTGAGCGCGAGAGTCTCCTCGAGAAACATGGTGCGCGACATGCAGCGATTGCCATAGATCAACGTGAAACGACTTGCAGGCTCCCGCGCCAGAATGTCCGACACCAGGGACAACACCGGCGTGATCCCGCTGCCCGCAGCGAACGCGACATAGGAAAGCGCGCGCGCAGGATCGACCTGCGTACGAAACCGCCCGGTAGGGGATCCCACCTCGAGCGCTTCGCCCGCTCGCAATGACCCCGCGAGTTCCCCGGACATCCTGCCGTTGGCCTGCACGCGCACACCGAGTTTCAGGAGGGGCCCCCCGGGGGCGGTCACGATCGAATAGGTGCGGCGCTCCTCCCGCCCGTCGATAGTACGTCGCAAAGGCACGTACTGACCCGCATGGAATGTAAACACCGGTTGCAAAGCCGGCGGAACGACCAACGAGATGCACACCGCATCTTCGGCAATTTTTTCGATCGACGTGACCGTCAGCGGATGGAATTCGAGCATGGGGGCTTCAAATACACTTGAAGTATTCGAAAGGCTCGAGGCATTCTCGGCAGCGAAGCAATGCCTTGCATGGGGTGGAACCGAATTCGCTGACGGTTTCGGTATGCGTAGAGCGACACCGCGGACACGCCACTGGCCGGCCGCCGGGGCGCAGATCCCGCAAGCTCGAGGAGGAATGATCGGGCGGCACGATGCCGTACTCGGCAAGCTTGCGCCGCCCCTCGGCCGTGATCCAATCGCTGCTCCAAGCCGGCGCGAGCACCCGCACGACACGGCATGCACCCACGTCGGCGTCGGCGAGCGCCCGTTCGACCAGGGCCTGAATCACCTCGGTGGCGGGGCATCCCGTGTACGTGGGCGAAAGACCCACCTCCAGGCTGCCG
>Ga0209006_10005044_pt1 | contig 11992 bp, 10 predicted proteins | sample JacPin_JW_Ref_O2_FD_188567 | JGI IMG/M metagenome (GOLD analysis project Ga0209006, IMG submission 188567) | Forest soil microbial communities from Algoma, Ontario, Canada - Jack Pine, Ontario site 1_JW_Ref_O2 (SPAdes) (version 2) | ecosystem: Environmental > Terrestrial > Soil > Boreal...
TCGGCGCCTTCAACTTCTCCGGCGGCGCAGCCCGCTAGGAAGAAGTTAAACGTAAGCAAAACCGGCCAGGAATTAAATCCTGGCCGGTTTTTCTTTGCGTTGCGGTTGGGTTTGTGAAGAGTCAACGAGAAGTAGGTTCAACCGCCGGCAGCGCGATCTTGTCCTTGATGCCTTGCCCTTCGACAATTGTGTAGATGAAATCGGCCGCCACGTCGCGCAGCGTTTCGCTCTCGCCGTTGGGCCAGCGGATGATGACCTCGTCCATCTTCGCGTTCTTGCCGAGACCGAAATGCTGCCGCAAATCGCTCTGCGAGATATAACTCGACCCGCCCTTCACTTCGCTGAACTGCGTCACCCCTCCGGATTTCACTGTGACCCGCGCGCCAATCGCGAGGCGGTTGCTTTTGCTCCCGAGCAGGCGGAAGAGAACGCGATGATTTCCATTCTGACAATGATTCAGCAGCAGGGAAGGCGGCTGGCCGACGTTCAGCGTCACGATATCGACGCAGCCATCATTATTGATATCGCCAAATGCCGCGCCCCGCCGCGATTGCAGCGGAATGTCGCCGAAACCCACAGCCGCGCCATTCTCCTCGAACGTGCCGTCATGTTTATTACGAAAAAAGAGCATCGGCTGGCGATAGTGCGCGGCATTCGAAATCGTATCTACCTGCGGGTACACATGCCCGTTCGCCACGAAAATATCGAGCCAGCCGGAATTATCGAAATCGACAAACCCGGTGCCCCATCCTATATATGGATGGCTCGGCTGCCCGATGCCTGCATGCCAGCTCACGTCGCCAAATCCGTTGTCGCCGTTGTTGTGATATAGCGTGTCCGACTGGTCCACGAATTCGGTAACGATCAAATCGAGTTTGCCTTTGTGGTCGTAGTCGCCGAAGTCGACGCCCATCGATCCCAGTTCCTGCCCGTCGCCGCTCAAATCCGCGCCCAGCATAAGCCCGACTTCTTCAAACGTTCCATCGTGTTTGTTGCGGTAGAGATAGTTCGGCCCGGCATCGTTCGCCACATAAAAATCGAGCCAGCCGTCATTGTCATAATCGCCCCAAACTATGCCCATGCCGTAGTAATGCTTCGAATCGTCGACGCCAGCTTTCTTCGAAACATCTTCAAATGTTCCGTCGCCGCGATTGTGAAATAAAAAATCCGATTCGCCCGCCAACCCCCACGGACCGCATTGCACCAGCACGCCGCGAAAGCGGCAAAACTTTTCATTGCTGCCGGGCTCCGGCAGTTTGTCCATATCGACATGTACATACCGCGAAACGAACAGATCAACATGCCCGTCGCGGTCGTAATCGCCCCAGGCCGCGCCCAGACTCAATCCGCCGACGGAGACCCCGGCTTTTTCGGTGACGTCTTCAAACTTGCATCCGCCGAGATTGTGATAAAGCGCATTGCCGCCGTAGCTGGTGACGTAGAGATCGGGCAATCCGTCGTTGTCATAGTCGGCGACGGCCACGCCCATCCCCCATCCGATGCGCGTCAACCCGGCTTGCTTGGTGATGTCAGTAAATTTCAGGTCGGCATCCTGATGGTAGAGCGTGACCAGCGGATCGCCGCCATGCTGCCGGTAGCGATCCACCGTCGATCCGTTCACCACGACGATGTCCAGCTTGCCGTCGCCATCGCAGTCGATGAGGCCAATGCCGCCGCTCACCGACTCGATGATGTAGCGCTTATCCGGCGAAGAAATATGAGAGACGGTCAGCCCGGCCGACTGTGCGATGTCGGTGAAATGCGGAAGGGAAGGCGCGACCTGCGCAGAAGCCATTGCCGAAAAAAGAAATAAGAAGAAGAGCCTGCGCATGGGAGCCGTGCATATCTATTGTAGCCGAGCGTATACGCGGGCTTAGGCTTAGAGAACGCGGCTAAGCGCGTTTTTGCGCTTAGGGTGGGAACCACGAACGACGGCGCGGCTACGACTTCACTGTCCTCGTCGCCTCATCCCACGTCACAGGCTTCTTACGGAAATACGATTCATTCGCCATGTGGCACGCGATCGCCGCATGATTTCCGAAGACCGCGTCTTCGGTCACCGGCTTGCGCGACTTCACCGCTTCGAAAAACACATTCAAATGCGGACGCATATCATCCCAGTCGTGCCCGCGATAGAGCGTGTCTTCGTGTACCGGCTCCTGGCCCAGCTTCGGATCGCGCTCCGCATGCCACTGCTTGAAATATTCCTCGCGCATCTTCGCCGGAAATCCGGAGCTGTAATAACTCGGATCGGTATCCACTCCCGACTGCGGCGAATACTTCAATTCAAACTCGCCCGCCTCCAGAAGTCCGCGAGGCCCCATGAACCGTGCTGTTTCCGGCGTTTCGCAGCCCAGGTCTAGCCGCACATACACCGGAATGCCGTGATAGTCGAAGAGCACGGTGTGAAAGTCGGGCATGTCGCGGCCATCGTTGAAGCGGAAAATTCCGCCCATCGCCGTCGCCGAGCGCGGCACTTCATTCCATCCCAGCGTGAACATCATGCCGCTGAGCAAATGCACCATCAGGTCGCCGGCCACGCCCGTGCCGTAAGTCCTCCAGCAGCGCCAGCGCGCGAAATGATATTTGTTGAACGGAATTTTCGGCGCATCGTTGAGCCAGGTATCCCAGTCGAGCGTCTCCGGGGAAAGATCGAACGGCGGCGGATACTCCCACGCGCCCGTGGGATCGTTGCGTCCCAGTGTCAGCTCGACCATCTCAATGTCGCCGATCGCGCCGCTCGCATACAATTCGCGCGCCTTGGCGCACAGCACCGAACTCACCCGTTGCGAGCCAATCTGCACGATACGATTATTCTTCTGCGCCGCCTCCACCATGGCGAATCCATCCGCCACCGTGTGCGACATCGGCTTCTCGCAATAGATATCTTTTCCCGCGTTGCAGGCGTCGACCACCACGCGCCGGTGCCAGTGATCGGGCACCGCGGCCACGATGCAGTCGATATCTTTACGCTCAAGCAGTTCCTGATAATGCCGCGTCGTGGGTAGACTCGGATTCCCAGTGATTTCCTTGGCCAACGTGTGCCGCCCGTCATACAAATCGGCTGCGCCCACGCACTCGACCCCCGGGATCGTGATCGCACCGGTCAGCAATCCGGACCCCTGCATGCCAATTCCAATCATGCCAAAGCGCACCCGGTCGCTAGGAGCCACAGCGCGCGCCAGCGGTTTCGCTTCCAGAAAAATCGTCTTCGACGCCAGCACGCCACCGGCAACCGTCGCGCTGCCCTGCAAAAATGCCCGCCGCGAAAGAATCCGCTTCATAAAATCCCTCCCTGGACAAAATGTCATCCTGAGGCGACATGCTTTTCGTCGCCGAAGGATCTGAGCGAGCCGCGCGAAGCGTCGCGCCGTTTGCGACGCAATATCGCGCGTTGGGCTCGCTTCCTTGTTAATTATTTCTTCAACGGCTTGATTGCCACTTCCTTGAAAAATACGATGTCGTTGTCGCTGTGGTTCTGCAATCCGATCCAGCCAAAATTCGGCCGCGGCCCGCGCTGCGGTTCGAAGTCAAATTTGCGGTCCGGCACCGGATCGCCGTCTTTATAATCCGTGACCTTAACGCCGTTGAGCACAACAATCGTGCGCGAACCATCCACGGTAATGTCCATCGTGTTCCACTGCGGACCTGGCTTCCACGCATTATTGACCAGCGGCTTGGTCAGCGAATAGAGCATCGCCGTCTGATGATACTCATCTTCGCCTCCAGTCTCCGGATGGTTGTCGATCTGCACTTCGAATCCGTAGTGCACCGGCATCCACTCTTCGCGCGGCTCAACCGGAATGCGAATGAACACGCCCGAGTTGTCATTCTCGTCGCGCATCTTGTAGACGACGTGAATCGTGCAATTGCCGATCGCGCCCCCGGTCCAGTAAAGCAGCCCCATGCCGCCGTGCGTGTGAATCAGTCCATCTTCCACGGTGTCGCTGCCGGGGCCAACGTGTTTCCATCCCGTCAGATCTTTGCCATTGAAAAGTTGCTGCCACTTGTCGGGATCGCCTTTGCATGCATTTTCCTCCGCCGCAAACGCCAGCGTAGCGGAAAACGCGAGCAGCAGAAGCCAGACGCTAAATCGTTTCAGCATGGGAAATCTCCAGAAATATGTGGGCGGTAAATTTTTGCCCCACCAATCTACTCGCACATCCCTCTAAAAACAATTGCGCCCGGCATTTTTGTCTGCCGGGCGCAATTGCTAAAATCCAGTTACAAATTTCTTAGTGGGTAAACGCTATATTCAGCCCCGTAGTAAATAGCACGTCATTGGTCTTCGATCCCGTCGGCGGGTTCGATACATAAATGTCGCCGAACTGGTTCTGCCAACCCAGCCACTTGTTGATCTTAGTGACTGTGCCCATGTTGAACGTGAAGCGATACTGGCCGGTATCCTGCAGGTTGGGATAGAAGTCAACATTCTGTGTCACCACCGTGCTCTTGCCCAGCTTATGCATCAGTTCTTCCCCCAGCGTGAGCGCGACATAGCGATGGGTTACGCCGTACGATTCAAAAACACCGGTAGGTGTCGTGGATGGCGGCGTCGGTGGAATTTCCGTTCCATTGGAATACGTTTCGTGCGTGTAGTTCACGCCGCCCAGAAAATCAAGAACCGTTTTGTCGCTCTTGATGGCATGGTAGCCAAAGCCGCCGGTGTAGACCTGCCGCAAATCGAGAAACTGCAGCGCGTTGCTCATGAAGTCGGCGGCGCCGAAGGCGAATAGTTTGGGATTCAGGTTGCGGTCGAAGCGCAGTCCGCCGGTTTCCAGGTTCGCCACCGTGCTGGGGGTGGCAAGATTGTTGGTCGTGTCGATCGACGTTGCGTAGAGTGTAAGTTTGTCATTCAGTGACGCGTGTACCGCATTGAAGGCTAGCGCCAGATTTTCTGTTTCACTGTTTCCGCGCGCGACTGAGAAGCCGACATTCGCGCCTCCGGTCCATCCATGCAGCAGCCCCGGATGCAGAGACTTGTCAAATGCAGTCTGTTCCGCATCATTGCGGATCACCGTTACATCCGCCGGAACCACTTCCACTGTGCCCGAGGTCTTGGTCGCAACCTCAATCTTTCCGTCCGTAGCCGTCACCGTGCCCACTTCAGTCTTGCCGCCCTTCACGCCGATATGCAGATCTTTGTCGGTCTTGATCTCCTGCACGGCGGCAAACTGAATCGTGATATCACCCATGGCGTCGGTGTGCAGCACGATCGTCTTGCCATCGCCTTTGACCACGGTGCCGGTGAGATGATCGCCGTTTTTCAGCGTCACCTGATCCGCCAGCGCGGCGGAAGTGAACACACAAGACAATGCGATCCATGTGAAGAGTGCAAAGGTAGAGATTTCAATCCTGCGCAACACGGCCTGCCTCCAGATTTTTGAGAGTTATGAAAACACAAGTGCGAATGGGAGCCCGACTACATGTGGAACAGAAACAGAATTAGCGACGAAATGGCGAAGATTGCAGTGACAAAGATTGCAACCACAAAGGCGAGCCCGCGACTTATCGTTGCCCACGTCGGGGTGGGAACTCGCTCAGCCTTTGGTTTCGGTGTTCTTGTTTTGCTCGGTGGAAGCCTGCGATGCGGGTTGTTCTTTCATGCCTTCTTTTAACGCGCGAATTCCATCGCCCAGACCTTTGCCGAGTTCCGGCAGTTTCTTCGGGCCAAATACCAGCAGGGCGATCGCGAAGATCACCAGCAGATGCATCGGTTGAAATAAACCTTCCATGGGAGCCTCCAAAGACGAACAACCAGAACTTAATGATACGCCATCGCCTCCCGGAGTGAAAGGTCCGGGAACGTGTGAATGGTCCTTAAATCTTGATGGGGGCATCCCGAGGGGAGCGTTTTTCAGGCGGAGCGCGGGATCTCCCTCATCACGGACTTGCTCTTCGTTCAAACTGAGGCATAGCGGACCAGGCCGTCCTCAAGCCCAGACGCCCCCGCCATCCCCCTTTGTTACCTCGGTGACCTTACCGGCGGAATCGCGCCCGGGCTAAGGTTGGTGAAGGGCTTTTCCGCCAAAAGCCGCAATCCGCAAGGGGAGTCCGGTGAGATCTCGAAACAAATTTAGGCTGTACTTCTTTCTTTTCCTGTTCTGTGCCGCGTCGGTTAGTGCTCTGGCATCCGATGCCGTTCATCCCGTTAACACCACGCAGTTGACTGCTTGGCTGGTGGGCGGAGTTTCCAGCACCCGGTTGACCCGCCTGGTGAAGGAGCGCGGGCTCGCGAACCTTCCCACGCACGCAGAATTGCGCCAGCTCGAAGGCGCGGGCGCGGACCAAGACCTGCTCAAGCTTCTGAACTCGGGGAACGTACAGTCAGCCGCCATCGGCCCGCAAATTCCGCAATCTCTTCTCAAAGCCGCCGCGGAAGATCACCAGCAGCACTATCACGAAGCCGAATTTGCCCTGCGCGCGGCGATTAACACCGACGACGAGAATTCCGCGCTGCACTTTGCCCTGGGTGTGGTCCTGCGCCAGCAGGAGCGCTGGGACGATGCCTACGACGAACTTACCGCGGCGCTCAAGCTCATGCCCGATCTGCCGGAGAATCACAGCGCTCTTGCATATCTCTTTTATCGCCTCGACGATGGCCCGAACGCCATCGCCGAAGCCCGCACCGCGCTGAGCATCGATCCGGCCAACGCTGAGGCCTATCAATATCTCGGCCTCGGACTTTACTCCGTCGGCCAGTATCAGCCTGCCGTTCACGCTTACGAAGAGTCCCTTGCCCGCGACTCTGCCAACGCGGACACCTATTACGACATGGGGATTGCGCTGCACGCCGCCGGCAATTTGCCGCGCGCCATCGGCGCGTACCAGAAAGCAATTCAGATGCGCTCCGACTTCTGGGAGGCGCACTCCAACCTGGCTCTGATTCTGCACGAAGAGGGCAATCTCGATCAGGCCCGCGACGAATATCGCGAAGCCAAGCGTATTGCGCCCAATGAGCCCTCGATCCGCAACAATCTCGGCAACACCTACTGCGACCTGGGCAACTTCGACGCCGCCATCGAGGAGTTACGCGAGCTTTATCGCGAGCATCCCGAGTGGCAGCAGGGCCACGCCTGTCTCGCCAGCGCCTACATGTCGAAAGAGAACTACAACGCCGCAGTCGATGAGCTGCGCCTTGCCCTGCGCCAGAATCCCACAGGATCGAACGAGCACCGCGCCCTCGGGCAGGCTTTGCTGCTCGACAATCAGCCCGAAGAGGCTCTGCGCGAGCTGCGCCTAGCCGTTACGCTGAACCCCGACTCTGACGCCGCCCACCGTACTCTGGGCACGGTCCTGTTTCAGCAGCAGCAACTGCAGGCCGCGGAAAAAGAGTTTCGCGAAGCCGTGCGCGCGAATGCCTCGGCGGAAAATCACTATTCGCTTGCGGCCTGCCTCATGAGCATGGATCGCTACGAAGAAGCTCTGGCCGAATTGAATACAGCCGCAAAGCTCGACCCGCAGCGGACGCTCTACCGCGCCCGCCGCGAGGAACTGATGAAGCTGATGAAGGAAACGCACCAGGCCAGATAAGTTGATCCAGGGGGCGCGAGCGCGACAGGCCAATATCGACGTAGTACTCCGGTGTGTTCGCGAAAGCGATCAGCATTAATAGACTGTAACCAAGCCCGAATCCCCGGCGGGCTGCACAGCACGCCACCACGTCAACCTTTGGTGAAGGACACGGAGATTTTTTGATGGCGACAAATGCACCGCGATCCCAGTCAGGCGCAGCTACGGCTGCCAAGCCCGCGCCCATGCAGCCAGCCGCACGCCGCGCCGATTCGTCCGCGACGGCTGATGCACCGCGCAAAGCCTACGGCTACGGCCTGCCTTGCGCGAAATGCCACCTTTATTTCCCGGCCGATCTCGATGTCTGCCCGACCTGCCGGCACAACGAGCGCGTTTCTCCGGTCGTGCCCCCGGTTACGCGAAAAGCTGTGGCACCGCCGGCAGAGCCCGTGCCCGACACGTCTGTGCTGGAAAAGGAGCGGGAGGAATTTCTTCGCCAGTTTAAGTCGCAGCTCATGGAAGCGCACGCCGCCGCCAATGCGCCGGAGCAGCTTTGCGCGTTTTCCGAGCATCATGCCGGCGACGCAGCCAACGCCGAAATCTGCAAGGGATGCTACGAGCGCCTGCAGGAGCGCCTCGACGTCTGCGAAGCCGCGCTGCACATCGATCTGAAAGAAGCCGCGCAGATTATTTATGACGCGGTCTGGGCCGATCCCTCCGACCCGAACAAGACCTACCAGAATGCGGCCAGCGCGCTGCTCGGAGAATTGCGCAAGCGCGGCGGCATGAATTCGCTGCACGGCCCGTTTCAACCGTTGACGGATTAAGGGCTGCTTCTAGCTGTGAGTTGAGTTCGGAAGTCTTGACCCTATGTCCGCGTGAACCATCGGCGCAGCAAAGAAGGCAAGATGAAATTTAAACTGCTACTCCGTTTTGATACCAACCCACTTCCGACCGCCATACAGCTTGTAGCCCTCGCCATCTTCCACCAGCTTGAGCGGAACGGGACGCTTTAACTCCGCATCGTTCTGCCAGGAGACGCTGAGCACGTCGTCATTGGCCACGTTCATCACCACAAACTTCCCATCGGATGTAAACCCGAAGCCATATTGGCCCGGAGCGAGCGACGATCCGCCAATGTTTAACTTCACTTCCGTCGCCAGCATGCCCTGATACTTCTGCTGCACCGCGGTCGAGTATCCCGAGGCGTCGACCAACGCAGCCAGCATCATTTTGCCGTCGGCCAGCTGAAATCCAACAGAGTTGCGTAGCTGAACCGGAGCCTTTTGCCCGCGATAGAAATATTCTTCCGGGACAGCCTTCTTCAGTTCGTCCGCCGAAAGAACATGCTTCGCTACCTGCTGTGCCCCAGCCGACGCGAGCAAAACAAGAATCAGACTGCACCAGACCGCGAAATGCTTCTTCATTATTCGAGAGCCTCAGGTTTTGAAATGAAAAATATCATCGAAACTCTAATGGTTTCTGAGGCCGAGAGGCAATAGCCCTGCAATCGAGAACTGGAAACTAGAAACTAGAAACTAAACGCCACTTTTTCACTTTGCCCGCAAGATTCGGATAGCCCATTCTCCGCATGCGTCTTAGGCTGTGCTTGCGAGGCTTAACAACAATGACAACCAATGCCATACTCGAAAGCGAAGTGGTTTCAGCGATGTCCGCGGACCGGAACAATTCGAATAACGACCGACGCTGGCAGGCCGTCGTCGATCGCAATCCTGCCCTCGACGGGCAATTTGTTTTTGCCGTGTCGTCCACCGGCGTCTATTGCCGGCCATCTTGCGCGGCTCGACGTCCGCGTCGTGAAAATGTCCAGTTCTTTGCGGTCCCCATGGAAGCCGAAGCGGCCGGCTACCGCGCCTGCCTGCGCTGCCATCCCAAACTGCTCGGCGGAAATCAGTCGGACGGCGTGAAGGCGATTTGCCGTTTTATCGAGCAGCATCTCGACGAGCCGTTGACCCTCGATCGCCTCGGCGAAGAATTTCATCAGAGCCCGTTTCACTTGCAGCGCCGCTTCAAGGCCGCGCTCGGCATCACACCGCGCGAATACGCGGACTCCTGCCGCCTGCGTCTGCTCAAGCGGAATCTGCAGGCCGGCGAGTCGGTCACGAGCGCCATGTACGGGGCGGGCTACGGATCAAGCAGTCGCCTCTACGAGCGCACCGCGTCGCAACTCGGCATGACGCCCGATAAATATCGCCGCGGCGCCATCGCCGCCGCCATCCGTTATACCTGCGCCGACTCGCCGCTCGGACGCATGCTCATCGCGGCCACCGACCGCGGCATCTGCGCCATTCAGTTCGCGCGCACCGACGGCGAGTTGATGGAAGGATTGAAACGCGAATTTCCATTCGCGGTGCGTAAGCCCGACGACGGCGGATTGAAAGCGTGGGTGACGGCGCTCATCGAAACTATGGGCGGGCACATGCGCGGACGGCTGAGCGGAAAGAATCACGACTCGTTGCCTCTCGACATTCGCGCGACTGCATTTCAACGCCGGGTGTGGACGTATCTGCAGTCGATTCCGTTCGGCAAAACCGAATCTTACAAGGAAGTCGCAAAGGGAATCGGACGTCCCACGGCGGCGCGCGCGGTCGCACGGGCCTGCGCCACGAATCCGGTGGCGGTCGCGATTCCGTGCCATCGCGTAGTTCGCGAAGACGGCAGCATGGGAGGGTACCGCTGGGGCATCGAACGAAAAAAGAATCTGCTGGGGATGGAGCAGAGAGCGCGATAATAGAACATTACGCGAACAAATAGGCCACGCCATAAGTACAATATCGTACATACATGAGGCAAAACGAAGCGTCTCATAGGCAGGCGAGCGGCCGCCGCGGTTTTCGGATGCGGTCCCCGCCAGTTTCTGGAGACTCGTTTCTTGGCCCCTGGCGTGCCCAAGAATCGATGATCGGGAGCGTGGTCGTGGTTAGAGTCATTCGTGGAAAATTGATCGCTCTGGCGGCATGCCAGAGGCCCTCTACGACATTTCAACGACTTACACGAAGACTCAATCACTTAGCGGGGATGGGATAATTTCGAGCTGCGCGGGCAGGAGTGCCCGCGCCACACAGGCAAAGAAACGAACCTAAATTCTTAGCTCGTCTCTTTTGCAAAACTTTTTTGGTTTTTTCTCACTACAAGCCAATTCACGAAGGCAACTGCTACAGCTACGACCAAAATTAAAGATTTCTTGTATTCAATCTGCGTGAGCAAGCCAGCGCAGATCAAGACTCCAAGAATTGCGATCGCCGTTCCCCCTGGTAGCTGAAAAACCGCGGGAGTCTTATGTTTTTTTCGTAACACCGGCAAAGCTGCGCACAGCACTCCGTAGTAGAAGAGGCGCGATCCCGCGGAAAGCGTTGCGTTTCCCGCGAATGTGCCGACGACCGCCAGTACCCAGACCAGCACGGCAAAAACGAAAATCGAAAAATACGGTGTGCGGAAGCGTGGATGGACGAGCCCGAACCAGGCTGGGAAGTCTCCACGCTCGGCCAGTGCGAACGTGATGCGCGGCGTCCCCAGAATATTGCCACTCAGATAGCCGTAAGTAGAGAACAGCGCGCCGAGAGCGACCACAATGGCGCCGGAATGCCCCAGAACGATTCTTGCCACATCCGCCAGCGGACGCGCGCTGTGCCCCGGATCAGGCAGCACGCCGACCACGACCCACTGAATCGTTCCGTAAATCACGGCGCAGGTAATCAACGCGGTGAATAGGCCAAACGGCATATCACCCCGCGGATCTTTTGCCTCGCCCGCGGAAACCAGCGCGGCCTCGAATCCGCCATAGGCGAAGACGAGCAGCACCATCGCGGTTGGCCATTGCGCGCGGCTCGCGACCGCGCTTGCAGGAGGAACGACGTGATGCGCCGCCATCAGATACAGCGCTCCCGCTATGCAGACCAGTCCAAGCGCACCCAGTTTGGCGGCGGTAAAGAAATTGCTGGCACGCGCGCCCGAGCGCACGCCGAAAAAGTTGATGAAAGCCAGGATTCCAATCAGCAGGCTGAGAATGATCCGTTTGGCTACAGGTTCGGTAGCGGGCGTCCAGAACTCGCCGAGGTATGTGACAAATAAATTGGCGTTGGCGGCGCACGCGGTCAGCCGCACGAACCACAGCAGCCACGCCACTTGAATGCCCATGAAGCGGCCGAAGGCTTCGCGCGCGTAGAGGTAAGGCCCGCCAGTTTCTGTGAAGCGTGAAGAGACTTCGGCCACACAGGCCATGATGACGCCCATCGCCAGCGCCGCAATCAGGACGGCCAAAATGCTGGCACGCCCCAGAAGCGCGGCAATGGCTGAGGGCAATCCGAAGACGCCGCTGCCGATAATGCAATTGACAATGAGCGCGGCGAGGCTCCAGCGACCGATAGCCCGGACGAGGCCTTCAGACGACGTACCCGATGCTGACGCGTCCGTGAGTTGCGTTTCCGCCATCGCGATTTTGTATCACAAGCCAACGCCC
>Ga0209006_10005046_pt1 | contig 11991 bp, 10 predicted proteins | sample JacPin_JW_Ref_O2_FD_188567 | JGI IMG/M metagenome (GOLD analysis project Ga0209006, IMG submission 188567) | Forest soil microbial communities from Algoma, Ontario, Canada - Jack Pine, Ontario site 1_JW_Ref_O2 (SPAdes) (version 2) | ecosystem: Environmental > Terrestrial > Soil > Boreal...
GACGCGATTGGAGTGCGGCTGCGCTCCGTGCCCTTCACGCCGGCCAAGGTTTTGGCGGCCATCCGAAAATCATAAGGAGATCGCCGTGCCGCGGACTCGAACCCTCACCATCAACGGGGAATCCAAATCGGTCGATGTCCCCGATGACATGCCGCTCCTGTGGGTGCTGCGCGACGTTTTGGGCATGACGGGCACCAAATTCGGCTGCGGCATCGCGCAGTGCGGCGCATGCACCGTGCATCTCGACGGTAAAGCGGTGCGTTCCTGCGTCCTGCCCGTGAGTGCTGTTGGCGCGCGCGCCGTCACCACGATCGAAGCGGTGGGAAATAGCCCCGCGGGCGCCCGTGTGCAAAAGGCCTGGCTGGAACTCGAGGTCGTGCAGTGTGGCTATTGCCAGTCGGGACAGATCATGTCCGCGAGCGCCTTGCTCAGCAGGACGCCCGCTCCCGATGATGCCGATATCGATGCCGCCATGGCAGGCAATATCTGTCGCTGCGGTACCTATGTCAGGATCCGCGAGGCCGTCAAGCGTGCCGCGGCTGATCGAGCCAGCTCGTAGGGAGAACATGATGCACGCGAGCAAGCCAATCTCCCTCCGAGCGTCGCGACGTGAGTTCATCAAAAGTGCCGCGGCCAGCGGATTTCTGTTGGCCTTTTACGTGCCCGCACGCGCGGTCAACGAGCCGGAGCAAGCGCCGGATGACACCAAGGGCAAATTCGCGCCCAACGCATTCATTCGCATCGACAAGAGCGGTACGACCACCCTCGTGATGCCGCAAGTGGAAATGGGGCAGGGCATATACACCGGTGTCGCCATGATCCTCGCCGAAGAGCTTGACGCGGATCCGGCGAAAATCCTCCTCGAGCACGCGCCGCCCGAAGAGAAGCTCTATACCAATCCCTTGTTGGGAATTCAGGCCACCGGTGGATCGACATCGCTCCGTGCCTTTTGGATGCCGCTGCGTACTGCGGGCGCCACCGCACGGGCAATGCTCGTGCAGGCAGCCGCGCAGCAATGGCACGTCGAACCTGCGACGTGCACGACTTCTCGCGGCGAGGTTTCGCACAGCGCCAGCAACCGCAAGCTTAGCTTCGGGGCCCTCAGTGATGCGGCCAGCAAGATCACGCCGCCGAAGAACGTGCCGCTCAAGGATCCTGCGAAATTCGTGCTCATCGGTACAGCGCAGAAGCGCTTCGACACGCCAAATAAAGTGAACGGCAAGGTCATCTATGGAATCGACGCCATGGTGCCGGGCATGAAGTTCGCAACCCTGGCCGCCTGTCCGGTGTTCGGCGGCAAGGTGGCGCATGTGGATGACGCGGCTGCCAAGGCGTTGCCGGGAGTACAACAAGTCATCGTGCTCGACAACATGGTTGCGGTCGTTGGCGATCACATGTGGGCGGTCAAGAAGGGGTTGGAGGCGCTTAAAATTTCTTGGGCTGAGGGCGAGCACGCAAAGCTTTCCTCCGCCGATATTTGGCAGGACATGCGTAGCGCCAGTCAAAAGGATGGCGTCATTGCGAAGTCCCAAGGCGATGTCGAGAAAGGTTTGTCCAACGGCCGGCGATTCGAGGCGGACTATGAACTACCGTTCTTGGCGCACGCGACCATGGAGCCTCTCAACTGTACCGTTTGGCTGAAAGAGGATTCCTGCGAGCTGTGGATCGGCACACAGATCATCGCTCGCGTGCAACAGACCACCGCGGCGCTCACCGGGTTACCCATCGACAAGGTCACGGTTCACAATCATTTGATAGGCGGAGGGTTTGGCCGGCGGCTGGAGCCCGATATGGCGCTGAACGCCGTACGCATCGCGCAGCGTATGAAAGGTGTGCCGGTCAAAGTGGTGTGGACCCGCGAGGAAGACATCCAACAAGATATTTATCGACCGATCTACCGCAATGTCATTTCCGCGAGTCTTGCCGACGGCAAGGTGGCGGCGTGGAAATACAAAGTCTGTGGCGCCTCCATCATCGCGCGCTGGCTGCCACCGGGTTTTCAAAAGGGTATCGATGGAGATGCGGTGGATAGCGCCGTCGATATGCCCTACGACATTCCGGATTTCCAAGTGCAATATCTTAGGGTCGAGCCGCGCGCCGTGCCGACGGGCTGGTGGCGCGGCGTCGGTCCCAACAACAATGTGTTTGCCATTGAGAGCTTTATGGATGAGCTGGCGCGAAAAGCCGGCAAGGACCCGATCGCGTTTCGTCGCGATATGTTGGGCAAGCAGCCGCGGCTTATCGCAGCGCTCGACCTGGTTGCGGCTAAGTCGGACTGGGGCAAGCCGCTGCCGGCGCGAGTCGGTCGGGGCGTGTGCGTGCAGCCGTCATTCGGAAGCTTTATCGCGACGGTGGTGGAAGCCGAGGTAGACCTGCACGGTGAAGCGTTGCTGCGCCGGATCACCACTGCGGTCGATGTCGGAACGCTCGTGAATCCCGACAGCGTGGAGGCCCAATTGCAGGGCGGCTTGGTATTCGGTCTCACCGCCGCGTTGTATGGCGAGGTCACCATCAAGAATGGCCGGGTCGAGCAGTCAAATTTCAATGACTATCGGATGTTGCGCATCGACCAAATGCCGAAGATCGACGTGCATTTGATCAAGAGCGGCGAGCCACCCGGCGGTGTCGGCGAAACCGGCACCACGGCAGGGCCGCCGGCGCTGCGCAATGCGATTTTTGCCGCGACCGGCGTTGCGCTCAAGCGGCTCCCCATCGATCGGGATCTTCTCGCCAGGAGCGCCAAGGCATGAACGCAACTCCTCCCTCACGCAGCGCCGCCAAACGGCGTCCCCTCCTGATCGCGCTGGCCGTGCTGGTGCTCGTCGCCGTAGCCGCGCTTTTCCTGATCGTGGGGCCCGGACCCATGGCGTTCTCCAAAGGACGCAAAGTCGATCTCGCGGATTACCACGAGGGGAACCCGAGCGGCGTTCCCGCGGCCCTCGCACAAGCCTCAGTGATCAAGAAGGGTGAGTACCTTGCCAAAGCCGCCGATTGCGTGGTTTGCCATACCGCCACAGGCGGCGAGGCTTACGCCGGCGGATTCGCCTTCGTGTTGCCCTTCGGCACGCTGTATTCCACCAACATCACGCCCGACAAGGCGACCGGCATCGGAAATTACACCGATGCGCAATTTCTCGCCGCCGTGCATCGCGGCGTCCGCGAGGATGGCGCCAATCTGTATCCCGCGATGCCGTATACCTCATACACCTACATGAGCGATGCCGATGCCTTGGCAATCAAGGCGTATCTTTTTAGTCTCGCACCCATCAACTCGCCCAATAAGCCGAATGCGCTCGCTTTTCCATTTAATCAGCGCTGGGCGATGGGTGTATGGTCGGCCCTGTTCAATGCCAACGAGCGCTTCAAACCGGATACTGAGAAAAGTGCGCAGTGGAACCGCGGCGCCTATCTCGTTGAGGCCCTGGCTCACTGCGGTGAATGTCACACGCCGCGCAATCTTGCGTTCGCGCTCAATAACCGCAAAAAATTCGGCGGCGCACTCACCGCCGGTTGGCGCGCGTATAACATCAGCAGTAGTAAGGAGAGCGGCGTCGGTGCTTGGCATGACGAGGAACTCATTGCGTATCTGGCGCGAGGTCATGCTGCCGGTCACGGATCTGCGGCGGGTCCGATGGGCGAAGCGGTGGACGAAAGCTTCAGCCAATTGGCACCCGAAGACGTCCACGCCATCGTGGCGTATTTGCGCAGCGTTCCGGGCAGCGTCTCCTCGGATCTGCCCACGACCCTGGCTCCTGCTGCCCCGGACTCGCACAAAGAGGGCCTCGCGACGGCAGAGTCGCGTGGCAAGCAGGTCTACGAAGGCGCCTGCGTCAGCTGCCATGGGTGGAGCGGCATTAGCGATATCAGTGAGTACGCCACTTTGACCGGGGCGCGCGCTGTCAACGATCCGCATGCCACCAACGTGGCGCAAATCGTGCTCGCCGGCATGAAACGCTCAACTCCGGCCGGAATCACCGAAATGCCGGGCTTCGGAGCTGCGTATTCGGATTCGGACATAGCGGCGGTCGCGAACTATGTCACGACCCGCTTCGGGTCGAGTGCCTCTAACCTGAGTGCTACCGAGATCGCTAAAATGCGCCGCGAGACTGCGCAATGAGCGATTTATACGCAACCGTGTAGTGCAAACCCTCATTCTGTTCATTATTAATGCACTATGCCTAACTAATCGGAGTGTTAGGGTGTCAAACCTGGCAGCAACATAAGGAACGCGTATGCATGGCCGACGAAAAAGTGACAAGTTTGGAAGTCATTAAACCTCGACGCCGCGTCGAACTCCGCGATCTCGCGCTCGCTGTGTTTTACCCGCAAACTCGGTCAACTACCCCTTTACCCGCCATTACGCTAGACATGCAATCCCTGCAAAGGCGACAACGCGACAATCCGAACCCACTAGAGAATGTGGCGAAACCTTGGAAGAAACCTTGGGATAAATGATGCCCCGCGCGGGCTCAGCGTATGCCACCGTACAGACGTCCAGGGGGCATTAAAAGTAAGGTAGACGATGCTCCATGAGTTCATCAAGACGAACCGCGCTGTCTTGATTGATCAGTGCCGGGCCATGGTGGCGAGCAGATCTGAGCCTAAGCCCGCCGAAGATGATTTGCCTCACGGCATACCGATCTTTCTCGATCAGCTCATTGAAACTCTAATCACCGAGAGAGCATCTCATTCGGTGCGAGGCTCTGCGGAAGGAGGCTCCGTTCGTGCCTATGCTTCTGATATTGGATCGATGGCGGCATTGCACGGGCGCGACTTACTTGAACGCGGATTCACGCTGGAGCAGGTTGTTCGAGACTATGGCGATGTCTGCCAAGCGGTGACGAATCTCGCCTATCAGAAAGGTGCGTCGATCGAGGTCGATGAGTTCCGCACCTTCAACCGGTGTCTCGACAATGCGATCGCGGGCGCCGTCACCGAGTACGCCTACCGGCAAGCTGCTATTGCAACGGAAGACGGCTTTGAAGCATTAAACTCGAGGCTGGGGCCCTTGGCGCACGAACTGAGAAACTACCTGCATATCGCGAGCTATGCTGTTAAGGCAATCAAGGCCGGAAATGTCGGCATAGCGGGTGCGACGGGCGCCGTTCTCGATCGCAGCCTCATTGGAATGCGCAATCTCATTGATCGGTCGCTCGCTGAGGTCCGGGTGACAGCGGGCCTGCCGCCACGCCTCAAGGATGTTCGACTTGCGGACTTCCTGAGCGAGGTTGCAGCCTCCTCATCGCTGGATCCGCTGGCGCGCGAATGTAAATTCGCGATCACTCCGGTGAGCGAGGACATACGAGTGCATGTGGATACGGAGATGCTCGCGGCGGCGGTGGGCAACTTGCTGCAAAACGCGTTTAAGTTCACGAGGCGCCACACGGAAGTGCGCTTGCATGCGCGAGTGGACAAGGGCCGAGTTCTGATCGACGTGGAGGATCACTGCGGAGGCCTTGCGACCGGCAGCACCGAAAAACTGCTGTTACCGTTCGTTCAAAACGGCGAAGATCGATCGGGGCTTGGGCTGGGCCTCGACATTTGTCGGCGCAGCGTTGAGGCGAATAACGGCTTATTAAGAGTTCGCGACGTACCAGGCGTCGGATGCATCTTTACCATCGACTTGCCCGCGCAAGGATCCGCTCGGTCAGTGAACTAGCGTATCAGTTCTCAATGGCCGTGCCGGGCCGACGCAAGGGTATCCATACGGTCAATGCGGTGGGACCCAACTTATTAGGGGATATTTCAACCTTGCCGCCGATAACGCGGATCCGATGTCGCATTGACGAGAGCACCATCGCCGGATCTTCGGATTGCTCTTCTGCATCCGGTGCTCCGTCATCCGAAAACCTCATCCAAAAGTTGGTGGGGTCCGCCCGCACAGTGAGGTCAGTGGATTTTATTGCTACACGCATGAGCGCAATCGACAGGGCTTCTTGAGCGATCCGCAAGAGGACGATAGGGGTGCCGGATTCGAATAGCGGTTCGACATCCGGGTAGGCTTCGGTGGATATGACTGTCGAATCGCCCCAAGTCTTCTTCAGCTGCCACCGAAGTGCCGCGAACAGGCCAAAATCGTCCAGTGTGCTGGGCCTTAATTCTTCGATTACTCGACGCCGCAAGTCAATCGCTTGTTCCAGTGTTCGTTTCACTCGGTCGAGCCGCTCGAGCGCGTTTTGACTTAGCGCTGGTTTCACCCGGCGCACCGCATCTAGGTCCATTACAGCGGCACCCATGAGTCCGCCGAGATCATCGTGCAACTGATGGGCGAGAGCGGTGTCTTTTAGTTCGGCGGCTTTCTGTAAATGCGTGACCAACCGTTGAGCTTCGAGCAGCGTTTCCTCAATTGAGGCAGACATTGGTGCCACCGCCTTTTTGCGAGGCACTGGAGTGAGGGGGCGACGGGCTGAGAGTCATGACGCATATCCCTTTGCTTGACGTCTTTGAACATTGAGCAAGAAACTTTGCAGCCATAAGCCATGGCTACGTATCAAATCACCTTAGAGCCCTTTGGCCTGCGGCGCTACCGCAAGCTGGGGTGAAGCCCTGTAAGACTCGCCCTACTCAACACCGCTAGAACGTAATCTTCACTCCGCCGAAATAGGCCCGGGGCATCGCCGGGCTCTGAAAGCGCGGATCGACGTCCGGATCTCCCAATTCGCCGCCGGCCGGTACGCCCGGCGCGCCGACGCCCGTCGGGTCGCCCAAGATACCGTACGTCGAGTAACGTCGGTCGAACACGTTTTGGATGTTGGCGAAGATCTGCAGGTGCCTGCTGACTTGATACGAGGTACGCATGCTGGCCACCGTGTAGCCCGGCAATTCCGGATTCAAATTAGCCTCGTCGCCTCGATAGAAAGACGGCCCGATGCAACTCAGCGTGCCGCCCACGGACCAGCGCGGCAGCACCTTGACGTCTGCACCGAGCTTCACGCGACTCTTCGGTATCAAGGGCAACTCATCGCCGACATTCACTTGAATATTGCCGTTCGCGTCCTGGAACGGATTGGCAGGTGAGGGTTCCAAGAATGCCGATCGGAACGTGGCTTTGAGGTAGCTATATTGCAAATACGCGGACATCCTTCCTATTTGATAGGTCAGATCGAGATCGCCGCCTTCGCGGCGCGTCGACCCGACGTTCTGAAAAAAGCCGGATGCGATCGTCGTCGAGATGCCGTAGATATCGTTCTCGGAGTTGGTGCGATAGATGCTGAGGTCCCAGCCGAATTTGCCGAGGCTCGCGTAGGATAAAGTGCCCCGCGCGCCGACTTCGGCGGTCTTCGATACGACTTGGTTCAACGGCGGATCGGAAGCTAAGTTCGTGGGCAACAAGCACGGCGCGGCCGGATTTGCGCACTCCAGTTCGCTGGCGGTGGGAGTGCGATTGTTGATCGCATAGCTGCCATAGACCGTCAAGGCGGGAATGACCTTGTAAGTGACGCCGGCGGACGGATCGAAGTGGGTAAAACGATTGTTGCCGTTCAGCGCGTCACCATTGCGATCGGCAAGATCCACTTTGGCGATATTGTAGCGGCCGTTGACCGTGACGGACAACGCCTCGACGACATCGAATGTGTCGGTCAAATACATGCCGTAGTACTTGTTGTTGGCGTTCAGAATCACCGGGGTGGCGGTGCTATCGACGCCTTCGGGTGTTGCAACGAAATACGGCGACGGCAATACCGTCAAAGATGCATCGATCACGCCGGGCCACGTGCCCGAGAAGAAGTGGGTGCTCGAAGTATCGACCGTCGCGCCGATGGCGAATGAGTTGCCGTGGCCGAGGAGCTTTTCGGTGCTGGAGAACTGTAGCGATCCGCCCCAGGTTTGCGAGTGAATGGCCTCATAGTCGTTCTGGCCGATGATCGTCGCGCCGCCGTTGGTGATGTCGGGAATATTCTGGCCGGCGGTATCGGTTAGCACGTAATCACCGTCGCACAACAGGCCGGGGCCGACAGCGTCGTCGCAGGCAGCGTAGTTGCTGTCATCACCGTTGGCGACCGTTTGCCGGTAGTTGCGGAAATACACCACGTTCGACAGCGCCAGCGTCGGCGTGAAGTTGTACGCCGTGTTGAGGGTTATCATGTCGACGTTATCGATGTTGTTCTGCGGGCCGGTAAAGACGTTTTCTGGACTGATCGCCAACGATTGCACCGGCGCCGCGCCTTGACCGAATAACCGATTGTTGGCGCGCGAATAGCTCAAGTCCGAGGTGACAGGATCGGCATGGAAGCTCAAGTCCAGATAGTACTGTTTGACCCGATCTTGCGCGAAGCGGCGCCAGCCGCCTTCCTTGAGCCCATTGAGCGCGACATAGGCGCCGAGGGTGCCGTCATTGACGCCGTACTCGGCCTGCGCTTGGCGTTGATTGAACGAGCCGCCAGATACCGTGGCATCGAATCCCTGGTACGTAAAGCCGTTCTTCATCGTCACCGTCATGGCGCCGCCCAGTGCGTTCAGGCCAAACACCGATGTCGCGTTCAGCACGTCGATCCTGTCGATCGCGATGTCCGGAATCAGATCCCAATTAACCGTGTCGCCGAAGGCCTCGTTGACGCGTACGCCGTTCTGGTAGACAGCCATGCCCTGCGGCGTACCGAGCACCGGAGACGCCTCGAAGCCGCGAAACAGCACTTCAGGCTGGAACGGGTCCGCGAGCGTGTCGTTGAAGTTGACGCCGCTGACTTGTTGGTCCAGTGCGCCGAGCACGCTGGCGGCGCCATTGCGGGTCAGGTCGCTTGATCTCAATGTCTGGATGTTGCCAGGGACCTTGTCTTTATCGAGCTTGAAGCCCGGAACGGGAGTGACGCCGACGACGACGATTTCGTCAAGATCGCGCGCGTCCTGCGGCGCCTGCTGCGCCAGCACTACGGGCGAGATTGCCGTCAAGGTGGTGGCGAGCAGCCAACCAAAAAGCCGTTGCGCGCGGCAGATCCCCCGAGTGAGACTCTGGTGAGACGGCACGCGCTGGTTTCTAGCGCTGGGCGCTCAGCAGGAAGTGAAAGGCTGCGGCTAACATGAACACCGCCAGCACGCCGCCGGCGTACAGCACCGCGAACCAGCCAAGCCGCGATCGCAGTGAAGATCGTTCCGGCACGCTTTTCATCAATGATAGCCCTCGTCGCCGTGACGCACTTTGCCGCGGAACACCCAGTAAGACAGCGCCGAATAGGCAAGGATGATTGGCAGCATGATGGCCACTCCGACGAGCTCGAAGATCTGGCTCGAGCGCGGTGCCGACGCGGCCCAGATGCTCAAGGTAGGCGGCACGATGTTCGGATAGATGCTGATCAGCAAGCCGCTGTAGCCGAGAAAGATGATGGCTTCCATCAAGATGAACGCGCGGGCGTCGTGGCCCGAATCCGCCCAGCGGAAGATGCCCACGACGCAGGCCAGCACCAGCAGCGGTACCGGCGCAAAGTAAACGAAATTGTGTCCGCTGAACCAGCGTTGCGCAACGGCTGGTTGACCGAGCACTGTCCACAGGCTGATCACTCCAATGATCGCGAGCAGTACCAAGGACGCAGGTTTTAACAGTATCCGCACGCGCCGTTGTAGATCGCCATCAGTCTTCATGATGAGCCAACTGCAGCCGAGCGTCGCGTAGGTGACGAGGAGTCCCAGCCCGCAAAACACGGAAAAGGGTGACAGCCAGCCAAATGCGTCGCCGGCGAATTTGCCATCGACTATCTTGATGCCCTGGAGCAGCGTGCCGAGGATCATGCCCTGGCAAAACGTCGCCATTCCGGACCCCATGATGAAGGCGAGATCCCACAGGTTCTGTGTGCGTCGCGCCTTGGCGCGAATCTCGAAAGCGACGCCGCGGAAAATCAGACCGCAAAGCATCACGATCACTGGAAGATAGACGGCCGGAAGGAGCGTGGAGTAGGCGAGCGGAAATGCCCCGTAGAGACTGGCGCCGCCGAGCACCAGCCAGGTCTCATTGCCGTCCCAGACCGGAGCGACGGTGTTCAGCATGACCTCTCGCTCGCCTTCGCGATCAAAGAACGGGAACAGAAGGCCAATGCCGAGATCGAAGCCATCCAGCAGCAAGTAGAGGAATACGCCGAGGCTGATGATGCCGGCCCATATGGTTGGAAGATCGATCGTCATGCGTGCCTCACTCGTCGATCGGATCGGTGGCGCGCGACATCGGCCGGTGGTCGAGGCCTGCAATGCTCTTGCCAAAGTCGTCGCCGACCTCGGCTGCCTCCTCGCCATCGTGCGGTCCCTTCGCCATCAGCTTCAACATATAGTAGGTGCCCGTACCGAAGACGAGAAAATAAACGATGATGATGATCAGCAGCGACGTCCCGACTTGCTGCGAAGACAAAGGCGAGGCGGCATCCGCGGTGCGCAGGACGCCGTAGACGACCCAGGGTTGGCGTCCAACTTCGGTGGTGATCCAGCCCGCAAGCAATGCAATCAGACCCGACGGCCCCATCGCCAGGGCGAAGCCTTGGAACCAGCGCGTGTCATAGAGTTTCTTGCGCAAGCGAAGTATCAGTCCGAGCACACCCAGCAGGAGCATAAGCAGGCCCAAGCCGACCATGAAGCGGAAGCTCCAGAACACGATCGTCGAATTGGGACGGTCCTCCCGGGGGAACTCCTTCAGCCCATGGATTTCGCCACTCCAGGTGTGGGTTAGGATGACACTGCCGAGATGGGGCACCGATAAGGCGTATTTCGTTCGCTCCTCCCGCATGTCTGGCCACCCGATGAGATTGAGCGACGTGCCCCCCTTCTCTGTTTCCCAAAGACCTTCGATCGCAGCGATCTTGGCCGGTTGGTGCTCGAGTGTATTGAGGCCGTGCTGGTCCCCAGCGATCATTTGCAGCGGCGTGGCCACGAGAATCATGCCGACCGCCATCGAGAATGACTTCTTGACGCCCTCGCCGCGGCGTCCGTTGAGTAGATTCCACGCGCCGCAGCCCGCCACGATGGTCGCTGCGACGAGGAAAGCCGCGAGCGACATATGAACGAGCCGGAACGGGAACGATGGATTGAAGATAATTTTCAGCCAGTCGAGCGGCACCACTCTGCCGTCCACGATTTGGAAGCCTTGAGGCGTCTGCATCCAGCTGTTCGAAGCGAGGATCCAAAACGTCGAGAACAACGTACCGAGTGCGACCAGGACCGTGGCAAGAAAATGCAGGCGTGCGCCGACCCGCTTCCAACCGAAGAGCATGATGCCGAGGAAACCGGCTTCGAGGAAGAACGCTGTCAGGACCTCGTAGGTGAGCAGCGGCCCGTTGACGGAGCCGGCAATGCGGGAGAAGCCGGCCCAGTTTGTGCCGAATTCGTAGCTCATCACCACACCGGAGACGACGCCCATGCCGAAACCGACCGCGAAAATCTTCGACCAGAAGAAAAAGAGTTCGCGATAGACGACGTTGCCGGTTCGCAGCCATAAGCCCTCGAGCACCGCGAGATAGTTCGCGAGCCCGATGCTGATTGCTGGGAACAGGATATGGGCCGAGATCGTGAACGCGAACTGCAGCCGCGCCAGTACCAGGACGTCATTCGTCTCGAGCATTAGACCTAGACTCCTCCGCCCACCGCACTTCACCCAGTACTACGCGCTCGAGAAGCAACAAGCGCCGGCCCGCCACATGATACTCATGAGTCGAAGCGCTTGCTCACCGAAGAACCTCACGATTTCGCCGTGGATCTTGATGACCACGTGCTCGGCCAATCAGTTTATGCGTGACGTCGCAGACAGTGAATGACGGCAAAGCTTGTCAGACTTATCCCACAGTACACGCAAGATAGGATCATAAAAAAGAGTCGTAAGCGATTGATTTAACGAGACAGACTTCAGGCCAAAAATCGCAGCAATCCATCGATTCTCCGACTTCGGTTACGAATGATAAAACTTTGTACCTGCTAGGTGCGGGCGGCATCGCGCCACGAAGCAGCCTCGCGCGTCGCGCAGCGACGCCGCAGGTGCAGGTACATTTTTTTTACTTATTCGATTGACTTCGAACTGAC
>Ga0209006_10005047_pt1 | contig 11991 bp, 12 predicted proteins | sample JacPin_JW_Ref_O2_FD_188567 | JGI IMG/M metagenome (GOLD analysis project Ga0209006, IMG submission 188567) | Forest soil microbial communities from Algoma, Ontario, Canada - Jack Pine, Ontario site 1_JW_Ref_O2 (SPAdes) (version 2) | ecosystem: Environmental > Terrestrial > Soil > Boreal...
CCGGAGAGGCAAACGGAGGTCTGGTAGCGGAGAGGGTGGAGCAGCCCATCGGAGAGGTTCGAACAGGTCCATGCGCCGGCCGTTCCTTTCGTTATCTACCTATTCCGGACGGGTATGGAAACGCGGGTATAGCGACGGTGCGCGGCAATTCCAACGCAATCTCGGCCGCGAACGCGCTACGGGAGGAAATTAGCCAGATGGCGAGTGACGGCACGATGGCCACCGTCTATTTGCGCTGGTACCACCAAACCAATAACGATGCGTTGACCATCGATTTGGGGGAAGAAGCAAAGCAACGCAACATGCTGCTGACGGTCGTAATTGGGGCGCTGTTCCTGATTCTCGGGGTGATTTATTGGCAATATCGCCGCTCGCGGGCTGCCTGGAAGATGGCGGACGAAGCATGCGTGCGTGCCACCGACGCTACCGTCGCGAAATCCGAGTTTCTAGCCAACATGAGCCATGAGATCCGCACTCCGATGAACGCGATCATCGGAATGACCAGCTTGCTGCTCGACAGGGATTTGGACGCCGAATCCGTGGACTTCGTGGAAACAATTCGCAGTTCCTCCGATTCGCTGCTGACTATCATCAATGACGTCCTGGATTTCTCCAAGATTGAATCGGGCAATCTCGAACTGGAAAGTCAGCCCCTTGACCTGGTCAGGTGTGCCGAAGACGCGGTTGACCTGCTGAGCAGGCGCGCCTCCGAGAAAGGATTAGAACTGGTCGTCGACATTAATCCATCGGTCCCACGCTGGATCTTTGGTGACGTAACGCGGCTGCGGCAAGTTCTGGTTAATTTGGTCAGCAACGCAGTAAAATTCACGGCGATCGGCGAAGTCGTACTCACGGTGCAGCCCTTTTCCGACGGTGACGAAAATTCGCGCATTCACTTTGCAGTCCGCGACTCCGGCTGCGGTATCCCTGCGGATCGTTTAAACCGCCTGTTCCGGTCCTTTAGCCAGGTCGACGCGTCCACGACGAGGAACTATGGCGGCACCGGCTTGGGTCTGGCGATCAGCAAACGGTTGACGGAACTCATGGGCGGGAGCATTTGGGTCCAAAGTGAGATTGGAACCGGATCGGTATTCCAATTTACGATTCCCCAGAAGGTGGCGCCCCAGCAAGGAGCGCCCGTCCTCGGAGCCAATTGGTCCCGCAAGCGGATTTTGGTCGTGGACGATAACGCGACCAACCGTCGGATTCTCGCGACCCAGCTTCTGAAGTGGGAGTTACAGCCGGTTTCTGTCGCGACGCCGAATGAGGCCATCGACCTGTTAAGGCAGGAACGCTTTGACTTGGCCCTGATTGACTTCGAGATGCCTGACATGAATGGAGTCGAATTAGGCCGGCGACTGAAGGATCTCGGCCTCATTTCCGGAATGAAGATGATCCTTTCCAGTTCCTCCGGCATTTCCCAGCGCGAAATGTTGGGCGACACGGGGAACAATCCATTTGATGCCTTCCTGACGAAACCCACAAGATCCGATCAACTGAAGGAAGTCTTGGGACGCTTACTGGGTGGAGTGCCTGCGGCGCCAGTGCGGCGTAGCAGTAGCGCAATCGATACGACGCTCGCGGCACAGCGGCCTTTGCGCATCCTGTTGGCGGAGGACAACGTGGTTAATCAGAAGGTCGCGGTTCGCCTATTGGAACGGATGGGCTACCGTCCCGATGTGGCTTCCAATGGGCTTGAAACATTGGCAGCCGTGCATCGGCAGCACTATGACGTGGTTTTGATGGATGTCCAGATGCCGGAAATGGGCGGGCTGGAGGCATCGCGACGAATCATATCCGAACTCGATGCTGCGGAACGACCACGACTTGTCGCGCTCACCGCAAACGTACTTAAGGGTGACCAACAGATGTGCCTGGAAGCAGGCATGGATGACTATCTCTCCAAGCCATTGGATCTCGTTCATCTGCAGGATGCGCTGTTGCGATGTGTTTCGCTGCGAAGCGTAGAAACGTTCTAATAGAGACAAACCAATTGCTCAACGCCGTCCTATAAGAATCGCCAACGTTGGCATTTGCCAGGAGTCAAATTCCAGATCACCTCGGTATTGATCCCCGAAGTGCTGCTGGTTCGGGAACTTCAAATTCTCACCGGGTTAGACGGGAGTCATAAAGTGGGAGGCCCTTACGAGATTGCCATCAGTTCCGCTTCGCGCGATTTTTTGCCATACCGCCCATCCGGATCCAGATCCAGTGCTGCCCGGAAATGCTCCCGAGCTTTGACTGGCCGGTCGAGAATGTTCCAGAGCATCCCCGCGCGATAATGCACGCCTGCGAGTTCAAGCTTGTTCTTACCCGCCGCCTGGAGCGCCCGCTCCAGCGCTTCCTCCGCTTTCCCACGCCATCCCAGCGCCGCGTCCGCCCAAGCGCGGTTAGCCCACAGGTGTCCTTGCTCGTAAGCCTCCAATTTTCGAACTACCCAGGAGCGGGCTTCTTCGCAACGGATCGCTTGCTCGATCAACTCAAGCGCCTCGCGCGGGCGACCCTCCAGTATCCTGACCTCGGCAAGCCCGTCGTAACCGCCCATCCGTTGAGGCGATCCTTTAACCACCTGCTCGAAAATCGTTCCCGCCTCCGAGTATCGTTTTTGATCGATCAGGGCCTGCCCCAGGTTCTTGTTAAGGTCGTCCTTCAACGCGGTTTGCTTACGGTTTTCGATCACCGACCGAATCAGTGACTCCGCTTGTTTCGGCTCACCCGCATAAACCAGCAGCACCGCTCGAAAATCCTCGCGCATCGATCTTCCCAACAGGCTCCCAAACCGGTCAAGCACTCGCATCGAGCCTCGATGATCGCCGCGCTCCTGCGCTTTGTGGAGCATCCATCCGAGAACCATGGTTGGTCCGATAAGAAGCAAAATCAACCCGATCACAATGCCGGCGCCGATCAGCCATACCCAACCGGAACTATGCGTGTCCGTCGTCGCTTCGTGCAAACGATTGTGGTTCTCAACGGCGAAAAGCGCCGTTCCGGCCAGGCCCTCCGCGATTCTCCAGCAGGACCTCAAGTTCGTTGAGCCACGCGGGATGTGCTTCCGATAAAGCAGCAACACGCAAATCGTGAACCCGACCGCCACGCCAATTTCCGCCGCTATGCTCGCATTCGGCCAAAACCTTCTGAACAAATAGCCATTCACCCAAAGGCCCGCGAAGACGGACAGGGCGGTCAGGAACCTGCCCAAAGTCAACGGAGGAGGGACGGTTTTCTTGGAGTCGAGCTTCAGTTTCCGCCGCATGGCGATGACCGAAACAACAGCCACAGCGAACAGAATCACCATGGCGAGAACATATCTGGTGGTCATCGGCAAAACGGCACTTTATCGATCATCGGCAGCAGACCGCGTCGGCTACAGACGCCAAGCGCGGCGGACGGAGCTGCAGAAAAGAACTTAAAAGATGCTATCCATAGCCGCTCATCCATGCAAAAAGCGCAATCCCGGCGTTGGATTGGAGGAGTTACTACCAGATTATCCCGTGATCGTGCCGTCAGATTCCGTCGCGACGGGTATCCACAAACTGCGAATTCCCGATTATGCACCTCCCTTGGGGACTTGAGCGCCGCGACGCTGGGAGATGGTGAGGACGGCTGCTAGGTCCGCACGACCATCCTGACATCGCAACTTCCGGTCTCCCGTTGGCATGAGCAGATCGGCGATCCAACTCTGGCCGATGGTATTCTTGACCGGCTTGTTCATAACGCTCATCGAATCGAGATGCGCGGCGACTCGATGCGCAAGAATCGCGGGAAGCCGAACGCATAGCGGTCGCCGATGGTAGTCCAGGGGCAACGACTTGTGTCCAAGGACGAAACCCGGTCTAGTGTGGTGGGGCTGCCTTGTTGTTCGCCGTCTCGATTTGATACTTAAGAGATCTCGCGATCTGCAGCAAGGCATCCGCGCGGGCGAGTGGTACATCCTGGCTCCTCGCTAATGAGAGGGCTTCGTCTTTCTTGCCAGCCTCTACCATCCCTTGGACGAGGCATGCGAGGGGCCACGCCTTGTTTAGGATAACGGCGCTATTGATGATTTCGAGCGCTCCCGCATCGCCCATTCTGGCTCGCGCGGCGGCGACCATTTGCACGGAATTTTGAAAAACGTATGATGGTGCCTTGTCGCGCCTCTTGCGCTAGTCTCCACGCCAGAGTTACGTTAACTTTGGAACCGACAGGGTCTTTAACGGCCTGCTCAAAGGCTAAGGACGCCAACGCTGACGCCCGCTGCCCTGGATCGTTTATTTTGTCGACGGCGGCACGTGCGCCGGCGTAGTTGCCAGAATCGGAAAGGGTCCTTGACATCCCCAGCAAGGCAGGCAACACAGACCGTGTGGGCGTGTCCGCAAGGATATCTAGGGCTGCTGCCACATCAACCTGTCGAGCTAGTTCCATTGCGATTGGTTGTAAGACGCCGTCGGCATTGTAGGCCGATTTGAGCGGCTCCGCAGTGAGCAAGGCCGCGGTGAAATCTCCGATATCGGCCTGCGCCTCTGCTAATGTGCCCAAAATACCATTTCGTTTTTCGGAATCCTGCTCTTTGGCTGCCATGTCTGAAATGTATGCGACAACTGTACGCGCGTCATCTCGATTCCCAGCCAGGGCCAACGCGTGTACGATTCTTTCGTACATGGCAGCCCGGCGCGAACTGATCAAAATTGATTGACCCGCTGGCCTGAACAGGAATGATTGAAGTTCCGGCGAGCGCTGAGCAAGCTTCAGAGCTTCACTCAGCGTAGCAGCGGCAGCCTGCCGGCCACCCGCTTTCCACTGTGCCGAGTAAATCTGCATCAGGATGTCTAGGGACCTGTCGGCTTCCTTTGAATCTTTTGAGATCAACCGTGCCACCAGGAGTGCGTCGTCATACTTGGCGACCTCCAGGAGACCTTGCGCAACTTGCCAATACGCAACGCCCTTTTCCTGACCGGGCGGCATTGGCGCGATGAGCTGAAGTGCCTCCGCCAGGCGTCCACGGACAGCCAGGGAGTACGCAACACCGCCGACCGGGGCGTTCGCGGAACTTCGCGAGGTTAGCGCGCCCTCGTCGTCGCCCGCCCGGGTTTGCTCGGAGGCAATATTCGCTGCGATTGCCGATCGTTGGCGCGCCTCGATCATCGGGATCAAAGCGCTGGCTTCGTGGAGGATTGACTTCACTTCCGCGATTGGCGAGGGTACTTGAGCGAGGCCCGCCCTTGTCTGACCAAGGGCGATAGCGAGCAGCGCGGCGCTTAGGCGAGCAGATCTCCAGTTCATGCCAAAAGCACCTTCAGTTTAACTCCTAGCAGGCTGGATTCAATATCTGATTTGTTGACCGGCCGGAGCGCGAACCGCGCTCCGGGGGTACTATGTGCTGAGGCGGGGCAAGGCCTGCCGCCTTTCCCCGCGCCCCTTTGCCCGCTCGCGGCATCCTTCCTTCGCTGCGCTCCGGACAGGTTTCTCTTGACGAAGCCGAACACTCTACCGCACAATCGAGTTGCCAGCGTCGCTACGCTCCGATGGTGTTCGGGATCATCCCGGAATGCCGATCGGCTTCCTTTCGGAATAAGCGTTCAGCTTCACCGGAATCCCCAGCCCGATTTACTCCATGGTGAAAAATGACCTCTCCAGGGTCAGCATTGATGACGGAGTCTGGTCGATTGTGATTGTGGTGATGCTGCTCCTCGTCCTTCGTCCTTGGATTCTGGCTGACTTGGGTGACAGCAAGGTGGGCTTGGGGTCCGACAGGTCGAATTCTCGATTGGCTGCTCGGAGTATCTCAGCGACCAACAGACATTCGATGGGTCTTGTGGGCGGTATTGTTGATGTTTGCCGTCAGAGTGCCCCTTAATTTGGCTGAATCGGTACTTATGCAGCTTGAACCCCCTCGAGGCAAAATTGCTTCTGCTCAGCTACTAACCGGCCCAATAGTACTTAGCCAACCCAATCCCATCTTGGACGCGATGCGCGAAGCCGTGCGCGAAAGAGTGTTGCAGCTGTCATACCTAGCAGTTATTACCAATCTCGCGTCTATACCGGCAACGTATGTCGCGATGGAAGTATCGGTATTCAGTTACCCACTGCAGCATCACCGCCTGCGGCATTCTAGTTGCAATCCTCGCGAAGACTCGGCGTTGCGTTACGGGAGCCCGCCTCATTAGCGGCCGGAAACACGGAGGGGGTGAACTAATGGACGACCTTTGAAAGCACGTCGAACCAGACTTTGGAAATGACGCCAGCTAGCAGACCGCTGATAAGAATACCCCAAACGACTTTGCGACGCTGCAGGATGGCGTCGTAGCGGTCCTTTTCATCTCCCCACAAAAAGATCGTTGCTGGGTAGCAGGTAAAGAGTACTATGATACAGACGATTACAGCGACGATGACGGCAGCAAGAAAGTAAGGCTTCGGGCCATCGGGCTTGCTGGAAGCGTCTGAATCCAGCAACGCGCCGTTGTCTCGGAGGACATTTTTGAGTTGCCGTGTTCCTATCTCACGTAAATCCTCGTCCGTAAGAATCGGATGTTCCTTCAACATTTGAATGAGGCGTTCGCGATCGGCACGATTGAGCCACCATGTGGCGCTGGTCGATGGGAAAAAAGAAACAAATTGAAATGTGAGAAAGAGAATGCTCCCGACAAGCAGGACGATGAGTAATGCCAGAGGCGTTGTATGATGAATCCACGTTCGCTCGACTTGCTCCTCGACCTGCGACAGGGTGCGGCTATTCCAACTTGAGTTATCGCTTTTAACGGTAATAGCGACCAGCCTAGTTTTTGGGCTGGAAGACTGCTGAGAATTTGAGGGTCCGCCAAAATCGACCTGAACTTCGTATTCTGGTCTGGAGACGCCAGTCGACCCGGCAGAGCAGTGAATCGCCAACATCTCGATTCTGTGCTTTCTCGAATTGTCGGCGGCAAGCACGTCGTCGATGCTCGATAGTTCCTCGCGGCGGGTGTCCTTCAGGAAAAGGTGGAAATCATCACGCTGCGTTATACCTGGTATTGTATCGATACAGCCATGGATGGTATCAACAATGCGGGTCAGCTTGGTCGGCTCAAGCAAGAAACGCCGATTGTATTGCTTGTACACCTGTGGCATGAATAGGCGGTGCTTGCCATTATAAGGTAAAAACGGCTTGAGAGAATTACGGCGACGCCATCGCCGCGTCTCGGCCTTCGGCCTGCACCCGTCCCACGAAACCTTGGGCTTTCTCGCTCGGTTCAGGTCTTTCCGCAACCACCCGCGCCTCATGCTTGTCCAAATCCAACGCCGCATTAAGCTGCGCCTCCTGCCCGCTCCGCAAACAGGGCGCAGCTTTGCTAATCCGGAGACACGGCGGGGCATCTTTATGGGAAATATGAGAAAATGACCGTGCTCCTTACATATGGCACGAAGGTCACGGCAAAACGCCGAGCATCTATTTAATAAATACGATAGCCATTCGTTGCGGGAGCATCAGCGCAAACAGATGACAGCTGCGATTGAGGCGGCGGACCCGGAGATATTGCTAAATGTGGATGTGGACGCCTTAGCGAAGGAATATGCAGATCAATTCTCCCTGCAGGCCCCCACTTTGATAGACGGAGCCATCAGCGTCGACGTCGAGGAGGCACGCGTTGATGTGACGGGGGATTATAGGTTTGGATCGTTCGACGATGAGCCAACTTTCGTTTCCGGAATACAGGCCTCATATTATGTTCCTTTTTCCGGTGAACGCGATCTGTTTTATTGCTCTGGTAGCACCCGAAATCTTAGCATGCGTCCGATTGAGCTTGGCAAGGACGAATTGAAGTTTACCTACGAGCGACCGGACCAGGATGTCGCCATCACAAAAGTTGAGTTTGAAAAGGAGCTTGCACAAGTAAAGCAAACCTTGGGGTGGCTCGACGGGGATTTCCGCCTGTTCAATGCATCGCTGCCGGGAGTAGCGCGGGACGCGATTCTTTCTAGAAAGGCGCGACTTGAGCAAATGACGCAGGGTGTTCAGTCGTTAGGCGTGCCGATCAGGCGTATGGCGACTGTCGCTCCGGCGCAATCGAGCGCTATGGGAAAGACAAAACAAAAGTCGCCCGTAACGCCGGCAGAACAGTACGATGTCGCACTCTCATTTGCAGGAGAAAATCGAACCTACGTCGAGGAAGTGGCTGAGGGACTGAAAGCTGCTAGCGTAAGCGTCTTCTATGACAAGTTTGAGAAAGCCGATTTGTGGGGCAAGAACCTCATTGAACATTTGGCCGAAATATACGGGCATCGCTCGCGCTTCGTAGTGATGTTTGTCTCGAAAGAATATGTCGAAAAAGCATGGACGACTCACGAGCGTCGCCATGCACAGGATAGGGCTCTTCTGGCGCAGAGTGAGTATATCCTACCGGCGCGCTTCGATGACACCGCCGTCCCGGGCATGACATCCACAGTAGCCTTTGTGGATTTACGCAAGACCAGCCCATCTGAACTGGTTGGGCTGATTCTACAGAAGCTCGGGAAAAGCAGTCATTAGAGGCTGATTTCAGCGGTTGTGCATAACGAGATGCTGGTATGGTGCATCGCATGGATAGCTGCAGAAGAAGAACACCCATGACTGAACAGTTGCGCAACGCCATCGAAGATCTCGGCGCCGAACCGCTCGCGGGCTCCGGTCTCGAGGATGAAACGCCGGACCCGGAATTCAGCGAGAACGAGATTCAGACCCGGAAGAAGGCTGGCGAATTCGTGGTAGGTGAGGGTTTTCTTCGGCGGCCTTTTCAGGACTGATGTCGCGGCTCTTCCCGAGCACGTAATCTGTTGCCTTCGCTGCTGCGCTCGCCGCATGGAAGATTTCGTTCTTGTCCTGCTTCAGCGCATCCAACCATTAGGCATATGCCGTGTGCTGGTCCGGATTGTGCGGACCCAGTTTCGAGGGCATCGTGCCGTTTTCACCGGGGTTTCAGACGTCCAGCGAAATGCCGCCGTGCTTAAATTTCGCCACGGGGCGATTGCTTCCCTGAGGCTCATCGTTGGCGGCACGGGCAGTATTGGATTGGTTCATGTTTTCCTCCATTGATTAAAAAGTTAACGATTCCGATTACTACCGTGGGATGAAACCGTCAAGGACGAATTTAGCCATAAGTTGACAACAGGGACCGTCCGCCAAACCCTCCGATGAGCGAAAATGAGGTAACCGGTTATGGCAAACGGAAAAGCACTGCTCTCGGACGAACTGCTCCACAAAGTGGAGGAGACGGCCCGCGCCCAGAACCGCGAGCCGGGCGAAGTCGTTGCCGAAGCCGTGACGAAATACCTCGCGGATCAAAGCTGGGTGCAATACGTCGAGCGCAACGAAGCCCGCGCGCGCAAGATGGGCATCGGCGAGGAAGACGTAGACCGCCTCATCGGTGAAGTTCGCCGCGAAAACCAAAACGGCAGATAAGTGCTGCGGGTCACGGCGGACACCAACATATTGATATCGGGACTCAACTTCCGGGGAAAGCCGTTTGAGGTTCTGGAGCTAGCGCGCACCGGCAAAATCAACCTCACGGTCTCCGAGGCGATACTCAGGGAAATGGAAGACGTGCTCGGGCGAAAGTTCGGCTGGTCCGACGAGGAAATAGCTGATGCACGAAAGCGCATCGATGAAATTGCGCGAACCGTGACTCCCGGCGTCAGGATTGACGTTATTAAAGAAGATCCGCCGGATAACCGCATTTTGGAATGCGCCAGCGCCGCGGGGGCGGATTTCATTGTGAGCGGCGACAAAGATCTGCTGAGGCTGGGCCGTTATGACAGCATTCGCATCCTGAACCCCTCGGATTTACTGGGCTTCGTGCGGGCGCAGGCCAGAGAAATATAACCGGGAATTTAGCAGGTTGTGTCGTTGCGCGAGGGCGACGGCGAAGGGGCGTGACCGTTAAAACTGCTCACCGACATTCGAATAAAATTGGCATATGAATTCTGACAAAGACACTCTTCAATCAGCCTACGCCGACGCCCTCAAAGGGCTCTATACGACTCTCTTAACCGCCTACGCAAACTCAGCGGGAGATGCAGAACAGCAGAAGGAAGCCGATCAGCGGTTTGTTGTCGGCGTCGGACTCGCCCGCTCCGCCAGAGATAAAGCGATAGCATTGCTGCCCTAAACAATCAGGCCCGGCTCTTTCCCAATTCCGGGCCAAGGTGTTCTCAAGAGTGATTGATGGACCGCGCTGTAGAGCGTTAGACTTTAAGCTTGCATGCCGGAGAAGAAGGCCAAAGCCGCGTTCATCGAACCCATGCTGCTCCTGCGCACCGAGAAGCTGCCGGAAGGAGCGGATTGGCTGGTTGAGCTGAAGCTGGATGGGTACAGGGCGCTGGCTATTAAATCCGGCGGCAACGTCCACCTTCGATCGCGGAACAACAATGATTTTAACGCCCGGTATCCCGGTATCGTGAAGGCGCTGGTGCCCATGCCCGACGATACAGTCATTGACGGCGAGGTTGTAGCGCTGGACGCCGACGGCAGGCCATCCTTCAATACGCTTCAAAATTACGGCTCGGCGGGCGCTCCGCTGCATTTCTTCATCTTCGATCTGCTCATCCTGAAGGGCAAAGACGTGATGGGCGAACCGCTCACGAAAAGGCGTGAGCTGATCGAAAAGCACATCGTTCCGAAGCTTTCGGACCCGATCCGCTATTCCCCGATTTTGGTCGGGAGCCTCAAAGACCTGGTGCATTCGGTGAAAGTGCAGGGCCTCGAAGGCCTCGTGGCGAAGCGGCGGGACTCCAAATACGAGCCCGGCCTGCGCTCCGGTTCTTGGATGAAAATGCGGGTGAACGCCGGGCAGGAACTAGTGATCGGCGGCTACACGCCATCCGCGAAGAACTTCGATGCGCTGGTTATCGGCTATTACGAGGACGGAAAGCTCATCTATGCCGCGCGCACGCGAAACGGCTTCACGCCGGCATCACGGGCAGAACTGTTCAAGAAGATCAAGCCGCTGGAAATCAAGGAATGCCCGTTTGCGAACCTGCCGGAGAAGAAGGCGGGGCGCTGGGGCGCGGGACTGACGGCGGCGAAGATGGCAGAATGCAGATGGCTGAAGCCGGTGACGGTTTCGCAGTTTGAGTTTGTGGAATGGACAGAGGATGCGCATCTGCGGCACACAAAGTTCGTTGCTCTGCGTGATGACAAGAAGGCGAAGGATGTGAGGCGGGAGCCATGAAGAAATGGTCTCCGTAAAGAAGTACGCGTACATTGAAACGCCGGCGCCGAGCGGGGAACCGGTCGAGAGTCTCAGCGGATTCCTAATCGCTTCGGGGGAGTGGCATGAAAAATACTATCGCAAGAACCGAGGAATTTTGAGCGATCTTTGGTATCGAGGCGTTAATGCGCACTTTCCGCATCAGGCTCCAGGTGTTTACAGAAAGTCATTCAGCGAGCGTGCGAAGAATCTGGGGGTCCGCGGAGGGTTGGAGCACAAAAGGCTGTATCTGGAGCGTTATATGGCGTCTCAGTTTCGTACTGCTGGCGCGCGGTTTCTCGAGGGCTATAGCGCCACCGAGATCTATTTCGCTGCTCAGCATTTCGGATTACCGACGCGGCTTCTCGACTGGTCTACCAATCCGCTCGCGGCTTTATTTTTCGCATGTGATGGCGGACCCGGCGAGGATGGTTACGTATACGCAATGGACGCCGGGCAAATTATCCCGGAAGACGCTAAGGAATGCACGGGCACGAAGCTGTATCAATCTGTCATGACTATGCGCAATCGGTATGTTGAAGCCGCTGTGGATTTCTCGTTCTGGGAGGAGCCGGATGTCAAACGAAATCCGTTCGTATTGCCTGTGCGACCGGATATAATGCCGGGCAGGATAGGTCAACAGAGTGCGTGCTTTACGCTGCATATGCATGAGGCTCCTCCTGCAAGCAATCCGACGATGACCACAATAACCGTGATGCCAAAGGCAACTACGACTGGAACGCCATCGCCGACGGCCGCTACTATGTCGAGTGGTACGTGGGCGGCACTCGCCGTCGAGTGAGCGCTGGCGTCA
>Ga0209006_10005048_pt1 | contig 11990 bp, 9 predicted proteins | sample JacPin_JW_Ref_O2_FD_188567 | JGI IMG/M metagenome (GOLD analysis project Ga0209006, IMG submission 188567) | Forest soil microbial communities from Algoma, Ontario, Canada - Jack Pine, Ontario site 1_JW_Ref_O2 (SPAdes) (version 2) | ecosystem: Environmental > Terrestrial > Soil > Boreal...
CGGATTCGGAATCACACGCAAATAATTGGTCGCCACAAACACAATCTGCGAAACCGTATCGTGGATCTGATCGATCTCGTGGTTGTAGACCGGCTGCACCTGCACCCAGAATCGCCCTATGTGCTGTTCGACATAAAACTTCGACAAAATCTCCGGGAATCCCTCGAGCGTAATGACTTCCGGCGGCAGCTCGTCCCGCTTCATCGTTGGCTTGAAGTTCGGCGCCGGTCCCGACACCAATCCAAACCAGATGTATTGCGACAGCATCGCGCCCGGTTCGTTCAGCTGATGCTTCTGATAAAACTCGCGCAGCGCATCCACCGCCGGTCCCTGCGCGTGCTCCATGCGTTCCCGTATCTGCGTTCGAAACGGCGTCCACCCGTCCGAGCTGACCTGCGATTCGAACCCCGCTGCCAGCAGCGCGCACATCGTCGTAAACATCGCTTCGCTGCCGTCAACCGTAATGTTCGTCGCCGGCGCCTCGCGCCCTACCCGATTCGGAGCCGGCGTAGCCGGTGGTGGAAACTTGGCTTGCCCCGGCGCCGGTGAGGGACTTTGCGGCGCACCCGGGGTTGAAGGAGCCTGAGTGGAAGGAGCCTGGGCCGGAGGAGCTTGTGAATTGGTTTGCGCGTTGGCCAACCCAACGACCGCAAGAGTCACAACAAGCGCAACGCTGACGACTGCAGCGATCCAGCCGGCAGCTCTCTCGTTCGTCGAATTCGCTGCTATTTCTTTCTCAGAAAAAGTCTTAGCTATTTTCGCACCTGTCTTCGGAGGATTCGATTTTCTCGCTCGGTTTCGCTTCGGCTTCACCATACAAGGCGACCTACTATCCGTCAAGGAATGCAGCCTAAGGTAATAGAACTAGCTCGCCACCATAACCACGCCCGCCCCCGCCGTCCCCAAACGGCCAACGCTTGCGTCCGCAACTCGCATCTGCTTACACTGAGTGCCGCTTTTGTCCTCAAAGGTAGCCCGAAGGAAACACACCCATGAGTGAGAATTGGATGAGAGGGGCCATTATTTGGGTTGCGTGCCTGTCCGCCTCCGCAGGCCTCGCCACATTCGTCCCCGTAACAAACGCGCAACTGCTCCGCAGTGACAGCGCCCCGCAAGCCGCGAGCGCGAACCCATCCACCGCCGGCCAATCCGCCACGCCTACCGCTTCAGTCCCCACCAGCAAGCGCCGCCTCGAGCAAGACGTCACCATCTCCGGCGACAACGCCTGGACCGACACCGGCATCACCGTCGCCCCCGGCGAACACATCATCGCCACCGTCACCGGCAAAATGCACTACAACGATAACGAAACCGATTCCGACGCCACCGGCCTCGCCCGCAACTTCAAAGACCTCATTCGCATTCTGCCCTACAACAACGCAGGCCGTGGCGCCGTCATCGGCCGCGTCGGCGATGCGAGCTTCGCGCAGCCCTTCCTCATCGGCGCCAAGTGCAACGTCATCTCTTACTCCGGCGGCGCCTTATCCGTCGGCCTCAACCAGATGAGCATCGACACTGGCACCGGCTCCTACAAAGTTCATCTCGAAATCTATCCGCCCGATTCCACCTTCATCGCCGTCAAGCAAGTCCAAACCTTACCCGGCATCGACAACGCGCTCTTCACGAAAATCCCGCGCCGCATCGGCGACAAAGCCGGCGACCCCGGCGACATGGTCAACTTCATCATCATCGGCAACGAAGACGCCATGAAAAACGTCTTCCAGACCGCCGGCTGGGTCCACGTCGACGCCGACGTCAAAGCCACTTTCCTTCACGGCTTCATGGAAAGCATGTCGAAAGAGTCTTACCTGACCATGCCGATGAGCATCCTCTACCTCTTCGGCCGCCCGCAGGACTACGGCTGGGCCCACGCCGAGCCCATCCAAGTCGTAATGTCGCGGAATCACTTGCGCATCTGGAAGGCGCCCTTCGAGATCAACGGCCAAATGGCCTGGGTCGGCGCCGCCACCCACGATATCGGATTCGAACGCGACCAGCGCAACAACGGCCTCACCCACAAAATCGATCCCGACATCGACCTCGAACGCAACTACGTCGAAAAAACCCTCACCTCAACCGGACTCGTCGGCGAAGTCGAACACTTCACCCCGCAAAATCCACTGACCACCGCGAAGACCGCCACCGGCGGCGAATTCCACTCCAACGGCCAAGTCCTGATCATGAAACTGAACGACCAAGCCGCCAAAACCCAAACCGCCTCGTCACGCTGAGCACAATGATCGCCAGCTTCTTTGCCTTTGTAGGGGCGGGGCTTGCCCCGCCCGGCCACTGCCTCTTGTCTCAATTCACTCGCGAAGCCGAGTCCTCAAACGCGCTCAGGCTCAAACACTCCATCAATTCAACAACTTCCCCGCCAACCAATAATCCACACTAAATCTCCCCGGACTCGAGCAAAGCAACCAAATAAAAAACAGAACGTAAAGCACTTCCGGCAAATAAAGAAAATCATCCAGCCAGCTCAGCGCCGACAGCCCCTTCGGTAACGTCGTAATCGCCTCCGTCAACGTCGCCACAACCATATCGATCAACAAGGCCAAACACGCCGCGCTCGAAAGAAAACCCACGGTCAGCAGCGACCCGCAAACAAACTCGACCCCCGCCACAAAATAAGCCGTCTGCCGCGGAAACGGAACCTTCGCCTTCACAAGCGTGTCGTACACAGGCTTCGTCCCGCCGGCGACAAACAATTTGTTCGCCCCAGAAATCGCAAAAAACAACCCAATCGAAACGCGCACCAACAAAATCGCGTACTGCTCCAGCCCACCACCACCCAACAAAGCAAAGTGCAGCAACCGATTCCAATCCACGTTTCATCCCTCCCATTGGTTTCGGGCCCGAGACTACGAATCCATCCGTTCCACCAAATTCGCCCGCGACGCCGGCGCCGCAAACGGATCCGCAAAGTACTGCGTCTCCCGCGCCACCTTCTCTCCCCTGAACTCCATGATGCTCACCGTATACGACGGCTTCCCGTCATACGACAGCACGTACTCCGTAACCCAAAAATCCCCGCTGCCTACAATCCTTCGCACCTTGAATCTTTTCTTGTTCGGCTGGCTCGACCTTTGCGCCTGAATATTCCTTCGCCCACGCGTCCGCTCACCCGATTGCGGATACTCCAGCACCGCGTCTTCCCAATAAATAAGATGTTCCGTCTCGAAATCGCTGGCATCCGACGCCGCCCAATGCTGATCCAGCGCCGCGCGAATCGCCTGATCGCGCGCTCCCGCCAACTGCCCCTGCTTTTGTAAATCACTCATTTCACACACTCAGATGCATGACCCAGCGATTGTGCTCAAACAATTTTTCTGCGAGGGTTTGGCTAAGGGACGGTCACGCTGTCAGACTTTGCGCCGACCAGATGTTGCACCGAGTCAGCCACCACCGCTCGTACGCGATACGTCCCAGCTCCCAGCTTGAACGTAAACGTAGACTCCAAACCCCGCGTAAACAAGATGGGCAGTTGGGAATCAAGCGCTTTAATGCCGACATGCCGCTGCTGCGCCTCGACGAGTTTGTCCTTCTCATCGAACACAGCCACGACGAACGTGATCGCATTCACGTTGTGATCGGCCTCTTGCTGAAACTGCAGAGCCTTCGTATCCAGATGAGCAGAAACCGACAAGATCTGCGTTTGATCCGGCTGCTCCGCAACGCTGTTGCGCAACTCGACAGGCAGCTCCGTGACATCCGCCTTCGACAGCACTTGCTGCTGAATCCGATCGTGTTGCGCGCGCTCCGCGGCATCGCCGGCACTCTCGGCAGAACCGGCGCCGGGACCGCCGCCGGAACCCGCAACCGGCGCATCGCCCTTCGGCGCAAAATATCCGTGCCGCGCCTGAATGGTGAGCCCCTTGCCTTCACCACTGAGCGTGACCTTCAACGCGTGATAGTTGCCGTCCGCCTTCAGATCCTTCGGAGCAAACGCCAGAATGTACGCGCCCGACCATTCCAACCCGGCTAACCCACCTTGCAGGTCGTTGGTGTTATGCACGTATTTGCCGCCGGTGCCTTCCGCCACCTCCGCCAAAACGCTGGTCGCCACGCTTTCGCGATTCGAATCCACTGCGCGGCTGGCTCGCATCGCTTCTCCGCTCGAAGGACTGTATCCAAGCGACGCGTCCGCACTGCGCAGCAACACCGCGAGCCCCTTCGGGTCAAGAGAATTGATGACCACTTGCGATCGTAACGCCCGATCGATGACGTGATCCAGCTGTAATTGTTCCGTCTGCGTAAGAAAACCCGGCGAAATCAGGATCATGTTGCGCTGCCCGGGCATTTCAGCCAGCCGCTGCACGACATGATCGACCTGTTGCAAGTTGTCGCGCACAAGAATCTGGTTCTGCTGCACGATACTGCGAGCAAGGTTAAGAAGCTGCGCAACATTGATATCGCGGTCGAATTGCGCGTTGGCATTTTCCCTGGTGCCGCCTTTGCCCCCTGCTGTGGTGCTGCTACTCGTATTGCTATTCGTTGTCTGGGTGGGAACCGCCGAGACTGCGCACTGAGCCATCTCATCCAATGCCAATATCCACACATCCGCGTGCGGTTCCTCTGAAAATTCCGTGAGCTTCAGCGCCTGATAGTCCGACAAGTGCGGACAATCCAGCTCCGCCGTCCGCGCACGAACGCTGCCGTAAACTTTTCCCACAGCCTCCGCGAGCTGTTCTCGGTCATCCGTAAAGTCCGCAAGAACTCTGTCCGAGGTAATGATGGCCACGCGATCATTCGGCTTGAGCGAAGACAATAGATACCGCTGCGCAGCGTTACGCACCACAGTAAGGTCCTTCGGGGTCGTGCTCAGCGTGTCGAAGTACAGCACAACGAAATTCTTCGGAGTCGTCGACATGCGCGGCCCGGAGGACGGCGAACTTGAACTTTGTTCCGCTGAAGAAACACCCACCGCGCTCTTATCAACCGGCGCAGGAGCCTCCCCCTCGAAATGAACGATCGATTGCTCCTTCCCTCGATCGAAAATCTTGAAGTCCCCTTCATGCAGCCCGGAGACGGTGTGCCCGCTCGCATCGGTTACAACAGCACGCACGACGACGAGATTACTCGTCACCTTCAACCCCGGCCCGCCCGCCGGCTCTTGCGCTCGAGACTGCCCCGAAAGCTGCGCCGATGCCCACAGAAGCCCCAATCCGAGCGCAAGAACACCGATCGCCCGCGAACGACGCAGACATCCGATCCTCGCTTTCCCTCTAAGCGCGCAACCCATATCCGTCGATCTCACACCGAGTGCCGCAACAATCCAAGGGATGTTCTACACAGCCCTGATAGACGCCGCAACTGTTGAAATGACAGCACCTCCAGAGGCACCGCGATTCGTCGAGATTTCAAGACAACACTTCGGTGGTAGACTCGCCAAACACCGGTCCGGAGAAGACGAAGCTCCTCAGATCCACGAAGCGAGCAGAGTTGGAGCGAAAATGCCCCCACACAGCAACAGCTTGAAAGACCAGCTCTCCCGCCACAAAGAAATCGACATCACCGTTACCGGCAGAAAATCCGGCCGCTCAATCTCCATTCCCGTCTGGTTCGTCTTGGAAGACAGCACGCTTTACCTCCTGCCCGTGCAAGGCTCGGACACCCAGTGGTTCAAGAACGTGCAACAAAAGCCTTCGCTCCGGATCGCCGCCGGCGACGCACACGCCGACTTAAAGCCTGTCGCCATAACCGACGCCAAACAGGTCGCATCCGTGGTCGAGAAATTTCGAGCCAGGTACGGCGCCGGCGACGTGAAGAAGTACTACTCCAAGTTCGACGTCGCCCTTCTCGCCCAACTGACCTAGCGGACGCACAAACGCAAAATGTCACCGATCAATCTTCCTCGCATCAGACTAGCGTCGAGCCCTGTTCGGACGATAATCTTGGTCCTCGCTCAGAAGCACACCTAAACGAGTGCCCACCACTTCCACATCTATATCTCGAGTCTTCCGATCCTTCCGATATCGAGATTTCCGCATCATGTGGACCGGAGCCTGCGTCTCCACCATCGGTACATTCGTCCAGCAATTCGCGCAGAGTTGGCTGGTCTACGACCTCACCAAGAATCCCTTCTATCTGGGCCTGGACCTTTTCTTAGGTCAGCTTCCGATCATGGCCTTTTCCCTTTTCGGCGGCGTCTTCGCCGATCGCCTCGACCGCCGCAAACTCCTCTTGGCCTCGCAGTACATCCAGATGACGTGCGCCTTCTTACTCGCAATCCTCTTCGTCACGCACACCGTTAAGGTCTGGCACATCCTCACGCTCTCGTTCGTCGTCGGCCTCGGCCAATCTTTCGGTGGCCCCGCGTACTCGGCTCTCCTGCCGACCTTGGTCCCCGCAGACGACTTATCCAACGCCATCGCCATGAATTCCATTCAATTCAACCTCGCGCGTATCATCGGCCCGACAATCGGCGGCATCGCTTACTCCGCACTCGGTGCGACCTGGTGTTTCACTCTGAACGGAATCTCGTACATCGCGGTGATCATTTCCCTGTTTGTGATCCAGGTCAGTTTCGTGCCGGCCAAGACGCAGCAGCGCGTTCTCAGCAGCATGGGAGAAGGAATCCGATTCATACGCCAGAGCCCGGGCATGAGCGCCTTGGTACTACTCGCGTTTTGCACCACCCTGTTCGGTTTTTCGCTCAACGGATTTCTGCCCGTCATCGTGCAGAATATTTTTCATCGAGGCCCGCAGACCTACACCTTGTTCCTCGTATGTTCCGGCGCGGGCTCCATTTGCGGTGCTCTGATCGTGGCATCCATTGAAAAGATGAAAGGAAAAGACCGCGCCACGCTCTTCACTTTGATCTCGCTCGGACTCATCACCATCGGCTTTGCGCTCTCCCGATGGCTCCCGCTCTCGTGCATCCTCATTTTTCTAGCTGGCATGGCCATCATGGCATCCGCCTCCATGATGTTGTCCCTCGCGCAACTCACCGCCACCGACGCCATGCGCGGCCGCGTGATGAGCGTGTACAACCTCGCCTTCCGCGCCGGCTTTCCACTCGGCGCCTTGGCCCTCGGCCGCATCATCCCCCTCGTCGGCATCTCCGCCGCCCTGTCCGGCGCAGGCGCCATCCTCGCCGCCGTCTCGCTCACCTTCCTCTTTTTTCGCCACGATTCCGGAGGCGCTTGACAACGTCTCCGCAGCGCCGCATCCATCTGTTCGTGTTCGCACAAGCCAGTCGCTACAACGTTTGACCTTCCGTTGCGTCACACGTATTGTTGTGCGCGCTCAAAACCATTTCCTTCAAAGGACCCCTGAATGTCCCGCATCTTCCGCGGATCGCTGATTGCCTGCTGCCTCGGCTCTCTCTTGATCTTCCTCGCTCTACCCTCGCGCCCTCAATCCTCCGACGATGAGCAAGACCCCAACACCACCGCCGCCGAAATCCGCGAACACTACACCAAGCACGACTACCGCATCCCCATGCGCGACGGCGTCAAACTCTTCACCTCGGTCTACATCCCCAAAGACACGTCGCAGTCTTATCCCTTCCTTATCGACCGCACGCCCTACAGCGTCTCGCCCTACGGCGTCGACCACTACCCCAAGCGCCTCGGCCCTTCGTCCGTCTTCGTCAAAGACGGTTTCATCTTCGTCGACCAGGACGTCCGCGGCCGCTACATGTCCGAAGGCACATTCGTCGAAGTCACTCCGCACAAGGACAAAAAATCCGGGAAAGACGTCGACGAAAGCACCGACACCTACGACACCATCGAATGGCTTCTCCACAACGTCCCCAACAACAACGGCAAAGCCGGCATCTGGGGCATCTCCTACGACGGCTTTTTCGCCGCCGCCGGAATGATCGACTCGCACCCCGCGCTGAAAGCCGCATCGCCCCAGGCTCCCGTCACCGACCTCTATATGGGTGACGACGCCTACCACAACGGCGCCTTCATGCTTGCCGCCAACTTCGGCTTCTACACATTCTTCCAGCCGCGCACCGCGATCGGGCCGCCACCCGCCCACGGACCTCGCTACGACTATGGCACCACCGACGGTTACGAGTTCTATCTACAAATGGGCCCGCTCGGCAACGCGCGCAAACTCCTGCACCAAAAAGAGAGCTATTGGGACGATCAGGTCGAACACGTCAACTACGACGACTTCTGGAAAGCTCGCGACATCTCCACTCGCCTGAAAAACGTAAACAGCGCGGTAATGACCGTCAGCGGATGGTTCGACGCCGAAGATCTCGTCGGCCCACGCCGCGTCTTTCACAAAGTCGCCGAATTGAATCCCAACACTCCCGATAGGCTCGTCATCGGCCCATGGGTCCACGGAGGGTGGGCTGGAACTCTCGGCGACAAACTCGGCGACGTAGACTTCGCTTCCAAAACTTCAGAGTTCTACAACAGCAAAATCCTGCTTCCCTTCTTTCGCCAATATCTGAAAGACGCTCCCGACCCGAAACTTCCCACCGCCTACGTTTTCGAAACCGGAACGAACGTCTGGCGCCAGTACGACGCCTGGCCTCCGCCAAAGACCGAGAGGCGCACGCTTTATCTCCACGACGGCGGCAAACTTTCCGATTCACCCGACGATTCGAAATCCACTTACGACGAATACATCAGCGATCCCGCGCATCCCGTCCCCTTCATCGACGCCATCTCCACCGACGTTCCCCGCGAATATATGAACGCCGACCAGCGCTTCCTCACCCGCCGCGGCGACGTCCTCGTCTACCAATCCGCCCCGCTCCAGGAAGATCTAACCGTCGCCGGCGCCGTCTCTCCCCATCTCTGGGTCTCGACCTCCGGCACCGATTCCGACTTCGATGTAAAACTGATCGACGTCTACCCGATGGACTTTGCCAATCCGGAACCCAACCCCAAAGACCTCGAAATGGGCGGCTATCAACAAATGGTCCGCGGCGAACCCTTCCGCGGCAAATTCCGCAACTCCTTCGAGAAGCCCGAACCCTTCGTCCCCAATCAACCCACAGCTCTCAACTTCGACCTGCCCGACATCAACCACACCTTCCGCCACGGCCACCGCATCATGATCCAGATCCAAAGCTCCTGGTTCCCCCTAACCGATCGCAACCCCCAGAAATTCATCAACATCCTGGAAGCCACCCCCTCCGACTTCCAAAAAGCCACCGAACGCATCTACCACTCCAAGCAAAACGCGTCGAGCATCGTCCTTCCCGTTTTGAAATAGAAACGGGGGTTGGGCGCCGCACCCTAGGTTTCTGAGGGTGCGGTTTGTGAGGTGGAGCACCCCCCCAACGTAACGAAGGGCAATTCAGCCCTTCCGACTCCTGACTCGAACACCCAAGAATCGCCAGCGCCCCATCGATTGCACCTTGACAAATTCTACCTTTTCGGTTATGATCTCCAATAAGTAAAGGCCCGCCTCCCCAGAGACGGGCCTTTTTCTTTGCACTAACGATATGGCGGGGTGTCTCTCTAAGCTCTTTAGATTCCGCACTTACAAATGTGTATGAAAACAAGCACTTTTAACCCCCGCAGATTCCGCACTTACACAAAAACAGGGGGAGGGTCACTATGGATCGCCTTCGGACTCTTGCCTTTGTAGGGGCGGGGCTCGCTCCGGGCGGCGTCAACTGCTAAGCACGACTTCGCCGTTGTCACCCTTCAATTCGGCGGACTATCCCAGGTTTCCAGCGTCGCCGCTTCTTCCGACTCAAAATCCGGCTCGCTCTGCAACAACCTTACGCAGCGGTTCCAGCGCAAAATCGCATCATCATTCCCCGCGGGACGAATCTTCTCCGCCTCCGCAAAGCACTGCAACGCCCGCTCCAACAGCGGCAGCAACGTATGCGGCGAACGCCCCGCTCGGAGCTGTGCCTTCACTCGCCGTTCGCAAAGCAGCCCGGTGTAGTAACTCCGCTCGTACGCATCCGTCAAACCGTCGAAGATTCTCTCGACTTCGTTGTACCGGTCCGAAGGCCGCCCCTCAAACTGGTCGGTGATGCTCAGCCCAAGCATCCGCAACCCGAGCATGTTCTGCGGATCAGCCGCCAAAATATCGCGGCAGATCGACTCCGCTTCTTCCGGCTCGTTGAGGTAGCGATACAACTCGGCCTTGGCGATCGCCTCGCCAATCCCCGACTTGGAGATCGTTTTCAGTTTCAGATCCATCTTGATCCTCCTGACTTGGGACGATCACTCCGCGGATCTCTTGCGCGAACTTCATGCAGCAACAAACAGGTCGGCTGCTCAGGAGCGAACCTCGTTAATGTTACGGCTCGCTTCTCGCCCCCTGGCAGCCAGCTCAAAAACGCTGTCATCCTGGGCCGTCCCAAGGACGGCGAAGGATCTGAACGTAATGTGCTCTCAAAACCTCAACGACGAGCAACACAACGCGACTCACCTGCCCCCGATCTTCCTCGCGATCCAAACCAGCGGATCGTAATACCGATCCACAACTCGTTCCTTCAACGGAATAATCGCGTTGTCCGTAATATGAATCTCTTCGGGACAGACTTCAGTGCAGCACTTCGTGATATTGCAATACCCAAGTCCCAATTCTTCTTTCAGCATCGGCACGCGATCGCCATCGTCAAGCGGGTGCATCTCGAGCCCCGCGACGCGCACAAAAAACCTCGGCCCGCCAAACTGCGCCTTCTTATCGTGATCGCGCAAAACATGGCAAACGTTCTGACAGAGAAAACATTCGATGCACTTGCGAAACTCCTGCACGCGATCGGCGTCTTCCTGATAAAACTTCCAGTCCGTTCCCTTCTTCGGTTGAAACGGCGGAATCTTTTTGTTGACCTTGTAATTCCAAGAAACGTCGGTCACCAAATCTTTGATCACAGGGAAAGATTTGAGCGGACGTACCGTGATCGGCTCATGTGTCGGCAACGTGTCCATGCGCGTCTTGCACGTCAGCCGCGGTCGCCCGTTCACTTCCGCCGAGCACGAACCGCACTTTCCCGCTTTGCAGTTCCAGCGCACAGCGAGATCTTGCGAGAGATGTCCTTGAATGTAGTGGAGCGCATCGAGAACGACCATGCCCGGCGCGATCGGCACGGTGTAGTTCACCGTCTCGCCGCCATCCTTATTCCCGCGAAAAACATTCAGGATCGCTTCGGCCATCTCGTCGCTCTCCTATTCGACTCGCTTCGCCGCAACAACGCACGCATCGCCGGCATCGACGACGCAGAACGAATTGCTCACTTCCCGCCGTCCTCGGCGAGCACTTGCTTCAATTCATCCGGCAGATCCGATTTCAAATCCTGACGGAGATTCATCCGGCCGCTCGAATCCTGACTGATGATGTTGTTCTTCGTTCCCCATTCCGCGCTGGTCTCAGGGAAATCGATGCGGCTGTGCGCTCCGCGGCTTTCTTCGCGTACCAGCGCGCACTTCGCCACCGCTTCCGAAATCTTCAGCATCGAGTGCAGATCGAGCGCGAGATGCCAGCCCGGATTGAACATCCGCGAGCCTTCCACGCTGACCAACTTGTAGCGGTCGTTCAGCTGCTCAAGTTCTGCAAGCGCTTGCTCAACATCGGTTCGCGTGCGGAAAATTCCGACAAGGCTCTGCATCGTCTTCTGCAAATCGCGATGAATCGCGTACGGGCTTTCGCCGTGCTGCCGCTGAAACGGCTCGAGCGCGTACTTCTCCGCCGCATCGATTTGCGCCGGATCGATCGTCGGCGACGACGTTTCCTTCGCGTTTTTCGCCGCAGCCAAGCCCGCGCGCCGCCCGAACACCAACAAATCCGACAGCGAATTCCCGCCCAACCGATTCGCGCCGTGCAAACCCGCCGCGCATTCGCCCGCCGCAAACAATCCCGGCAACGTCGTTTGCGCCGTATCGCCATCCACGCGAATCCCGCCCATCACGTAGTGGCACGTCGGACCGACTTCCATCGGCCCTTTCGTAATATCGACGTCCGCCAGTTCCTTGAACTGGTGATACATGCTCGGCAGCTTTTTCTTCACGTACTCGGCGGGCTTGTGCGAGATGTCGAGGTACGCGCCGCCGTGCTCAGTG